>Ga0265594_1001931_pt1 | contig 15481 bp, 17 predicted proteins | sample saktaG_11_FD_190147 | JGI IMG/M metagenome (GOLD analysis project Ga0265594, IMG submission 190147) | Saline water microbial communities from Sakinaw Lake, British Columbia, Canada - sak_2011_5_24_80m | ecosystem: Environmental > Aquatic > Non-marine Saline and Alkaline > Saline ... | reverse complement strand
CCAGCGGTCTTGATCATTCCCGGGCCAAAAAATCGGGAAAGCAAGTCAGGCAAAGCCGAAAATGGGTTGAAGTTTCCAAGACTGAAACTAAAAAAATTAGGAGATTGTTAGGCATTAAAATTTCAGTATAAAATGGCACGAGTAAAACGAGGAACAACTGCTAATAAACGAAGGAAGAACATTTTAAAGTATGCCAAAGGTTTTCGTTGGGGAAGAAAAGCAAAATACCGCCTGGCGAAAGACGCCATGTATCACGCCTGGGAATATGCTTATCGAGACAGAAAAACAAAAAAAAGAGAATTCAGAAAACTTTGGCAATCGCAGATAAACTCCGCTTGCCGTAATTTAGGCATTCCCTATAGCAGGTTTATTGCCGGTTTAAAGAAAAATAAAATTGAAATCGACCGAAAGGTTTTAGCGACTCTTTCGGGGAAAAATCCTCAGATTTTTGAGAAAATAGTTGAAAGGGTAAAAAGTTAAATATTAATCAAAAACAAGAAGTCTCCACCTGAGAAACGAAGGTGGAGACTTTTGTTTAGAGACTAGGATATCTTGGAAACTCTCCCGTAAAACAGCCCAAACAGAGATTCTCAATCTTTAAAGGATTCTCTATTTTTCTTTTTTCGCTTTGGGAAGAAACTATCGCGTCAACGAAATCTTCTATTGAGTTAAACCCCAAGGTTTTAACGCCCAGGATCTTTCTCATCTCTTCAGCCGTGTGGTTGGCGGCAAGCAATTCGCCTCGCGGGGTAACATCGAACGGACAAGGATATTTCATCGGCGGCGTTTCAATTCTGAGATGAATCTCTTCCGCGCCTGCTTTTTTGATTGAGGATATCCTCGCTAGGGTTTGGTTTCCCTCAACGATCGAGTCATCAACCATAATAATCCTTTCCCCTTTTATGGCCCAGGGCATTACCAAAAGTTTATTTCTAGCCCTCTTAATTCTCACTGCTGATTCAAACGGAAGGAAGCTTCTGCCACCAGCCTCAAGGTTATAGTCAAAAATACTTTGATACTTAATCCCCGAAGCCTGATGCAGTCCTTCTGCTGCCGCATTCCCTGACATAGGAAAACTAGAAATAATATCAGCATCGGGACAGCTATTGGCGAGCTTCATTCCCGCTTTCCTTCTGACCTCGCCAACCCAAATGTTTTCAATTATCGATGAAACTCTGGACCAGTAGCCGTACTCAAAACTGCAGATTACAGGATTAACTCCTGAGATTTGTTTTATCGTCTTGAATCCATTGACGCCGATAACGATTACCTCTCCCGGTCTGATATCTCTGGCCAGCTCCATGCCTATATGTTCCAGACAAGACGATTCAGAGGCGACGGCACATCCTATTTTGTCATCCCCAAAAAATCTGCCAGAAATCATCGGCCTGATGCCTAGGACATCTCTGGCGGCAAAAATTCCATCTAGCGTCAGCAATATCAAACAGAAAGGACCCTTTACATTATTAAAAACATTATCCAGTCCCTTCAGAGGGTCTTCGGCGGCTGAAATCAGCCTCGCCATGATGCCGGCTTCAGAGCCAATTAGATAGGGCGATTTCTCCATAAGCTCTTCTTTATTGACGATTTTTCCGTCAAAAGCTAGGGCGACAGGACCCATCTTGGTCTCTTTTATTTTTGCCGGCTGGGGATTCTCAGGGTTCTGGTTGACGTGGACGATTATTCTTTTGGGGTCCTCCAACTTGAGCTTTTCCCTCTCTAGCAAGGGAGTGATCTTGCCTTTTTCTGCCTCTCTTGTGATATTTCCATCCTGAATGGTGGCGAACCCGCCCCATTCGTCTCCACGGGGCTGGATAACGCCGATGGCGCTTGTTATTTCTTCCCAGCAATTCTTGTTTACATCAATCCCAAGTACTCCAGACATTTATTTTTCCTCCTTATTCCATTATTGTGTCTTTGTTAAATTACTACCCTCCTATCCTTTATTACCACTCCTTCTTTTTTTAGTAAAGAAAGTTTCTTTTTTTGTTCCATATCTATATCCACCGACGCTTCCAACAGAAAGTCATTTGCTTTTTGGAGAATTTCCTTTGCATTCTTAAAAGTGATTTGTTCCAAGGCCTCTTTATAGGGAAGCCACTCAAAACCAATGTGCTCCTGGGAAATTTTAACCTGTTTTTCTTTTGTTTCTGCCAGAAAAAACGTAACGAATTTTAAAATATTCTTTCCTTCAAATTTGAAAAAATACTTTATCGTTTCCTTAAATCCCTTAATGATGGTCACATCTTTAATTCCGGTTTCCTCTTGCACTTCCCGCCTTACTGTTTCTTCCAATTTTTCGCCTCTTTCAATATTGCCTTTTGGAAAATCCCAATGACTCTTGGGGCCCCTAAAACCTGGGTAATGCAAAAGCAAAAAGAAAGATGTATCCCCCTCTTTTCTGAAGATTATTGCTCCGGCAGATCTTTCAACGGGCATATTTTATTTAATATCTTGGTTTTTTAATTGTTTTATAGAATAAATAGTCATCTGCACCAAAGTAATTCTCAGGGATATTTCCAACTAATATCCATTTGTTTTTCTTATAAAATTTAATATTCCGCTTGCTGGTCCAAAGATGAATTTTGTGGGATCCCCTTTTTTCCGCTATTTTTTCGCATTCTTTCAAAAGAGCTGTGCCGATTCCTTTCTCCTGAAAAGAATTTCTAACCGCCAACCAAGAAATGTAAGAAATGCCGCCGTATGGTGGAAGAACTATGAGATAGCCGACAATTTGATTATCAATAGAAGCTAAAAGTAAATCTATCCTTCTTTTTTTTAAGTCTTCTATGAAATTTTTCTTTGTGAAATATTTGTTCAAAAAAAGATTTTTAGTCTTCAAAGAATATTCCGGAAATTGTTTTTCGACACTGACTTTAAACGAAACCAAAAATGGCTCGATATCCGCAATTCCTGCCTTTTTGATTTTAAGTTTTTTATTATTTCTCATTTTATTTAAAGAATTTTAACAATTTTTCTAACGACCAGCAGTTCACGATATCTTCTTTTTCAGCCCATCCTCTTCTTGCCTGCGAGACACCAAATTCCATAAGCCGCAACTGGTCTTTACGGTGGGCATCTGTGTTGATTACCATTTTAACCCCGGCCTCTTTAGCTCTCCTGATATTCTGGTCGTTCAGGTCTAACCTCTCGGGGTGTGAGTTAATTTCTAAAATAACGTTGTATTTTTTAGCCGCTCTCAAAATTTTATCGAAATCAATCTGATACTCATCTCTCCTTTTCAGGATTCTGCCCGTCGGGTGGGAAATTATATCAACGTTGGGGTTTTCCATGGCCCTAATTATCCTTTCCGTCATCTTCCCTTTATCCATTTTAAAACTGGAATGAACACCGGCTATGACATAATCAAGTTTTTTCAGGGCCTCGTCTTTGATATCAATTGAACCGTCGTTTAGAATATTAGTCTCCGCTCCTTTCAGAATCCTGAAATTTTTGTATTTTTCATTGAGTCTGTCTATTTCCTTATCTCTTTTCTTCAATTTTTTTTCATCCAGCCCGTGCTCTATCCTTAGAAACTTAGTGTGGTCAGAAATTCCCAGATATTCATACCCCATTTCCTGGGCAAATTTAGCCATAGTTTCTATTGAGTCTACTCCTCCGTCCCAATCTGAGTGGCTGTGCAGATCGCCCCTGATATCATTGTAACCGATCAACCTGGGCATCTCACCTTTTAACGCTGCCTCTATTTCTCCTGTATTTTCCCGCAATTCGGGTTCAATCCAGGAAAGACCAAGATTTTTATAAACTCCGCTTTCATTCCAACCGGCAATCATTTTTTTACCCATAAAAAGGCCGTATTCAGAAAGCTTTAGCCCTTTTTCCATGGCAATTCTTCTAGTAGCGATGTTGTGTTCTTTTGAACCGGTAAAATATTGGAGAGCTGAGCCGTAACTTCTCTTTTTTACCACTCTTAAATCCACGCCGAATCCCTGCTTCATTCTGATGGACGACTTGGTAGGGCCTTTCATCCAGATTTTAGTTATCCCCGGCAACTGGACGAAAAAATCCATTATTTTCTTGGGCTCTTTTGTCGTAATAAGTATGTCTACGTCGCCGATGGTTTCCTTCATTCTCCTGACGGAACCGGCCGCACTGATCTGCTCCACTTCTTTCAAATTCTTCAATTTCTCTAAAATATATTTAACTTCGGGCAGAATTTCGCCCAAAAGAAACCTTCCCTTGCTCTTTTTTAAAAAAGCGATCCCTTCAAGAATGTTTTTTTCTGTGATTACTCCGAAACCGAACAGCTTGGCGATTTTATGAGCCCTGGCCGCCTTCTCCAGGGTTTTTAAATCTCTGACTCTTAACTTCTGATAGAGGATTTTGACTTTTCTGGGACCCATTCCTTCTACCCGGATTAATTCATCTAATTTTATGGGAAGCCTTTTTTTAAACTGCTGGTAGTATTTGATTTTGCCCGTTTTGAGATATTCTTCTATTGTTTTGGCAATGTTTTTGCCCACGCCGGGAATATTTTCCAATGCCTTTTTTCCTCCTCTCTTGTAGATGTCTTCCGCGTTTTCCTCCATGCCCTCCAAAACAATAGCCACCTTCCGATATGCATAAGGCTTAAAAGGCACATCATCCATTTCCAAGTAATCGGCAATCTCATAAAAGATTTTAGCCAGTTCTTGATTTTTCATTCTCATCGCCTTCTAAAATGGTTTTTCGCTGGGAGGAACTTTTGGAATAAAGTGGTCTTTGGGAAAAATTTGATTGCGAATCAACAGTAAAACCGAGGAGGCTATTAAGCCAAAAAGAGAAACCAGGACAAAAACGGTTTTAAAGCCCAAAATGGTGGCCATTATTCCTCCAAAAGCAGCGGCAAAACCAAAGGCGAAACCAACGCCGGTGCTTTCAATGCTCCAGGAAAATGCCTCCCAGCCCTTGCTTATGTGCCTGGTGAAAATACCCGCCCAGCTGGGCACAACGCAAGCCATGGCCAAGCCCCTGATGGATTCCAGTAAAAAAATATGCCAAATTTGAGAAGCAAAAAGGTAGCCGAGGGGAATCAAGTTGGCTACATACATGCCGATAATCAAAAATTTAAAATCGTCTTTTTCTCCTTTTTTAAGATCGAAAAAATAGGCGATAAAGGGCTGGAGAATGGATTTTACAATCCAATAGGTTGCGGCAGCAAATCCAACCATTGCCAGATTTCCGCCTTCGATATTTCTTATTATAAACACGGCAAAAATAGGGCCGATTAGCCCCCAGCCGGACTGAAGCAAAAAATCGGAAGCAATTAAAGTTTTAATGACGCGATTAATACCAAATTTCATCGTTTTAAACTAATTTATCTATCCTTTTGAATAAAATGTTTTTAATCAGAATTACCCCCAACCGGAACAATATTGTTATGCCAGCCAAAGAAAGAATCAGCTCAGCCCCCCTGATAATCATAGTGAAGGCCGTAGCGGCGGAGACGCCCAAACCGAGGGCGCCGAAGGCAAATGTCTGAATTGCCTCATGGGAGCCCAAAGCCGTGGGGATGGGAATCATTACCGCAAGATAACTGAAACCCAGCACTGATAATACGGGCAAGGCGCCGATGGTTTTTCCCAGGAATAAAATTAAAAACCATGTCCTGGTATACATTGCACCAGCCCGTAGAAAAGACAGAAAAAGGGCCTTCCACATTGCCCCTTTCTTTACTTTGAAAAAACTAAAAACCTCTTTCTCAATTTCGAAAGGTTTGTTTTGGTCGTTTTTTATAAAAAGACTGACGAAACTTTCCTTTTTTACGCATTTAAAATAAAAGAAGGAAACTCCGGCAAGAAGAATCAGAAATACTCCTCCGAAAATTATCCCTAACTTAATGGGCGGGAAACCGATGATAAGCAAAAAAAAGAGTCCGCCAAAAAAAATAACTGCTAAATTAGCGGTCCACTCCATGAACCTGTCGATTATCACCGACGCCATGCCTTTTGTCCAGGGGACATTGTTCCTCTCTTTCAAGATATAACTTCGGAAAACTTCCCCTCCCCAAAGAAGAATCGGAGCCAAAAACATTATGCTGAAGCCCGCCAGATAAACATTAAACAAACTCATAAAGGAAACATTCGTACCGCCGCCTTTCAAAATTTCGCGCCATTTCCAATTGCCTATCAGGGCCATTAAAAGAGTAAGTCCCAAAATAACCAATCCCTGCCAACCGGTAAAAACCAAAAAGGCCTTCTTTATTTCATCTAAGCCCACCATTTTCGCAATCCAAACAAATAGCGCTATGCCAATTATAAAAGAAAAAAGTAAAAGTAAAACCTTTTTCATGTTTTTTAATTATATCGCGAAATCCATCAAAAATGAAGGAGGGGTTGCAGCAATATTGCTGCAACCCCTCTTGGGAAATATAAATCAGCCTTATCGGATTTTAGTGGAATTTATCTTCAAGAAAAGTTACGATTTGCGGATTTACTTCGGTTGAGGACCAATAATATTCGTGTCCCGGGGCATAAAAGGCCTGAGGTTTAAAAGAAAGCCATCTAAGGGGAGTTTTTAACAGAGAAAGAAGTAACGTTTTTACTTCTCCGACGTATAAACTGTCTTTTCCGTTATTGTTTAATTGAAGTATATTTTCCGATTGAACCTGCTCAGTCCAGAAGGGGGTTCCGGCCGCTATTGTATAAACCGAACTTTTTACGTCCTCAGAAATTTTCTTATAGGTTTCGGTAACAAACGTTCCGCCGCTTGAAAGGCCGGCTATAATGATTTTTTTGCCGGGCAAAGCCTTATTTAAAAACTCTATTTCTCCGGCCAGATCTTCCGATGTGTTTTTAAAAGAATTGAAAAACTCTTTCATCCCCGCAATCCTTCCCCAAAAGCCATCTTTTGTCCTGACATAGGGGATAACAACGGACTTGTAACCCCATCCACTGAGCGTCCCTTGGATTCCTTCAATAATTGGAGCGAAATCCTGAGCCTTTTCAAAAGGAGTGTTGCCCCAGCCACCGGGATTAAAAACTATGATAACATCGCTGTTTGCGACAGCATTCAAAATCTCCTGCGGCTGAAGGTTACCGGGAATTATCTCCGGTCCGAGAAGAAAAACTAGAGCGCTAACAACGATTAAAAAAATAATAGTTTTTTTTAATGTTTGCACTTTTTAAAAAATTTATTTTCAATTGTTCTGATAAGTTCAAGTAAAACCGGATCGTCTAAGATTTCTTTAATCCATCGCATCCAAAGCCGGTGCTGAATTCTTCCGTGTTTCTTCCAGTATTCCATGCCCTGCAGAAGATTCTCAACCTTATCCACTTGCTTTACAAATCTTCCTTCTTTCGTTAAACCGTTCTCAAAGTCCAACCAGAGATTTTTTATTTCCGTTTTTAAATCTGGTGATAATTTTGACGTAAGCTTCTCCAGGGCGCGACATTCGGTTTTATATTTATTATTGTATTTTTTGATTTTTAGGGAGGTAGTAAATTTGGGCCATTTTTTAAGAACTTCCGCTATCTTCTTTTTGTCCTTGGGCAATAAAGGGTCGTAAGGGGTCAAATCTGGGGCATAAACCTCGCATAAATCATGAGCAAGGGCTATTTTAATAACCCTTTCCAGATTCAATCTCTTTTTCTTACCTAAAACCCAAGCAATAATAGCCGTTCTGAAAATATGCTCGGCCGTAGTCTCCGAATTTTTTATTTGATGAACCAACCATCCCTTTCTCGGTTTTCTTTTCAGTTTCCCAACTTCAATTAAAAAATTAAGGATATCTTTCATCTGCATTCAATTTAGCACATCTTTCCCCAAGCGCGAAGAGAAAAATCTCCTCTTACACTCTCGCCCTAGTTCTAACAGGGCTCGGTACAAAAAAGAGGGGTTTCCCCCTCTCACCGTCCTGAAATCGCCTTAAAATATTAAGATAAGTTATATTTTATTTTCTTAATCTTATATGTTGTCTGGATGGGAGAGGAAACAATAACCCCTTCTCCGGCTTTATGCCCCAAAAGAGCCTTACCAACCGGCGACTCATTAGAAATCTTACCGATAGAAGGATTTGCTTCCAGTGAACCCACGAGAATAAATTCATCTTTCTGGCCGTCAACTTCAACCAAAACTGTTGCTCCCAAACCGACGGTGTTCTGTTTCTCTTTTTTGGGAGATTTTATCAGTTCAACATTCTTGAAGATATTCTCCAATTCAATTATTCTTGATTCCAGAAAACTTATGTCTTCCTGGAAGGCGAGATACTCGGGGTTTAAATCTTCGGAATGCAAAATTTTAGGAGATTCTCCTCTGGTTTTGGCTAATTTTAGCTCTTTTGAGCTTTCGTATTCCTTCTTTAATTTGTCTAGTCCTTCTTTGGTTAAATAAAACTTTTTTTCTTCCGACATATTTTTTGAAAAATCCCCTTCGGTTTTGGGGGGATTAATGTTTTGTTTTAAATATTTTATACTAATCCCCTTCAACCAGTCAATTTTCCAAAAGTTAAAATGACAGTGGATAAGGCCCAAATACAAATGGGAGAATTTTTCCTATAATAATTTTGGGGATTGATTTGGTTTAACATTTTCTTTCTCTTTCTATTATAGACGATGAAACAGGCCTGTCAATACACTTTAAAAAACTCAGTCAAACGGGGAAAATTGTTTGTTTTTTAAAGTCTAACTTGTACGTTTTATTCTATACAATCAAGAATATCTGTCAAGGCCCGAACCTACCGCAGTAGGCGAGGGGGAAGATAAATCTTTAGATTCATCGCCCGCTCCGGTTCTAACTTAGAAAATCGGAGGATTCCAAACCTTGGGGATTATTGGGAGTTCTCCTACGCTAACTTCGATATGTCTTATGCCTAGCTCCGATCTTATTTCCTTGCCAATAAAATTTTCGATACTTTCTAAATTGGGGGTAATGATACTTACAATTAAATTATATCTTCCTGAAGTTTTAACTAAATGGTATATCAGAGGTGAGTGTTCGAATTTATTTATTAAACGGTCAATCGTTTTACTGTCTGCTTCGATTTCAATATGAGCGCTCACTGAACAAACTTTTTCCATATTCAAAAAACCAAGAATTTTCATAACTTCATCATTTATTAATCTCTCCACTCTGTTTTTAATAGCTACCGGGCTTAGTTTGGTTTTTTTGGCAATCTCGACAAAAGATTTTCTTCCATCTTCCGCCAGAGCTTGGATTATCTTTAAATCTATCAGGTCTAATCTTTCTAAACTCCAAGGTGCGTAGGCGGAGTAACCTTCTACTGAAAAATCAGCCATACCAGTTCGATCGCATAAAACAGCGAATTTGATTTCTTTAAATTTAAGTTTATCTTTTTTGGCTCTCATCGCCTCTACGGTTCTTTTATAGCTTTTGCCGGTAATAATATCATTATCAACTATCAAAACTTTTCTTCCCTTTATTTTTTCCTCATCTAATCCCTTCCCGTCATCGTCCATAGTAGTGAAAGTTAAATTTTTATTTTTCTGCCTTAACCATTGATATAATCCCAACCCATAAAGAAGACCGTCGTCTCCCAGGCCGACAATGCAGCCTTTATCTTTGCCCAAGAATCTTTTTACATCCTGGCCTACCCCGTTTATCAGTTTTTGAATTGGTTCAAGATTAAAAAGAGTACTTTTCATTGTATTTTTTTATATAATAATTAATTAATTCATCACGAAGTTCCGGAGTGGAACTGGCAATCAATAAATCTACTTTATCATGCTGTCTGCCCGGCAGAAATTCATAATCTTTATAACTGCCATCAACATCAATAGTCACCACTGGACAACCAGCTTTCTTGGCGATCATAAATCCCGGGTCAATCTCTGAACGCGGTTCATCGAACATAACGTAAGCGTCAACTAAACCAGCAGCCAAAAAAGCATAAATGAAAGAGCCTCCCTGAGGATAGACCAAGGCCTTGGAATGCATACTTCTTAATAAATCACCGAAAATATCCAAGAACTTGGTAGAATACTGAGAACTCATCAGATAACTGGCTAAAACCAGGGGCTCAGTTAATTTCTTTCTTTTTGAAGGAATCATTTCACTTCTTTTACCGGTTTTAAGGTCTAAAACATAATTTCCCTTTTCATCAGAAACATATAATTTTTCATTCAAAATATCACCAACCCCGCAACAAATAGGATTTCTCTCTTTATCAAAAAAACTCAAAACTGTATACCAATTGTGCTCAAATCCGCGAAGAAAAAGGACTGAGCCGTCAAAGGGGTCAATGGAACCAAAAAATTCTGGCTCCCCTCCCACTTTAATATCCCGGCCATCAGGCTCAGAAAAAACAGTAGCATTTAATTCGTACTTCTTTAGAAGCCTTTCCAGAATTTCTTCGCCCACTCTGTCAATTCCAATTTCAACATCTTCCGGTCTGTTTATTACCGAACCTAAAATTTCCCGACCTTGTCCGGCGGCTGCTCTCTTTTTTATCTCTTTAGTCGTTTCGGTTAAATAATCGACTAATAAATTTTTGATTTTTTGATAATCCATATGCTTCCGTAATTACCCTTACAATTTTACTCCAGCTCTGGGATTCTGTCAATCCAGAAGCTCTCTAAGGGATTTAACAAACTTTTCCGTATCCTTGACCTTTCCAACGCTTACCCTGACTGCTTTTTGACCATCGGGGGCAGATTTTGGCCTGACTAAAATACCTTTAGACTTTAAATCTTCAATTATTTTATCAGGATTTTCAAATCTCAGAAGTAAAAAATTGGCTTTGCTTGGATAAAAGAAAATGTTTTTTTCCTTTAAAAATTCCTCCAATTTTGGCTTGGACTCCCCCATTACCTCTTTAACATAATCTTTCATATGGTTGACATCTTCCAGGGCAGCAAGAACAGCGATCTTGGCAAACATATTTACATCGTAAGGTCCTCTAATTTTTAATAACTCTTGGATGTTCTCCCTCTGAGAAATGAGATAACCTACTCTAGCTGAGACCAAACCAAAAGCCTTAGCGAATGTTCTAATAATATAGAGATTCTCATACTTATCAACCAAATCTTTACAGGTTATTTGAGAAAATTCAAAATAGGCTTCATCGTGCAAAAGAGCAATGTCTTTTTCTTTAGCTTTTTTTAAAATCTTCTCAACGTCCTCAATTTCAGTAAAAATTCCGGTAGGATTATTTGGATTGGAAAAAATAATCAATTTTACCTTTTCATCTTCCATCAATTCTAAAATCTCCTCTAGGGGAAGTTTTCCTTCTTTTTTATACCTCGGCTCTAAAATTTCAGACCCCTGAAGCCCGGCCGACTGATAATGCATGGCGAATTCGGGAAAAGGAATAATAACTTTATCCCCTGGGTCGAGATAAGCCCGACAAACAATATCAATCCCCTGGTCTCCGCCATTGGTCACCATGGCTTCACCCGATTTTACGCCAGCGTATTGAGCTATCTTTTCTTCCAAATCCCCGTATTCTGGATAAACTTGTAATCTGTCGGAATCAATAAATTTCTTTAATGCTTCTTTTACCTTAGGGCTGGGGCCGGTAGTTCTTTCATTAAAATCCAGAAGCAAAAAATCTTTGTCTGACCTGCCTTCCAGAGGAGGTTTGTAATGCCCGATTTTTTTAATTCTCTCTTTTATTGACATATTATTTTATACTCGATATTGACATTTTATAATTTTTATGCCATTTTCACAATAGGAGGGCTAGTTTAGCTCTTTAATTTTTAAGGAGGTAACATCCATGGCTAACAACAAAATAGTCAGTATTCTTGGCGCCGGAGCTATGGGTTGGGGAATAGCGTATATACTTTCTACCTACCAAAAAACGAAGGTAAAAGTATGGGATCGCGATCCCCAGCTTATTGGTGAAGCTAAAAGAACGAGACAAAACTTTAAAAATTCAGATCCTGCCATTATAATGCCAGAGAAGGTCTTGTTGTCAAATAATTTAGGAGAAGTATTAAACGGTTCCGACTTAGTATTACTGGCTGTTCCCTCATTTGCGGTAAGAGAAATGTGCCAAAAAATCGCTGGATTCCCTTTTTCTGCCTTATTGATGATTTCTAAGGGAATGGAAAAAGACACTTCTCTTCTTCCCTTCCAGGTGGCAGAGGAAACGCTGGAAAAGGCAAGTATTCTCCATCTCACCGGAGCGGGTTACGGAAAAGAAGTACACAAGAAGATCCCAGCAACAGAAATGCTGGCCTGTCGGAATGAAAATCTACTTGAAGAAGTCAAGGCCCTTCTCGAAACAGATTGGCTAACAGTCAAAACATCAACCGACCTTTTGGGAGCTCAGTTGGCGGGCGCCCTAAAGAACGTTATGGTAATCGGAATCGGAATGACTCTCGGCCCAAAAGAGAGTCCGGAACTCAGAGTTAAACTTATTGAGGAAGGCATTCGGGAAATGAATAACCTGGGTAAAGTGATGGGTGCCAGGGAAGAGACCTTTTCGGGACCTGCTGGTAAGGGCGACCTGGAAATCTCGGCCGATCCCCTTTCGCGGAATTACCGTCTCGGACAATCACTACTTGAAAAAGGGATTAATGAAACACAAAAATATCTGAAGGAAAAAGGAATAACGGTCGAGGGATTCCATACCACCTGGGCAGTATACAGATTAGCGAAAGATAAAAATGTCCGACTGCCGATTATCGAGGAGGTTTATAAAGTAATTTATGAAAAGAAAAGTCCAACGGTAAGCGTCGAAAGTCTAATAAGGTTAGGAATGTCAAATTGAGGAGGTAAAAAAAATGGCAGAACGTATCGGAAAAAAAGCAAGGAAAACCGGAGAAGTGGATATCGAAATTGAAATCCGCCCCGATGAACCCGGCGAACACAATATCTCCCTTATCACTGAAGAAGAAGAGCCAGGATTAGGAACGGGCAGTCTCAGCCTGTTTAAACATCTCTTCGCCCAGATCTACCATCACGGTAGAATGTCCGGCTCAGTCAAGGGTCACGGTGATATCCCCCATCATTTAATTGAAGATGTGGGAATCTGCTGGGGTCAAGCCCTGAAAGAAGCTCTCGGAGAGAGAAAGGGAATCGAACGCTTTCAGAGTCTTTCTGTACCATTCGAGGGCAGTCTCGCAACGGTAGCGATTGATTTAAGCGGTCGTGGCTACGCCACCTTAGATTTCCAAGACATGGATGATAAAACCCTTGCCGGTATGGCACAACACCTTTTTGAAGGTATGGCCTTCAACGGCGGGTTCAACATCTATGGCAAGGTGGAAACCGTTGGCTCTCTTAGGAGCGACCATCACAAACTCGAAGCTTTTTGTAAGGCTTTCGGCAGAGCACTTCATCGAGCCACCCTTATCACGGGAGGAGATGTTATCCCAAGCACAAAGGGAAAACTATAATATACCTCCAGAAACAAAAAAAGCGCTCCGCATTATCTCTTCTTGTATCGCGGGGCGCTTTAATATTTTCTGTTAGCGATTTTAAAAAGTTCCTCAATTCTTTTCGCTCGGTCCAAAACATATTTTTTAAAATATTTATTTTCTTTTTTCGTTTTCGAGCTGAAATATTTTATCAGCCCCCACCAAAACATAACCAGAATATTAATTAAGGCTCCGAAATATATTTTCTTTTTGTTTAGTTTATTTTTGTAAATTCTTTCTGCCTTTTTCAGAATCTTCTCGAAAGTTTCAATTCTTAGGGGATTTTTCTGAAAAAGATTTCCTCCCAGAATTATTCCCAAATCGTAATAGAGACCGTTTCTAATGTTAAAACCGGCGTATTCAAAATCCAAAAGATAAATCTTATCATCTTTACCTAAAAATAAGTTTTCGAAGATTAAATCGTTGTGAGTGGAGATTTTTCCTCCCAAAGGAAAATTTCTTTTTGCTTCTTTTTCTATATTCTCAATATTTTTTATTTTTTCCTCTGAAAATAATTCTCCAATCGGATATTTCTTGGCTTTATCTTTGTATTTTGAAATTTCGTCTCTGAAAACGTCGTATTTATTAACAAATCTTAATCTGCTTTTATGAAAAGTGGATAAAGATTTAAGCAGGGCTTTTTGGATTTTATTATTTTCCAAATCTCTGCCATCTATATCTCTGCCTTTGATATATTCCATTATCACCGTTCCGTCGGGAAAATTTAATCTTTTTCCCGAAGACAGGACATTTCTTTTTTTGAAAATATACAAAAGATATCTGGGAATTATCCCAATTAATCTTTTGTTTTTTGATATGGCCAAGATGTTCCCCGCTTCCACTTTTCTGTCTACGATGTCTATTCTTTCCCATGGGAAACGGACAAAAAATTTCCTGTTCTTATAATGAACAATATAATTTCTGTTTGTCTGACCGCCGGTCCTCTTTACTTTTATTTTTCTCGGCTGCCAATCTTTATTTAATTGACTGATTAAATTAATATCTTTCATTAGGCGATGAAATTTATTTCATCTTCACCTTCGCCTGCTTCCGCAGGCTCGGTTTCTAATTAAAACTTATCACTTTGTATTAATTTTGTAAAAATCTTAAAATGGATTATATGGTTGAAATCGACGGTTCATATTTGGAAGGAGGAGGCCAAATTTTGAGAACGGCCGTTGCCCTTTCGGCGGTCACCAAAAAACCCTGCCGTGTTTTTAATATTAGGTCTGGCCGTCTCAAGCCTGGATTGGCCCTGCAGCACCTTCTGGGACTCAGGGCATTAACCCAGCTGACAAAGGGAAAATTAGAAGGAGATGAACTAGGTTCGGAAGAAATTACCTTCTTCCCCACAGAATCTGCCGAGGCGAATCCTCAACAAATTCTGGTAAAGATTGAAACTGCAGGAAGCATAACTCTGGTCTTGCAAACATTGATATTACCAGCCTTGTTTTCTTCCGAACCAGTTAAAATCGTTTTTGAGGGAGGAGCAACCGACACTTTTTTTTCTCCTACTATTGATCATTTCCGTTATGTATTTTCAAAGATTCTGGAAAAAATGGGGGCAAGGATTGAAATCAACATAATTAAACGAGGCTATTATCCTGAGGGCGGGGCCAAAGTTGAAACAATTATTCATCCTGCGAAACTAAAGGTGATTGATTTAACCGAGCGGGGAAATCTGCAGAGAGTTTTAGTAATTTCCGGAGCCTCAAACGTCCTCAAGGGTAAAAAAGTGGCCGAGAGACAATTGGTCGGCACAAGAGAGATTCTTGGAAAGTTAAATCTACCCACGGAAGAAAAAGTTGAATATTATGAAACCCTATCTCCGGGAAGCCAAATTTGTTTAATTGTCGAATTTGAGAATTCCGTTATCGGAACCGACAACTTGGGGAAACTGGGGAAAAGAGCTGAAGATGTCGGCAAGGAAGCGGCCTTGGAGTTATTGAAAGAGCAGAAATCGGAAGCCTGTCTCGACAAACATCTATCAGACCAAATTCTGCCCTTTCTGGCCTTGGCCTCAAATAAATCTCAGGTTAGCGTATCTCAGGAAACCGCTCATGCTAAAACTAATATTTGGGTAATTGAAAAATTTTTAGAAGGCAAATTTGAGATAAAAAACAATTCAATCAAATGGCTACAAAAATAATCATTGCCAA
>Ga0265594_1001928_pt1 | contig 15491 bp, 17 predicted proteins | sample saktaG_11_FD_190147 | JGI IMG/M metagenome (GOLD analysis project Ga0265594, IMG submission 190147) | Saline water microbial communities from Sakinaw Lake, British Columbia, Canada - sak_2011_5_24_80m | ecosystem: Environmental > Aquatic > Non-marine Saline and Alkaline > Saline ... | reverse complement strand
AAACGGGTGCTGCAAGAAGAATTCTCCTGCGAAGGAGCAGGGATTGATTGATCATAATTGGACTCTGCGTGAACTACTTACACACCCATATTATATAACATCAACCGGATAAACGGTCACCACCCGCGAGTGATCAAAAAACAAATATACCAAAATATAAAAGAAAGTTTGGAACGCCGTCTTGAACAAAATGAAGCCGATGCTGAAGACGCACTTAGGGAAATATTAAAATTTGCGGAATATTATCGTCGTTTTCGTTATCCGAGAGAAGAACCAGAACCCCATCTACAACGTTGGTTTGATCGTTTTAGAAGGCTCGATTTCACTACATCCTACCCATTTCTACTAAACCTTTATAACAACTATCATACCGAGAGGACTCTTTCGTTAGAAGAATTTGAGGATATGATTTTATTGGTAGAATCATATTTTGTCCGTCGACTTTTTGTAGGACGACCCACTAACGTCCTAAATAAGACATTCAATACGCTCTACCGTGATATTGATTTGGCGCGGCCAGTAGAATCACTAAGAGAGAATCTTTTAGGTTATACAGGAAACCAAGTATGGCCGAACGATGAACAGTTCAGGGAGGGTATTGGGACACTAATCATTTATACGCCTAGCAGCAGGGCAGACAGGGTTAAACTAATTCTGGAAAGTCTTAATGCGGCTTTGACCAAGGAACAAGTTAAGGAAGATCTTACTGTCGAGCACATTATGCCCCAAACACTCACCGATGAGTGGAGAGCTGTACTCGGTCCAGAAGCAGAAGAACAGCACTTACTTTGGAGTGGTACTCTAGGCAACCTGACAGTTACAGCCTACAATTCAGAACTTTCAAATAAGCCGTTTAATGAAAAGCTGCATCTTCTGCGTGAAAGTAACATCAGTCTAAACAACAGATATTTCCGAAATGTAGAGGTATGGGATATCGAAGCAATTAAGCAAAGAAGTGATTATTTGGGGGATCTAGCTATCAAAGTTTGGCCTAGATAATATATTTCTTATATATAATTTTATGACCTTTTTTTTATTCCACAGCCTTTTTCACCCATCGCCGCCAATTACCACTCCCATGAGAGCGCTGGTGGTGACGGGACGGCTCGCCGAGGAGATGGTCAGAGGGGCGGTCGGGGACCGGGCGGACGTTCTGGTGATGAACGTGGACGTCGCCTCCTTCATAACCCCGAAGATGCTCCGGGAAGCCGCACCGAAGGGCTACGATATAATACTAATTCCGGGTGCCATAACCGCCGACTTCGGCCCCGTCGAGAGGGAGTTCGGAACGAAGATCAGGCTCGGGCCTAAGCACGCCGTCGACCTCAGGCGCGTTGTGCCCCTCCTCGGCGAGGTTGAGCTCTCCACCACCATCCCCGCCTGCGTCCTTCTCGAAGAGAGGATGAGAGAGGGGGCGCGAGCCGCCATCGAGAAGCTGGAGGCGAGGGCCAAGGCGCTGATGGAGATCAAGGGCGTGAAGGTCGGCGGTGAGAGCCGGATGAAGGTCCTGGCCGAGATCGTCGATGCGACCCGTTTTGACGACCTCGGCCTCGCCGAGAAGGTCCGCCACTTCGAAAGGGAGGGAGCGGACATGATCGATCTGGGGCTGCCCCTGGACGCCGACCCCTCCGATGTCGCAAGGTCGGTCCGGGTGGCAAAGGAGGCGACGGCCCTTCCTGTGAGCGTCGACACCCTGCGGCCCGACCTGATCCGGGCGGGGATCGAGGCTGGATGCGACCTGATCCTCAGCCTCGACGGCTCGAATTTGGATGATGCAGGGGAGATGGCGGCTGCAGCCGGGGTTCCCGCCGTCGTGCTGCCGGGACCGGGAACTAGCCTTGAGGAGAACCTCGATCGGGCCCTCGTTCTCGGGGTCAGGGCGATGGCAGACCCGGTTTTGAGCCCGCCGCTCCAGGGCCTGGCCGATTCGATAAGCCGCTACCGCGAATTCCATCTTGCGTTTCCGAACGTGCCCCTCTTCTTCGGCGTCGGGAACGTGACTGAGCTGATCGATGCCGACAGCCAGGGCGTGAACGGCCTGCTTGCCGCCATCGGGGCGGAGGTGGGGGCGAGCGTCCTCTTCACCCCCGAGTACAGCGAGAAGGCCCGCGGCAGCATCCGGGAGCTCTGGACCGCCTCTGAGATGATGCTCCTCGCCCGGGCAAGATCGAGCCCTCCCAAGGACCTGGGCCTCGACCTCCTCGTCCTCAAGGAGAAGCACCGCCGCCCCGAAGAGGAGATGCCGGTGGAGTTCGAGACGGTCGCCGCGGTCGGGCGCGGTGGCGGTGGCGGTGGAGGCGGGAGCGGGAGCGCAGGCGTAGACGGAGGAGAGGGTCGAGGTGATGGCAAGGGTGACGGCGAGGCCGAAGCCGGGGTAGGGGGCCACCGTTGGGAGATGGACCCCGCAGGAAGCTTCAGGATAGGCGTCGCGAAGGGCAAGATAATGGTCCGACACGACATGATCACTTTGGTGGGCGAATCCGCCCGCGACATCCTGGGCGAGATCGTCGACCGGGGCCTCGTCACCAGGCTCGACCACGCAGGCTACCTCGGCCGGGAGCTTGAGAGGGCCGAGACGGCATTGAGGCTTGGGAAGAGCTACTCTCAGGACGAACCGCTATTTCCAACAAAGAATTAAATAAGATCGACTCGTCCACCGCCCCCTGATGAATCAGAAATCATGGGCTACTATCGGAGTGGTCTTCCTTGCCGGGATAATGATCCTCTCCACCTTTGCGGGCTTTGTTATGCGGGGCGGGGGGCCCGCCGAGACGACCGCCTCAGAGGCGTGGAACCCCTCGGACTTCGGGGTAAGTGGACGGCTGATCAACTGGGACTTCGAGAGCGTTGGAGACGCCCTGGGGATGTACCCGGAGAACCTTGTCTCCGCCTTCTGGATCAACATGACCGCCTCAGACAACCTCACCGAGGCTGCGGCCCAGGCCCTGCCGCTGACGGTGGGCCTGACCTTAAGAGATCAGGTGAACCTCTACCCCTCGCCGATCGATAGGGTCTCCCGGGGCCTCTTCGGAGACGAGATCGCCGAGTTCCACTGGACAAAACCCGCGCCTGTGGGAGCTCACGGCCTCGCCATCCTCTACAACGGATACCAGATGATACCCCTCGGGTCCACAGACCTCTTCAGCGTGATGGGAACTCCCGTCCTCTTCGGAAGCGAGCTGTCGGTCAAGACGGTCCTGGACGTGATATCTGGCGACGCCCCCACCACCGAAGGGTTCGTCCTCCCCTACGACGAGATCGACGACCTGCAGATATCGTCTCTGGGAACGGACGCCGTTGACAACCCGAGCTTCATGCCGCCCCTGGGTGGAGATTATGTCGAGTCCTACCTGGGAGTCAGCCCCTCCGAGGACGGCTATTCGCTGACGGCGAAGTACCTGTCCCTGCGCGGCCAGAGCGAGAGAAGGGTCGGCGATGTGGCGGAGGATTACGGCCTAGAGATGTATTCAGAGGGCGGCATCGTCACCGTCTCGGGCGCAGTCGAACCCCAGAACTTGGTGGAGACGCTTGGAGCATTCATCGCTCCATAGCGCAACCTTTTTAGCTGGGAAGTGGCCCCCATGTGCTAAGCCTTTTTGGGGCGATTTTTGCGATGAATGATGATGGGCACCGCCCTGAAGGAGAAATGAATTATGGCAAGACCGATATACGTTAGATTTGACGTTCCAGCTGACCTGGCCTCCAAATCCCTAGAAGTGATAGAGCTGGCCCGCGACACTGGAAGGCTCAAGAAAGGAACCAACGAGACCACCAAGGCCATCGAGCGCGGCGTAGCAAAGCTCGTGGTGGTGGGAGAAGACGTGGAGCCTCCAGAGATCGTGGCCCATATTCCGCCGCTCTGCGAAGAGAAGAAGACGCCTTACATATACGTCAAGAAACAAAGCGAGATTGGCGCAGCTTGCGGCATGAGAGTAAAAAGCGCCGCTGTCGCCATCCTGGAGCCGGGGAAGGGCAAGGACGTTTTGGACGAGATAGTGCAGAAGGCCCAGGCCCTGAAATAGGGGGTGATAGCTGATGGCAGACGAATGGGACGGCGTTCCCGCCGAAGTCATAGAGATCATCGGCAACACCGGGATGCACGGTGAGGCCACCCAGATCAAGTGCAGGATTCTGGAAGGCAGCAACAAGGGCCGCATCATCACCCGCAACTGCGTGGGCCCCATAAGGATGGGGGACGTTTTGATGCTGCTTGAGACCGCAAGAGAAGCCAAGAAGCTTACCACCAGGTGAGGTCTCATGGAAGAGAGAAAGTGCTCCTTTTGCAACCGGAACATAGAGGCCGGCACAGGGAAGATATACGCCAAGAAGGACGGCACCGTATACTATTTCTGTTCGTCCAAATGCGAGAAGAACATGATCGTGCTCAAGAGGGTCCCGAGAAAGATCGAGTGGGCCATCAAAGGGTGGTAGGGCTTGGAGAGGACTTTCGTTATGATCAAGCCCGACGGCGTTCAGCGCGGCCTGGTGGGCAAGATCGTCCAGAGGATCGAGGCGAAAGGCCTCAAGATCGTGGCCATGAAGATGAGGACCCTTCCCCTGGACGTCGCCAAAGAGCATTACGTCGAGCACGCGAAGAAGCCCTTCTTCAAGGACCTCGTCGACTTCATCACCTCCGGCCCATCGGTTCCGATGGTGGTGGAGGGAACTGGCGCCATCTCCGAGGTCAGGAAGATGAACGGGGCCACCAACCCCACGGCAGCCCAGCCCGGGACCGTCCGGGGAGACTTCGGGCTGGACATGGGACGGAACGTGATTCACGGCTCCGACTCGCCCGAGTCGGCGAAAAGAGAGATCGCGCTCCACTTCAACGAGTCCGAGCTGATCAGCTACACCAGGATAGATGAGGCCTGGCTCTACGAGTGAGTCGGCAAAAGGCGATTTACGTCACGCAGATCCGAGATCTGCACGGAGGGCGGCTTCGTCGCCGCCTTCGGAACTGACGGGGTCCGGATGTGATCCAGCATGAAGCAGAAATCGAGGAAGGCGAAGAAGGGCAAGGCCCAGTCCGAATCCAACCTGAGAACTCCCATCGTCTGCGTGATGGGCCACGTGGACCACGGCAAGACCACCCTTCTCGACAAGATCAGGGGCACCACCATCGCCGATGGCGAGGCAGGAGCCATAACCCAGCACATCGGAGCCACCGAGATCCCCCTGAACGTCATCAAAGAAGTCTGCGGACCGATATATAGAGGCGATTTCCAGATACCTGGCCTGCTCTTCATCGACACTCCTGGCCACCATTCCTTCACGTCCCTCAGGAGCAGGGGCGGATCTCTCGCGGATCTGGCCATCCTCATCGTGGACGTGAACGAGGGGTTCCAGCCCCAGACGATAGAGTCGATAAACATCCTGAAACGCTATCGCACACCTTTTGTGGTCGCGGCCAACAAGATAGACAGGATCTCCGGATGGCTGCCGGTGGAAGGGGCGCCCCTCGCTCAAACCCTGAAAGCCCAGAGCGATAGGGTCCGCGGAGATCTCGACAACCGCATCTACGAGCTCATAGGGGAGCTCTACAAGTACGGCTTCAACTCGGATCGGTACGATCGGATCAGCGACTTCACCAAGAACGTGGGCGTCGTGCCGGTAAGTTCCATCTCCGGGGAGGGAGTCCCAGACCTTTTGATGGTGCTGTTGGGATTGGCCCAGAAGTTTTTGAAGGAAAATTTGATGGTCAGGGCCAGCGGTCCAGGCGTTGGAACCATTCTCGAGGTCAAGGAGGAACGAGGTCTCGGCACCACCCTTGACGTCATCCTCTACGACGGCGAGTTCAGGGCTGGCGACACCGTCGTCGTGGGAACCCTGAAGGAGCCGATCGTCACCAAGATCAGGGCCCTTTTGAAACCGAGGCCCCTCTCGGAGATCAGAAGCGAAGAGAGGTTCCTTCCCGTAAAGCACGTGGCCGCAGCCAGCGGCGTCAAGGTATCGGCCCCTCGAATCGAGAACGCTCTTGCAGGCTCCACCGTGAGGGTGGTGAGCGAGGGAGAAGACGTCGAGCTCGTGGCCGAGGAGATCAAGTCGGAGCTCGAGACGGCGAGGATAGATACCGAGAACGTGGGCGTTATCATCAAGACGGACACCATCGGCTCTCTCGAAGCCCTGGTGGGCGAGCTCGAATCAAAGGAGATACCGATCCACGCAGCCGACGTCGGCCCCATAACCAGAAGGGACGTGATCAGGGCTGCAGCGATCCAGGATCCCCTCTACTCGGCAGTTCTGGGTTTCAACGTCAAGATCCTGCCCGACGCCCTGGCCGAGGTCCAGAAGAGCGACGTCCCGATCTTCCTCAGCGAAGTGATCTACAACCTGATCGAGAACTACGACGACTGGGTGAACGATCAGAAGATGAGGATGGAGCAGGAGAGGCTTCAGGCGGTCATCAGGCCCGGGATGATCCGGATAATTCCGGATTACGTATTCAGGCAGAGCAAGCCCGCGGTGGTGGGCGTCCAGGTGGTGGGGGGCCAGATCACAAACAGCGTCACCCTCATGAGAGAGGACGGTGCAGTGATCGGCACCGTGAAAGGGGTCCAGATGAGCGGGGAGAACGTGGGATCCGCCAGCACCGGAAAGGAGGTTGCGGTTTCCATAGATGGACCCACCGTCGGCCGACAGATCCACGAGGGCGACATACTTTACGTCAACATCCCCGAAAGGCACGTCAAGATCATCGAGGCTGAGCTGAAGCAGAGGTTCTCCGAGGACGAGCTCGATGCCCTGGAGAAGTTTCTGGAGATCAAGAGGAGGAAAGATTCCTTCTGGGGTCGCTGAACCTCCACCCTTCGTGATCCTCCATTTCGCCCCGCTCTTTTCGTCCCCCTCCTTTTCCCTGCTTCATCCTCATTCTGAAGAACTCCTCTCCTTGCGGCCTGAAGCAGCTGCCGATGGTCGAGGATGAGGGCCCGGAGTTGGCCCTTCTGCCAGAACCCTTAAATATTTTTGTACAATATCACCGCCTGGAGTGGGAATCTGGCCGAAGAGGTCCTGAGCTGAGATCGAGTCTGATGAGTCGACCCGATCGTCTGAAACATACGGGGCCCTGGAGCGATGCCGAGATTGGAAATCGTGCTTTTGATCGCATATCTCCAGCCGAAGAGTTGGGTCGAGTACCACTGCGACGAACGAATCAGGATTCGAGGTGAACTAAAGATGAAGGCAAGTTTGGTGCTGATAGGGCTAATGCTATTGATCTTTCCCCTGGTCGCCCTGGCCAATGACCAGGTCGAGTACGCGCCCGGAGAGGAGGGGGCACTGGAGCGATTTGAGAAGGGGATGGGCGGTCCCTGGATCGTGGACGAAAGAAATCCGGGATGGAACCCCTTCTCCAATACGGAATTTCCCGACTTCAGGTCTGCGTTCGAACAGGAGATAGAGGAGGCGAAGCTGGGGCTCGATGATTTGGCCCTGCTCGGTTACGTCACGATAGCCAGCGGCAACTTGACGGTGGCAGACCCCGTCCAGGGCGGGTTTACGATACCTCAAGTGGCTGGGATATATCCGATCTACGGAGTCGTCGACCCGATGGAGGGTCTGAAAGCCCTGTATATCGATCTCACGCCGGAAGATCCGGTCGCCTGAGCTGAGAATCGACCCCTCATTTTTTCTGAAATTCTCCTTTTTTGGCGATAAGAGTTTCCCGTTCCTTTGATCTTGGGGCCAGGTTGTCCGCAACGTCGATGGGTCTCGATCTTAAATCTTCATAACTTTTGTGAACTCGTCTCAAACAGATATAAATCGCCAAGAACGAGTTTGAGGTTTGGAGGCAAAAAACAGATGGTAACGTCGTCCAGTAAGGATAAGGTATTTGAGGCAATTGAGGCAAAGGGCGTCAAGTTCATCCGATTGTGGTTTACTGACATTCTGGGCCTTCCCAAGAGCTTTGCGATCTCCCCGTCGGAGCTTGAGGGAGCTTTTGAAGAGGGCATGGGCTTTGACGGCTCTTCGATCCAGGGCTTCGCGCGGATCGAAGAGAGCGACATGGTCGCCAAGCCCGACCCCGAGACCTTCCAGATCCTTCCGTGGAGGGCGAAGGAAGGCCAGAACGTTGGCAGGATGTTCTGCGACATCCTCCAGCCAAACGGAAGCCCCTACGAGGGCGACCCCAGGTACATTCTGAAGAAGAACCTGGCCAAGCTGAAGGAGATGGGCTACGACCTCTACGTGGGCCCTGAGCTGGAGTACTTCTACTTCAAGGATGACAAGGGAACCGAGATCCTGGACAAGGGCGGCTACTTCGACGCCATGACCACCATGGACGCCGCAAGCAACCTGCGACGTGACACGATCCTGACTCTGGAGTCGATGGGGATCGATGTCGAGTACAGCCACCACGAGGTTGCCCCCTCTCAGCACGAGATCGACCTCCGCTATCAGGAGGCTCTGAGGATGGGCGACATCGTGATGACCTACAGGATCGTCGTCAAGGAGATCGCCCAGCAGTACGGCTACTATGCGACCTTCATGCCAAAGCCGATCTTCGGCGAGAACGGGACGGGGATGCACGTCCACCAGTCGCTATTCAAGGGGAACAGGAACGCCTTCTTCGATCCCGATGACAAGTACAACCTCTCCGAACTCGGCAAGCACTACATCGCAGGCCTTCTGAAGCACGCTCCTGTGATGACGGCGGTCACCAACCAGTGGGTCAACTCCTACAAGCGGCTCGTCCCCGGATACGAGGCTCCGGTCTACATCTCATGGGCGAGGAGGAACAGGTCAGCACTCGTCAGGATGCCGATGTACAAGCCCGGAAAGGAGAACGCCACGAGAGTCGAGTACAGGAGCCCCGACCCAGGAGCAAACCCGTACCTCGCGTTCTCTGTCATGCTCGCTGCCGGGATGGACGGCGTCAAGAACAAGTACGAGCTCCCCGAGCCGATCGAGCAGGACATCTTCAAGATGACCGAGGCCGAGAAGGGGAAAGCAGGGATCACTTCGCTGCCCGGAAGCCTGATCGAGGCTCTGATGCTCACCGAGAAGAGCTCTCTCATGAGAGGGGCCCTCGGAGACCACATCTTCACCAACTTCCTCGCATCGAAGAAGGTCGAGTGGGACGAGTACAGGACCGACGTCAGCCAGTGGGAGATCGAGAAGTATCTGCCGCTGCTGTAGTCGGCACGCTCGGAGAAATTGATCAGAAATAAGATCAGCTAGAACGATGCGGGCGCGCTCCCTTCCATCTTGTCGGGAGAAAATCTCCACCCAGACGGGCGCGCCCAAGTCGGAAGCTCAAACGTCGTCCGGACGATGTCGTTTTGCCACCTGAACATTTGCATACCCCTGGCAAGGGGGTCGAGTCGCCGTGACGAAGATGGGCAGAAGCTGGATGCTCGCGCTTGAGGTAGATGGCGTTGATGAAGGTTGAAACCATAATCAAGCCGGAGATGATGGAGAAGGTGAAGGTGGCCCTGGAAGAGAAGGGTTTCATCTCGATGACGATCAGCGACGTGGCCGGTCGAGGTGAGCAGAAGGGCATCCAGCTCCGATACAATGGGCGGACCGAGAGAGTCGACCTGCTCCCGAAGATCAGAATAGAGCTGATAGTCTGCGACTACGAGGTCGATTTTTTGATAGAGACGATCACCGAGGCCGTCAGGACCGGCAACATCGGTGACGGCAGGATCTTCGTCAGCCCCGTAGCCAGGTCGATCAAGGTCAGAACCGGCGAGGACATGGCCAGGCTCGAAACTTGATCGTTCTCACTTTAGTTCTCAAAGATCACTGATGCTCAGAGATTATTGACGGTATCGAATTCATCGAGTTCGTCACCCAGATTCCATCTTGATCTTCGTCCTGCGTAGAAAAACGGTCTCGCCGAAGGCCAGTACCTGGCGTCGGAGGCAATCCCAGGGCGCGATGATCCTTCAACTTTTTATACCCTGTCGTTTTTTTGCGGATAGATGATTTGTTCATTCATTTCTGCATTTCGTCACGTTATCGTTATGATATTTTCATATAACTTAAGAATTTAGCATATTTCTCCCTAAACACGCTTATAAATTGAGCAGTTTTCTTAGGAGCATGGAGCTGCCGTTACGTAAAATTTTGATGTTCACGACGCTGATCGGACTTGTGGGGACTGCCGCTGCAGAATCCGCGATAAACCCCGCGGACAACGCCTGGGTCCTGATCAGCGCTGCCCTCGTGTTGATCATGATCCCAGGAGTTGGGCTCTTCTACGGGGGCATGGTCAGAAAGAAGAACGCCATATCGACGATAATTTTCAGCTTTGCGATCATGGGCATAATAAGCCTCCAGTGGATACTGGTCGGGTACACCCTCGCCTTCGGCCACGACATCGGAGGCATGATCGGAGGGCTCGATCACCTGGGCCTTCGAGGGGTCGGGATGGAGGCGATGGAAGGGCTCACCATACCTTCTCTCACCTTCATGATATTCCAGGCGATGTTTGCCATAATCACGGTCTCCCTGATAACGGGAAGCTACGTTGAGAGGATCAAGTTCAGCTCTTTTCTCGTATTCTCCCTGGCCTGGGCGACTCTCGTCTACGATCCGATAGCCCACTGGGTCTGGGGCGGAGGATTCCTATCTGCGATGGGGGCCCTCGACTTCGCGGGTGGGATCGTAGTCCACATCAGCGCCGGGGTTTCAGCTCTGGCGGTAGTGATGGTCATCGGGGCGAGGAAGGGCTTTGGTAGAGACCCGATGGAGCCTCACAACATACCGACGACGGTTCTTGGAGCCGCACTCCTGTGGTTCGGGTGGTTCGGCTTCAACGCTGGGTCGGCCCTCGCAGCCGACGGCATTGCAGCCAACGCCTTCGTCACAACGAACACCTCGGCCGCCGCCGCGGCGACGACCTGGATGTTTCTGTCCTGGCGGGACCGGGCTCCCAGCGCTCTGGGGATCGTGACCGGAGCTGTTGCAGGGCTTGCCGCCATAACTCCCGCGGCTGGTTTCGTAACGCCCCTTGCGGCGATACCGATCGGCGTCGGCGCGGCCTTCGTCGGCTACTACGCGATCCTGCTCATCAGAGGCAGCAAGAAGGTGGACGACTCTCTGGACGTTCTCGCCTGTCACGGGATCGGGAGCACCTGGGGCGTCATCGCCACCGGGATATTCGCGTCCATCGGCGCTGCCGGACTTCTGGCGGGAAACCCCCATCAGCTCATGGTCCAGGTCGCGGCCGTCGCCATCACATGGATCTACTCGTTCGTTGCCACCTTCGGGATCGCCAAGGCGGTGGACGCGGTGATGGGCCTGCGGGTCGGAAACGATGAGGAGGCGGTGGGCCTGGACATCAGCCAGCACGGCGAGGGGGCTTACGTCTGAAATCGCGCCTGAAATCGCGGCTCAAAAGTTGGCATAATCGAAGAGGTTCTTAGATGAAGAAGATTGAGGCTATAATAAGGCCCGAGAGGTTGAGCTCGGTGAGGGAGGCTCTCGACAAGAACGGCTTTCCGGGGATGTCGGCGACGGAGATCAAGGGGAGGGGCCGGCAGAAGGGGGTCGCCCTCCAGTGGCGGGCCGGCGACTACAAGGTGAAGTTCCTGCCGAAGGTGAAGCTGGAGGTGGTGGTGGATGACGGGGACGCTGACCGCCTGATCAAACTGATCTGCGAGGCCGCCTACACCGGCGAGGCGGGGGACGGCAAGATCTTCGTTCATCCCGTGGTGGACGTGATCAGGGTGAGGACGAAGGAGAGGGGGTCGGGCGCGGTATAACCGGCGCGGTCCGGGTCCGCCCCCCCCCCAGCCAGCTTGGCCAGCCTTCGCCCCAAACCGCCCCTGGCCCCGGAACTTTTTAGTCTGCCCCTTTCCTCCGGACCTCGAAGAACCGGCTTTTGGCGAGGCTGTAGCGGCTCCCCTGATAGGCGACGCCGTTCAGCTCCTTCTCGGCCAGCCCCTCAAAGGTCATCCCCAGCCGTTCGGCGACGTTCACCGAGGCGGCGTTCTCGGCGGCCATGGAAGCGAAGAGCCGATCGGCCCCCTGCTCCAAAAATGCGTGCTCGACGAGGCCCGCCGCCGCCTCCAGGGCGAAACCCCTGCCCTGGTGTTCGGGCAGAATGACGTAGAAGATCTGAATCTCGGAGGGTTCCATATCGTCGGGGGCCATGCCGCAGGAGCCGACGAACCGGCCCTCCTCATTCTCGACGATCGCCATGGCGAAGATGGGATCCTCCGTATCGTAGGAAGCGATCACGTCATCCAGGAGGACGCGGGTTGCATCCTTTGTCTTCTGCTCGGGCGTCATATGTCCAGGAGCCTTGTCGCCTCCTCGTCGCAGAAGTTGGAGCGCATAGGCTCGAAGTCCTCCGGGACGTGGCGCCTGATTATGAGCTGTTCGGTCTCGATGGAGGATGGGACTATCATAAGCTGCATTCGGCGCAGGTCGATAAAAGGCGGTCGGTGGCGAGGTCATCGGAGGGCGGGATCGTGTGAAGGGCACCCGGGCGGGGCAGGGTTTCGCTGGGGAATACCAGTGGTCGTTATTAAGAGACAATATGGATTTTGTGGAACTGCTACGACTCATTACAACTAAATCCCGCAATTAAGAAAATCGCTATCAATAGACGTGATGACGTTGAATTAATCCACAAAGGTCTTCAACGACCGTTGCGACATAGATGTGGGCATCATAGGAGAACCCGATCCGCGCTGCATATGCGGAAAAAGTTAAACTGCTGAGAATGCACCGCAGCTAATTTGACTTCTTGAGCGACTTCACCGCATTTCAGCACTACAGTCACCAAGAAGGGCTCGGCCCTCTGTGGCCAAGCTTCTCGGCGAGCTTTTGAGCTTTTGACCTTTTTGGCCTATATGTATCTTATATCGTCCAGATAGATTGTGGCACCTTCAGGATTGTCTTCTCTATCCAGGCGTAAGCTGAATAACCCACTGATATTTGAAAGGTCATTCCCCTTTAGATCTAATGTAAACTGTCTCCAGCTATCGCTTAGGTACATCGACTGACTGTCTGAGACTGAATCGGCCGTCCCACTTTGGTCAGGGCTGTACCCGTAACCAAAGCGCACCACTTCGCCACCGCGGTCTCCTCGGGCCCAGAATGACAGAGTCTCAGCCCCTGTCAGATCCAGGCCCACGCCAGTTCCTCTTCTCCAGTCGCCGGTGGCCTGGATGAAGAGACCTGCCCAGTCCTCTGCGGAGCTGTCGTAGGATATCTTGGCACAGATATCTCCGCTCTGAGGATTCTCTTCCGAGAAGGGGTCCACGGTCAGGGAATCGATTCCACCATTGCTGCCCGTATACCCCGACCAGGGATATCTCAGAGGGATCTCATCATATACAACGGTCTGTGCGGATGCCGCGAAAAGCCCCAAGAACACATAAATGGCCAAAGCCAACATAGTGGTCTTCATCTGTAATCCTCTCCATACTATTTTATCCAGAGTTTTTGGTCTGGTGGCGGAACATTCTCTCTCAGATTTCCTCACCCGTGTTGTTATCCCCAATGTCAGAGGAGTTGTCTGGATTCCCAGCATCAGCTGATGCAGAGCCGGTAGAGTTGCCGGAATCATCACGTAGGCTTTCATCAAGTTTGAGAGTCTTTTCGGCATCGCCTTCAATACCGGTACATTGATGTAAGCCGTCCCGAACTTCGACCTTGATCAATTTTATCCCAGCATCATCACCAGAGCGGTTCCAGAAACAATTATCAGTCTTTGACCAGTCGCAGATAATACCCCAGCTTCCGTTTACGATATTGAACTTTGAGAACTTATACGCGAGTTCATCGCCGTCGGTGTCGAATGCATCAGCTTCGAGCATCATCCACGGGCTGTCAAGTGTTGTAGCTGTGAGGTTTTTGATTTCAGGAGGTTGGTTTTGTGGACATATTCCGTATTCCTTTAGAGAGCTGCAATTCAGGTCTCCCTCATCATAAACGATGACATCAATGTAGTTAAGGCCCCGATCTGCCGGCCATGTTTCCCAACTCCAAGAATTATCAGGTAACGGTCCCTTAACGCGAATCCACCTGTCGTTGGTGGCAGGGCCCTTTCGACGAAATTCGTATGTGAGGTTGTCTTTGTCAGGATCAAAAGCATAAACTGTAACGACAATCATATCTCCTGCAGTATGTTTACCCTCGTCTGGAAGGATGTTGGTAATTTTTGGGGGTTTGTTTGCCATATATAACCCTGAAGAACCTGCAACAATCAAAATTAAACCTATGGCTCCGAGGGCCTGAGCTTGCCTTCTGGTCAAGGTGAGCGACTGCTTGAGAACAGCTGCCATTAAAGGCGGACTAACTGATGCTATTACCAGGAGCAGGCCCAAAATAATAGCAAATTTATATGATAGTGGAGTTGACTGCACGATGTCTACAACAGATTCCAGCATATTCCTTCATCTCCAATATTTATTGGTAATATGGCCCACACAGGCCATGTTCGTGATGTTTGAGAATGCTGATACTACAAAAACATTTTGCAATTTGGTGGGGCCCTACATCATCGAGGTATCCCCGGGGTCTCCTCGGGGGGCGGCCTTCGGCGCGAGGCGTTGGCCCTCGCCTATCCTCTGGCGCGGGCGAGGGACGAAACGCCCATCGTCACCCAGATCCAGGTCGGGATGATCACAGGCTCGGTCTTCTCAGCTGGCTTCTCGGCCGGAAGATGAAAATCCTCTCCATGGGCGACGAAGAGGCGAGGACCCTCGGCGTGAGCTCCGAAGTCAGTTATGCGAGGGAAGGTGGCGGAGAGAGAAGATCAGGAGATTTTCATCGAGATTCGACGCGGAGAACGTGGCCCGCCGCCGCCAGAAACTGCGAGAGCTGGCCGCCACCAAGAAAAGGAGGGTGTGCAGGCGACCCCACCGCCGGGCGCGACCACGGGGCGGGCCTCCCCCCCTCGCGCTGATAGTCTGCCCCGAGGCCCGTGGGCTACATGGGGAGGAGGGCGCGAGGGTCGTGGCGGTCAGGTATTGGCGCGGGGGTCTGGTGGGGAGAGGAGGTGGCGGAGATTTTCGGGAGAAAAGATTTATACATATCTAATGTCTGAAAGAGATATTAGGAGACTATGATGATAAAGAATAATTCAACCTTAGTATTATTAAGCGGTGGAGTCGATTCAACAGCTTGTGTCCACTATTATATTACTCAAGGGTTTGAAGTAAAAGGTGCTTTTATCGATTACGGCCAAAAAGGAAATAAAAACGAGCGCAATAGTGCGAACAATATTGCATCGCATTATAAAATTCATTTAGATCATCTTATATTTGATTCGTTACAATCATATTCTCAAGGCGAAATTAAAGGAAGAAATGCATTTTTAGTGTTGGCTGTGATTTTAGCATATCCTAAAATAAAAGGAATAATCTCGATGGGGATACATTCTGGCACGCCTTATTATGACTGCACGGGAACATGCTCAATAAAGTGTTGCGATTTGCCAGAATGGTCGACGGGCAGATAATTATAAATACAAAAACTTAATCAATATTATTTGTGAAGGATCGTATAGAAAGGGAGATCGTTGCTCTCGATGT
>Ga0265594_1001926_pt1 | contig 15521 bp, 15 predicted proteins | sample saktaG_11_FD_190147 | JGI IMG/M metagenome (GOLD analysis project Ga0265594, IMG submission 190147) | Saline water microbial communities from Sakinaw Lake, British Columbia, Canada - sak_2011_5_24_80m | ecosystem: Environmental > Aquatic > Non-marine Saline and Alkaline > Saline ... | reverse complement strand
TTTTCAAATTATGTGATTTGTTTAAATAAATGTCCGATTTGCCAAGGTTTCCCAAAAGAAATTTTGACCACGGAAACCTTGCAAAAGCTTTATGGTGAAGAAGTAAAATTCTACGAACATCATAAACATTAAAATTATGGAGCAATTTTTATTAAGTTTAATAGCGGGAGCTTTTATCGGAGGAGTGGCAGGATATTTGGGAACTTTAATGCTTTCAAAAAAAATGGCTTTGGTTGCTGGTCCTCTTGGTCATTTAACATTACCTGGCATTGCTTTAGCTCTTTTGTATGGCTTTGATGTTTCTTTGGGTGCTTTCCCTTTTGTTATCTTAGGAATTATCTTTATTTGGCTTTTTGAAATGAGGACAAAATTATCAATGGAGGCCTTAACAGCTGTTGTTTTTGCTTCTGGGGTAGCCATTGCTTTTTTATTCCTGCCGATTGGGCAGGCAGAAACCGCTTTAGTCGGCGACATTTCAAAAATTGGTTTTTTGGATACATTAATAACTTGCATTTTATGTCTTTTTATTTTTCTGTTGATTGAAAGAATTTATCTTAAAATAACCTTAATTAACATTTCTGAAGATCTGGCAAAATCTGAAAAAATCAATGTTAAAAAATATAATCTCTTTTATTTATTCTCTATCGCTATAATCGTTGCCTTGGGCGTAAAAATTGTTGGCGGGCTTTTAACAGCTGCTTTAGTGGCGATTCCCGCTGCAACAAGTAGAAATTTAAGCAAAAATTTGTTCCAATTTTCTCTTTTTGGATTATTGCTTGGAGCAGTAAGTTCTTTTTTAGGAATTTTGCTTTTTAAATTCACTGGATTTCCAGCAGGTCCTTTAATTATTATTGTTTCAACTTTTTTCTTTTTAATTTCTTTAATTTTTAAAAAAATATGAAAATTACGGTTACGGGTGGAAAGGGAGGTACGGGGAAATCTACTGTAGCAGTGGCGTTGGCATCCGCTTTGGCTAAGGATAAAAAAGTTTTATTGATTGACGCCGATGTTGATTGTCCTGGCGATGATCTTTTATTGGGAATTAAATTGGAAAAATTAGCAGATGTTGAAAACATGATCCCTGTTTTTGACTTTAAAAAATGCTTAAAATGTGGAAAATGCGCACAATTTTGTCCAGAACACGCCATTGTTTTTGTCAAAGGGGAAAACCCGATTTTTATTGCGGATCAGTGTATTGGCTGTCGAGCTTGCCGAATTGTCTGTCCAGCGGGAGCTATTAGTGAAGCTAAACAAATTATCGGTGAAATTTTTACCGCTAAAAATGGCAACTTGGTTGTGCTTTCAGGAAAAATGAAACCGGGCATTGAAGAATCCAGTTTGGTGGTAAATGCGATGAAAAAAAATATAAAAGAGCAAGAAAAGAATTTTGATTATATTATCATTGACACAGCGGCCGGTACGCATTGTCCTGTGATTGCAGCACTTTTAGGGAGTGAGTGCGCTTTGGCTGTTACTGAACCAACGCCATTGGGTGCACATGATTTGGACTTGATTCTTACATTAACTAAAAAATTGAAAATAAAAACCCAAGTAGTTCTTAATCGTTCTGATATTGGAGTGGAAAATATTATTCAGAAAGTGGTAAAAAATCACCAGACGAAAATTATTGCTAAAATTCCCTATAGCCAAGAAATTGAAAAAAAATATTGTGCGGGAATTCCGATTGAACACAAGGCGATTGAAAAAATAATTCAATGGATAAAAAAATGAAAACCATAACTATTTTATCAGGTAAGGGAGGTGTTGGCAAAAGCACAATCTCTGCTTCGTTGGCGGTTTTGTTGTCTCAAGAAAACCGAATTGTGACGGCGGATTGCGATGTGGATGCAGCTAATCTAGCTTTGCTTTTTGGAATAAAAAAATTGGAAAAAAGTCAAAAAATTTCCACCAATCTGAAAGCCTTTGTGAACAAGAATGCCAAAGACTGCAAAAAAATTGTGGATAATTGTGCTTTTTCTGCGATTTCTTGGGACAAAAAAAAACAATTGCCAAAAATAAACAAGTTTTTGTGTGAAGGTTGTGGAGTTTGCCTAATTTTGTGTCCAGAAGGTGTCACTTTGAAAAAAGTGAAAAACGCTTCAATTGGAGAAGGGCAGACAAAATATGGCTTCTCAATTATTTCTGGACAAGTGGAAAGTGGTAAGTGTCGTGAAAGAAAGAGCTGGGAAAATAGCGCTTGAACAAAAAGCCGATTATCTAATTGTTGATTCAGCACCTGGGATTGGTTGCCCAGTTATTGCCTCAATTAAAGGCAGTGATTATATTTTAGCGGTAACTGAACCGACGCCAACAGCTTTTCGCGCTTTGCAAAGAGTTTTGCAGGTAGTAGAGCATTTTGGAATTACTTATGGTATCATTATCAATAAGTGGGATTTAAACAAAAATTTTGCGGATGAAATTGAAAAATTTGCGCGAGGAAAACAAATAAAAATTGTTGCTAAAATCCCTTACAATCAGGATTTTGTGGAAGCAATGATGGAGATGCGGCCAATTGTTGAAATAAATCCAAAATACGGAAAAATATTCAAAGATATTATTAATCAAGTAAAAACTCAATTAAAATGAAGGAAAAAATTGCAGGAATTTCAATATTAGCTAATATTTTTTTAGCTGGAGGCAAAATTACTGTCGGTCTTTTTTCTAATTCAGCTTCTATTTTAGCTGCCGGACTGGATTCTTTTATAGATATTTTTTCATCAATCATTGGTTATGTCGGAATTAAAATATCTAAAAAGCCTGCGGATAAAGAACATCCTTATGGCCATTATAAATTTGAAGTTTTAGGTGGCACAATTATTACAATAATTGTTTTAATAGCTGGTATAGGGGTGGTTTATAGTGCTTATCAGAACTTTTTTGAGCCAAAAAAGGTTAATATCAATTATTTAGCTTTTGGAATAATGATAGTTTCGGTAATAATTAATGGAGGAATGTCAAAATTAAAAATTTATTACGGAAAAAAAGAAGGTTCTGTAAGTTTAATTTCAGATGGAGTTCATTCTAGGGTTGATGTTTATACTTCCCTAGCAATTTTATTAGGATTATTTTTAACCCCATATTGGATTTATGCTGATTCGGTTTTAGCTTTATTGATCGGTCTATATATCATCAAAGAATCTTTTTTACTTGGTAAAGAAGCGGTTAATTCTTTACTTGATGTTTCGGCTGGCGAAGAAATAGAGAATAAAATTAAATCAATTGCCAAAATACAAAACATCAAGATAACTTCTTTAAAAACACAGAAAAAGGGTTCTGTCGTAACTGCTAATTTGGAGATAAGCTTGCCTAATAATTTAAAAGTAGATGAGGCGACTAAAATTTCTAACACCCTAAAGGAAGAACTTGTAAAAGAAGTTGGACAATTACAGTATATTGCCATTCAGATTACAAGTCACGAAATAGAGACCGGATTTTATAAACCGGAATTTGGGAAAGGATTTGGCTGGCAGAGAAAGGGCAAGTTTAAAAATGAAATAAAAGAAGCAACTGGTAAAGGACCGAGTGGATATTGCGTTTGCGAAAAATGTAATTATAGAACGCCTCACCAAAGAGGAATTCCTTGTTCAACTTTAAAATGTCCGAGCTGTAATATAGGCCTAAAAAGAGAATAATATGCCAAGACCAAGATTATGCAGAAGGATTAGGTTTAATCCTAATATAACCTATTTTAAGCCCCAGGGCGTACCCATGAGGCATTTAGAAGTGGTTGAGTTAACTGTTGAAGAAGTAGAGGCCTTAAGATTAAAAAATCTTAAAGATTTAGATCAAAACGACTGTGCTAAAAAAATGAAGACATCGCAAAGCACTTTTCAAAGAATATTAACCTCGGCGTATAAAAAAACCACTCAAGCATTAATAGAGGGTAAGGCAATAAAAATCATTAAAGAATAAACTAAATCTGACATCGTGGGTTAAGATTTGAATAATAATTCTAACATTATCCACGATCGCCAAATTGTTGTCAATAATCTAATAGTGTTTCAAAACTCGCCCTGGGCGAGTTCGTTGGGCGAGTTCGTCGTCGAGAGGTCCGCACCTCGGATAGCAATCCGAGGTCGGACCTCTACGCAACTCTTCCGCTGTTCCTTGAGAAGAAGTGAAGAAGTGTTCAAAGCCGAGCTTTGAACACCTTCGTTGAAACAATAAATCGTCGAAAGTTTTTCAAGTCGAGATTTCTTTGTTTTTAGAATTGAAATTTATCCTGAAAAGAAGTAAACTATACAGTAAGAGTTATTTATTGTATAAATAAAATGCGTTTTATAGGATGTAAAGAAAATTTACTTAGCTTTATAGAATCCTTCATTAAAGAAAAAGAGATAAGGGGGAATGTTTTTTGTGATCTTTTTGCTGGAACTGGAAGTGTAGCAAAACATTTCAAAAAACTCGGCTATAAAATCATTTCAACAGATTTGTTGTATTTTTCCTATGTTCTCCAAAAAGTGTATATTGAGCAAAATCAATATCCAGAATTCATAAAACTTTTAAAACACCTAAAAATCAATCCTATAGAAGAAACTCTTTTTACAAGCGATAGTCAAAATGCAAAAGAAATCATTAAACATCTTAACATTCTTGAGGGTGCAGAAGGATTTATTTTTAAAAATTACTCTCCTGAGGGAACGAAGGGTCAAAATCATGTCAGAAAATATTTCACAGGAGAAAATGCAAAAAAAATAGATGTAATTAGAGAACAAATAGAGAAATGGAAAAAATCGAAATTAGTCAACGAACAGGAATATTATTTTTTACTATCCACTCTCATTGAAGCAGTTCCTTTTGTTGCTAATATAAGTGGGACATATTCTGCTTTTTTGAAAACTTGGGATAAAAGAGCTTTTAAAAAATTAACCTTAGAAGTTCCTGAAATAATAAAAAGTAAAGAAAAACATCAAGTTTTCAAGATCAATGGTTTAGACCTTTTGGATAAAATAAAAAAAATAGATATTCTATATCTTGATCCTCCATACAACGGAAGACAATACGCTCCCAATTATCATATCCTTGAAACTATTGCTAAATGGGATAATCCAGAAATCAGAGGAGTCACGGGAATGAGGTCGTATGAAGATCAAAAATCAGAATTTTGTAATTCAAAAACAGGATTAAAAGCTTTCAAAGAAATATTGAGTAAAAAGAATTTCAAACACTTGATTTTAAGTTATAATAATGAGGGGGTGGTACCAGAAAAAGAAATTTTAAACCTATTTAACGAAAATGGAAAAACAGAAATCGCAAATCAAAATTATCAACGATTCAAAAGTAATAGTAATGGTGAATTGAAAGATAAGGTTACGGAAAATCTATATTATCTCAAAATAGTAAATAAAAAAAATAAATTAAATGATTTAAGTGGTTCAGAATGGATTTATTTTTTGAATTCTGTTGATAAAACAAATTATTCTACAAATGGGGAAGACGGTTTCGCTCACTATTTAAGAAAGAAACATCCGTCTCCAAAACCTCCGCAATTAATGAAAAAATTTGTAGATTTTTTCACTAAAGAGGGGCAAACGGTGTTAGACCCGTTCATGGGCGTAGGAGGAGCTTTAATTGCCTGTTCCTTATCCAATAGAAAGGGAATTGGTATAGACCTGTCTAAAGAATACGTTGATTTATACAAAAAAGCTTGCAAGGAATTAGATGTTTCTCAACAAACTGCTATTGTTGGAAATTCTTTAAGAATTGATAAATTATTAAAGAAAAATACAATGGTTGATTTTATTCTTACAGACCCTCCGTATGGCGAAATGTTGAGCAAAAAAAGAACAGGTCAAAGGCAGAAAAAAACAGGACTTATTGAAGCAACACCCTTTACCAATAGTGAGAAAGATTTAGGAAATATGGGAAGAGATAATTTTTTAGAATCATTGAAAAAAGTAATAGAAGATTCAACAAGATATCTCAAACCCAAAGGATATGTCGCAGTTTTTGTGAAAGACTTGCAACCGAAAGGAAACGAACATAATATGCTACATTATTATATAACAGACAAGATATTAGAAATACCGGATTTATCTTTCAAAGGTTATAAGATTTGGTATGACGCAACGCAGAAACTTTATCCTTTCGGATATCCTCACGCCTTCGTCGCTAATCAATTTCATCAATTTATTATGATATTTCGTAAAGAAGCTTACTAAAAAATATGACAAAGAAAAATTTGTGGATTTTAACAGAAGAAAGACCAAAACGAGAAGTTGTCGCTACTATTTTGTTAGAATTCAGCAAAGATCAAAAAATCCCCTGTTTTATTGATACAATCAGAATTTTACCAGTATTAGAAAATAATAAATTTTCATTTTTGTATGAAGTAGTTGGTTTTCGTTGTAATAAAATAGAAAAGGTATTTATTAAATCAGTTAGTGGATATTCTAGTTTTGTCGATTTTTTGGTTTTTTATCAAAACAAAAAACCAGTTCAGGCTGATAAACCACTTTACCTAATAGAAGAAACTAAAACAGATGATACAGAAAGTCGTAATACGGGAGTTTATCAAAGGGCCTCAAAGTTTGTTTATGCCGAACATTATTATCCGAAAATAAAAAAGATAATGCTTTATAACTTGAAAATAAAGCAAAAAGAAAAACCAACATCTACATATATTTTTGGTACTAGATTATTAAAGACAATCGGAGTAGAAATTTTTGGAAAAGACTTAGATAGAAAACTGTTTAAACCGTTCAAAACAATAAATGAAATAATAGAACTTAAGAAGGGTATGTCAAAAGCTCATGCGAATAATGTTCCGATTTCAATCGAAAAATCTAAAAATTCAATTTTTGTTTCAGGAAAATTATATAAATCAGATAGTTTAACCCACGATCCGAATATAGGAGCTTTAAGTCTCATTAGTTCGGCAATAAGAAAATTGGGTTGGAAAGGAAAGATAATTATTAAAAATCATGGATTAGCACAAAAACATCTAAAAGGAGATAATAAATTTATTAAAATTGCGAATATTTTAAAGGTTGAAATGGATGGACTAAAATTACCAAAAAGTGAAATAATAAATGATTATTGGAAATATGAAAAAGAAGGGGAAAAACTAGGAACGATATTTATTCATCTAGTAGTAGAAAATTTTACGAAAGGATATTCAATATTTGAAAATCATGGCGGTTGTGAAAAAGGATATTTCATTACTAAAGATGGAGATCCAATACCTCTAAAAAAATATTCAGATAAGAAAGCATATAAAAAAGGAAATAAGAAAAAAATAATAGCTATACCAGATTTAATTTTAATTGATTTTGGAAGAAGTGAGATTATAAATATAGAGGGTAAAAAATACAAATTTCGAGAACAGGGAATAAAAGAACTTAAAGCTTATAAGGATATTGAAAAATTATACATTGAGAAATACTATCCAAAATTTGAAATAATAAGAACAGTAGTTTTATATGGAGGAGAAGCAAAAAAGATGTTTAAAATTAAAATCGGATTTTTACTCAATGAAAATGGCGATTTAATTTTAGGGGTAAGAGCTCCAGAATTATTCAAGGAAGCAATCAAAAATCTCTTAGACTTTTGGTCATAAATAAACAAATCACAATAAAAAATAATTAATTAGTTGTTGACAGGGTTGCTTAACATATGTTAAGATAGAGAAAAGAAAGATATTATGAAATCAAAAGATTTTTACACAACAACTGAATTAGCAAAGATATTAAAAATAAGTAGAATAGCTGTTTTTAATAAGATCAAGAGAGAAGAAATTAAGGCACAAAAAATGGGTCGTAATTTTGTGATTTTTAAAAAAGACCTAGAAAACATAGATGTTAATTTGTTTGAACTTGCCCAAGATTGGGTAAGTTCTAAAAAAGAGTTTCCAGAAGAATTCTATTGTCAAAATAGTAGTATCTTTCAAGCAAGAGTATCAAAAATGGAAATTCTTATAACCCAAAGAAAGAAAAATAAAAAATTATCTCCTTTATTAACTTCAATTACTGGCGAGATTGGAAATAACTCTTTTGATCATAATTTGGGTCAATGGTTAGATATTCCGGGAATATTTTTTGGATATGATTTAGATAGAAGACAAATTGTTTTAGCAGATAGGGGAGTAGGTATTTTAAAAACTTTAAAAAGAGTTAAACCGGAACTTAAGAATCATAAAGAAGCTCTACTAACAGCCTTTACGGAAGTTATTTCGGGCAGAAAGCCCGAAGCTCGTGGAAATGGTTTGAAATATGTTAGAAAAATTATATCTAAATATCCGATTAACTTAATATTTCAAACAGGGAATGAAAAATTAACCTTGAGAGGGGGCAACCAAGATATTAATATTGAAAATACAACAAATAATATTAAAGGTTGCATCGCATTAATTACTTACTAAATATATGATTATAAAATTAGAAAAATTTGGAACAACGCTTTTATCTCGTCAAGCAGGAAAGGAGGCGGCTTTAGCTTGCCAAACATTATTAAGAGATATAAAAAATAATGAAAAAATTGAGGTGGATTTTAAAGGAGTATCAACTTTTTCTCCTTCATGGGGAGATGAATTTTTGACGCCTCTTCTGAATAAATATAAAGATAAATTAGTTTTAAAAATCACAGATAATCTTTCCGTTATAGCTACGATTGAAATGTTAGAAACTATCCACAAAAAAAAGTTCAAGATTAAGAAAAAATAAAGAAATGGGGTCAGGAATGTTTTTCTACTTATTTACTTTTAGATTAAGAATGGTAGAATGAAATATAAATAAATAATTTAAAAAAATATGGAAAATCAAAAAACACCATCATTAAAATCCGCAATAATCTTAATAGCCATTATCTTGGTTGTTGTGATTATTGCTATGGCTGTTCTTCCTCAATATAATGTTTGGAGAAGAAAGTTGGGAGGAGAAGCTCAATTAAGAGAACAAGAATATGCTAAACAAATTGTGGTTGAGCAGGCAAAAGCAGAATTAGAAAGTGCTAAATTATTAAGGGAGGCCGAAGTAGAAAGAGCTAAAGGAGTCGCCGAAAGTATGTCTATTATTAGTGAAGAACTAGAAAAAAATGCTAATTATCTTCAATATCTAGCTATCCAAGCTCAAATGAAAATGGCTGACTCGCCAAATCATACAACAATATATATCCCCGTAGGTAATAACGGAATTCCTATTATAAAAACAGTAGACGAATAAGGGTTGACAAACTTTCTCAAAAGAGTACAATGAAACTATAGTTCATTTTTATTAGACTTATTGGAGCTGGCTATGTTGTCAGCGATAAAAATGGGGTGGCGGTAGAACAACTACAGGCCAAGAATTCAAGGACAGAAACTGAACGGATTTTCAGTACGGGGGGCTTCAGTTAAGGATCCTACTGAATAACCTTAGCATAGGAAATGCTTTTCTGTAGTTTAAGTCGTCACTCCATCAATTTGTATATCAAAGGAAGTCATCCCGACTTCCTTTTTTCTTTGGCTTCTTGATTTTTTTCTGGGGATTGTTATGATAAACCAATGGTAAAGAAAAATAAAAAAATAATAAAAAAGAAAAGAGAGAAGAAGGTTGTTAAAAAAACAATCAAGAAAAAAGTAATCAAAAAGATTAAGCCAGTTAAGAAAACTACTGATAATATTTCTCAAGACACCGTTCATAAAACACGAGTGAGGATTATTGGAGTTGGCGGGGGAGGTGGAACAATTGTTTCCGAGATTATTTCTAGAATGAAAAAAGCTGATTTTGTTGTTGCCAATACCGACGCCAAAGCTCTTCGGAATATAAGGCAAGCTAAAAGATTTCAATTTGGTCAGAATATTACCAATGGTTTGGGAACAGGAATGAATGTAGAAGTTGGAGAAGTTGCCGCTCTAGGAGAAAAGGATAGAATAGAAAAGCTTTTTGAAGGTCAAGATGTTTGTATTATAGTTTCATCTTTGGGAGGTGGTGCTGGATCGGGGGCTACGCCAATTTTTGCTAAGGTTTCTAAAAATACTGGTTGTCTTACATATGGCATATTTACTACGCCCTTTGAATTTGAAGGCGAGAAGAAAATGGAAATTGCTAGAGAAGCACTTGATAAGATAAGACCACACTTAAATGCTTTCTCGGTTATTCCTAACGAAAGAATATTTAAGATAATTGATAAAGATACTCCGTTGAAAGATGCTCTTTCGGCTATTAATGAAAGATTAGCTAAAAACTTAGAAGGTCTTATAGAAATGATTTATTTGCCTGGCTTAATTAATATTGATTTTGCCGATTTAAGGACAATTCTTTCTGGAAGAGGTAAATTAGCTTATCTAAACACAATAGAAATAAATGAACCCAATAAAGAAGAGGCAGTTAAAAAAGTGATATCAAGCCCACTTTATCCGTATACCATTAAAGGTGCCAAAGGAATTGTTTATAATATTGTTGGTAGTAAAGCAATTCAACTTTCGGAGGTTTCTAAGATCTCAAAGATTATTTCTGAATCAATAAATAAAAATGCTAAAATTATTTTTGGCATCAACCAATCCCAAAAAAATCCAGAGAAAATAAAGATAACTTTATTGGCAACAGGATGCATCACTAAAGATGTTATTAAAACCAAAAAAAGAGCGATTAAGAAAAAACCAATTGAAGTAAAAATAAAACCCGAGCCCGTTAAAAAACCAGAACCTATTAAAAAGCCAATAGTTAAAAAGCCCGTTGTTAAGAAAAAACCAGAGATTAAGAAAGAAGTAAAAAAAGCGGTTGTTATTGAGGAAAATTCAGGCGATATTAGCGTGAGAAGAAATGCTCTTCAAGTAAGAAAAGCCATTGAGCAAGAAGAAAATGAATTTCTTGAAGAAGAAAAAATCTGGGAAACCCCAGCTATATTAAGAAATAAAGATAATATATGATAAAAAAGGTTATAATTCCAATTGCCGGTTTGGCAACAAGATTTCTTCCATTATCTAAGGCAGTTCCCAAAGAACTTCTGCCTTTGGCTGATATGCCAATCGTTCATTATCTCATTAAGGAAGCAAAGGAATCAGGCATTGAAGAAATAATCTTTGTTTTAAGTCCAAACAATAAAAGAGTAATGGAGTATTTAACCCCCTCTTTAGAGTTAGAGAAAACTTTAAAGCTAAGAAAAAAGAACGATATATTGGAAGAAGTCGAAAAACTAAATGAGCTTCTTGGTGGTTTGAAGTTTTCTTGTGTCATTCAAAAAGAACCGTTGGGAGATGGTCACGCTATTTTGCAAGCAGCTAAGTTTGCTAAAAATGAGGCGGTTGCTGTGATGTTTGGTGATGATATTATTGATGCCAAAATTTCAGCTCTTAATCAATTAGCAAAGGTTTTTAAAACATGCGAAAAACCAATCATTGGTCTTTTTGCTCTCCCCAAGGAAGAAATTTTTCATTATGGAGTAATTAAGAACGAAAAGATTGCTAACCGTTTACATAAAGTCAAAAGTATTATTGAAAAACCATCTTTAGAGGAAGCTCCTTCTAATTTAGCGGTTACTGGTAGATATATTTTAACCCCAGAAGTTTTTGATTATTTAAAAAAAGCCAAGCCAACCAAAAAGGGAGAAATTATTTTAGCTGAAGTGATTAATAATTATATGATAAGAGAGGGAAAACTGATTTATGGATACGAAATTGAAGGTAACTGGCTTGAATGTGGAGACAAATCCAGATGGCTCAAATCAAACCTATATTTTTCTCTTAATCATCCTAAGTACGGTCCTGAACTAAAACAATATTTAAAAACCTTTTAATAAAATAACTATGGGAGGAGATATAATTAAGGAACTAAAAAAGTATAATCTTCTTGGAAGGAGTGGTTCTGGTTTTCCAACAGCCTTAAAATGGGAATTGGTTAAAAAAGCTAAGGGAGAAAAAAAGTATATCATTTGTAACTGTTCTGAAGGAGAACCGAAGAATTTTAAAGACAAGTTTATCTTAGAGAATTATCCAGAAATAATTATAGAAGGAATCAAAACAGCTCTTAATTTTATAGATAACAGCTCTGCTTTTATTTATCTTAAAAAAGATTACTATACTAAATTTTACAAAAAATTAAAAAAACTAAGTAAGGGGTTACCAATAGAAATAGTTAAAAAGAAAGGAGGATATTTGGGTGGCGAAGAAACAGTTATTTGTCAATCCTTAGAGGGGAAAAGAATAGAACCGAGAGCAAAGCCTCCTTTTCCAGTAGAATCGGGGTTATGGAATTGCCCGACTCTGGTTAATAATGCTGAAACTTTTTATTGTGTCGGAAAAATTGCCAAAGGAGAATATCAAAGAACTCGTTTTTATACTATAAGTGGAGATGTAAAAAGAGAAGGAATTTATGAGCTTCCTGAAAAATATACCATCAGAGAAATTTTAAAAGAAACTAAAAATTATCCTGATTTTGAATTTTTCCTTCAATCGGGAGGAGGAGCAATAGGAGAGATATTGCTTCCGGAAGAATTAGATAAGCAAGTCCAAGGAATCGGTTGTATTGTTGTTTTTGATTCCCAAACTAATCCCTTTGATTTAATGAAAGAATGGTCTCAATTTTTCTTGGCTGAAAATTGCGACAAATGTACGCCTTGCAGAGAGGGAATATATAGGATAAACGAGATGTTAAATGATAAAAAAATAGATGAGGAGTCGTTGAAGGATATCTTTCTGACATTAAAAGAAACTTCCTTATGTCCCTTGGGAGCTAATGCTTATAAACCTTTTGAAACTCTAATTAAGAAAATAATAAGATGATATCAATTATTATTAATGGAAAAAAGATAAGAACAAAAGAAGGTAAAACTATCTTGGAGGTAGCTAGAGAAAATAAGATAGAAATACCAGCTTTGTGTAATCACCCTGATCTTAAGCCCGGGGCTTCTTGTAGGGTTTGTGTAGTTGGAATAAAAGGGAGTAAAAAATTAGTTACTTCTTGTACAACAAAAGTTTATCCAGGCATGGAAGTTGTTACTAATTCGTCTAAAATTAATAAAACAAGAAAAATAAATTTAGAATTATTATTTTCTCAGCACAGAGAAGAATGTTCTGATTGTGTTTGGGATTCTAATTGTGAATTACTAAAATTAGCTAAAAAATATAAGGTAGAAATAAATAGATTTAAAGATAGAAAAGAAAATTATCCTGTTTATCAATTTGGTAATGCTATTCAGTTTGATTCTTCAAAATGTATAGATTGTCGCAATTGTGTTGAAATTTGTCATAATCAAGGAGTAGACTTTTTAGAAATAAAAGAAAGAGGACATCTTTTTCAAGTTGTTCCTTCAAAAAAGAAGAACAGAGATTGTATTTATTGTGGACAGTGTCTTACTCATTGTCCAGCTGGAGCTTTTGAGAGTGTAGGGGAGTTTGAGGATATAGAAAAACCATTAAAAGAAAAAGATAAAATTGTTGTTTTCCAATTTGCCCCTTCAATTAGATCCAGTATTGGAGAAGAATTTAATTTGCCTTATGGGAAAATTGTTACTGGACAGATAGTGGCTGCTTTAAGGATATTAGGGGTAGATAAAGTTTTTGATACTTGTGTGGGGGCTGATTTTACCACTACTTCAGAAGCCGAAGAAGTGGTTGAAAGAATTAAAAAGAATAAGAATCTTCCTATTTTAACTTCCTGTTGTCCAGCTTGGGTAAAATTTGTAGAACAAAACTTTCCAGAATTTATTCCCAATCTTTCTACTACCCGTTCTCCTCAAACAATTTTAGGAGGGGTAATAAAAACTTATTGGGCTCAAAAAGAAAAGATTGATCCTAAAAAAATATTCGTGGTTTCTATTATGCCTTGTATTGCTAAAAAGTTTGAGATTGCTAGGCCTCAATTAAAAGTTTTAGGAATGAATTCAGTGGATTATGTTTTAACCACCAGAGAGTTCGCTCGCCTTTTAAAAAGACATAGTATAGATTTTGGTAAATTAAAACCCGTAAAACCAGATCGGATTTTTGGAGAACCATCAGGTGCAGGAGTTATTTATGGAGTTAGTGGCGGAGTAATGGAATCAGCTTTTAGAACTGCTTATGAAAAATTAACTGGCAACAAAGTTAATAATTTTAAATTTAAAGAGATAAGAGGAATGAAAGGAGTTAAAGATGCTGAAGTTAAAATTGGTTGTGAGTGCCGAAAAATTGCTGTAATTAACGGTTTGGGTAATGCCAAAAAGTTTTTACAAGAAATTAAAACAGGAAAGAGAGAGGGCTATACTTGTATTGAAGTAATGGCTTGTCCGGGCGGTTGTATTGGAGGTGGGGGGCAACCAATGCCGACTAACGATGAAATAAGATCCAAAAGAGCTTCAAGCTTATATAGTATAGATGAGAAAAAGAAGATCAGAAAAGCCCATGAGAACCCAATAGTCAAGAAGGTTTATAAAGAATTATTTAGTAAAAATAAAAAAATAGCCCAAGAAGTTTTACATACTTCATATAATAAAAAAAATAAGGGGCTAGTTAAAAAAATATGAAAAAAGTAAAATCTATTGTTTTAGATTTAGTTCAAAAAAAGGTTTTAGCCAAAGCAAGTCTTTTCGCTATCTTTTTAGTTTTAGCGACTTTTGCACCTTTGTTAAAACAGCAACTTATAACAGGTTCAATCGTTAATGCTCTTTTATTTCTGTCAACTATCTATCTAGGAATAACGGCAGGATTATTAATTAGTTTTCTACCCAGTATTTTTTCTATTTTTACGGGATTACTTCCGATTCCTCTTATTCCAATGATTCCTTTTATTATTATTAGTAATATGATTTTGGTTTTATCCTTTAATTTTTTGAGGAAGAGGAATTTAGAATTTTCTATTATTTTAGCTAGTTTAATAAAATTTGTTTTCTTATTTGCTACCAGTTCCTTTATTATCAATTTCTTTATTAAGGGATCTTTACCTAAAAAGATAGTTATAATGATGGCATGGCCTCAATTGATAACAGCTCTATTGGGTGGTTTGGTTGTTTTCATAATTTTAAAAGCAAGAACAAAAAATGAATAAATATGAATTAATTATAATCGGAGGAGGTCCAGCTGGAATATCGGCTGGAATATATGTTGCTCGGTTAGGCGTTAACGCACTTTTAATTACCAAAGAATTTGGTGGGCAGATTGGCAAGAAAGCTGTTGATATTGAGAACTATCCTGGTTTTTCTAAAATATCAGGACCAGAATTAATTAAAAAAATGGAAGAGCACTTAAAGAGCAATAAGATTGATATTGAGATGAGCGAGGTTAAGAAGATTGAAAAGAAAGAAAGGAGTTTTGTTGTTTCTACTAGCGATGGCAAAGAACACTCTGCCTTGTCTTTGATTTTGGCTACTGGATCTGACCCTCGCCTGCTAGAAGTTCCTGGAGAGAAAGAATATATTGGCAAAGGTGTTAGTTATTGTGCTTTGTGTGATGGACCAATCTTTGCTGATAAAACAGTGGCAATTATTGGAGGGGGCAATGCTGGTTTTGAAACAGCCATATTCCTTTCAAAAGTTGTTAAGAAAATATATATATTTGAATTTGGCGAGAAAGTCAAAGCTTTTGAATCTAATCAGAAATTAGTGGAGGAAACAGGTAAAGCAGAAATAATTGC
>Ga0265594_1001925_pt1 | contig 15525 bp, 18 predicted proteins | sample saktaG_11_FD_190147 | JGI IMG/M metagenome (GOLD analysis project Ga0265594, IMG submission 190147) | Saline water microbial communities from Sakinaw Lake, British Columbia, Canada - sak_2011_5_24_80m | ecosystem: Environmental > Aquatic > Non-marine Saline and Alkaline > Saline ... | reverse complement strand
CTTCTCGGACATGTAGCTGATGAGCCCGGCCTCAACGAGCCTCTCTTTATACACCCCCTCGGCTTTGAGGCTTCTGACTTGTTGATCGCTGAACACCCTGTCCCTCTCGTTCCTCATCTCGTCGGGCACGTGCAAAGTCTCGCCGTGGAGAAACCGGCCTTCGACCCCCCTCTCGAAGCTCCCTCTTATGTACGGAAAAGCGCTCGCGATGTAGGGAAGGTTGATGTCCCAAACGTACTCCTCGGCCTCCTGCAGTATCTTCTGGACTCTATGTATGGACACCATGACGTCCAGGTTGAGCGTGCATCCCCTGAGCTCCCCCATCCTAGACACGAACTTATCCGGCAGGTCGTTCAACACGTGGCTCACGAAGTACTCGCGGTGCTTCGACGTGAACTCAACGGCGTTGAGCTGCCTGAGCACAAGCTCCCCGTAGGACGTGAGCTCAAGGAGACCGTCAGTCCTCCTTGTCGTTAGGCCGTTCTCTGTGAGCCTCGAGAGGTGGCGGCTCACCTCCTGGGTTGTTATGTCCAGCTTCCGAGACAGGTCGCTGTAGGTGGAGTGCTGTTCCCTCAGCTCCCTGAGGATGCTGACCCTGTCCTCGTTGCTAACCTCGAACATGAGGTCGTGGAACCGCTCTGAGTCACTCACGTGAACCAGAGACAGGTAACGTTTGAGGTCTCTTTAAACCTAACTACTCCGGGTGAAACCATAAATGCGTGTTAGATGCATTCTCTTTGATTAGGTTTGAACGTGCTCGACCACCTGAAGAAGGACGAGATCGTTGGCCTCGCCTGCGAACTCATCCGGCAGCCCAGCCTCACCAACAAGGAGGGCCCCGCCGTGGACTACATGATCGACTGGTACGAGGACAAGGGCTTCGACGAGGTCATCGTACAGGAGGTGCAGCCAGGCCGCCGTCAGGTCATAGGCGTCCTGAAGGGCGACGGCACAGGCAAGTCCATGATGTTCAACGGCCACCTAGACATAGACCCCATCACCGCTGACTGGGAGTGGGACCCCTACGAGCCCAGGGTCGAGGGGAACAGGCTCTGGGGCGCCGGCGTCCACAACATGAAGAGCGGCGACGCCGCGTTCCTCATGGCCGCCCTCGCCATCAAGCGGTCGGGCGTCAGGCTCAGGGGAGACCTGGTCTGCGCAACCGTGGTTGGCGAGCTCCAGGGAGGCGTCGGCACAGTCCACATGTTAAAAGAGGGGATACGGACGGACTACGCGATAGTCCCGGAGCCCTACGGCGTCGAGAACATACTCACCAAGTGCGTGGGCGTCCACGACTTCGCAATAAACGTCATCGGTAAATCTGAGCACATAAGCCGCATGGAGGAATCCATAGACGCCGTCAAGAAGATGAGGGTCGCCCTGGACCGCATGGACGGTATGGAGTTCGAGGCGCGGGACCCAGACCTCCCGGGGGCGCCCCGATGGGTCGCGGGCAGCATCATCGGCGGCAGGAACCGCGAACACGACCTCGCCGGCCCATACAACATCCCCGACTTCTGCACCGTCATCGTGGACTTCCGGTACCCGCCGGGCTACACCATCGACGAGATCAACGGGCGGTTCAGTGATATGCTTGAGGAGATCGCTGCCGAGGACCCCGAGTTCAGGTACGAGCTGGAGTACCCGGTGAACCCCAAGTTCAGAGTCGGCGGCACCGTCATGCCCCCGATGGGCGTGGACCCCGACGCCGAGGTGGTGCAGATACTCAAGGAGAACCACAGGGCGGTGACGGGGGAGTACCCCAAGAGGATCGGCGCCGTCATCCCGAGGAGCTACTGCGGCAACGACACAGCCCACCTGGCCCAGGCGGGCGTCGAGTGCTGCCTCTACGGCCCAAGGGGCTACCCTGACGACGTTGAGAAGCATGTACGGATAGACGAGATGGTGATATGCAGCAAGGCCATGGCCCTGAGCGGCTACCAGGTCGTCACCAGAGGCACGTAGCCTAGACTATCGAGACCTCTTCCCTTATCTAAGCCAGTGAACTCCTTCATGCTCTGGATCTCGCTGCCAAGCAGGTCTATGAGCTCCTCGTCGAGTTACTTGAAGAGCTCGACGCTGAGGTTCCACGCATCCCCGTCTTTCTCTATCACCCAGACTCCCTCCACTCTGGCCCATAGGCTCTGGTTGTAGTTGAGGGCGCCTTGGGCGTTGAGGCCGCAGATGTCCTCGATGACCCTGATCGCGTCCACTGCTGGTGCTCGGTCTATGAGGCTGTGCCTCTCAAGGTTGTGGTATGCCAGCTGCTCAAGGGTGACCTTGTACATCTTTGAACTTCATATCAATGTAGGAGTATATCAGTGGGCTGGGTTAGGTATAATGAAAAAGGGTTAGGAGAAGAGGCCGGTGGGGTACCGGGCCTTCTCGCCCAGCCACTCCTCGATGCGGAGAAGCTGGTTGTACTTGGCTGTCCGTTCGCCCCTCGCAGGGGCACCAGTTTTTATCTGGCCGCACCCTATCCCGACGCTGAGGTCGGCGACGAAGGGGGCCTCGGTCTCGCCGCTGCGGTGGCTCGCCATCACGGTGTAGCCGCTGTCCATCGCTAGGGTTGCCGCTTCCCTGGCCTCGGTGAGGCTCCCGATCTGGTTTACCTTCCAGAGGAGGCTGTTGCAGGCCCCCATCTCTATGCCCTTCCTGAGCCGTTTCACGTTGGTGACGAAGAGGTCGTCCCCCACGATCTGGATGGGCAGCGCCCGGGTCATCTCGGCGAAGCCCTCGTAGTCCTCCTCCTCGAGGGGGTCCTCGATGCTGGAGATCGGGTACTTGGAGACCAGCTCCCTGTAGACGTCGATGAGTTCGCCCCTAGACCGGGTCTTCCCCATGAAGCTGTACCCTCCGTCCTTGTAGAAGCTGCTTGCCGCCACGTCCATCGCCAGCCTGGTGACGCCGCCGTACCCCATCTCCTCCGCGGCCGCCGTGACGGCGTCCAGCGCCTCCTCGGGGCTCTCCATAGGAGGGCTGAACCCGCCCTCGTCACCCACGTTAATCGCGTTCTTCCCGTAGCCCTTGAGGAGACGTGACTTGAGGGCCTGGTATATCTCGGAGCCCATCATGAGGGCCTCCCTGAAGCTCTTGGCTCCTGTAGGGGCTACCATGAACTCTTGGAAGTCGAGCTGGTTACCCGCGTGCTTGCCGCCGTTGATCACGTTGAAGAAAGGCACTGGGAGCAGGGTGGCTTCCGTGTCTATGTACTCGTATAGCTTCAGCCCCATGGACGCCGCCGCGGCCTTGGCGCACGCCAACGAGACGCCGAGGACGGCATTTCCTCCGAGCCTGCTCTTGTTCTCGGTGCCGTCCAGCCGGATCATCTCTTCGTCGATCCTCTTCTGCTCCGTCACCGGGAACCCGATCAGCCTGCCCGCTATCTCTCCTTCGACGGCCGCGACGGCTTTGGTGACGCCTCTCCCGTGAAAACGTGTGCCACCGTCTCTGAGCTCGACGGCCTCGTAGATGCCCGTAGATGCGCCGCTGGGCACCGCCGCCCTGCCGAGGTAGCCCTCCTCGGTGGTGACCTCGACCTCGATGGTGGGATTGCCCCGGCTATCCAGTATCTCCCTGGCGTGGATGTCCTTGATTCGGTCGCCCATCTTCTGTCTAGTCGGAATGCGTCTTTGCACGAAAAAATGTATCTACTGAATAGCCTCTGTGAGTTGGATCAGGTGCTTCTACTAGAAGGGCAACCCACGAGATTGATCTCGTCGTCCACTGACGCCGTAGGCGAACAGAAGGCCCCTACGTTCACCATTTCCCTACCTCAGGGATTTCACGTGTTTCATGGCAGAGAGCGCCGCCTTGGCGCCCATACCGGCCGCCGTGACTATCTGCATCCCCTCGCATGTACAGTCTCCAGCCGCGAACACGCCCTCGATGTTGGTCTCCACGTCGCCGTCCACGATGACGCAGCCGCCGTCGTCGGTGCCGATCCCTGCCTCTCTGAGGATCCCGGCGGTGGGGACGTGCTCTAGTATTATGAACACGCCGTCCAGGCTCAGCCGCTCCTGGACCGCGCCGTCCAGCGTCACGTACTCGACGAAGTCTGAGCCGCCGATCTCCTTGACGTCTGCTCCCGTTTTGAAATCGACCTTTGGGTTCTCTCTTATGCGGGTGAGCTCAGGGAAGTCCTCGCTGTACCCCTTCCCGCCGGGGATGGCGTATACCTTGGCGGCGGTCTCGGAGAGCACCTCTATGTCGTGGACAGCCTCGTGGCCACTTCCGACGATGGCGACCGTCTTATCCCTGAAGAGGGGGCCGTCGCATACGCCGCAGTAGCTGACGCCGCGGCCCTTGTACTCGTTCTCACCGGGGACGCTCAGGCTCTTCCTGCTCACCCCCGTGGCGACGACCACAGACTTCGCCTGGTAGAAGCCCATCCTCGTGTTGACCATCTTTTGACCCCCGAAATCGCTGAGGCCCACCACCGTCTCGTTCCTGATCTCGGCCCCGAACCTCAGGGCCTGCTGGATCATCTTCTCCATGAGGTCATGGCCGCTGACGCCGTCTGGGAACCAGGGGTAGTTGTCTACCCGGTGGGCTTCGAGCGCCCTGCCGCCGGTCTTCCTTCCCTCCAGGACCAGGGTCTTGAGGTTGTGGCGGGCTGTATAGAGGGCGGCTGTGAGCCCCGCTGGCCCTCCGCCCACTATTATGACCTCGTAGGTATCCTCTGTCATGGGGCTGATCTTGAAGAAAAGTGGGTAGCTTGTAAAAAAAGGTTAGCTACCTTATGTATTCCTTGGCGATCTCGGCCAGCTCGTCAAGCTTCCTCTGGACCAGATGGTTGATCGTGTCCGCGGGATAGGCGCCGTCCTCTCTGAGCTCCCCAGCGGGTACTCCCGTGAGCACCTCGATACCCTCGTCGATGGCCTTCACCGGGTAGATGTGGAATTTGCCTTCCTTGATGGCCTCCACGACTTCCTCCTTTAGCATGAGGTTCTTGACGTTGCTCTCCGGGATCACGACGCCGTGGCTGCCGTCCAGTCCGCGGAACTTACAGAGCTCGTAGAACCCCTCGATCTTCTGGTTGACTCCGCCGATGGCCTGGACTCCGCCCTTCTGGTTCACCGAGCCGGTGACGGCGAGGCCCTGCTTTATCGGGACGCCGCTGAGGGCGCTCATCATGGTATAGGTCTCCGTGCTTGAGGCGCTGTCTCCGTCGACGCCGCTGTAGCTCTGCTCGAAGGTGAGCCTCGCCGTGACGCTGAGGGGGTGCTTCTTGGCGTAGCGGTTAGTCAGGAACCCCGTGAGTATGTGGACTCCCTTGGTGTGGGTAGGGCCGCCCATCTCGGCCTGCCTCTCGATGTCTATTATGCCCTCCTTGCCCACGCCTACGCTTGCTGTGATCCTGCTGGGCTTCCCGAACATATAGTCGCCTATACCCATGACCGCGAGGCCGTTGACCTGCCCCACCTTCTCTCCGTCTGTGTCGACGAGGACGGTGCCGCGCTCTATCATCTCCTCCAGCTTCTCCTCGATGAGGTTGCTCCTATACACCTTAGCCTCCACCGCCTGCCTAACATGGTCCTCGGAGATAACGTCGCTGCCGTCTTCCTGGGCGTAGAAGTTGGCCTCCCTGATTATGTCGCTGACCTCGGCGAACTGGGTGCTCAGCTTCTCCTGATCCGACGCGAGCCTGCTGCTGTACTCGACGACGGCAGCGATGCCCATGAGGTCAAGATGCTTGAGGTTTTCCTTGTTGCAGAGGGTGCACATGAACTTGGCGTACTCCTGGACGTTCTCCTCGTCCCGGTCCATGGTGGTGTCGAACTCGGCCTTCACCTTGAAGATCTTCTTGAACTCGGGGTCCAGCTGGTACAGCATGTAGTAGATCCGGGAATCCCCTACGAGGATTACCTTGGCGTCGAAGGGTATGGGCTCGGGCCTCAGGCTCCTCGTGGTCACGAACCCCATCCTCTCGGCCAGCTCCTCTATCTCCAGCTTCTTGTTTACGATGGTCCTCTTCAGGGACTCGTAGCTCCCCGGGTTGCGGGCCAGCTCTTCCACAGGGATGACGAGATACCCGCCGTTGGCCTCGTGGGCGGTCCCCGACCGGATCATCGTGTAGTTGGTGACGAGAGCCCCGAACCTGGCCTCCTTCTCCGTGGTACCGAAGACACGGTTATGGCTTGGGTTCATCTCGATGACGACCGGCGCCCCCTCCAGCTTGCTATTGTCCACTATGAGGTTGACCTTGTACCTCTCGGTGGGGTCGGGGGTCTGGCGCATCAGGAACGGGAAAGGGGACTCGGGCTCCTTCTGCGACCCGGTTATCTGGTCTAGGTTCGCGAGGATGTCGTCCCTGACGGAGTCGAGATACTTGTCACAATCCATGATGCCGCCGTACTTGTCCTTGAGGGCCTGCAGCAGGTGATCCATGGCGTAGTTGGCCACCTCCCTGTTGAATGAGTCTATGGCGGCCTCGGCCTCCCTATCTATCTCCCTGAACTGCCTGAACGCGCTCCTCAGATCATCCTGAAGCAGTTTCCTATTCTCCCCAATCTCGTCCTTGATCTTCTGTGGCAGGATGGCGAACTGCTGCTCGTTTATGAGCTGCCCGTTGATGACCGGAATTATGAGCGTCCCTATCTCGCTTCTCTGGAGCGCGAACCCGGCCTCCAAGGCCTTCTGGTTGAGCTCCTTCATTAGCTCCGCCTTCTGGTCCTCGAACTTCTTCAAGGTCTCATCTCGCCGGTTGGCGTAGTCCTCGCTCTCGAAGGCTGCGACCAGGGCCTTCTTCATCTCCTCGACGAACTTGGTCACGTCGTCCCTGAACTGGGAACCCATGCCCTTTGGTAGACTCAACGCCTTAGGCTTCTCGTCGTCCTCGAAGTTCCAGACGTAGCACCAGTCGGGGGGGACGGGCATCTCCTTGGCCCGCTGCTCAAGGAAGGTTACTATGGCGGTCTTCTTACCCGTGCCGGGCATCCCCGCCACATATATGTTGAAGCCCTCCTCCTTGATGTCCAGCCCAAACCGTAGGGCCTGCACGGCCCGGTCTTGGCCTATGATCTCAAGGAGCGGCTCGAGTTCAAACGTGCTCTCGCAGGCTATGAAGCCCGGGGGGCATTTCCTTCTGGCTTGATTGTAGTCCAGCTCCTGCACCATGGCTATCACTTAGAATATTCTGTGGAATGATGAGGAGGGATGTTATTTAAACCGTGGGCTTGGGCTTCGAGATCTTGGCCAACAGCTCGTTCCAGGTGAGCCCTTTGTCGATCTTCAGCGTGTAGTCGTCCAGCTTCTCGGCAACATCGAACCACCAGCCCTTGTACTTGAACTTGGCGGCGAGCACTGGGTACCGGCGAGGGTACAGCCTGTGCATGTGGAGGAACTCGAAGAGCTTCTGCACCTGGGCCTTCTTGTAGTAGGCGTACCGGACATGGGATTTTACCTCCACCGCCAGTATGGCGTCGTCCTTAATGGCGAAGACGTCTGGCAGAGGCTCCTTGCTGGGGGCGCTTACGGGTATCCTGATGGCGTCGTACCCCTCGTCCCGGAGCATGTGGACCAGCTCCCGCTCCGCGTCGTAGCCCCGCTTCTTCATGGCGCGTATCTCCCTGCGGGTGAGCTGCCTCGTGTATCTCTGCCTGGGCCTCTTCTTGGGCTCGGCGAGGTCTCTGAGGCTCATCAATCTTCCTCTTCCGGCTCCTCGGGTAGCTGCAGGGCGCCTTTCTCCAGCGGCTCCAGGGCGAACCTCATGAGGTCCTTCATCCAGTCGCTGAACTTGTTGGCGTTGGCGTACTTCTGGTACATGCGCTTGTGGGGCACCTTGGTTATGAGGCGGAGGCTCACCAGCTTGTTGACGTAGAACTTGGCGCTGCTCCTGCTGATGTCGCAGACCCTGGCGAGGTCGCCGCTGGTGAAGTCCCTCTCCAGCTGGTTATAGCCGACGATGATCCTCGGCGGGAGAGGAAGCGCCTTCTCAAGCACCTCTAAGAGTGACTCTTCTCGTGACAAGGTGTTACCTCGGGCTACCTACATGATGGATAACGGTAATGAAATAAAAATCAAGGGGGAAGGAAAAGTGTCTACGAGTCTCCAGTTGGGACGGGGACGACCTTCTTCCCCATCTCCTTGATGCCCTCCTCCGCCACCTTCCTCTTCAGGTTCCACGCCGAGACGCTGGGCAAGCCCCACAGGTTGATGAAGCCCACGGCGTCGCCTTGGTCGTAGTGGGTGTTTATGTCGAAGCTCGCTAGGTTGTAGTCGTAGAGGCTCAGCGGGCTCTCGCGGCTGACAGGCTTAGCGGACCCCTTGAAGAGCTTCATGGTCACCGAGCCGGTGACGTTCTCCTGGGTGCTGTCTATGAAGGCGTCCAGGTCCTGCTTGAAGGGGTCGACCCAGAGCCCCTGGTAAACCACTGTGGCCCACCTGTTGTCAACCTGATACTTGAACATCTTCTGGTGCCGCGTCAACACCATCTTCTCCAGGTCTTGGTGGGCGTTGAGGATTATCTCGGCGGCCGGCACCTCGTAGGTCTCACGGGTCTTAAGCCCGATCACGCGGTCCTCCATGTGCTCTATCCTGCCTATGCCGTGTTTCCCGCCTAGCTGCTTGAGCTTCTGGATCAGCTCCACCGGCTTATGGTCGACGCCGTCTAGGCTGACGGGCACCCCTTTGTGGAACCCTATCTTGACGTAGTCCGGCTCGTCGGGGGCGTCCTCTACGTCCACCGTCCAGTCCCAGATGTCGCCGGGAACCATCTTGTCGGGGTGCTCCAGCATGCCGCCCTCGATGCTCCTGCCCCAAAGGTTCTCGTCTATGCTGTAGGGATTGTCCACCGTCACTGGCACCGGCACGCCGTGCTCCTTGGCCCACTGGATCTGGCTGTGGCGGTCGAACTTCCATTCACGCACGGGTGCAATGACCTTCATCTTTGGGTTCAAGGCCTTGAAGGTGAGGTCGAACCTGACCTGGTCGTTCCCCTTACCGGTGCACCCGTGGGCCACCGCCCGGGCGTCCTCCATCTCCGCCACCTCCACGACCTTGCTGGCGATGAGGGGCCTGCTTAGGCTGCTGCTCACGGGGTACGTCCCCATGTAGAGTGCATTAGCTTTGATCGCCGGGAAGATGAAGTTGGTTGCGAACTCCTCTTTAGCGTCGAAGGTGTAGTGGTTAACGACTCCGAGCTTCCAGGCCTTCTCCTCTATGCCCTTCCGCTCCTTGCCCTGGCCCACATCCAGGTTGACTGTGATGACGTCCATGCCGTACTCCATCTGGAGCCACTTGACCATCATGGATGTATCCAGCCCACCGGAGTAGGCTAGAACGACCTTGTCCTTAGGCATTTCATCTATACTCCTTTTAGGATGAAGCATTCATGTACGAGGCAAGCTTTTATACATTGCGACATAAGTGTTACAAATGTGACTATAGAAACCTCAGATAGGACAAAGAGCGTCGCGCAGCTGGTACGCGAGACCATCCAGATGAGGCCAAGCCTCCTCGACGCCCTGAACATGAAGATAGTGAACTACAGCGCCCTCGCCCGCATCCTACAGGCGGAGATAGGCGAGGGGAGCATAGAGGCGGTCAAGGCGGCCGTGATCAGGGTATCGGACGAGATAGCCTCAGACAGAAAGCTCCGGGAGGAGGCCGTGCAGAGCATCTTCAAAGAATCCAAAGTTAGGCTGCAGGACAAGATCGCCGTGGTGATATCCCCGCTGAAGCTGGACATTTCCCACATAGTCACGGCCCACCTCACTGACCAGTACGTCTACGTCGTGGACCAGACAACGATGAAGGAAGAGCTCAAGGACCCGGTCAAGGTTCAGAGCAACCTTGTCGCCCTCATACTCCTCAGCCCGCCCCGCGTGGAGACGACACCCGGCTTCGTGGCGTTCATCACCCAGCTCCTGGCGAGCAGGAACGTAAACATCGTTGAGTTCATCAGCTGCAGCACCAACACCATCATCATACTGGACGGCCAGGACGCCCTGAAGGCGTTCAGCCTCCTCCAGAACTACACGTAGGAGGCGCGAAATAGGCCGCCAGTGCAAAGGTTTTTACATTGAGCGAGTCGATAAAGTGTTGATAATGGCGGAGATTTGTCCCGTATGCGGGCTCCCGAAGGACCTCTGCGTATGCGAGGAGATGAGTAAGGAGCAGCAGCGGATCAGAATTCGTTTAGAGAGACGCAAATGGGGAAAGAAGTGGACCGTCATCGACGGCATAGATTCTGGGAGCGTGTCACTGAGCAAGCTAGCCTCGGAGCTGAAGGCAAAGTGCGCCTGCGGCGGAACAGCGAAAAACGAACAAGTCCTACTCATGGGGGACCACAGGGAGACGGTGCACAGCACCCTCGTCGGCATGGGGTTCCCCGACGAGAACATCGAGGTCCAGTAGGGTTGCCCGGGCTCAAGGGTCTAGCCGACAAGCTCTTCCAGGTCAGGCACAGGGCCCCGAAGCCTGTCTTCTGCCCAAAGTGCAGCAGCCATAAGATCAAGCTGAAGGAGAGCTATGGAATACTCCCGCAGGTGTACAGGTGCAGCGAGTGCGGCTACGAGGGAACCCTCGTCCTCGAGCTAGAGGAGGAGTGACACCTCGCTTAGTTTTTAATCTCCTTCCGAGATATCTATGTGAAACGTAGGCGGTGAGGCGATGTCCGAGGACCTGGAGTACTATAAAGCCAAGTACAAGACCTTAGAGGACCTGCCAGACATCGGGCCGGCGACCGTCGCCAAGCTGAAGGAGATAGGGTTCAAGACCGTGGAGTCCTTGGGCACGGCGGCTGTGGCCGAGCTTGTGACCGCCGGGATAGGTGAGGCCATGGCCGAGAAGGTCATCGAAGCCGCCAGGAAGAGCATGGCCATCACCTTCGTCAGGGGAGACGAGCTCGTCGAGCTCAGGAAGAACGTGAGGAAGCTCACCACGGGCTGCTCAAGCCTGGACAGGCTGCTGAACGGCGGCATCGAGACCGAGAGCCTCACGGAGTTCTACGGCGAGTTCGGGTCAGGGAAGAGCCAGATGTGCCACCAACTGTGCGTCACGGTGCAGCTGGGCGAGGCCCAAGGGGGGCTGAACGGCAGCGTCCTCTACATAGACACCGAGGCCACCTTCAGGCCGGAGCGGGTGATGCAGATGGCTCCTAGGTTCGGGCTGAAGCCGGAGGACGTGCTCAAGGGCATCATCTACGCCGAGGCCTATACGTCGAACCACCAGACGGTGCTCTTGGAGAACGCCGACGAGGTCATCAAGGAGAACAACGTCCGGCTCATCATCGTCGACAGCGTCATGAGCCACTTCAGGAGCGAGTACCTGGGCAGGGAGATGCTGGCGCCCAGGCAGCAGCAGCTCAACAAGCACTTGCACAAGCTTATGCGGCTGAGCAGGGCTTTCAACGCCGCCGCCGTGATAACCAACCATGTGTTGGCGAGCCCAGACGCCTTCTTCAGCAAGGCCGTCTCCCCGACGGGGGGGCACATACTGGGGCACATGAGCCACAGCAGGATCTTTCTACGCAAGGGGAGGAGCAACGTACGGATAGCTAAGCTAACCGCCAGCCCCTCGCTCCCGGAGGGCGAGGCCCCCATGAGGATAACCGAGAGAGGAATAGAGAGTGACGAAGACTTCTAGCAACACAAGGGGGCTGTCGGTCCAGGGCAAGACCCGTAAGGCCGTGGCCGAGTTCATCGAGAACCTGCTCGACAGGAAGTTCACGGACGCCGAGAGGTCGCTTGAGGGCGTCAAGGGCTGTAGCTTCAGCGACGAAGAGTACAAGGCGGGCTACGTGAACGCCCTGGAGGGGCTGCTGCTCACGGTGAGGTCAGGGGACGAGAGGGACTTCCTCAACAAGAACCAGTTCACGCCCGAGAACCTAAAGGACTACAAGGCAGAGTTCAAGGACTTCGCCTCCTCACCCATAAGGACCAGCTGGGACAGCGGCTACTTCGACGCCTGGTCTGACCTCATGCAGTACAAGTACAACACGGAGAGGTAGGCCCGCTAACCCAGTACGTAGAGGGTGTTCAGAAGGGTCCAGGCGATCATCCACAAGAAAATAAAGGCACCAATACCTATCTTGAGAGTTCTGTCGCGCTCTATCTCAGTGACAACTGCGAGCCCCTCGGAGAGCGCTATGTAGAGCGTCAGCCCCGCCATCAGGGTGATGTGCTCCTGGAGACCCAGATACCTGTTGAGGTAGAAGCACACGCCTCCGTTGATTATGGCCGCTGCAGCCTTTATCCAGTATACCTGCTCTGATTTCCTCAGCGTGGCTCTCCCCGTGGATAGCTCATATTGCCGTCAGCCTCTATATAGGGTTAGCTGATGTACCCCAGCTTCTTCTCCTCCGGGAGCACAGCCTCGTCCTCCTCCTCGTAGATGTCGAGGCGCCGCTTGATAGATGCGTCGATCTTCTTCGCCCTTACGCTTAGCTGCTCGGTGTCGATGTCCAGGTCCAGCAGCCTCGAGAGCTTCTCCAACACGGCCTTAGACGAGAGGTGCTGAGGAACGTTGGCGTACGTGATGTCCCCCATGAGGCACACTCCGTCTATACCTTTGAGCTTGGCTACGCCTATCATGACGCCGTTGAGGCCGTTCACGGCTCCCTCCGACTCGATGAGCTTCACCCCCACCTTCTCAAGGACAGGCCTCAGGGAGTCGTCAGTGTATATCCCGTAAACCTGGGGCTCGTCGTACAGGTCGTTGGGGTAGGCCGCCATGGTGTATATCATCTCCACCCCGAGCTCCTTGGCGATGTCCGCGATCCTCTCGGCGAGCCTGATGGACTCCTCAGGTATAGACGGCTGGGCGTCCCCTACACAGATGATGAGGTCCTTCTCTGGACAGGCGTAGAGCTTGTGCCTCAGGGGCGCCAGCTCCGCCTTCCCTCCATTGTATATGAGCACGTTGTGGTAATAGGTGATCTCGGCGAAGAGCGTAGCCTTGAGCCTGCGTCTGAGGTAGTCCGCAGATATCTTGGCGAGGTACCCCATCCCAGGCCACGCCGCTATCATGGTGGGCTTCCTGAGGCTCGGCTTCTCTATGTAGTGGACTTCCATGAGGTTCAGCATATCGTCAATGGGATTTGCATTAAACCTTTCGTTTTTCGCGATGGCTGTCCCTATTCAATATTTTTCTCTGAATCATGGGACTTTTGGGTTTCGTGTTAAGGGTTTTAAAGGGTGTCCACCTCTTTTTTCTATGCGTGAATAAATTCATGGTTGTCGCATGGAGCTGCAACATTCTTAACATCTTTGAGTCAAATACATATTAAGGGTGCCTCGGAGAAACGGTCACCCATAAACACTCCGTGCAACAGAACTATATTATAATCTACGCAGCCAATTTGATGCTGTAGCGGGGGTTAACCCGGGGGGATGGGTCTGAGCCCACTGCCCAACCCACTAGCGGCTCAGGGTTTATGACCCAGTGTTCGGGTTTGCCTGAACACGCCCAGACGCATGTGGTCACCGCGCCAACGGATCAGGTCGAAACGATGAGGTCCGGCACGGAAAAGGGCTTCCCTCGAATTCATCCCCGCTACGCCCTTCGATTTCAGAGGCATTTGGTTATGGCTAGAGCGCGGGAGTGGACGGACGATGAGGTCTATAAGCTTAGGCAACTATACTCATCCATGATGTCGTTCGACGAGGTCACCTTGGAGTTCCCATGGAGGACGTCGAACGCGATAAGGCTTAAGGCGTCGAGGCTTGGGCTACGAAGACCTACCCTGGAGACTCATCTCATAAGGGCGCAGAAGGTAACCTTCCAAGGGATCGGCAACGACGGCGTCAAGGGCTACCTCCTGAAATGCAGGGAGTGCGGCGCCTGGATACACGCCGACAAGATTATGAGCGGCATCTGCCAGACCATCAGCTGCGACGAGTGTGGGGCGCTCTACGAGGTCTTGACTGAGTGACGTGGACAACCCTATACCCCGGGTTCATGATGTTTTTATACCCTACAAGGCTAGTTCAAGTGAGTGGACCGGATGAGTCTAGAGATAACCTCTAAGATGCTGGTAAGAGAGGCAATGTCGAGTCCCGTCATCTCGGTCAGCGAAAACACGGACATCGCGAAGCTAGCCAATGTGATGAAGGACCAGAACGTGGGCGCGGTCATAGTAACCAACGAAGAAGAACAGCCTGTGGGGATCGTGACGGAGAGGGACATAGTCACGAGGGTCGTCGCCCAGGTCAGAGACCATAGCAGGGTCGTCGCCAAGTCGGTCATGTCTTCGCCTCTCCGAGTGGTGGAGCCAGAAATGAGCCTCATGGAAGCCATGCGCCTCATGGACCAGCTCAACATCAGGCGCCTAGGCGTCATGTACAAGAACCAGCTGGTCGGCGTCATCTCGGACAGAAATATCATCAGGCTCGTTCCCACCATAATCGAGATAATGAAGGAGAAGCAGGAGATCAACAACGTCTCCTCGGTGAGCGGGCCCTCCGTCACCGGGTACTGCGACCGCTGCGAGAGTTACAGCAACAACCTCCGGGTCGTAGACGGCGAGTTCCTCTGCGAGGACTGCCGCATGGAGTGACAAAGCCCAAAACCATCCTCACGCCTGTATTACGTGGATGAAGCCCCGGTTCCTAGTTGACAGCATGCTCGGCTCCCTCGCCCGCTGGCTGAGGATCGGCGGGTACGACGCGGAGTACCGGAGGGACGCCGAGGACGACTCCCTCATGGAGGAAGCGTCCAGGACAGGCAGGATACTGTTGACGCGAGACAGGGTGCTGGTCCTGAGGGCCAAGAAGAGAGGCATCGAAACCATCCTGGTGGAAGGGGCGGGCGAGGTAGAGCAGCTGGGCGCCCTCGCGGCTGCCCTCGGGCTGGAGCTGGATCCCTCCAACTCCCGTTGCCCCAAATGTAACGGGTCCCTGACGCGGGTAAGCAGGGACGAGGTGCGGGACAGGGTGCCCGAGGCGTCCCTTGAGGCCTTCGACGTCTTCTGGGTGTGCGGCTCCTGCGGCGGCGTCTACTGGAGGGGAAGCCACTGGGACCAGATCGCCTCAACCATAGAGGAGGCAGACAAGCTATCTAGGGGAGAAGACTCCAAGCGTTTATAAGACGTTATTTTCGTTTCTATTAGAAAGGTGCGGTAGAAATATTCAACCTGACTCAGGAAGAGGGAGAGTACCTCGTAAGCCTCGCGAGGAAGGAGATCGAGGCGCGTCTGGGCTTAACCCGTAAGCCGGATACAAGCGACGCGCCCGAGGTGACCGAGACCATGTGCGGAGTCTTCGTCACCCTCAACAAGCTGGAGGGATCGGGGCACAGGCTAAGGGGGTGCATCGGCTACCCCTACCCGGTGAAGGATCTGCTGACGGCTGTGAGGGAGTCGGCTCTTAACGCGGCCTTCGATGACCCAAGGTTCCCCCCGGTCTCAAAGAACGAGATGGACGGCATCCTGGTGGAGGTAAGCGTGCTTACGCCGCCTGAAACGATAAAAGCCGAGCACCCCAAGGATATTCCGGGGGAAGTCGTGGTGGGGCGCGACGGCCTGATCATAAGCAGAGGCTACAATAGGGGGCTCCTGCTACCCCAGGTCGCAGTGGAGTGGGG
>Ga0265594_1001924_pt1 | contig 15538 bp, 14 predicted proteins | sample saktaG_11_FD_190147 | JGI IMG/M metagenome (GOLD analysis project Ga0265594, IMG submission 190147) | Saline water microbial communities from Sakinaw Lake, British Columbia, Canada - sak_2011_5_24_80m | ecosystem: Environmental > Aquatic > Non-marine Saline and Alkaline > Saline ... | reverse complement strand
AGAGGTAGCCTGACAAGGATGATTAAAATAATGAGCAATTCTAAGAGAATCAAAGAAAAAGTACACTTTTATGTGTCTATATTAGCGGGAGCAGTCCAAGCGTCCCCATAAATGCAATGTTTAAAAAGAAATACTAAATATAGTATTTTTACTCTTTTAATCATTGTCCTATCCACAACTATATCTATTTCCACCCTTGCCAAAACCGAAATCTACTTTTCTCTTTATGGCAATCCTCAAAAAGAAATCATCAAAATATCAACCAGGCCGAAGCATCTATTAATATATCGATGTATATCTTTAAATTCTAGATGGAGATTAATTATAAATCTCTATGATAAATTGATATAATATCTCTAAGTCAGGTATAATTGACTTATAATTAAAATATCATTTTAAGTCAGGTATAATTGACCTAAAAATAATTAAAGTCCGGGAGGGTAAATCTATGCAAAAAAATAGAGCAGGAAGATATGTAAAGCAATTAACAGGATACAAAGCATATATACCTAAATTATTGCCACCTACACCACCCATTAAGTATGATGGAGAATTAAGAAATTTACTTTCAGAGGCAGATAGAGCGTTGGCAAAACTTGATGGTATCACGACTGTACTTCCCAATCCAGAACTTTTTATTGCAATGTATGTGAAAAAAGAGGCACTGCTAAGTTCTCAAATAGAGGGAACCCAGGCTTCTCTTGAAGGGATTTTGAGGTTTGAAGCAAACCTAGAACCTTCTGAGGATATCAATGAAATAAAAGAAGTAGTAAATTATATAAAGGCAATGGATTATGGAATAGATAGATTAAAGAATTTACCCTTATCCAATAAACTTATCAAAGAGATACATAAAATATTAATTAGTGGAACGCGAGGAACATTTAAAACACCGGGAGAATTTAGAAAAACTCAGAATTGGCTGGGACCTCAAGGAGCTAATTTATCAGGAGCAACTTTTGTTCCTCCACCACCGGATACTTTAATAGAATTAATGTCCAACCTTGAAAATTTTATACACGGTAAAGATGAGATACCTCCCTTAATTAAAATATCCCTTATTCATGCACAATTTGAAACAATACATCCCTTCCTTGATGGTAACGGTAGAGTAGGAAGATTGCTCATTGCTTTTTATTTATTTTGGAAAAATATATTATCCCGTCCTTTATTATATCTAAGTTTCTATCTCAAAAAAAATCGAATTGAGTATTATGAATGGCTGATGAAAATTAGATTAGATGGAAATTGGGAAGGATGGTTAAAATTCTTTCTTACAGGAGTGAAAGAAGTTTCTGATGAAGCAGCGAATTCAGCACACAAAATTATTATTCTTAAAGAAACAATACTAAAAAAACTTTTTGATAAAAAAGTTTCTAGTATATATGCCGTTGAATTCCTAAATTTACTTTTTCGTAAACCAATAATTACATCACAGGAATTAATAAAAGAACTAAAAACAAATAAAGAGACCGCTAACCAAATATTAAATAAATTTGAAGAGCTAGATATTTTAAAAGAAATATCAGGTAAAAAGAGATATAAAAAATATATCTTCTCAGAATATATAAACATTATAAAAAGAGGAACAGAATTATAATGATAGATAATTAAAATACTCTACTCCTTCCTCCTTGAGAGAAGATTCTTTCAATATTCCCTCTCCCTTGAGGGTAGGGTGAGGGTGAGGCATTTTCTGTCATTGTGAACCCTTGGTTTACCAGGGCGCGACAATCTCATCTTTCCTTCTTTTTTCTAAAAACTTGCAACTTGTACCTTGCAACTCGCATCTTGCAAAAAACTTTTCTTCCAAAAAAGAAGGACTTTTAAAACTTATGTAGTATATATTTAATAGGCTTTCATTTAAATTTAGAAAAACATTATTTTTTAACCTGCAATCCGCAAACCATAACTTTTTTGCATTTTATTTCTTATTCTTAAATTGCATTTCAAAACTCGCACCTTGCAACTCGAAACTATAATAAAGAAAGCAGTCCCTATAAATGCAATATTTAAAAAGAAATACTAAATATAGTATTCTTGTCTTTCTCGTAATTGTTCTTTCTATAACTATATCTATTTCCACCCTTGCCAAAACCGAAGTCTACTTCTCCCTATACGATAATCCTCAAAAAGAAATACTTAATTGATACTTCTTTTGCTTTAATTAAATCTTTTTCTATCTTTAGTTCTTTTATAATATTTTTCTCGATATCTGGATTTATTTTTCGAATAGGTATTCTAAGAGAGTATGAAATAGAGAAATTTTCGGGACCAGCTTTTAATCGTTTTACTAAAGCAAAGAATCTTGTTTTCTTAGTACCTAAAATCTCTTGTATTTATTTTCTTGCTATTTTCTTTTGTAGATAACAGGTAATTAGTTCTTTAATTTGATCATCGGTGAACTTTTTGTGTAGCTGTTTCATAATATAGGACCTCACTTTTTTAATTCTATATTATTACAGTTTTAGTTTGTTTTTAAGAGTTCACTTTTAATTCTTAAATGATAAACGCACAAATTTGACTTGACAAGCACCGTGATCCAGGTTAAGATATAAAAAATACAATATAAATACATATTTTAATACAATATTTAGTTCAATGTTGTAAAAAAGGATTTTATATAAAGTTTAGTAGTACCAGCCTCTGAACATGTTTACCCACATACAGTGCTGAATAAATTGCATCCATTTAATATTAAATAAACATAAAGGAGATATAAAACATAGTTACAAAAAAAATAACGGCTTCACAAAAGGCTTATAAAAAAATTAAAAACATGATTGTAAGTAAGGAATTATTGCCCGGCAATCCTATAGGCGAAGTTGATTTTGCTAAGAAATTAAATATAAGTAGAACTCCAATAAGAGCAGCAATTCATATTTTACAAGATGATGGACTGGTTGAATTGGTTTCTAATAAAGGGGCGTATGTAAAAAGTTTTTCAAAAAACGATATAATATTGAGTTATGAAATAGTAGAGGCCTTAGAGGGGATGGCTACGTATCTTGTTGCTGAAAAATATAAATCAGGATACTTGTTAAAAAGTGATTTAGATAATTTAAAAAAATTGGTAATAAAAATGGATAAGGATTTAGAAACCACAAATTATAATGATTGGTCAAAATGTGACGGAGAATTTCATGGTGAAATTACAAAACTTTGTGGCAATTATTACATAAAAAATGAACATCTAAGACTAAAGATTCAGATGAATTGTGTTTTATGGTTTATTACTCCTACATATATTGATAAAAGAACCTCTAATAAAGAACATCATATGATTTTAGAGTCTATTCTGGAGAAAGAACCTGATAAAGCACGCCAAATTGCTCAGAATCATAGAAACAGGGTAAGGAACGAAATTTATCATTTACTATAATAAATTTTTATGTTTTTATGTTCGTTAACAGTTCCAATTCATTCATAGAAATTGATCAATAGCCTTCCTAAAACCCTTATAGTGATGGTGATTTCATAGGATTGAAGTGAAGAATAAAATAGAGTTTTTTGAAAAGCTAAAACCAATAATAATTAGGAGGAAATTAAGGATGCCAGTAATTAATACTTTTAATCTTAAGTCAGTCCAAATACCAGCTCCCTATGAAAGAGTAATCAGGGTTTTATTAGCTCCTGATACTCAGGATGATGTTAAAGGCATGAGTGTTAGCCATGCTATAATTGCCCCCCGCGAAGGGAAGACTGACTTCCACAAACACCCAGGGGTTGAGATGATGTATATTATATCCGGTAAGGGAGAATGCCATATCGGTGATAAGGTATTTCCGCTTGAGCCTGATACCTTAATGGTGGTTCCGGCGGGTATAATGCATGACATGCGAAATTATAGTGATGAAACTATGAAACTGGTTGCTATGTTTATACCAGCTGAAACATCTAAGGAAATATATGCAAGAGCCGAAGAAGCAGTAAAACATTAAGAAACTAAGAAACAAAGACAATTATCAAATGATTACTGTTAGTGTTAAAATGGCCGCTTATCTTAGAAGACTGAAGGGTTGTTCCGTTGGTAAAACAGAGCTAGAACTTTTTCCTGGTTCCAGGGTTAAAGATGTACTTAAGGATCTGGGTGCTATACCAGGCGAAATTGGCTTAATAATATTAAATGTAAGAGCGGCTGATCTTCAAAGTTTACTTAATGATGGGGACAACCTAGAGCTTTATCAAATCTTTGGTGGGGGTTAGTAATAATTCTAAAAATCGTAGTATAACTGTAGGAGAAGTTGTTTTATGTCATATGGATATAATGGTAAAATATTAAAAATAAATTTAACAAAGAAAAAATATGAAATTGAAACCCCATCTGATCTGTTTTATAGAAGATATATGGGTGGTAGAGCTTTTGCAGCTTATTATTTGCTTAAAGAGCTAAGACCTGGAGTTGATCCTTTATCACCAGATAACATACTTATCTTTGCTTCCAGTGTGTTGACAGGTGCGCCTGCTCCGGGAATTCCTAGGTTTACTGTAGCTGCTAAGTCTCCTATGACCGGTGGATTTGGTGAATCTGAAGCAGGGGGTTCATGGGGACCCCAGTTAAAAAGGTCCGGATTTGATGCAGTTATTATTAAAGGTAAAGCTGCAAAACCCGTTTATTTGTACATTAATGATGGAGAAGTTAAGATAAAAGATGCCGGCCATCTCTGGGGTCAACCTGTTGCTATGGTAGAGACGCTGTTGAAGGAAGAATTAAATAACCCCAAAATTAAAGTAGTTACTATCGGTATTGGCGGTGAAAAACAGGTAAGATATGCCTGTATATTAAACGAAGCATCCAGCGCAAATGGCCGAAATGGGTTTGGAGCCGTCATGGGTTCTAAAAATTTAAAGGCAATTGCAGTAAGCGGTACAAGCAGCGTAAATCTTTTTGATAAAGAAGCCGTTAAGGAGGTTAGTAAATGGGTTGCTTCAATTTACCGGGATAATCCAATTTCGGCCTCCCTTAATGAATATGGGACACCTGCAGCGATCGCCGGTCTTCAAGCTTCAGGCATGCTTCCCACTGATAACTTTTCTTCCGGGGCATTTAGCGGATATGACAAGATAGATGGTGATACCTTAAAAAAGAAATATGTAGGGAAAAAACCCTGCTATGCCTGTCCAATTGCATGTAAAAAACAGGTCAGAATAGATGATGAAAGGTTTAGCGTTGATTCTGTCTATGGTTCGCCTGAGTATGAGACATTAGCTTCTTTTGGTTCAAATTTAGGGATAAGTGACCTAAATGTCATTATAAAAGCAAATGAATTAAGTAATAAGTATGGTATAGATACAATTTCTATGGGGGTTACTATAGCATTTGCTAGGGAATGTTTTATTAATGGTTTGTTAAGCAAAGAAGATACTGATGGAATTGACTTTACCTTTGTAAAACCGACTGATCTTTTGAAAGTTATAGAAAAAGTAGCACACCGTGATGGATTCGGTAATCTTCTAGCTGAGGGTTGTCTGAGGTTGGCCAGGAAACTGGGAAATAATTCTGAGGACCTTGCTGTTCAAGTTAAAGGGTTAGAACTACCAATGCATGACCCGCGGGCTAAATTTATTGTTGCATTGGGATATGCCGTTGCGGTAGCCGGGCCTGATCACATGAGTATTCCCCATGATGTATTCTATGAGACTCAGGAAAATATTAACAACAATGGATTGGATTCGCTTTCCTTCTATGAACCAATTACCGACCCGGCAAAAAAGGTAAAAGCGGCTGTTTACGGCCAGACACTCTGGAGTCTTTATAATGTCCTTGGTGTTTGTGATTTTGCATACCAGCCCAGAGGTATTATTTCATTTGATAAACTAGTTAAGTTGGTTAAAGGAATAACGGGATTTAATACAAATATGTTTGACCTGATGGAAGTAGGGCGTCGTGCTATTAATCTTGCCCGTATGTTTAACGTTAGAGAAGGTTTTACTATTAAAGATGATAAACTTCCTGCAATGGCCTATGGGCCAATCAAAGGAGGAAGACTTAAGGGGGCAAAGATAGATAAAAAGCAATTTGCAGAATCATTGCAGGAATATTATCAATTAATGGGTTGGAATCCTGAAACAGGGGTTCCTCATGCCTCAACTCTCAAGGCCCTTGATATTGAGTGGATACTGGAATTAATCAATAAGTAAAGGAGGTGTTATAGAGAATAAATTATGCGTGCCAGAATAAAAATAATAAAAAAATGGAGGTATTAAAATGAAAAAGTTTATTAGTTTTCTTTTGATGGTTAGTTTATTTGTCTTTGTATTTGCTGTAATGGCTACACCGTCCTTTGCAGCAGATAAGATTGTAATTAAAATTGCAACCGGTACTGCAAGTGATCATCCTGAAAATGTTGGTTGTAGGTATTTTGAGAAGATTGTTGAAGAGAGAATAGGTGATAAGGTAGATGTTCAGCTTTATGACCAGGGACAGCTGGGTTCCCAAAAAGATTTTGTTGAAGGTGTTAGGATGGGTAGTCTCGAAATGACAATGGTTACCATTGGTTTCTTCTCTTCCTATGAACCCGTCTTAAATGTATATGAGCTTCCTTATCTATACGATAGCCCTGACCAGGCTTACCGTGCAGTGGAAGGTCCCTTATTTGAAAACATCAAAGGTCATGTAGAAAAACATGATGTTAAAATACTATCATTTTTTGAAGCTGGAACGAGACACATTACCAATAATGTTAGACCAATCTATACTCCTCAAGACCTGAAGGGATTAAAATTAAGAACACCACCAGCCAAGATAAATGTTGATACCTTTACCACCTTTGGTGCCAATGCAGCTCCTTTAGCCTTTACTGAACTTTATATGGCATTACAACAGGGCGTCTTTGATGGCCAGGAAAATCCACTTAGCAACATCTCTGCTTCTAAATTCTATGAAGTTCAGAAATACGTATCTCTGAGTGGACACCAGTTTTTGATTCATATGCTTATGTATAGTAGCAAACTATGGGATAAACTTCCTGAAGATGTTCAAAAAGTAGTTCAGCAGGCTGCCAAGGAAGCTGCTTTATATCAGCGTAATGTTGTTCATGAAGAAGATGCTAAGTTAGTAGATGTATTGAAGGGAAAGGGTATGATGATAAATGAAGTAAATGTTGATGCATTTAGAGAAGCCGCTAAACCTCTTTATGATAAGTATATTGAAGAATATGGAGCAGAAGCGAAAGAAATTATCGATACAATTCGGGCTACTAAATAGCATTTAAGACTACCAAGTTGAGGCTCCAGTTAAAGTTAGGTTAACCTTAACTGGAGCCTTCTAAATTAAGCTTATTGCGAGAGGTTAATTAATATGGCCAGAAAGCAAAATCTATTAGAGAAGATGGTTGATAATATAGGTGCATTTATAATGTTTAGTATACTTTTTGTGACCTTTTATCAGGTAGCTTCAAGATATGTGCTTAACACTCCGTTATTCTGGTCTGAGGAACTTACAAGATATCTATTAATCTGGATGGCGATGATTGGTTCCGCTATGGCCTTGAGCAAGCATGAACATGTCTCTATTACGACTTTTAGTAACCGCCTTTCTCTGGATGGACAGAAGGTAATGCATTATTTAAGAAATTTCGTCTTATCCATTGTATTAACTTTTATTCTTTATTATGGATATACTTTTGCAATTTTAAATAGTACTCAATACTCACCATCGATTTACTGGCTAAGCTTGTTCTGGGCTTGCCTGGCTTTGCCAGTAGGCTCCGCATTCATGTTGTTATATGTAGTTAAAGATACGATTTTAATTATTTTAAAAAAGTAAAAAAGAAAGAGGACGGCTTTGGATCCTAATATTGTAGCAATAGGATTTATAATATTTTTAGGTTTGATTTTACTTGAAATACCGGTTGTTTTTGCTCTGGGTTTCGGAAGTATTGTAATACTTATTCTTCAGGGGACTTTTCCGCTGGCCTTAATACCCCAAAGGATATTTGTTGCTCTTGATTCTTTTCCACTTCTTGCAATTCCGCTATTTATCTTTGTTGGCCAGAGCATGAATTCATGTGAAATTACAAACAAACTTTTTCGATTTGCCCGTATTCTGGTGGGGCATATCAGAGGAGGACTAGCTCATGTGAATATAGTAGCAAGCATCTTTTTTGCTGGTATGTCTGGTTCAGCCGTGGCTGATGCCTCAGGTTTGGGATTAGTTGAGATAAAGGCTATGCAGGATGAGGGTTTTGATGCGGACTTTTCGTGCGCAGTTACAGCTGCTTCTAGCACAATCGGCCCGATTATTCCTCCCAGCATACCCCTGGTTATATATGCTTATATGGCAAATGCATCTGTCGGACGTCTTTTTTTGGGTGGTGTTTTACCTGGGTTATTAATGGGTGTATCTATGATGGTTTTAGTTTATTTTATTTCAATCCGGCGTGGATATAAAAAAGATAAGTTTCCTCCCTTAAAAGAAATCTTTAAGGCTTTTGTTGAAGCCATACCTGCCCTTCTTACACCGGTTATTATGATCGGAGGGATAGTGAGCGGTATTTTTACCCCTACAGAGGGTGGCGCTGTTACTGCTGCCTACACTCTTTTTCTCGGTTTTATATTATATAGAAATTTAACTTTCAAGGATTTTGTTAATAATCTGAAGATAACTGCCAGAACCTCGGCGACGGTACTTTTAATTATTGGATTTGCATCAATTTTTTCCTGGGTTACTACGGTTGCGAGAATTCCTCAACTTATTGCTCCTTTTATATTGAGCATAACAACCAATAAGATAATTATCTTGGCTCTGATAAACATAATACTGTTAATAGCAGGCTGTATTATGGAGAGTATAGCTATCTTAACTATTAGTCTACCGGTACTTTTTCCGATTGTAATGAATCTCGGAGTTGACCCGGTTCACTTTGGTGTTATGATGATCTTAAATCTAATGATAGGGCTGGTTACACCACCATTTGGCTTATGCCTTTTTGCGGTTTCAGGTGTAGGCCATATATCAGTCGGCAGAGTAATTAAAGCAACTCTGCCATTTTTGATTCCTTTAATTTTTACTTTGATTTTAGTAACATATTTTCCAGAGATTACACTCTGGTTTCCAAATTTAATTATGGGAAAATAAATCTTAAATAAATTTAAAAGAGGTATCCATTAGTATGACGATTCGATTAAATGAAAAAGAACTCAACCGACTCTATTCTAAAAGCATGGAACTCCGTAAAACGACCCTGAAGATGATAGTCAAAGCAAATTCCGGTCACATAGCCCCATCATTTTCTATGGCTGAAATAATTACGACATTATATTACAAGATTTTAAATGTTGACCCAAAAAATCCGGACTGGTTGGATAGAGATAGAATGGTTCTCTCAAAGGGTCATGCCTGTCCGATTTTATATGCTGCCCTGGCAGATAGGGGATTCTTTCCGGAAGAATGGTTATGGACTCTCCGCCGTCCGGGAAGTAATTTACAAGGGCACCCGGATATGAATAAATTACCCGGTATAGATATGACAACAGGCTCCCTGGGAAACGGACTTTCAGCTGGTGTCGGAATGGCACTGGCTGCCAGAAGTGATAAAAGGGATTATTATACTTATGTTGTTCTGGGTGATGGTGAGTTACAGGAAGGCCTCGTCTGGGAAGGTGCAATGTCTGCAGTCCATTATCAGCTGGATAATTTAATTGCAATTATAGACTATAATGGTTTACAAAGTGGTGGGAAAGTTGAATCGATTATGAATCTAGCCCCTCTTGATGAGAAATGGAAATCATTTGGCTGGCATGTTCAGGAAGTAAATGGCCATAATATTGAGAAACTAATTGAGGCAGTTGAAAGTGCCAGGGAGACTAAGGGCAAACCATCTCTGATTATCGCCTGCACAACTAAAGGTAAAGGTGTTTCCTTTATGGAGAATGATTATATGTGGCATGCTCGCGTTCCATCAGCTGAAGAAGAAAAAAAAGCACTGAAAGAATTAACAGAGGGGATGAAAAAATATGAATAAATTAGTCTCAACTCGTAAAGGTTTTGGTGATGGCTTATTAAAGTTAGCCCGGCAAAGAAAAGATGTTGTTGCTTTTGCTGCTGATACTTATCGCTCCTTTAAAATGGGTCCATTTGTGGATGAATTCCCGGACCGTTATTTTGAGTTTGGCATTGCCGAGCAGAACATGATGATGTCTGCAGCCGGAATGGCCAGCTCAGGAAAAGTTGTATTTGTTGCAGTCTATAGTCCTTTTGTCTCCATGCGGGCTTTAGAACAGCTCAGGACTTTTATTGCTTATCCCAACCTTAATGTTAAAATTGCTGCCGGCCTGGGAGGTTTATCAGGTGATACCTGTGGCGTAACACATCAAGGTACAGAGGATTTAGCTATAATACGAGCAATTCCTAATATTACTTTAGTGTGTCCGGCAGATGCAATTGCCGCAGAGAAATATGTAGAGATAGCTGCCGAAGTGGAGGGACCTGTTTATATGAGAATCGGCCGCGGCGATACTCCTTTAGCCTATAATGAAACACAGGAATTTAAACTGGGTAAGGCAATAAGAGTTCGGGATTATGGAAGTAATGTTACAGTAATAGCTATTGGCCCCTGTCTAATTGAAGCCATCAGAGCAGCAGACCGATTAAAGGAAACGGGGGTAAATATAAGGGTTTTAGATATGCATACTCTTAAACCCCTGGACAGGAATAGTATTTTAGAGGCGGCAAGAGAAACAGGAAAGATTATCACTATTGAAGATGGTACTGTAAATGGTGGTTTGGGAAGTGCTGTTTCTGAAGTATTAGCAGAAGAAGGGATATTATACAAGGGAAAACCGGTGAGATTTAAAAGGCTTGGTTTAGAGAATTTTGGAAGTTCTGGGACACTGGATGAATTACTGAAGCTTTATGGATTAAATGCAGATAACCTTATTAAAACAGTTAATGATTTACTTTAAAAAATACCGAAAGGAGTTAACTATAATATAATGAATATTCCTAAGATGATGAAGGCTATTGTAAAGACTAAGGAAGAAAGAGGAACTGAATACTTGGAGGTTTTAGTTCCTGAAATTGGTCCGGGAGAGGTTCTTGTAAAGATTAAAGCATGTGCTGTTTGTGGAACCGATATTCATATGTATCAATGGAATGCCTGGGCTGCGGCTAATGTAAAAAAGGCCTATAGTGGCCTTCCCAGGATTATGGGACATGAATTTAGCGGTGAAGTTGTTAAGATTGGGAAGGAAGTAAAGAAAGTTAAAGTTGGAGATAGAATAGCAGCTGAAACCCACGTTCCCTGCGGTGAGTGCTATTTATGCCGAACTGGCAAACAGTTTAACTGCCAGAATGTTAAAAGATTTAAAAACGGAGTTTATGCAGAGTATGCCCTAATACCTGAGTTTTGTGCAGAAAAGATACCGGATAATATTGGATATGATGTAGCTGCTTTATTTGAGCCATTTAGTGTTGCTGTTCATGGAGCAAGCTATGTTAGAATGGTAGGAGATTCGGTTGCTGTTATTGGTGTTGGCCCAATTGGGCTTTTTAGTATTAAGATGGCTAAGACAATGGGGGCAACTACTATATTTGCATCTGATATCAGTGAATACCACCTTTCCCTGGCCGAAAAGGCAGGTGCTAATTATTTACTTAATCCCAAAGAAATGGATGTCGTTAAAGAGGTTAGAGATGCAACAGATGGTTTAGGCGCTGGAGTAGTATTTGAAACCTCTGGAAATGTTAAAGCAATAAAACAGGCCTTTGAGCTATTAAGGAAGAGTGGTTCGATGGTAATGATCGGACTGCCTTCCGAGCCGCTGGTATTGGATGCTAGTTCAGATATAGTCTGGAAAGGTGCAACTATTTACGGTGTCCATGGCAGAGATATCTTTACTAGTTGGGAGATTTCCAAGAATCTTTTAGGAAGTGGGAAAGTAGAAATAGAGTCACTAATAACCCATCGGTTTAAATTTAATCAATTTAAGAAAGCTTTAGAACTGGCTGAGGCAGGTAAAACCGGTAAGGTTTTACTATTGCCTGAGTAATTTTTAGAATAACCTGTGGAGGTGAGTAGTCTTTGTTAAAGAAAAAAGAGGTAGCAAAAGCAAAATGCAAGGCAGAAGAAATGATCAGGAAAGCTGGAATAAAGATAATTCCGAAGGAAGCTGAAAAAATTGATGTTGCTGACTTTGGGCTGAGCAATCTAAATAAAGAGGGAGCACAGATATTAACCTTTTTCAATACTGAAAGGGTTAGTGCCAAGGTGATTGCTATGTTTCCTTATCAGACTATGCCGGAACATTGGCACCCTTCAGTTAAAGATGACCCTGGCAAAGAAGAGACGATCAGAGTAATAGATGGAACATTATATATGTATATACCTGGTGAAGATAATATGCAGTATGGTTTTATCCCTGAAGGTAAAGATGATTGTTATACTGTAAGGCATGAGTTAGTAATGAAATCTGGTGACCAGATTACCTTAGAGCCAGGGACGAAACACTGGTTTCAGGCGGGTGAAGAGGTTGCTGTTTTTTATTCAATGTCAACTTGTGCCCGTGATCTTCTGGATGGATTTACCGATCCAGATGTTGTACGAAAGACGGAGATAGCTAAGTAAAAATTGGGAGGGATTTGAGATGGACAGAAAATATGCAATTATAACGGGTTTTTTTGGGAAATTAAAAGACCGGTTTATTGATTATCAACCAGCACGTAGTATGGAGGAAATACTGGAAATGGCTGCAAAAGTTAAGGGTTGCTCAGGTGTAGAGGTAGTCTATCCTCAGGATTTTACTGATACGGCTAAGTTAAAAAAGATGTTGAGCGGTTATGATTTAAAAGTTTCTACCGTAAATCTTAATATTAAGTCAGAGGAGAAGTTCAGATATGGTTCTTTCTCTAATCCAAATCAGGAGGTTAGAAAAGAATCTATTAGATATCTGAAAAGAGCAATGGACTGTGCTGCTGAACTTGGATGCAATATTGTAACAACAGCCCTTTTGAGTGATGGTGCAGATTATCCTTTTGAACTTGATTATGAAAGAGCATTCAATAACACCGTAGAAGGTATAAAAGAAGCTGCAGATTATCGTTCTGATGTTAAGATAAGCATAGAATATAAGGCATCTGAACCAAGAGTTCATTGTCTATTAAACAATGCAGGAAAGACCGCTTACTTATGTAATTTGATCGGCAGGGATAATGTGGGTGTAACTCTGGATGTTGGGCATGCACTGCAGGCCCTAGAGATACCGGCAGATACGGCTGCATTTCTGGGGACAACAGGGAAACTCTTTTATGTTCATGTTAATGATAACTGCAGGAACTGGGATTGGGATCAGGTTCCCGGAACTGTAAATTTATGGGACCAAATAGAATTTGCTTTATATTTGAAAAAAGTCGGTTATAATGGGTGGATAACAGCAGATGTTTTCCCACAGAGGCATGATCCGATCAAAATTATGTGTAAGACCTTTGAATGGATGGACTTTATCTTTGATATTGTAGAAAAAATCGATGGTAAAAAATTGTATGAGATGATGAACTCTACTGAAGAAAATACCTTTGAAATTTTGGATTATATGCGCTCTCTATTAGGATAATAGAGTTTTTAATTAAAATATTTTTAGGTTTAAAAATTCTCATAATCTCTTATTTATAGTTTAAATATTAATTTCAGAGGAGTAAAGTTAATGTCTGTATTGGTCACGGGGGGAAATGGACATATTGGATCTTGGATTTCCTATCTGCTAGCAAGGAAAGGAAAAAGAGTAATTATCTATGACTCAAATAAGAATTACCCGCAGTATCTACTACAGGAATTAAAAGAACAGCTGATATTTGTGCATGGTGACATTTTGGATTTACCTCGATTAGTTACTACTTTTAAAAAATATGAAAACGATATCGAGGGAATCATCCATACCATTGCTATTATGGGTGAATCTGTTCAAATAAATCCCTATCAAAATATAAAATTAAATATAATAGGTCTTCTAAATATTCTTGAAACTGCTAGAATATTTAGAATTAAAAAAGTAGTTTACACCAGTACAGGCGCAGTCTATGGAGAACTGCCTAATATGGCTCATGAGAATCAAAATCTGAAGCCTTCTGACCTGTATGGAGCAACAAAAATTGCCAGTGAACTTCTCGGTGAGCAGTATAGAAAAAACTTTGGGATCGATTTTAGAGTTGGCAGACTTTACTTTGTCTATGGTCCCGGTAAATATCCTTCAGAGTTTACCAACCTATACAAAATAACTTTTGGTTTACTTGAAGGTTTGGAGGGGTTGGTTATAGAGAGAGGTGGAGACCAGAAACTTGATTTTACCTATGTAGAAGATGCTGCAATGGGTATAGTTTTATTATATGAACAAGAGAATTTAAAACACCAAATTTTTAATATAGCTTCCGGAAGATCAGAAAAGATCAGTGGGGTTATAAAATTAGCCAGAAAATATACTCATTTTCCGAGTGATGTTAAAATTGGTAAAGGTAAACTGACGAAGAGGTGTGAATCCTTGGATATAGAACTCGCGAAAAAAGAACTTGGGTATAGTCCTGAATATGATCTGGAAAAAGGAATAGAAATATACAGTAATTGGTTAAAAGAAAACCCAAAGAGGCAATATTAGTTATTTATAATAATCCCATTCTATGATAATCCTGGTACTTTTCTTACTATATATTAATGTATTTATTGATTGGCCAAGAGATAATTATTTCAGCAAACTTAGTTTTTTATTTATATAACACAAATAATTTCTAGTTTTCAAGCCTGGCTTTGTGGTTGTGAGTCTATAGGAAAAAGACTGGCTTCTATTATGAGATTTTGGTTGATTTTGATGAGCTATTTGGTAAAATCAAAAAGATAACCAAAATAATTATAACTTAGAGATCAAAACGCAATACTAAGGGAATTAAACTTTAATTTTTCATAAATTTAAAGTTTTGGATTTTAAAAAAACGATAAATATTGATTATTTGGGGGTTTTTATAATAAATATTATCGATACACATTGCCATTTAGGAAAATCTTGTTTTACCAATATTGAAACCCGTGAAGAGGAATTAATAAAAGCTATGGATATAAATAAAATCACTGCTTGTTTGTTGATACCTCAAGTGATAAATGGCGATGTAAGGCCTTTGCATAATAGAATCGCGGAGATGAGTAAGAAATTTCCAGGAAGAATATTTGGAGTAGCAAACATGAATCCATGGGTTGAAGATGAGGTATTTAGAAAAGAGATTAAAAGTTGTATTGAGGAAAAAAAATTTGTTGCATTAAAACTCAACACATCAGGACACAATATTTCGCCGTTATCCCCTTATTGCAATAAAATATATGAATTGGCTGATTACTATCAAGTACCGGTAATTGTTCACACGGGATTGGGAGTTCCTCATGCACTCCCATCACTAGTTTTAGAACCTGCAAAGAATTTTCCAAGAGTAAATTTCATTCTGGCTCATGCCGGATTTGCTATCTATACTGATGAAGCTATTGTGACTGCTATCAATGCAGATAATGTTTTTTTGGAACCTTCCTGGTGTCCTACTTATGCTTTGGAAAAGATGATTAAT
>Ga0265594_1001923_pt1 | contig 15540 bp, 18 predicted proteins | sample saktaG_11_FD_190147 | JGI IMG/M metagenome (GOLD analysis project Ga0265594, IMG submission 190147) | Saline water microbial communities from Sakinaw Lake, British Columbia, Canada - sak_2011_5_24_80m | ecosystem: Environmental > Aquatic > Non-marine Saline and Alkaline > Saline ... | reverse complement strand
AACCGGTTCGGACGCCATCTGTATGGTAGTAAGCGAGGAAACCGGTATAATTTCTGTTGCTGAGAACGGAAAACTTACGCGAAATATGGATGAAGACAGGTTAAAAAAGCATCTTTCAAGTGTGATCCCATGAGTCGAGCCGCTTTGGATGTGAAGTACGAATTACGATGTTAAAAAAGATCAAATACAGCAAGATAGCAATTGTTATTTTTTTGACGATCCTGATCTGGGTTTGGGCGGACCTGGCGCTGGACGAAACGTTCCCTGTTCCTGGTGCTACGATAATTGTAGCCGAATCCAACCCTAATCTCTGGGTAAGTTTTGGCGGGAAAGCTTCCATTTCTATCGACAATATTGTTCTCAAAGGTCCGGCATCCAAGATTGCGGAGATGAAGCGCGAGCTCAGCGAAGGCACGCTGAATCTAAAATTCTCTTTGTATCCCGAGTTGGAGGAAATAACTGCCGCTGCCGCCGGTCCGTTTACTCTCAACGTTCTGGATTTTATCAAAGGCAGCGCAGAGCTGAGAGAGCTTAGTGGTCTAACAGCCGAAACTTGCGATCCGAATACACTTACTTTAGATGTTGTTAAACTCGTTGAAAGACCACTGACCGTTCAATGTATTGATGAGAGTGGAAATTCTCAGAAGTATGAGAGCATTGAACCATCAACAGTAAATGCACTTGTGCCGAGTGATTGGGGTCTGGATAAACTCATTGCTCAAGTTAAGCTGACGCGAAATGAAATCGAAGAGGCAAGAAAAGCACCAATTAAAAAAATTCCGTACATCGAGCTGTCGGCAGAGCAAATTAGAGAGTCGTCTACAGCCGTGACGATCAAGTTGGCACCGGAAGAAGATCCGCTCACTGTCCAGAGAATAGAGGACGCGACAATCGGTATTGCCATGAGTCCGACCTTATCAGCGAAATATTATGCTGATATTACAAATCTGTCCAACGTGCTGAATTCTCTCGCTGTTAAAGCGACAACCGATGCAAAACGTGCGTATGAAGGGCAGCAATTGCCGCAGATGACGCTGTACATTTTTGAAAGTGATATTAAACAAGGTCAGGAAGATTATCGAAAGGCAGTTCACTACAATTTTCCTGAGAAATATGTTCGCACAGGCGAGATCGAGCTGATGGGGGGACCAACTCAAGCCGAATTTCAACTCAAAACCCGGCCTACCGCCGAGAGTGAGTAGGTCGCCGCAGCCCGAAGGCCATCAAGGCCTCGATTGTCATCCACAATGCCAGAACGAATATCCCCGCTCCGACTACAGCCATAAGTCAATTCCGGGCTGTGATAAGAATCAGCTTGTTTGCCGGGCTTAGTTTCCCTGCGGCACGCCGGGAATGTTTTTTCTTGCCCTTCCAACGGTCATCAAGGCCGTATAAGCGAGGAATACCGCAAGAATTATGAGCATCACGTCTATTATAGCGAGCATGATACTGGGCTTTTCGGCGGTCGTAAAGATGTATGTGTTGTATACGAGGGCGCCGATTGTGGTCACGAGCATGATGACAGCCGGAATGGCGGTAAACAGATAGCTGCGACGATGCGTGAATAAATACACGCTTGCAACAATGAGGACAAGGCTGGCAATCAACTGGTTCGCGGCACCGAATACGGGCCAGATCGCTTTCCAGTTACCCAGCGCCAGGGCGCCTGCCAGAACACCGACAAGCAGGGTCGCGGCATATTTGTTTTTCATGTATGGGATTCTGAATGTTTCGCCGAGCAGCTCGTTGCACAAGTAGCGGGTGATTCTTGTTGCCGTGTCGAGAGTTGTCATAATGAAAGTCTTTAGCATGGTAATTCCGATGAGCGTTCCGAGGCCGCCGAAAAACAGCTTTGTCAGCTCTCCGTATCCTGTCCCGAAAGCCTTAATCCAACCGCCTTTATTGAACAGCTCTTGGTATACGGGCCCTTCGATACCGGCCGGGGCGCTCTTCCAGTACAGACCGGCCGAGACTGCCATAACCGCCAGAACCGCCAGCGCGCTTTCCATAATCATCGCTCCATAACCTATCACACGAGCATCTCGCATTCGCGGAATCTGTTTCGAAGTTGTGCCGCTTGCAACGAGACTATGGAATCCCGAGATGGCCCCGCACGCAATATTGACGAACAGCATGGGCCACATCCATCCCATTTTGGAGGAAAATGCGACAATGCCCGGGGCTTTCATCTCCGGACGTGTAATAATAAGACCCAGAAATCCGAAGAACATGCCCATGTACAATACCACGCCGGCAAGATGGTCTCTCGGTTGAAGCAGCAGCGTTACCGGCGTTACGGATGCGACCATGCCGTAGAAAAGCAAGATTACAGTCCACCAGCGTGCTGTAGTGTCCTCATTGGCGAAAGGAAGCCTGACTGGAAAATAATAACCCGCTACAATCAGACCGACCAGCAGCAGCAATCCCGCGATAGAACACATAAGTACCGAAAATTGCATGCGATACATGAGAAATCCGATAACGAAGGCGACCACAACAAGTCCGAAAGTAGGAATGACAACCTCTGGCGTCGTGGCCAGAGTCTTTCCAGCGACCGCTGCAAAGACCGCGACAATCAGGATCAGAGACAAGAAGGCGAAAACGCTGAAGATAATCTTGCTGGTCTTTCCCATCACGGACTCTGTAATCGTGGTAATGGACTTTCCGCTGTGTTTGAGTGACAGCACAAGAGCCGTAAAATCATGTACCGCTCCGAAGAGAATTCCGCCGACCACAATCCAGATCACGGCGGGCAGCCACCCCCAGTACAGGCACGCAATCACGGGTCCTATCACCGGTGCGGCCCCTGCGATAGAGGCAAAATGGTGCCCGAAAAGAATAGTCCAGTGTTTAGCAGGGACGTAGTCCACACCGTCGTTCATTGCCACAGAGGGCGGAACCTCATTATCGTCAAGCCCCACCCACTCTTTGACCTTCCGGCTGTAGAAAATATATCCCAAGAGCAACAGAAAAACCGCGATTCCTGCAACAAACAGCGAATTCATTTAACAGGCTCCTTACATTTATTATGTCAATCACTGTATCAGACGGGTCATGACGCCGATACTGACCCTGTGAGAATTGGCTTGTGACGAATACACACCAGGCTGATGTTCTTCGACAACGGAGGTCTCAGAGGTGGCAAACATCGCCAAAGAGCCGCTAATGAACACCGCCTTTAATGTGTAATATTTGGATTCCCATCTCGTGAAATAACGAGTTATGGCTATAGTATCGGTTGAAGACGTGACGTTTGTTCTTTCGGTTCCGCTGGCGCATTGTGAATCCCATAAAACCAATACCAAGACCACAATTCGAAATATCCTCGCCATTAATCTGTCTTTCTCAACCCTTATCCACTCGGCATTATTCGCTACTCTCTATGTTTTCGGGTAAAGAGTCTTATCGGCACTTCGTCAATCGGCAGTATAGATCGTAACCGGTTTACGATGAATCTGCGATAGTTTTCTTCGAACAATTCCGGCCTGTTCACAAACATAAGAAACGTAATCGGATTGACGGCCACCTGCGTTGCATAATAGATCTTCGGCTGGCCCCTTTTCCCGCTCCTGGCGATGCCGACTTTCTCTTGTTTTATCAACTCGAAGGCCTTGTTGAGCTTGGCAGTTGGTACCCATGTTGTTGTCTGCTTGAAGATTTCAGCCGACAGATCCAAAACGCTCTGGACATTCTTGGCCTGGGTTGCCGTGGTGAATGCCAGCGGTGCGTATCTCAGGCCCGGCAGCAGCTTCGTCAAATAATCCTCGTAGTCCTCGGTAGCGGCCGAATCCTTTGCAAGGTCCCATTTGTTGACTACGATTATGCAGCTTTTGTATTCTTCGGCGATGAATTTTGCTAATTTCTTATCGACCTGCGAGACCATCACGGCGGCATCTATCAAAAACAGCACGACATCGGCGCGCTGAATCGAGCGAGTAGCACGAACGAAGCTGTAAAATTCAATGCTGTCGGCCATCTTGTTCTTTTTTCTTACGCCGGCGGTGTCAATGACGACGATGGTTTTGCCGTCTTTTTCGAAGCGGACATCCACCGCGTCTCTTGTAGTGCCCGGCGTCTCGCTTACGATTACCCGCTCTGAGCCGACCATCGCGTTGACCAGCGTGCTCTTGCCGGCGTTTCGCTTGCCGACAATCGCGATTTTCATAGTCGGCTCGGTCGGCCTGTCCGAATCCAAATGTGCCAGCCTGTCAAAAATCATATCGAGCAGGACCGATTTGTTGAGATTGTTCTGTGCCGAGATGCACAGAAATTCGCCGAAGCCGAGCCTGGAAAATTCGCCGGCGGCAGGAAACATTTTAGCAGTATCGGCCTTGTTGGCAACGCCGATGACGTCGAGGTCGTATTTACGCAGAAGCTGGGCGATTTTCTTATCCAGCGGCACAATCCCGTCGCGTATATCGACCATAAACAGCACGAGATTCGCCGATTCGATCGCCTGGTGGATTTGATGCTCGATATGCTCGCTCAGCAGGTCGCTGTCGACGATGCCGTATCCGCCGGTATCGTTGAGTTCGAAGTATTGGTCATCCCGGCCGATAATGGTGCTCACCCGGTCTCTTGTAACGCCGGCTGTCGGCTCGACTATACTTATCATATGCCCCGACAGAGCATTCAAAAGACTGCTCTTGCCAACATTAGGCCGGCCAATTATCGCAACTACAGGTAAAGCCATTCTTATAATTTCCTATTGCTTATCTTCTTTTAAGTAATTACTATTACTTTTATACCTAATAGTCAATATGCAAGTTCTCAGTGCGAGGAGCTGTTTTTTCAAAGGGAGTAAGTTTTATGAAGAATAATCGACGGGAGTTTTTGAAGATGGCCGCTGCGGGGGCGGCGGCCGCGGCGGTGCCGGGCTTTGCACAGGAAACGGAAAAGAAAGAGAAGGCCGGCAATGAGCCGGTGCAGAAAATGCTGCCTCGATGGCGGGGGTTTAATCTGCTGGAGATGTTCACAATGCGAAGCAGGGGCGACTTCCGGGAAGATGATTTCCGCTGGATGCGCGACTGGGGCTTCGACTTCGTTCGTTTCCCGATGTGCTATCGGCTGTGGATAGAGGATGGGGACGACTACAAGCTCCACGAGCCGATGCTGGAGAAGCTCGACCGGGCCGTTGATCTTGCCGGCAAGTACGGCCTTCACGTGAGTCTGAATTTTCATCGCGGGCCCGGCTACTCGGTCAACAGGGAATTCACCGAGCCGCATAATCTCTGGAAGGACGCCGAGCCGCTAAAGGCCTTCTGCTTCCACTGGCAGATGATGGCGAAGCGTTATCGCGGCATCTCGAAGGACAAGCTCAGCTTCGACCTTATCAACGAGCCGCCTTCCATCGGCAATCTGATGAGCAGGGCCGACCACGAGCGGGTCGTCAGAACGGCGGTAGCGGCGATTCGCGAAATTAATCCCGACCGCATTGTCGTTGCCGACGGGATGAGCTGGGGCAACGATCCGATGCCGGAACTGGCCGACCTGCAAATCGGCCAGAGCACCCGCGCGTATCAGCCGATGTTCATCAGTCACTACGGCGCATCCTGGGTCGACAGCAAGAATTATCCCGAGCCGGCCTGGCCCGGGAACGGCTGGGACCGCAAACGCATGGAACAGCATTACCAGAAATGGGCCGACCTGGCGAAGATGGGCGTAGGCGTACACTGCGGCGAGGGCGGCGCTTATAACAAGACGCCTCACAATGTTGTGCTGGCCTGGCTGCGTGACGTTCTGGAGATTCTGACGGGGCACGGCATCGGCCTGTCGGTCTGGAACTTACGCGGCTCGTTCGGCATAGTCGACTCCGGCCGAGAAGACGTGAAATACGAAGACTTCCACGGCCACAAGCTCGACCGAAAATTGCTGGAATTGCTGCAGGAGTTCGAATAGACGGTTTTACGGGCAGCCGGCACGGATCAAGTCTCCTGCTCGTCGTATTGAAAGACCTGCTCTATAGAAACACCGAAGGTCCGCGCGATACGAAAAGCCAGCGGCAGTGACGGTGCGTACTTGCCCGATTCGATGGCAATGATTGTCTGGCGAGTGACGCCAACCTTGTCGGCCAACTGCTGCTGGGTTATCTGCCCGTGTTCAAATCGCAGCCGTCGAACCTGGTTCTGCATTTCACTTTTCGCCATCTTTGCCCCCCCGGCCGTACTGAATCAGAGAAGCCAGACCCTGCACAAGCGTAAAAATGACGAGGCCCCCCAAAAGCGTAAGAGGCATTACGTTAACCGATATAGAGCCATGAGGCCCAACGATACACCAGGCAGTCACGCAAGCGGCAACGAAATATAACCAAAGCACGACATACGCAGCCATAACCGCTCTTTTATGGATCAATTGGTCCCGTTCGTCGAAACTGACCTTCTTTTTTCCTTTGCGGACTTTTTTTTCGATGAAAGGAAATAACCAAAATAAGCCGCCCCAGATGACAATGCCTGCAAACATAAACACCGGCGCGAAGGATATTCCCCTATCATAAGCAATAAATATGGCCACACCGCCCGGGATGAGGAAACAAGCTAATCCCAAAAAGAAATAAAACCATGATCCTACCTTTGTTTGATTCATGATTTTTCTCCTTTATCTCCCCAGCCGTACTGAAACAGAATCGCAACGGAGTAAATCAACATAACGACAACAAATACGCCGATATTGATAATTGGCAGCAGGCAGACCGGAACTGAACCCGTATCTCCGGCAACGAACGATGGGATTATGCTTGCAGCAAACAACACAATCCAGAGCCCGACGAACGCTGCCAGCACGGCGTTTTTCCTGACCGAATTATCCCGCTCGTCGAAATCTACGCCGGAAGGTTTTCGTCTCCAATGGACAAAGACGGCACCACCGGCCAGAAAGATCAGAATGAACCATATCCAGACTTTGACCAGCACTGTTCCTGTCGTCTTGCCCCCGGGTGCAATCATACTTGCAAATACGATTGCCTCAAAGACAAGAAGCAGGATTGCAACTGTTAGAGTGAACCACGCGCCTTTTTCTGTTCTGTTCATGATTAATAACCTCTTAAATTCTTTAGCTTCTCTATGTTTGACAATGTAAAGTAAACTATACATTATGTCAAGTTTATTTTACATTTTTTTTGCAAAAAATTTTATCCCGCAGGACGGAGAAGAATCCCTGGTAATTTGCAATTGCTTTACTGACAAGAGGTTAAGCTGATTTATACAAGATGTGCTCAAAGCTAAAATTTCTGCAGAAACGCCTTTTGTATCCCTTTCCGCCATAAACCTCATGAATCAATAAACATCACAAATTTAATCCCCTATTTCGCAGGTTTTTTCGAAAATATCCAAATTTTCTACTTGACGGATAGTATCATTAATGCTACTATTTAATTATGGCACGTATCGAAGATATTCTCGATCAGGCCGGAAATAATCTAAAGGGTGTGCGTTTCAGCAACTTGTGCCGCTTATGCGATCACTATTTTGGGCAATCCCGGCAGGGAGGTACGAGCCATCGCGTGTATCGGATGCCCTGGAAAGGCGATCCGCGAGTCAATATCCAGAACGATAAGGGTATGGCAAAGCCCTATCAGGTAAGACAGGTGCTCAGAGCTATTGAGAGGTTAAAAAATGAAACGGCCGGCAGAGATTGAACATTATACATATCGGGTGATTTGGTCCGAAGAGGATGAGCAGTTTGTGGGGCTCTGCGCGGAATTCCCAAGCCTAAGCTGGCTGGCTTGTAGCCCGGAGGAAGCTCTGCGGGGGATTCTTAGAGTAGCGTCCAAGGTTGTCAAGGACATGAAAGCCAACGGCGAACCTGTGCCCGAACCAATTTGTTCTAAGCGTTATAGCGGCAAATTCATGGTCCGCGTACCGCCGGAGTTGCACCGACGGATTGCCCTCGAAGCCGCCGAGGAAGGCATCAGCCTGAACCGCCTGATCAGTACCAAGCTTTCTTCATAACACATGTTGCTCAATGATGACGAATGACGCTTTACGAAGAACGTACTCATGTACGGTTTCACCAGAGTTCTTTAGCGAATTAGAGGATTAGAAATCGTAGGGTGGAGGCTCCCTATGGGATGCCTTACGGTATTGCCCCACCATTATTGGTCGGTTGGTTAAGGCTCATTATACGCTGTTATTTGTTATTCCCTTTCGGGCTCTTTAAGCGCGCGGAATAGAAACACCTTCCTTTGAAGATCAGCGTCCGCCGGAGCCGACTTTGCCCTATCTTCCAGTTCCCTAAGCGTGGCGCGAGCTGGCAACCGTAGGTCTTTTATCATTACATCTTTGGACGTCGCAGGCAATTTCTGTGCAATCTCTCGGAGTGCCCGATCTGCTGCTATCTCTTTTGCGTTTAGCTCACGTGAGACTTCTATATGAGCTTTTTCGGACACATCTGCTCGCCGCACAGCTTTTTGCTTTTCTTTGATTTCGGTAAACGCAATAGCAAGCGATCCCACCACTATGATTATAGAAAACAAAGGAGTAAACTTCAATATCTTGCCGGTTAAATAGAATGGTTCGCCACATGTTTTACACTTCTTAGCCGCTTCGTCAAGAGGTTCTCGGCAGTATTTACATTGTTTCATTTATTTCATCCTTAACCAAAAGCAAGACGTTTACGATTTCGTGTATTGAAGTTATTTTTCTTCTGTTTCTATACGGTTTTTGAATCCCTTTTCTCTTGTTGACCTAATCCGGCGATTGTCCATCCTGGTACGTGTTCGAGGTCCAACAGGCTGCTGCTCCCTGGGGTGATAAAAGACAGCTACCTTATCATTTGGTATCTCAAAGCCTTTACTCTTGAGTAACGACCGTATTCGGGGCACCATTTCCTGCTCGATGACCCATTGCTGCTGCGGCCAAATCGCCAGATACAGGCGCACAAAATGCTCATCCGTCGGAAGGGATAATATTTCATAAGATTTCGGAGTCGAAAGGATTACTTCTTCGAACTGGCGGCCAATCTGAACGACTATTTGTGTAAGGCTGGATCTCATCTGTTCCGCAGCTTCTCGACTTGCTGCCGCCACATCAATGTTGACGTGCTGCGCGCCTTTGATGTAGTTGCCAACCGTGGCAATATTGCGGTTTGGAATGACTACCCTCTGCCCAAGATAATTCCGCAGCTTGGTCATTCTGAGCCCCAGTTCCTGCACGACTCCAACGTGCGGCGGGATTTCCACCATATCACCGACGTTGAACTGTTCTTCAAAAACAATGAAAAAGCCTGTAACCATATCTTGAACCAGCCCCTGGGACCCAAAGCCTATAGCCAGACCAACCACAGACAGAGAGGCCAGATAAGCAGTATAGTTGACCCCCAGTTCGTTCAGAATAAAACCGGCGGAAGCGAGATAAACGACATATTTCGAGACGTTAATTAACAGGGAATACATCGTCATTGTACGATTCTTGTGACGACTATAAAGTAACTTCAGCGGCCCCCAATTACAATAAATCATAAAATGGATAATTGCCCTGAACATCAGCAGCAATATTCGGCAGCCCACAGCAATCACCAATATCACTGCCATGCGCTTAATTTTGGACCTTAAGGATTTTGGGGACAGGTAAGATAGCCAGTCCTGATAGTCGCCAAAGCTGTGCATACTGACGAATTTCAAAGCTTGTGTAAGATCCCCTCCTGAGAGCGTAAGATCGGTGGCGGTCAGCTCAAACTGATAGCTGACTTCCGATGTATCTGTTTTGAGCCTGACCGTGTTTGCTTCCAGCACGTATTGACCATTCTGTTCGCCGAGACTGAAATCACCCGCCGGCGTGAGTTTGAAGACAATTTTCCTGTGGCCTATATTGCAAACCCACTCCCCGACAAGTGAAGAACGGACAGCGCCTTGCTGCTCTTTACCAATGATGCTCTGGCTTTGCTGAGACGGTAAAGAGTAAGCACACAAGCAGCAGCAGACCAAAATTGCAGCAATCACCACAGTAGCGGCGAACCGATTCGAGGGGGAAAAATCCTTCAACCGGGGAATACTCCTGTCATAGTGAAAATCCATCATTACTTTGTCCTCAATTTACGTAGTCACTGATTGCCCTGTGAAACGATACACTTCGGCACCGTCGATTTTATCTCACCGGCCTGGAGAATTAAAGGTCCCCGGTATATTTTCTCCACAAAAGCCATTTGCCGACCTAAAAACTCGCTTCTTTACTCTTGACTTTTATTGCTCGCTCAAGGTTGTTGTTCCATATTAACAGCGTATCTCACGGAGTTCACCCCATGAGATAACTCAAAGAACTCCAATAATCTGTGTAGATAGCGTATCTCACGGGGTAAATGTTACCTACAAATTTTGAAAAAAAGTGGAAAAAGGTTAAAAAAGAGGAAGTGGCAGAGGAACAGAGACACAAAGGCACAAAGATTAAGGAAAAAGTGCCGGAAATCCCTAAAAGCTTTACGCGATACGCACTACTCACGACGCAATACGCACAAAGAACGCCGTTTCACGGAGATTTTTTTGAAATTTCCCCGCCCTTTAAGTTGGGATTTCGTATAATACTTAACGAATTCGTATATCGTATGTAGTATGTAGTAAGTGGAATTGAGAACGTTGCCATTTATATTTACTATTGTCCCTGCTTTCGCAGGGATGACAATATTATTTCTCTGTGGCTCAAACAACAGTGTTAATCGGTGTAAATCTGTGTCTAACAGGAAGCTAATTTGAAAAACAAGCCAAAATAATGAAAAAAACAGGTGAAAAAGAGTAGAAAACAACGAAAAATTGAGCTTAATTTGAAAAAACAAAGCCAATTTGCGGTTGGGCGAAACTGACACAAAGTCTTATATGAAAGGTGATTATGAAGAGTTTCAGGCTTTGAGACGGCAAAAAAACAAACCCAATTCAAACCCAAACAAAGCCAATATTATTTAGCCCCCAGATGCTCTGGGGGTTGAAAACCCAAGTTGAAAAAACAAAGCCAATTTTCAAAAGGGCAAAATGACGTTAAATCAATATTAACAAGAAGTTATGGAGATTTTGATGGGCCGGAGCGGCGAAAAAACAAAGCCAATTCAAAGCCAAACAAAGCCAATCCGTCAAAAAGGGGCTGTGGGCAAACAAAAGAGGCCGAGCTTAATTAGCCCGGCCTTGATTTGTGCTGTGCCGATTGCTTCGGATAGCAAATATATGAAAACTTCTCTACCGTCTGCTGCTGGAGCTGGTAGACCTCGGCCGCATATAGGGATTGAAAGGATCTCCATACCCGTCCGCTCCGCCCAGCAAAGGATAGGTAAGAAGCTGCACGCGTTTGCGGAACTTCTCAAAATCGAGATCGCCCTTTGCGAATTCATCGATATCCGACTTTTTCGTGCGAATAACAAGAATCGTAGGCGAGGATGATCCTATGTCGTCTAATGAAGTACCCTGCACTAACCTGGTTCTCGTATTACCATCACCACCTCGTTCTGATACGATTATTTGGTTTTCTCCGGAACGCGTTACCGCAGTAATTGTTGTACCTGTAGCTTGGCCGCTTCCGGTGATAGTCAGAATCACCGATTCGCCCGGTTTCAAACTTCGGATATTGGCGGCATGTTTTAGCGCTTGTATCAGAGTTGTTTTGAGGTTCTCTACCTTCTCTGCGTCATATTTTTCTTCCGGGCGGTCGGGTCTGCGTCTTCTATCGACCTTGTCCGGTTCATACATCTCCTGTCGCATCTGCCGCCAGACGGGATCGCCATCTTCTGCTTTTTGGGTCTCCTGCTCCTGCTCTTGTACATCGGATAGAGGTGATAGCGGAAAATCCACTTTCAGAAGGAACAACGCCCCATAGCCCTGCAGGTACATGCTTTGTATTTGGCCAGTGCCGTCTCCCATGTACATTCCGCTGAACGGATCACGACGTCTGGAGATAAAAAAGCTGCTGCGTACCGTCGTAACGAGGTCCTGCTCAAGGCTCTTCTCGAAAATGCGGGACATGACGCTCATATCTTCGTTTATTGTTAGAAGGTCTTCTGTATTGGTCTGCTCGGAGGGAATGACAAGAACCGTTCCGGTACTTCCGGCCCGCGATCCGAAAGAGAGGCCTCTGGTCATAGTATAGATATTGTCGTTCACGTTTGACACAGACATTTGTGTTGGAGCAGTAGCCGGTGCTGGAGCAGGAGCCGGGGAAGGTGTCGTGGGAAGCACGGGCACCGGCGGCTGTCTTGTTTGAGCCTGTGCCAGCACTGCTGCAACCTCAGCCCTGGATTGTTGCTCAAGCTCGGCTTGTTGTATCTGCAACTCGACAGCTGGTCGGACTATCTCCTTGGCAGAAACAATACCCGCCGTCAACATAGTTAATGCCAAGATTACAATAATTGATTGGATTAGCGTTTTCATTTTTCTTGCCTTTCATTTGAATTGTCAGAATTTCTAATTTCATCCCGGTTCGATTGGCCGGATTGAGTATATGACAAAAAGTGAGCCATATCCTGTTTGGTTCGTATCAGCTCATCTTCCGTCTGCAGGGCTAAAGTTGCTAAAGCATTGCCAAACTTGGCTCTGTCTTTTAGTCTGTTCGATTCTATTTGTTCGAGGGCCGCCGCAATCCGTTGTCTGTCCTGGCTTTGCGCTTCGTTGAAAGACTCGATGAGTTCTATGAGCATTTCATTAGTCACGGCGTTGGAAGCAGCTACGGACTGTAGGGCAACCCGGCTCAGTTCCTGACGGTATTGCTGACTTAGCTCATCTCTGATTCGGATATAACCGTTCGCCAGGCCCAACTGCACATATTGCCTGGTTTCGTCGAGCAGGTTCTGACGAATCTTCGGTTCCAGAGCAGCTCGAATCTGTTCCATATCCGGCGGTCGAGGCCCTGAGAGCCGGCCTGTGGCGTAACCGGCTGCAATAAGCAGCACTGCTGCAGCGGCAATTTTACTGAGGCTTTTTGTAGCTCTCAGGCCTTCTACAATCCGGATTCGATTCTTGAGCTTGACCGTATCTGCTTGCCCGGCAGCCTTAGTCAGCTTTGCTATGGTCGATTCGGTCACTTCTTGAGGCGGGCCCGGTGGAATCTGCTCATTCTTGAGAGCTTCTACCGCTTTTTCTAATGTATTTTCATTTTCTTCCATAATACAACCTCACTTACAATCTTTCACAGATAACTCGAATGACTCGCGTAATTTAGCTCTGGCCCGATGCAGCAGCACACCGGCGGCATTAGTCTTTATGTCAAGCTCGTTGGCGATTTGCCGATAACTCATATCGTTTAGATATCGCAGGCAAAAGGCCTGTGCTTCCTGCGGCGGCAGTTTACTTAGCGATTCTCGCAACCAATCTGTTAATTCTTTCTGTTGCGCCCGCTGAGCCGGACACGGATTCGCACTTTGCAAAGCAGTCCAGTCAGCAGGGTCCGTCTCAGAGCGCGACCGGCGAAATCGCCGGCGGAGCTGGTCGATCGCCCGGGCGGTTGCCAACCGGGCCAACAGTGCCGAAAAATTCCGCACGCGCTGACGCCGGCAAAACTCCAGTGCCGAAACAAAAGTTTCCTGAAAACAGTCGGCAGCATCTGCGTGGTTGCCAAGCAACCGGTACGCGGTCTGCCAAACAACCGGTCCGTGTTTTTTGATAATTACCTGCCAGTCAATCACTTGCAAGCTCCATCGGAAACTTTATTTTATCAGCCGGGCCTCTCATCGAATTTAACGTGGCAAGCAAAGCTTCTTTTCAAGTCCGTCGATGACGGGCCGTCGATATATAAGTCGCCGCTTCAGACTATTTTATTACAATAATTCTTAGTTCTCGACTCTTGGTTGTAGAATGAGTATCATGTGCCGAGAAAAATATTACATTTTATTTTATTTGTTCAAGTTTTTTCTTGCAAAGATTTTTACAGTGTATCAAAATGGGATCGTTTCAATGGCCAGAGGTAGAAATTCGCATAGAGGCGAACCATAACTTTCAAAAGTGGAGGCCAGAATGACAGGTAGAGTCAAGAGCAGACAAATAAAAACAGGAGGTTTTACCATTAGCTCAAGCAGGCTTTCTCCTTTTACTTTTATCATTCTTTTATGTTGTGTATTATTGCTTGTCCTCGTCGGATGCGAGAGTCAAGAGATGAAGGCCGCTGAAGCTGATAGGGTGCGAAAGCTGCCGGCAGAAGCAAGAAAGGCTAATTTACAACAGTCACTGGAGAGCAGGTTTGAGAACCCGGCGGCGCATTATGAGTTGGCCCAGTTATATCATGCCGAAGGGCTTTGGTCGAAGGCGGAGTATCATTACAATATAGCTTTGAGTTTCGATCCTGCTAACGCGGACGCTCAAGTGGCGATGGTGAAGTTATTCCTGGACAGCGGTGATACGGCTAAATCCAAAATCTCCGCAGAGACCTATGTGACCGAGGCCGGCAATTCGGACATTCAGTCACTTCGGCTTGCAATGGCTTTCCAGAAACAACAGCTTGATGAGTACGCATTAACTTGTTTTCAACAGGCACTCAATTTAGCGCCGAGTTCAGCCTTAATAAATAAGCAGGTAGGCTACTATTATTTGGGCAAAAACGATAAAGACCGGGCAAAGGAATATTTAGTTCGCAGTTTCCAGCTCGATCCCAGACAGCCGGAAGTGGCTGGTGAACTGGGCCGGCTTGGGGTGGAGGTAAGAATACCACAGAAGGTCGGTGTGAGCGCAAAGGGATCAGGCGAGGCCCAACAGCCGGAAGAAAAAAAGTTGAAAATGGTGATGAGACATGGGCGGGTCCAGTTCGAACCGTCTGATGGAAAGTGAAGAAAAATGAATAATGCTCGATGTTTCTGATTAGCAATTGGGTTAATTCGAATATCGAGTATCGAGAATACGATATTGCTTTTTCATTGCCCCGTAGCGAACGGATGCGCTGCGGGGTTTTTTTTAATCTTCGATTGACAATTTTCAACTGTCCTCTTCTAATGATGTTTTGCAAAACTGATTAATTGTAAAGGATGAATGCTGTGTTTGGATTGCATGTTGCGGATATTTTTGTGCTGGCGCTGTATTTGCTCGGCATGGCTGCCATTGGCTTCTGGAGCGCGAGAAAAATAAAACAGAGCCAGGACTTTTTCATGCCCCGGCGATTCGGCAAGGCTATGATGGTAATGTTCGGATTCGGGGCGGGGACACATTCGGACCAGGCTGTGGGAGTGGCATCGAAAAGTTTTTCGAGCGGGCTCTCGGGGATCTGGTACCAGTGGCTTTGGCTTCCCTGTACGCCGTTTTACTGGCTGATCGCTCCCGTGATGAGGCGCTTTCGTGCGATCACGACCGGTGACGTTTTTGAGGCGCGGTATGACAGAAGCGTCGCAGTGCTGTATGCGCTTATCGGGATGCTGAATCTTTCGGTGAATATCGGCCTGATGCTGCGAGGTTCGAGCGAGGTGATTTCGGCCAGCACGCAGGGACTGCTTTCGGCGAACGCAGCGATTGCGGTAATGACAATAGTTTTCGTGGTATACGGCGTGGCCGGGGGACTTGCCGCGGCGATTATTACAGATTTTATCCAGGGCATCCTGACAATCATTTTTTCGTTCCTGCTGCTGCCGCTTATCATGAACGCCGTCGGATGG
>Ga0265594_1001920_pt1 | contig 15545 bp, 16 predicted proteins | sample saktaG_11_FD_190147 | JGI IMG/M metagenome (GOLD analysis project Ga0265594, IMG submission 190147) | Saline water microbial communities from Sakinaw Lake, British Columbia, Canada - sak_2011_5_24_80m | ecosystem: Environmental > Aquatic > Non-marine Saline and Alkaline > Saline ... | reverse complement strand
GTACTTCAGCCTCGCGGAGTTTGTTGATAATCTGCTCCGGAGTGTAAGATTTTTTCACCATTTAATGCCCCCTTTCTCAATTTCCAGTCTAACATGAAACTGGACTCGTTTTCGGGGGGCAGGTCAGAGTAGCTAGACCATACTGATTTGGCGGGATTGAGTTTAGATATTTCTCTATGTCCTGCCTACCCGTATTGACGTAATTAACATGGGCAATGAATTTTGATAGCCTTTCGCGATAGTATCGTAGCGTTTGTGGGCTTACTCCCCTTGCCTGGCGGGATTGCAGGAAAAGATCAAGATAGTCTTTGCCTGGCTTTTTTGGCCTTTCCAGAGTAGCCAAAACCTCAAGCAGTTTTGGAGATGGTGAACGTGTTCCGTGCTTAACTTGTGAGATAAATGCTTTACTTAAATTGCTTAACTCCGCTAGCTGTGATACAGTTAATTTGTTAAGCAGTTTGAGCGTGTGTTGGTGACTCTTAATCAGCCGGTTACAGGTTCGACTCCTACGCGGCTCACATTCAAATCTAAATCCTTTGCCAACATCCTCTACTTCAGTCTGCCTAAATCAACTTCAAATATATGGCTTCTTTAGTTCTGCGAGCCGTTCAATAGCCTTGGCCAGTTTAGCTTCAAGGTCAGGGTCTGGAGATTTCCTTTGAACCCCGTTGAGCACATTTTGCAGTTGTCTATCAACCCTGGAGCAACTGCTCACATACCTCTCCATCACCGGGGCTAGTTTTGGCTCCACCCCCTCCCGCTTGAGGAAAACCTTGGGTTTAGCCAGCTCTGCTGTCTTGATAAACGACTCCACCTGAGCCGCAAACACCGAAGCCCTTCTTTTAAGTGGCTCTTGCATTGGTAACCACCCCCCTTCTCGTGTATAGCTCCTTGACCGCTTCTTGCTAGCCTTAAGTTCTCAATTTGGCCAACTTACTATCTCCACTGTCCAAAGCTGCTTTTACCTCTGAAACCCTTGCCCCCGGCTCCTGGGCAAGGATGATTTTCTCTAGGGTTTGCTCTTTCGTTTCCCCACCCCTGAATAATGGGGCTATCTTTAAGCTTGCTTGCTCCATCACCTCCTCGTTTCAAATTAAGTTACTGTTGACCCCACCCCACCTCCTAGCCAAGTAGGGTGGGGTCGTCCCATAGGCGAGCAAGCAAGCTTTACTCACCGCACATAAACCTTTCCCCAGCTTGGCTAATTATCTTTAGGGCTTCAAGTTCAGTTCCACCTGCTGTCATCCTTCCTCCCTTTCTCTCAAATACTCCTCTACCTCTTCTGGAGTTATCTGGATGTAATTCTTGAGGTTGAGCTGGTCATCAAGTTCAGCATGGTATGCCCCCAGCAGGTCACCCCACCCCTGGTGGAGCATAAACTGGCTCTTCTCTAGAGCAACAACAATTAAATTCCAGCCATCCCGGGGTGCTTTGTCTACGAAGCAACTCACCTGACCAATGCCCCATTGCTCCCCCTTTTTCTGTTCATCAAAAAACCCATCCCTAGCCATAAGCTGGATGAGTTTTTGCAGCATTCTAATCTCCCTCTGGGTGGCTCTTTTTTTGTTTTCCTTTCTTTTCTGCCACCGGGCAGATTCCTGCTCTAGAGTAATAACTCTCGGGTCAGGTGGTTCCCTTCCTAAAGCCAGTGCCTTTTCCCTCGTCATTGCTTTCCTCAGCATAATAGCCATAGTAGCTGAATTTGGGCTTCTGCCCATTACAGAAAGGACACTTGACCACCCCACCTTCAATAAATGGATGGTGCCCTCACCTCTACAGCTATGGCATCTGACAAAGGTGTTTGTTGCCAGTTGGTTATATTATGACCATTAATATGCCTGTTGTCAAATGCACTACCGCTGTGGTATGCCCCCCTTTCCACTTTGGTAATTCAGATATCTTGGATTTGCTCCCGGAGCCTTCTCTCTTTTAGAAAACGCCTTCAGGCTAAACCAAGATAGAGTGCCGCAGCCCTTGGCTGCAATGCATCCTGTGCTATTTATAATTCTACTACTTCTGAGACACACTGTCAGTTTGCAGACGGGGTCTAATTTGCTATAATCGGGTTGTATCGGGGCAAATAAAATAAAGGAGGAATTATGAAGAAGATAGGTATTCTGGGAGGAATGGCTCCAGCGTCAACAGTGGAGTATTATCGTATTATCACTACCCTTTGTCGTCAGAGGGGAATGGGGTACCACTATCCGGTAATTATTGTGTATAGCCTGAACTTTCATGAGTTTATTAGTTTGATGGAATCAGGGAACTTGCCAGAAGCGATTGACCTCCTTTGTCAAGCAATCAATTCGCTGGCTAGTGCCGGTGCCGACTTTGTTATTATGGCGTCAAACACACCCCACCTAGTTTTCAACGAGGTGGCGGCTAAGTCGCCCATTCCGCTTTTGAGTATTGTTGACGAAACGGGTAAGGTGGCAAGGAAGCTCGGATTTACCAGAGTCGGTTTGTTCGGCACCAGATTCACTATGGGAGCTGATTTCTATAACAATATTCTTTCGACCAAATATGGTGTATCTGTGGTTACTCCTGAACAAGCCGAACAGGACTATATCCACCGCAAAATAATGACTGAGCTTGTAAATGGCGATAGCGTTGAGGAAACCAGGCAAGAACTGTCACGGATTGCCAGGATGTTGGCCGATAAACAGGGTATTGAAGCTCTGATATTAGGCTGCACTGAATTACCAATGATTCTTTCTGAACAGGTTGTTGGTATGCCGGTTCTTGATACCACTAGAATTCATGCTGAGGCTGCCTTAAATCTTTCTCAATCTGGCAATTTTCAGGCATAAAGGAGGTGAAGACCCCTCTCAGAAATATTCCTTTCCCTCCTCTTTGATATGCTTTCTGCTAGAGGCACACCACAGGTTAGTATGATACAATGTTTAACTGTGACTGCCTCTAGAGCAGCTTGAGATAAATGTGGGGTAAAATGAGAAAACGAGTCGCTAACCTGACCTCTAATATCCTGAATCCCTTCTTGGTGAGTCTGGTAGTGGTCCTATTACTTTCATTCAGGGTGACATCAAGTTTTGTTGATGCCCTTAAATGGTGGCTGATTTTAGTGGCTCTTAGCCTGTTGCCTGTTTACTTGGTTATTGTTTATCTTATTCGCAGTAAGAGAATTGAGGGTTTCTTTATCCCTGTTCGTGAGCAACGGACTAAGATTTACCTGTTAGCAGGTGTTTGTGCTGGCATAGCCTGTGCCATCCTTCCTTACCTCGGGGCGCCGCTGATACTGATAGCTACTTTTGTTGTTGGAGTTTCAGCCGTAGTCGTATTTATGGGTATAAATCTATGGTGGAAGATAAGCATTCACACTGCTTTTATAGCTGCTTCAGTAACAATATTGATTATTTTATACGGCTGGATAGTTGCCGTAACTATTGTGCTAGTTCCTTTAACTGCCTGGGCGAGGATAGAGCTGGAGCATCACTCACCAGCTCAGGTGGCTACTGGGGCTCTTCTAGCCGCTTCAATAGTAGTTGCCGTGTTTTATCTTTTTGGTCTGGTTTAGCTCGTGTAGCTCACAGACACCACTGACCAAAGCATTGGAGATATTTTTAACCAGCAGAAATAATAAGCTCCCCGAGTAGGTCAATACACAGAACTTTTCAAGCCGTGTTTCAGATGCCAACAAACCAGCGTCAAAGGTCAGAATTGAACCTTCTTTCCCCAGACTTTCTGTGAAACCAGTTGGATAATGTCCTTAGCAACTCCAATAGCTTCTCCAGCGTCAACTGGTAAGATTACCTTGGCTGCACCTTTTCGAGGGTGGGTTAGAAGGTCCCTAATGTCTTTCATTTGTTGAAACTTCTGCCACAAGTTAGACCCCTTATCTACCGTGTCCCCACTAAATCGTGCGACTAAGAACATTATCTTATATTCTAGGCTCTGATACCATCGCCTATTGGTAACCTCAAACTTTCCCGCATTTTTGCCTGAGTCAGCAAGCTCCACAGCTCTTTCCGCTAAAAAGCCTTGTTCGTGCGGGGTCAGTAGTCCTGAAGGAAGCTCAGTAAAATCTGACATCATATTATTAATAAACGATTCGAGAGCCATAAATGAGAATAGAATAGATGCCGTAGAAAATCTTGCTTGATTAGGACTACTTTGCTGTGCAGACTCAGCTTGGTCGTAAAACCATTGTGCGTCTTGTATTAATTCCTGATAGGACACTGTCACGAGGTATATCCTTTACTTAGTGATTTAAGGCCTCTTACCGTACTTACTGCCCTATCAAGGAGCTTCCTCTCAAAATTTGCTTCTGAGTCCAAACTTCGTGCGAGGAATAGTTGTGCCATTCGTTGGCGGTCTTGCATGGATGACCGATTACCTAGACCTCGATACGTTGGGGGGTCCTCGTCATGTTTATACCTTGACATCTCTAAAGCATTCAGTGGGTCGGGAGCATTCTTCGCTGTTTTTGGTAAAGCGAGATGATTCTTCAGCCTGACTGGGTGTGCTTGTAGCAAACCAGCTACATAGGCCCAAGCAGGAAGTACAGAAAGTGTAAGCGCTTTTGTCCGAAAACCCTTCCGGTTGATTTTGCTCTTTCTTATTGCTTCTGATTGGGCTTTGTCCAATTCCGCAAAGGCTTTACCAGCTTCTTCCAATCCTTTATCGTTCCAAAGACTGCCATCGTGGCTTGTCACTATTGTGGAGTATTGCTCATCCAAAACTCCCGACTGACACAAATAGGGCTCATAGAAATTCCTATCAAGTTGCTCAGCAGTTAACTTAGCACCTCTTTTCTTGCCCAAGAAGAAGTTTACAATAAATGTCCTTCCTGCCTGCGTAGTAACCCTTTCTGCTCGAGACCCGGCATCTGGAAAATCCTGGCCTTGGCTTAGGAGGCCTACCCGTTCACACCATTTCCTTAAATGTGGACCAATTAGCGTCTCTTCCAGTTGACGGTCAAACAAATCATTAGAAACGTTAATGTTTGTATTTGACACGAGTGCCAAAGCACTGCGTTGTTCTTTTGTTAGGCAAAAGTATACACGAAATCCGTGGTATCTAGAGATTTCTTTATCTGAAGCTATTTGTATAGCCCTAGAACGATGTTGTCCTCCCCACACTTTTAGAGGTTTTTCCGGGGAGTAAGATGTGTTGTACTCAACTATAATGTCGTTGAACTCTCTGCCGCTTGCTGCATCCTGGCTCATTCGCTGGAACGTTTTATGCTTGAGTAGCAACTCTCTATTAGCTCTAAAGCTATCGGTGCTTTCTGGTATTAGCCGTGCATTCAAGTCTATGATAGGCGTGGCTGTCTTGCCAAGAAGGCAACATCTAATGTAATAACTTCTTTCTACTCCATCTTGGTGGATAATGATTTTGTTGCCTTGTGAGACCTCAAGTGTTTTAATTTTGCTGAGGAAATCGCTTACAGCCTTGTCCACATCAACGTTCGTGGTACTAGATTGGTCAAAGACAGTGTTTCCGTTCATTGTTACACCTCCTCAAAGAAAGGTGGTTAACAAGTTCTGCGTATTGATAAACTTGGCTCCCCGAGTAGGACTCGAACCCACAACCTAGCGGTTAACAGCCGCCCGCTCTACCATTGAGCTATCGGGGAACACTATGGCTATTGAGCCTGGATAGTTCCTGGGCTTCCATTTTAAAAAGGCTTATTCCCGTTTTTCTAATAGACGCTTGTCTCCTATCCCAGTTCCACAGCCCAGTATTAGACTATTATATCCAGCACCATTTGTCAAAGGACACGAGTTACGGACAAGACAAAAGGCTAGCCACCCGGAGAGGGTGTGGCTTGAGGCTGCCAATCTGAACGGACTTCAACCTGACAATGCCGATTCTTATTCCTGACTTTGCTTTGGCTATCCTAGCTTAGTGCCCGATACTTGCCAGTTGAAATTCCTGCTTTGTCAAAAAGAACCCGGATTTTCTCTATCTCTTCATCACTCGGACCACTACCGAAGCCAAAGGTGCCAATGCCAACATATTCATCACGCTTGGGATTATCAGTAATAGTCCAGATGGCGAATTGCCTGATGCGAAATTCCTCTTCGTGGAAATCAGGCAGGTCTAGCAGGAGTATCAGGTCATCAGGGGCTGCTTCTGAACTCAGTATCAGATTGTCACTCTCACTGGGCGCATCCAGCTCCATGCTGGCGCAGGCGGTATTAAGGTCAATAGGTCCGACTGTCTCATGTGGATACAGCATTAATAATTTCTCGGCGATAACTACCATGCTTTGGACGCCTGCTGCCTGCGGCGTAAATATCACCCCCGGTAAAATAGCAATTTCCAGGGCATCATCGCTCTTTGAGGTCAGGCTTATCTCTATGTAATTAATGGCACCTTGACCACAGGAGTTGACCTCAATAAGTCCTCTGGTTTGTGCATCTACAAGCTCGGCATAAACCGCTATCTGTAACGCCCTATAATCTTCAGTCGGGATTCCCACCTCGTCAAATAGGCTCCGTATCCTCTCCATCTCCTCATCATTGGGGATAGTTTTCGTTCCGTAGTAGTCAATGCCAGCGTATTCATTACGCTTGGGATTATCGGTGATAGTCCAGAAGGCAAATTGCCTGATGCGAGAAGATTCATCCTGGAAACTGGCTGAATTAAGTAGCTCCATAAACTCCCCGCCGGCTGGAGTCATACTCAGCGCCAGGCTATCATCCTCACCGGGTATGTCTAGCTCCATGTTGGCGGAGATAGCGTTGATGGCGAAAAACCCGGTTGTCTCATGCGGTTGTAGCATCAGGCCCTTCTCTGTTCTAGCTACCATGCTCTGCACACTGGCTGATAGAGGCTCAAACATCGTTCCTGGCAAAATGGTAATATTCAGCCGCTCATCACTCTGGGATGTAATGTCCAGCTTGATAAACTCAGGGGTGCCGGTACCACGGGCACTGATTTCAATAAGCCCCTCGCTTTGCCCTTCCATAAGCTCTATTTCCAGGGGCTGTGTGAAAGACTCTTCACCCTCGGTTTCAGCCGAAGGCTGCGTTGTGGTTGAGGACTCCTCGGTATCAGAAGGCTTGGAGACGGCGTTGATAATGCCGACAACTACGAACAGCAGCACCACCGCCCCTATCACTACCAGGCAACCAATGGTGGACTTTTTCATTTTTTTCATTTGTCCTCCCCCCTTCCTCCCCCGAATTGGCAGCCGACCCTTTCCAGATTAAACGGCACCCATAATTGCCCTAAACGCCCTCTTGGTGTCTTGTTTACATTTTTCCTCATCTCCACGCCCAGCACTGATTGGAATGCTTCCAGATTGGCTGCCCACTCTGGACAGTTCCCAAACTCCTATTTGAGAAGAAGCAGTTTATTCCGGTACTACAAGAACTGCTCGTATCCTATCCGCGACCAGCAATATAAGTTTATTATATCTAGGCGTGTTCGTCAAACGAATGAGGTTCAGATTAACCCTATGGCTAAGTGTAGAATCCCGGGGGCAGCTATGAAAACTGGCCATCCTCCATGGAGTGGTTCTTGCTCTAGGCTCATGTCAGCCAGTCTCATATTTTCTGGGTTGTCTTCCGTAATCAGTATTTTTTCAGTGCTTGTTTCTCCCCGCTCAAAATAGTTGTCCCGTTTCCTGCTCAGGCCACGGCTAAGCGGCTGCTGCTAGGGGCAAAGTAAAAGTAAAGCGGCTTCCATTTCCGTATTCACTCTCTACCCAAATTCGCCCGCCGTGCTTTTCTATGATTTGCTTGACAATTGCCAACCCCAGACCAGTACCGCCCTCCTCCTTCGCTAGATTACTATCTAGCTGGGAAAATTGTTCAAATATCCTTTCTTGGTCATCCTTCTTGATACCGATTCCATTATCAACCACGCTGATACGACACCAATTATTCTCCCTGACTGCCTCAACCTTCAACTTGCCGCTTTCGGGTGTAAATTTACTCGCGTTGCTGAGCAGGTTGAGGAGCACCTGCCTTACTCTGTTCCTATCGGCACGAACCATGGGAAGCCCCTCTTCCACATTAACTTCAAGGCTCTGCTTTTTGGCAGTAAGAATGGGCATCATTTCATTTCTTAACGATTGTATTACACCGGTCAGTCTGATATTGCTCAACTTGAGTTCCACTTCGCCCGACTCTATCTTAGCCAGGTCAAGGACCTCATTAATCACGCTCAGCAGGTGCTGGCTACTACTCAAAACATCGCTAAGGCATTGCTTCTGTTCCTCATTAACCTTTCCCGGCACCCCATCCAGCATCAACTCAGAAAAGCCAATGATGATATTGAGTGGAGTTCGTAGTTCATGGGACATATGGGCCAGAAATTCAGACTTGGCCTGACTAGCTGCTTCTGCCTGCGTAGTTTTCTCTACGAGTTCTTGCTCCATTCGCTTGCGCTCGGTGATATCACGATGTACTGCTCTACTTCCTATATAGTTACCATCACTATCATAAACAGCAAGAGTCTTTATTTCACAGCAAATTTCCTTCCCCTCTTTAGTTAAAAAAGTAGTTTCAAGACTAGTTTCTCCATTAGTAGCGAATTTGTCCCAATTTGGTTTGAAATCCTTTTCCATAGCTTCCCTTTTTAAAACCTGGGTAGCATGCATTCCAATCAGCTCTTCTTTAGAATATCCTAAAGTCCTTGCCATTGAATCATTCACATAAGTATATTTTCCATCTTTATCTGTAATAGCCATCAAATCAGTGGCAGTTTCCATGAAAACTCGGAACTTTTCCTCGGACTCTCGTAATCTGTTCTCCGCCCACTTCTGTGCCGCCATTATCTGCTTTGTAAGGACGAGCGTTATACCCAGCGCAACAGTAAAGAGCACAATGTTGATCAACATGAGTTGCGCACTCAGCACGTTAGATTTACCCAATATCACAGACATTGGGACTTCTACCACTGCCCCCCAGCCATTGGGTTCCAGGATAGCATAGGTGGCAAAGTAAGACACGCCCGCGGTAACATACTTTTGATACCCATCTACCCCCCGCCCCGCAGCCATGACGGTTTGCACCATTGGCCAGTCACTGTAGTCTAACGACAGTGGACCCTCTTCGAGAGCGAACAGGTCTATCTCGGAATGAGCAACTACCCTGCCTTCTCTATCTACCAAGAAGGCGATCTGTTCTTCTCGTAGCGGATAGTTTGCCACATATTCAATCAGTTCGTTCAGCACCACATTGCCTACTAGAACACCCACTCTCTCTCCTGTATCTGACTCGATAGGTACACTAACACTAGTGGCTACAATCTCTAGTTGGGAATAGAACTGAGGACGGTCGAAGCTGACTTCGCCTTGCTCAAAAGGAACGATAAAGTAGGGCTTATCAGCATAGCTCTTGGTTGTGTAGGCGGGAAAGTTATCCACAGTACCGGAAACGAACCAGCCTTCGGCATCCATTACCAAAAGAGAGCTGAGAGACGTTGAAATCTCAACAATCTCGCCCATGACCTGTGGCTGGTTGACAACATCCATATTGCGAAACTCCGCCCCCTTAGCTATTGTCGTCAGCTCATTCGCGATCCTCTTTAGATCGCGCTCCAGTTCCCGACCAACATTGCGGGCGACCTCTCTCTGCTGGACCTTTGTCATTTCTAGTTGCTGGTTTCGGATAGCCGGAAGAACGTAGAACAATTGTAACAGTAGCGACGCAAGCAAAACCAGTGTGAAGAGCGCCGTCAGTTTCACTCTCCAGCTGAGGCTACGCATATGTATTCCTCTTTCTGCTCACTCGCTGTGTGAGACAGGCTGACCATCATTTGGTTTTTTTCAGCAATCCGTTAGTGCATTTGCAACAATTCATTTATGAGCTGCTCTTGTGTTTTATCAAAGTCCCTCATCCCCTACTCCTTGAAATCAGAATGGCAACACAAGTGACAGAAGTGCAATCTCAACCTTCTGTACTGAGTATACTTTATAGCTTTTGGTGCCATTTGTCAAACCTTGTGGACTATAGGCACGTAATAACATACAGATGATGAATGGGGGGAGCCCTGAAATTCTAACTGGGGACACAAACCGCTATCTTGTTCAGCAACGCACAATAATGTCTTGTAATAGAGAATATTGTTGTATAAAACGATTCCATAACATTCGCCTCCAGACAAGTAACAATGCCATCTCTACCCCAGACTGACCTGCCCCCCGAAAATAGGACCACTTGAGATGCGAGATTCCTGTAGAATAACTACAGGAGGAAACAGTTGTGAAAACAAGAAGATATTCGGAGGCGCAGGTATTTCGGATTCTCCAGGAGGTTGACGCTGGAAGCCAGGTAGTTGATGTTGCCCGAGAGCATGGAGTCTCACCGGCGACCATTCACCGCTGGAAGGGTAAGTATAGCGGAATGACCCTATCTGAACTCAAACGGCTGAAGGCATTAGAAGAAGAAAACGCCAGGCTGAAGACGATAGTAGCCCAGCAGGTATTAGATATTGAATTGCTAAAGGAGATCAACTCAAAAAAATGGTAAGCCCTCTCGCTCGGCGGTCAGCAGTAAAGTATCTGACAAAGACGGGCAAGTGTTCAGAGCGGCGGGCGTGTGTAGTTGTGGGACTATCCAGATCCCTGGTGAGGTATATTGCCAGGCGGAGCAAAGATGAGGCAGCGCTAATCGTAGAGTTTGCTAGGCGATACTACGAAAATAAGCAAGCAGAAGAGGCTACACAACCAGGGGAAATGGCAGGGACTCTCTCATTGTGAGTGGTACTAAAAATGGGGGCACCTCAAGAGGGTAACACTACAAAATGAGGAGACTCTCAAGGTAGGGGTTCAATTTATTAGTAAGGAAGTTTAACATTCTGCCGAAATTTATAGCTGTGCAGAGGAATAACAAATCGAGGGGTAATTGAGGTAATCTTATTACCTTAAATGGCTGCCGAGCCTGGATTCGAACCAGGGCTAAGGGATTCAAAGTCCCCCGTGCTACCACTACACAACTCGGCATCTTTACTCGACGAATTATAGCATGTAGCATTGCCATAGGCAATGCTGTGTCCTGCTTACCGTTGCTTACCATTCTGCTTAGCACTTTTCCACTGGCTGGATGCTTACCGCGTCTAACCTGAGACAGGTAACTAGCAGAAACTCACAATTCCCTAGCTAACTGTCACTGCGTCCGAAAGGACTAGCACTAAATTCCTCCTTTTGGAGAATAGACGACTATGTAAGTAAGGACTAGATTAGAATCACAACATCTGAAATAGCGCTAAGACATAATATGATGCCGGTGTAGAGGAGCAGCGGAAAGGAAGGGGCATTAGAACCACTTGCTAGCAGGGGGTAATTGGTACCTTTTTTGCGCTTCAAATCCATTCGTCCATTATTTGTAACAAAGCAAAGTCAGCTGCTATTCTGGGGTCAGTATTGCCATATCTAGCCAGTAGGCAAATGCGGGATAGATAATGAAAAGGCCTCTACTCGATAACAAATCTACCTTGGTTGAACAACGAGTCCATTATTCTAACAGGTGGCTAGTGTTGTTGTTTTCTATCTTATGGCTCTCAGATGCTGGTCTAACACTATGGGCAACAAACAGCGGCTATGTCGAGGTATGGAATCAGTGGACTATGCTAATTGGTTATACTTGGGGCTTCGTCGTAGTAAAGCTCTTAACGCTGGCTGTAGTCATAGGGATAGTCCGGTGGGCCGGTAATATTTTCCCATATGTCATCTTTATAGCCTTGATTGCATTTAACATTCTGATTGGAACTGTCACGGCTGCGAACATCATAACGATAGTAAAGTCGTGAGACTAGTTAATCTACTCTTGGCGGCAGTGGTGAGGGGGCTATGTGAATGGGCTACCTGCGCGAATCCTTGGGAGTCGGGGATTAGCCAAAGTGCGCCTTTCTGTTAACCACTGCGTTCAGTCGTAATAGGCTGCACAGCATAATTAAAGTGAGGAGGCAAAGATGGAAAAGACAAGTAAGCCTACAGTTGCAGGAATTTTGGATATTATCTCTGGAGTTCTTGGCTTGATGGGGGCTATTAGTATGTTTATTGGTTTTGGTGTTGTTAGCGGTGCCCTCGGTATTCCAACGGGATATATTCCTGGGTTTGTACCAGAGCTTGTCTTGGGTCTAGCTATTCCGTTGGCTATCATCGCGATACTGGCTTTGGTGGGTGGGATATATGCCGTGCGAAGGAAGATGTGGGGCTTAGCACTCGCTGGCTCCATCGTTGCTATCTTTACATTCCTACCTTTGGGAATACCAGCTGTCATATTTGCAGCCCAATCTAGGAATGAGTTTGAGTAACCACAGATAGGCGACTATAGTTCTAGCATGTATGTAGGAATATGCTCACTTCAAGGAGGCATAAAAAAGACGATGAAAGTGAACGTCTCATATTGTTTTGTTATAACATTAATTGTGAGTCTACTCGTATTTACTGTTAGCTGTGTTACTGTCGTGACTCCTGAGTCTGGCACTTACGTATCTGGTTCAGGGAATCTTGAGACACGAGAAATGGACTACAGTGATTTCACCAGAATAAATGTGGGTGATGCGTTTCAGGTTGAAATTACCAGAGCAGATGATTATTTTGTCAGCATTACCCTAGATGATAATTTATTCGAATATCTTGATATTGAGAAGAGAGGGGATACCCTCTATATAGGCATGGCACCAAATTACAACTACCGTCATAGCACCAGACAAGCTATTATTACTATGCCCAACCTGGGTGGACTGGGACTTTCTGGGGCTTCAAAAGGAGCTATCAGTGGGTTCAGTTCAGTCGATTCCTTGCAGCTTGAAGCGTCAGGTGCAAGCTTCCTGAATATCAACGATGTAAAAGCTGGCAATACAAGATTCAACATCTCAGGTGCCAGTACAGTGTCTGGCAGCATTGAAATAGCTGATGGTGATTTTGACGTTTCAGGAGCCAGCACTGTTGAACTGGAAGGTACTGCGAAGGATGTTTCAATGGAGATATCAGGTGCTAGCAGTATAAAGCTGGAGGATTTCCGTGTTGTCAACGCAGATGTTGAACTCAGTGGGGCTAGCAACGCTACCATTAATGCCAGTGGCAGGTTAGATGCTGATGTGACTGGTGCTTCCAGACTCAACTATATTGGCAACCCTACGCTCGGTAGCATCACAACGTCTGGCGGTTCGACGATAAGTCAGAAATGAAATGGCTTAGCAGCAACGATTTGTCATATCCGCAGCTTTCAGGAAAGCGGTGCCTTGTAGAGCTTCAAACTATCCTCAAACCTCACTGACTTAGTATAGCGTTCCACCATCTGAATAGACTCCCATCTATTCCTTTTGGATTCTAAGTGGTATAATAATTTTAAAACCTAGCCAGTGGTTTTGAAAGGAGGCGTCCTATGCCAAAAGGCACAATCAGACGGTTGATGGACCGTGGTTATGGGTTTATCAAAACAGAGCAGGAAGAAGAGATCTTCTTCCATCGCAACGATATTGAAGGAGTGGAATTTGCTAACCTTAGCGAAGGGCAGGAAGTGGAATTTGAGAAAGGTCAAGGACGTGATGGTCGTCCGCAGGCAGTTAAGGTGAAGCTTGCTGAGCCTGAAGGCGAATAGTATCAAATCAAGCACCACCTTTCTCTCCAAAGCCGTAACTACATTCCACACTATTTACTTCTAGCTTACTATTGCAGAATAGAGTTCCAGTGAATCCTCAAAGGTAATACTTCTGGTGTATCTCAAGACAACTCGGCAATATATGTAATGCCGAAGGTCGGGCTCGAACCGACATGGAAGTTACCCTCCAACAGTTTTTGAGACTGTCGCGTCTGCCTATTCCGCCACTTCGGCTCATAATATCTATATGAGCTTTAGTATTTTCTCAGCCGCCAGTTGAGCAGCTATTCCGCATACCACCGGGCAGCCCGATGTCTTACTGTGACCACCAGCATCATAAAACGCCTGCAACCCCTCCTCTGTCCACAGCTTAAAGGACTTGCCATAGATTTTCTGTTGAATATCACTGCACAAGGTGCTCTCCAGCTCCCCCTCAAAGCCAAACTGCTTCTTCAACTCCTGTCTGAACCGGTCGCATATCTCCTGGCAGGGTTCCATTATTGCCTGATAGGCTTCAGTATCCTCCTTCCTCTCCCGACCCATCACCAGCCCCAGCGCCGAGAGGGCGCCGATAATAGCACCACAGGTCTCACCCCGGCGGGCAATTCCTCCACTGAGTGCAGTAACTACCTTGAACGACTCCTTATTCCCCATACCAAACTCATCTTGAATAGACCCTAAAACCGCCTGAGAGCAACCGGGGTAAATGGCAGCACGCTCAATTGCCTCCTGCCTTACCCGTTGTATACGTTCTTCATTGGGTGCCATCCTGTTACTCCTTGCTTCCATGTAAGTGCCGAGGCCCAGAATCGAACTGGGGACACGCGGATTTTCAGTCCGCTGCTCTACCGACTGAGCTACCTCGGCGTAGAGATTATTGTAACCATTAGTCATGTGAGTGTCAAGCAATCTTGCCCCATTTTTATATGGGGTTAGCTTGTCAGGCAGAGGGGTGATATACTGCCAATATTATGGAGCTGCCTGTTACTAATAAGGACTATCCCCAGCGGGGCATGGTTTTTGATCTTAACCCTAATGTCTTTTTCCTGGGCATAGTCAGCCTGCTTACCGATGTCTCAAGTGAGATGATTTTTACCCTTGTCCCCCTCTTTTTAGCTAATGTGCTGGGCGCAGCAACTACTATCATAGGTCTTATCGGGGGACTATCAGAGAGTGTTGATGCTGTCTTTAGGATATTCAGCGGCTGGTTTAGTGATAAGGTGGCTAAGCGTAAGCCTCTGGCGCTATTAGGCTACAGCATTTCTACTGTAGCTAAGCCCTTTATGTATCTGGCTTCTAGCTGGGGCGCAGTGCTAGGGGTTAGATTTGGCGACCGAATTGGCAAAGGCATCCGCACCTCACCACGGGATGCCCTGGTTGCCGATTCTGTCTCGGCTGGTGAGAGGGGTAAAGGCTTCGGACTGCACAGGGCTATGGATACCATTGGTGCCGTCCTCGGGCTGGCTATAGCAGCTATTATTGTATATCTGGTTCAGGGGGGAGGGCTGGAGCTTGGCCTGATGACCTACCAATGGCTGGTATTAGTCGGTGTTGTGCCCGCAGTGCTGGCAGTATTGGTGCTGTTAATCTTTGTCCACGAGCGGACAAGAAAGCCTTTACTGGAGGTAAGTGGCAATAAAGCTGGAATGGCTTCAACAGGTCATAGGGGGCTATTCAGGGGCTGGGATACCCGGTTTAAGCTTTTCTTAGCCATTATGGCTGTGTTTACTTTGGGTAATTCCAGCGACTTCTTTGTCATACTGCGGGCTCAAAATTTGGAGGCGCCTCTTATTCAGGTGACATTGATGCTTGTCCTGTTTAACGCTACCTATGCCGCTATTTCTCTGCCGGCGGGTATGCTGTCAGACAGGTTAGGTAGAAAGCGGGTTATCACCCTGGGCTGGTTTATTTATGCCCTGGTTTATCTGGGCTTTGCTGTGGCATCAAGTATATGGCAAATATGGCTGCTTTTTGCCTGCTATGGAATCTACTATGGAATAGTGGAGGGGGTAGCCCGGGCTT
>Ga0265594_1001919_pt1 | contig 15553 bp, 14 predicted proteins | sample saktaG_11_FD_190147 | JGI IMG/M metagenome (GOLD analysis project Ga0265594, IMG submission 190147) | Saline water microbial communities from Sakinaw Lake, British Columbia, Canada - sak_2011_5_24_80m | ecosystem: Environmental > Aquatic > Non-marine Saline and Alkaline > Saline ... | reverse complement strand
AAGTCCGGAAGAGGCAAATTCTTCAAGCGATCATCAATTTCAGATCGGTAATTGCGCACCAGCTGTTCTAATGAGTGATTCATCATCTGAATGGAAGATATCTTAGGATAATTTAATCTTCCCAAACTCCTGTAATTTTGATAGGACCAATTCTTTTATTTCATTCAACCGCTCTTCACTTTTCGCTTCGAAACGCGTGACAATTACCGGCTGTGTATTCGATGACCGGACCAATCCCCAGCCATCTCCAAATTTAATCCGAACGCCGTCAACATCAATACATTCATAATTAGATTTAAAATAGCTTGCTGCTTTTTTACTAATCTCAAATTTAACGGCGTCATTTTCACACTCCAACCGCATTTCCGGAGTGGAAAAATACTTTGGCAGCGTTACCATCTTTTCCGAAAGCGTTTCTTTTGAACGAGAGATCATTTGGGCAAACCGGGCAGCGACATAGATGGCGTCATCATAGCCAAAATAATCATCACCAAAGAAAATATGCCCGCTCATTTCACCGGCGAAAGGCAGTTTTTCTTCTTTCATTTTTTGCTTAATAAGCGAGTGACCGGTTTTCCACATCAGCGGCTGTCCACCTTTGGCGATAATCGTTTCTTCCAGCGCCTGGGAGCATTTCACGTCAAAAATTACTTTAGAACCAGGATATTTGGCAAGGATTTCATCCAGGAAGAGGATCATTATGTAATCCGCCCAGATGATTTCGCCTTTATTGTCAATGACGCCAATCCGGTCGGCGTCGCCGTCAAAGGAGACGCCAAAATCATAACCGCCTTTTTGCACTTCCGCAATCAGATCGGTCAGATTCTTTTTCACCGTCGGGTCAGGATGATGATTAGGAAAAGTACCATCAATATCACAATACAATTCCGTGACTTCACAGCCGATTTCCCTGAAAATTTCGGGAGCCACAAGGCAGCCGGTGGCGTTTCCGCAATCCATGGCAAACTTCACCGGACGATCCAGCTTTATCTTGGAAATCACCATTTTCTTATATTCTTCAAGAATTTCCTTCTCGCTGAATTTTCCGTTGCCTTCAGCAAATTTTCCCGATTCAATAATAGTTTTAATATACTGGATGTCCTTGCCATATACGGCTTTCCTTTCGGAGGACAATTTGAATCCGTTCATATCCGACGGATTATGACTGCCGGTAATTTGAACCGCTCCGTCAATATCCATTATGAACATACTATAATAGTTGGTGGGTGTCGGAACAATGCCCACATCGATCACATCCACACCGGTTGAAAGCAATCCCTTCGTAAACGCCTGCTTTAATACCGGCGTCGAAAGACGCACATCGCCGCTGATCGTGATAGTCTTTCCACCTTTTTCACGAACGTAAGTTCCAAACCCTTTTCCGAGTTGGACAACCACATCCTCCGGAAAATCTTCTGCAACTACACCACGAATATCATACTCGCGAAAGATATAGGGGTTCATTCTTTTATCTCCTTTACAACGTTATTTTTCCAAGAACGACGGGATGACCGGCTCCGGTGACATTGGGTACATTACCGGTAATCCCCCAGACTGCTGCCGCTGCCAGAACAGCAAACGCGAAGGCTTCTTTTGAATCGCTCTGAATACCATAGTCATCAGACCTGTGAACCGGTACTCCGGCAATCAATTCCTTAAGATGCTTAACGATCACCGGGTTGTCGGCGCCACCGCCACTGATAATTATTTCATCCAGCGGATAGCGATCGGCAAAAAATTGCCGGTAGTTTGCGAATATTGCTTCCGCCGTAAACCGTGTCACTGTCGCTGCCAAATCCGGATAATCTGTCCGGCTCAGCCGAAACTTCCCGACAATTTGATCGATCAGTTCCTTTCCAAAAATCTCACGCCCGGTGGATTTGGGCATCGCTGAACTAATATAGGGATGATTCAGCAAAAAATCTAAGATATCCTGACGGATCGTGCCCGAGAGCGCAATCATTCCATCTTTATCAAAGGATATATCTCCACCACTCGCCATCTGTGCTGTAATGTCAATCAGGGAATTCCCGGGTCCTGCGTCCAGAGCATAAACGCTATCCACGCCCGTCGCATCGGAAGGAATCATAGTAAAATTTGCAATTCCGCCGATATTAAGCACCATCAAATTTTTACGGTACTTTTTAAATACCAAAAAATCCAAAAATGGCACGAGCGGAGCACCGGAACCGCCGGCAGCTACATCTCTTACCCGGAAATCGGAGATAACCGGCACATTAAACCGTTCAGCCAGCACCGATGCTTCGCCGATTTGCAGTGTCGAATCTCTATGAATATGCCAGACCGTTTGACCGTGACTGCCGATCAGATTAAAAGCATTGACTCCCAACTGAAATTCATCTAAAAATTGCTGAATAAGATCGGCATATATTTTAGCTATTTCAAAATTCATTTGACATATTTTGCCGGTGTTCGCTGTGGGCAATTGCAGTAAGTGGTTCTTGAATTCATCTGAATACGAATAATTTGAGTAGTGTTTCAAACGCGCATCAATTTTGGAATTGCTCCTCTTAATCTCCGCCAGGCAAATATCCAAACCATCCATTGATGTTCCCGACATTAATCCCAGAACATTCAGTGTATTCTTTTTATGTAATTCCCAAATCGAAATCATTGGATAACTAACAGTATTTAATTGGTGGTTATATCAGACCTGTTTATCTGATTCTTCAAAGGCAAAACGAATAAAGCCGTCATGCTCGGCGATTAGTTCCCTTGCTTTTTCAAGAGATACATTCATTTTCACCATTACGACCGCATCTTTGACATGTTTGTCGGCTGCCAGCAGCGCTTGATAGGCATTATCATAAGACAACCCCGTAAGCTTCGATATAATCCGCGTTCCGCGGTCCACCAGTTTGGAATTAATCGCCTGGTGATCTATCATATAATTGCCGTAAACCTTGCCCATCTTGATCATCGCCGTGGTTGTAATCATATTCAAAACCATTTTCGTCGCAGTACCGGCTTTCATGCGGGTTGAGCCGGTAATTAATTCCGGTCCGACCAGCACTTCAATAAACACATCGACATCTTCTCCCACGCCCAGCCCCTCTTTTGGAGTGCAGGTGAAAAAGATTGTTTTGCAGTCGATTGATTTGGCATATTTTAACGCTCCATGCACATAGGGCGTCGTGCCCCCGGTGGCAATGCCAATCACGACATCATTTTTCTGCAGATTGATTGCCTTGCAATCTTCTTCACCCTTTTCAGGATAATCTTCAGCCCCTTCCACGGCTTCCGTCAGGGCTTTTTTCCCGCCGGCAATCATACCTTGCACGAGCTCTTTCGGCGCTGAAAATGTCGGTGGAATCTCACTGGCGTCCAGCACCCCCAAACGCCCGCTGGTTCCGGCGCCGAAATAGCGCAAATGACCACCATTTTTAAAGGCATTCACGACAATGTCCACGGCTTTGCTTATTTCCGGAATAGTTTTCCTGATCGCCAAATGAATGGTGGCATCTTCTTCATTGATCAGCTCGACAATCTGCTGAGTGGACAGCGTATCGATTAAAGCGCTTTTAGGATTGATTTTTTCGGTAAGGATATTACTGCGATTGATAATTTTGACCATTTATGCTGCCCTTTTCTTTCAATATATTAATAATCTACACGTCAGATTTTTACACGGTATAAAATAGAGAAATCTGTGATTTTTTAAAAGAAGCTTATTTTCTCTTTTTAGGAAATTGAACTTATTGATCTGATTGCAGTTTCACTACCCTGAATTATTCATAGCCACTATGACACTTCTGGAGGAATTCCTACGGAGCAAGACACAAAGTGATGTTTAATATAAAAATAAAGATAAAAAGACAAGGTGTAAATATTGATTTATTTTGTATATTTCAATATCTGCATTTTATTAATTCTTAGAGTCTTAGTGTCTTTTCCCAAAGGGATTCCTTTGGAAGTGGCAAGATTGATGAATTAAACAGGTTAATAAATGCAAGCATCTAAAATTCCAAGCGCTTCATTTAATAGTTCAACGGGAGCCTTCTCAGTAAATTTTACCTTCCGCGAATTATAATCAACAGACTTAACTTGCTCAACCATTACGAAACCTGTAAGAGACACAGAACCGGAAATTTTTATATGAAAGGGATAATTACGATCTTTGTTCGTGATAGGACATACTATCGCAAGCCCGGTTTTTTGATTGAAAAGGGTGTTACTGATAACTAATGCAGGTCGTCTTCCTTTCTGCTCATGGCCGGATTGCGGATCGAATGTCAAAGCAATAAAATCTCCTTTATGAGGGATATGCTCTTTCATTTACCATTCTTCCTTTCCAAGCGGACTGCCCCAATTTTGTTCTTCTGACTTATAATCATCCGGAATTTTGGAAACAAGCTCCTTAAGATTGTATTTTCCACGAATTCTCGTGACGGGTTTGATGACAATCTCACCATTATGAATCTTAATATCGACTTCATCGCCAATCGATATATGGGCCCGAGACAAAATTTCCTTAGGGAAACGGAGCCCCTGACTATTACCCCATTTTTGAATTTTTGTTAACATTACAAACTCCTTATGTATATACAAGTATATACATAATTGCCACAAATGTCAAGATTATTTGGCTGACTGATTATTAGGATATTCAAAGCCGTGCAAATTCCAGATAGATGGCTTAGATTCCGTCTGCGCCGGGCAGACCCGCCTGAATGACACTGTCGGGCAGGTATGCTTGTCTCATTGAGACACCTACGCAAACAGGGAAGCCGCGAGCGGCAGTTCGCCATTATCACTGTAATCCGGGCTTCTTGAACCCTTGATTGATTACGACAGAAACGTCGTTGCAATCGTACTTTCATTTCTTATTTTCAACGTTTGGGTATATATTGTGGAGCGGTATTACAAACACTTCATTTTCAATTTATTAATTTCGTTTTTAAAAGAAAAAAGAGTTTTGCAAACTACTGAAATCGCTCTTGAATATATACCGTGTTACCTGCCGGCATTATTCCTTTTCTAATAATTCTTCTATCTCTTTTTTGAGTTTTGGCAGATGTTTTGTCAAAATCCCCCATATTACAACATCATCAACTTTATCGTATCCATGTATAACCCAATTTCTTGTATCAACTATCAGTCTCGCATTTTTAATTTGGATATTTTTGTCTATTTTAAGAATCCTATTTGCTGCCTCTCCAATAATTTCAATTTCTCTTTCAATTCCTCTACGTAGCAATTTGTTCTCTTGATATTCAAAGAAGTTCCTGCTTTCTCCTAAATAATCATTTATTGAGTCGATTGATGTTTTTATGTCGAAAAGATATTTTTTAATCTCACGCTTCATAAATTAATTCTTTTGTTTCGTCAATGCTTTCAATGAAATAGGGATTTGATAAAGTCCGCTCTGTAACAATGTCTATTTTTCTTTTAAACAGTTCTCTTAATTTATATTGAAGGGCAAAATAATTATCGGTGTATTGCTCAATTGAAAGATTTTCTGCGAATGATATTAAAAAATCAATATCACTGTCATCTCTAAACTTATCTGAAACAACCGAGCCAAAAGCATAAAGTCTTTTTACACTTAGCGATAGACATATGTTTTTTAACTCAGTTATTTTATTTTCAAGAATTTTTTGCATAAATCTTTTCTTCAAAGTTAATCATTTTTTACTTCAAGTTCCATTTTCCTAATGCTTACAGGTAACGGTTGTGTATAAACAATTGTATCTATTCCCTGCTATATTTCATTCATTTGCACTTCTAATTTCCATCTTTTTTAATTTACAGATTTTCAGTGAAAATTACACAAAAAAAGAAAGGACAGACATGACATCACTAAAAAACGGTTTTATACGACATCCATTGCCGCTGCAATCCGGGCTTCTTGGACCCTGGATTGATTACGATAGAAACGTCGTATCAATCCTTATTTCTAAGCACTTTATCATTCATTTAATGCTCTCGTTCGCCCATTTAATTAAATCATCGTTTGACAAATTGATGCAATTCTCAGCAAACCAAATTATGTCCGCATCCCAATTTTCTCTTGTTATTTGGTTACAACCAGTTTTGAAACGTCTCCTCAAGTAAGATATAACATCGTTGTGTAATTTCTGATTCACTTTTGGAAAATTCCTTGATATATTATCATTAACTCGATCACCAATACAAATGAACCTTACAGAAAGTCCTTTTTCTTCTTGATCATTCCAACTACCTGTTTCATAAACTGATTTGGCTATTTCATTTATTTTAGAATTATCTTCTTCAAATCCCATCCAACGAACTGCATATTGAACATTTTTCATTTCTTGATTTAGCCAAGTATCATTGATACAACAAATCCCAGCTTTTACTTCACAGATTAAAAAATCGATATAGTTAGGTAAAATAAAACTTTCATCTCGTGTAAAATCAAATCCCCTCTGATATTCAAATGAAAATGGAAACCTTACAGCTAAAACATCTGCATCAGTACCGCCCCGCCTCTTTCGGTAATCAGGATGAACTGTAAAATCTGGAGTCGTAAAATATCCATTAAAACGTAGATACCAAGTTGCCATTAATTCATATCTATTTGCAGGCATGTTTATTCCTCCGGATTACATTGTCAATAATTTTGACACACAGTAATTTATATATTTAAACCAATCCAAAAATCGAATTATTGTTAATTAACTAATCCCTAACACAGCGAACCGACAAACCGCGTCGCTTATTGTCGGCATGGCGGTAGATTATTGAATTAAGTTGCATCAGTTCCCGGTACCATGCGAGGTTACTATCGTGCTCCGTAGAAGACCAAAACCAAGCATAGTAACCTATACCGGAGAAATCATTATTTTGGTTACGACCACCACCAGGCAACGCGGAAAAACCGCTTTCGTTTGTAGCGCCGGTATTGGGACTTTCCCAATGCGATGTTCCGCTTTCTTTCATTTTACCGCCGGCAACTTCGTAACCCCCAAGATAATCGACTAATGTTTGCCATTCCTCATCACTGGACACATGCCAGCCTTCCGGTGCTATTTTGCGACTGTCTGCTATCGTGTACCAGTTATAGAGACGGCCATAGATACCGGCATTATTGGGATCATTACCCCAATCGCAGTAAGCACCGGTTGTCAGATCTGACCATTCTCTTAAAGTTATATTGGGTATCGCGTCACCATTACGGTAATGGATTACTTTCAGATTCTCAGCCATCCACCATTGATCGCCAATTTTTACAACTGCATAAAAATTACCATCAATGTCAACAACTACATTCATATTGGTAATGACTTCTTCAGAATACTCACTTAGATTGCTATTAGTATAGGCTTGAATTCGATAAGTATAGTCTGTTCCAAAAATCAAGCCCTCATCAGTATAAATTACTGTATTAGCATTCAGATCAGCAATCTCAGTGAATGCGCCGCCTTCTTCCTTGCGCTCAACTTTAAATCCCAACTCAAAGGTACAATTATCCGTCCAGGTGAGTTGCACGGACTGTTCATCAATTATAGTGGCAGTGAGATTAGATGGCGCCGGAATTATCATTTCTGCCTGAATCTCATTGGAGTAATCACTTTCATAATAGGTTGTAAACGCTTTCACCCGGTAACTGTAACTTTGACCATAAGTCAAACCGGCATCTGTGTAAGTCACAATATTTGCATCGACCTCAGCAACCTGTACAAATCCGCTGCCGTCATTACGCTCGATCCGATAACCGGACTCGAAACTACAGTTGTCTATCCAACTGAGTTGCAGAGACTGATCATCTATGATAGTAGCTGTAAGGTTGGTCGGTGCCGGGAAAGTCAGAGTTATGTTTCCGGTAACAGATTCGGATTTATTATCATCAGCGTAAGAATAGATTCTGTATGTATGAAGTTCATTCAGAACAGCCGAAGTATCGGTATAACTGTGAATTTCACAGGCTATGGTATCATACGCAATCTGCCAGGAATCCGAGCCGATTTTACGGTCTATAATAAAGCCATCGTATTTAGCTCCGCTGAAGTTCCAGGATAGTAATACAGTATGGATATTCTGTTGGCTGAGTTGCAGGTTAGTAGGCGCGATAATATCAACATTGGAGTCAACCGGATTCTTGCGCTCCAGATTCTCGCAACCAAAATATCCGTTGATTATTAACGCTAATAATAATATTTTATATTTCATTAATATTCTCCTCTTTTGGAGTGCATTGACTGTGTCAATGCTGCTACTGTCGATGCTGACGCTGCTTTTTGAATTGACTGCGTAAATGCAGATGGTGTCAATTCAATCTCTATTCTTTTTCTCCGTTTCATTACATCAACACAGTTGATGTACTCCAAATACCTATAACTAAAAATCATCAAATAATTTCACTTTGTTACAGGGATAGAGTTTCATAATTTTATCGAGATACTCTTTCTCATTTTGATGCCGGTAATAAAAACTACCGTATTTCCATTCTAACGGATGCTTCACATAGCCGTGCTTTACCCTGTTAAATATTTCTCCTCTATCACTTTACCTTGTTAAATATTTTCTTAATATATGTTTCTTTATGGCGAATCCCTTTTTCTTCTGTATTTAACGGGGTGAACCGGATTATACCAGAGATAATGCAGCCGCGCATAATAAGAATTTTCATAAGTAATACAGGTGTCCCAATAGTTGTGGAACATCTTTTTTATGGAGTGCTCCGACTGTGTCGGTGCTGGTTTTGCATTGACACAGTCAATGCACTCCAAAAGCTCCAAAGACTCCAAAAGCAAAGTCTTAATCCCACCCGAACTAAAACGATGCACATTATTTATCATTTGCGCCAGTGTTTCGGCATTTTCAGGTGCATTTGCCATCAGATGATAATGGTTATCTAAAACTACCCAGTCCTCAATTTTCCAATTGTAATGTTCAAAACTTTTAAACAGGTAATTCAGGAAAATATCTTTCGCTTCATCGGATTTCATATAGTGAATATGCTCATAGGTAGCGCCGGTAATGAAATATTTCGCGTTACTCCGAAAAAGATGTGGTGGATTGTGTTCGTATGTTTTATAAGTTCCGTCTATCATTTATCTTTCTGTATGGAGTGTATATGGAGTGCACCGACTTCGTCGGTGCTGCATTGACACAGTCAACGCACTCCATACTCATTTTCGTCCCAGTTTTCCAATATCTATCTGCCATTTTATGATCGGTGTGGCTGAAATTCCGGCAGCGATACCAATATAGCCGGAAAGTTTGTTCAGACTATTGGCTTTATCATAGAAGTCCAGCGCATCAGCCGTAACGGTTGCATTTTCATAATCATTATAGGCATTAATACTCATGATTTTTATGACTACGGCGGTAATGCCGAGCAAGCCGGTGCTTGCGATATTAATGTTACGCTTCCATTTTACCTGATCGATTTCCTGCTGAATGCTGCCCGCATAGGTCATTAGTTTGATGTTGAATTCCTTTCTTTCATTCAATGCGAGACTGAAATTCTTACTCACGGACAGGTAATCCGGATGAGTGATTGCCAGACCATATAAACCGGTTGGCATATCCTTCAATATCTTGGGTGAATCGCCATAATTCTTATTGTTTAAACCAATCGCTGCCCCCGGAGGATCAGTTAAAACAACTATAGCGCCGGTGTGTCTTTCCAGTTGAATATCAAGATTATGTATATCGCCGATATTCACTTGCCGGGATAGTGTCTTATCATGGAACCTATTTTCTTTCACGGTGATCTCTACCAAACCTGCCGATACTTTATAATCTCCAAGCGGCAGCGCGCCGGCGTCGTTTCCATTTATTATCACTTGAGCGCTGACAGGTGTTCCGGTGATGTTCAATGTTCCAAACCTTGGCTCAAGGATATAGTCCTGTTTATTAGTTTTTCCATCTTCTATTAATATTGTTGACTCAACGGGCTGATATAAATCCTTCTCAATACGTAAAGTATATGTTCCTGAAGGAAGTTCATTTAAAGATGAAGGTGTCTGACCTTTAATTTGTCCATCCAGATATACAGTCGCTCCAATAGGTTCAGTATCTATTGTCAATAGACCGAATGCCGGTAAAAGTGTGATATCGCGAGTATTATTACTTCCATCTGTAATAATAAATCTCTCGGTATGAGTATGATACAGGTCTTTTGTAATAGCGATTTCATATTCTCCGGACGCCAGTTCATCGATTGTTAAAGGTGTGCGACCCTTTACTTGCTCATTTAAGGATACTACAGCGCCTTCCGGTGTAGAAATAATAGTTAAAGAACCGAATGCAGCATCCAATTCCGCCAGCACCTGAATGATTCCATCCGGCTGAACACTGATTTCTTCAAGATAATCATGGTAAAGCGTCTTTTCGATACGTAAAAGATGTTTACCTGTTCCGGCTTTTGGAATCTGCACAGGTGTTGTTCCTACATTAAGACCATCGAAATAAACTCGCGCGCCTTCCGGAATAGAGCGAACCACGACAATTCCCGTGTTAATATCTGAAACACTTTCAGTAGCACCCGGCTGCATCTCCACGGTATATTCAATGTTTTGATCCGGTAAAACAGATATTACTTTTTCGTAATCCTGAAACCCAGGTGCGGATAATTTAATCGTGTGATCGCCCATAGGCAGCGATAAACTGACAGTTTTCGTGTTGTTTTCCCCACTATAATTATCGTCAATAAACACATTTACGGGAGAGATGTTGAGAGAAAAACTCACCTGTCCGGTTTTTGTGACGACTCTTTTTGTAAGTTCTCCGCTACTGCCACTGTGACTTGTCCTTGCTTCCGCGGCAAGTTTTAAAGCTGCATTTCGAACAGTTCCGGTAATAAAATCACGCGCAGATCCTTCATAATCTTCGATAACCTGGGCAATAACCACGCCGCTTTCAACGCTGATTATGCGGACATGCAAAGAATACAGATCAAATGTTTTCGATACCTCACCGGCAATCATATATTTCACACTAAGCAGTTGTCCAACTTCAACAACACATTCACTGGAAGTGCAACCTGACAGTTGAAACTGTTGCTCCTTCAATATCTCTTCCATCATCTGCCGTTCTGTAATTCTAAAACGGTTCGTTTTAGAAAGTTCATATCCAAAGCGGGAAGTGATATTTGCCGCATCAGTTTTGCTCATCCCCGACGGCTCAAATTCCATGATTGCCACAGTTGGCAAATCCTGCCCAATTAATGGGGATAGACACAACTTTATCAGAAATATCCAACAAATCAGCCTATTTATTTTTTTGACATTTATTGGATCAACTATTCGAGCAAGAATCTTCATCTGCTTCCTTTAATATAATGGTAATTCGAGCATTATGCCGGTGATTATCCCACTATTTATTATATGCAATTTTAATTCTAAACATCAATTATGTCAAGTACTTATTTCTAACCGGGGATGTCAAAAACCCGTTTAGCGCATTTAAAAATATTGCCTGTTTCAAATTGGTGTCAATTTATAAATTATTGGGAATTATTAATGGTATAATATCCCTTTTATTTTTTCTGTATATCTTGAAATCACTATCTATAGTGCAGATTACGCTATCCGAAATTTGTTCTGATAATCTCACAAGACATCCATCGGCTAATGACATAGGAATATTTTTGTATTTATCCAATAATTGCTTTATTGCATTTGATTCAGCCTCAAGGTCAAAGGGTAAAACAATTAATTCTCGTTCTACAAGCTCTATGACATATTTTGATCCATTTGTAAAATTTCTCAGTAAAAAACACGCTTCAGATAATACCGCCTCACAACTTATAAATGGGGGAGTCATTAGCGAGAACTGAGTAATAGCCCAACTATGGAAAGCGTCATTTTTGTTTAAAAACGCAATAAGCGGACCCGTGTCTAATATGACTTTCTTCCTTTTCATTTACCATATCCGTCAAAATATTTCTTATTTGTTGAAAGATCTAATGGACCCTCAATTTTGCCTGCTAAATCTTCAGAAAAGTCGATAAAGGAACCTGTGTGCTTTTCATCGTCTTTCGAAAAATATTCTAAAAGAGCGCTGCGAACAATTTCAGATTTGCTGAGCCCTTTTTTTCTGGCATAACTATTCAGCCGGGTTTTTAAAATTTCCGGCACTTTTAATGTTATCGTATTCATTTCAACCTCCTCTTGTATCACTAATCCGCCAAGAAAGTAATATCGTATTTATATAAAGTCAATCCTTTTCTTTTCGAATCTATTCAATTCTTTTCAACGGTATAACGATTCGGGTAACCGGCAGAAAAAGCCAGAAAAACAATGGGTAATGCGACGTTTAACAACAAAATTGGCAAATTCAAAAACCGCCCCGGCTTTTTCTTTCCAAGTTAATCCGTTTGTTAGGATTTTTCCAAGATGCGGTCGATTCAGTAATCCGGGCGCCTATGACAATGTGCAATCGCAATAATATAGATATAATCCTCTTCAATTGAATAGAGTATCTTGAAGGGTAATTTGTGAATGAAGCACCTTCTCACATCATTTTTTTCTTTGGCCCAGGCATCCGGCTATTTATTAATTCTGCGGATTCTACGCTTGATCTCCACTTTAAATCGTGAGCCCAGATCCGGCACCTCAAGTTCGTAGTACTCTGATGCATCGCCCAGCTCCAGTTGGGCAAGTTTATCAAAAACAATTTTCACTTTTACAGTTCTTCTCCGAAAACATCCTTAAATGGGACTCCTTGTGTTTTCCCCTCACGATGTGCTCTTAATCGTTTCTCAGCCTCGTCGGCCCCAGATCGCATCGATCTCCTTATTTGGTTCATCAAGGCTATGAACAAAGTCCATCTATCAACAAGAATCGATCTTGCGGTTTTAAGACCAATGCCTTTTTAAGCAGGGATTCAATGGTTTCCATGGTTCCTCCCTTTCTATGCACAGAGAATTATTTCAAGGTAAAATCCAATCCGAAAATCCTAACATTGTCAATAGATGGGATATTTTAATCGAATTTCCATTGCTTCAATATATATTGATACAGTATAAAAAATCAAGAAAATTTTGGAAAAGTAAGCAAGTAAAAAATATCAAAACCAAATTCGGAATTAAACGCTCGGTTAAACCTGCTTTTACAGCAGATTATGTGCTTGCTGACAAATGACTTATATCGGAGTAATTTATTTGATATAGCTATCCAACCACTCAAAAATCGTCTTATGCCAGAACCGGCTGTTCTGTGGTTTCAACACAAAATGCCCTTCATCGGGGAAAAGAACAAGTTTCGCCGGAATGCCTTTGCGCCTTAAAACGGTAAACGGCATCAACCCTTCCGTATAACTCAGGCGGTAATCCCTTTCACCGTGAATGATCAACATTGGAGTGTTAAAATTGTCCGCGTAGTTATGGGGCGACCATTTTTTATACCAGGTCTCATCTTCCCAGTAGGGACCGTTGAACTCCCACTCCGGAAACCAAAGTTCCTCGGTAGTTAAGAAATTCGTATAAAGGTTGAATGTCCCGTCGTGATTAATCAGAGTTTTAAAGGGATATTCAAAGGCGTCCATGTGCCCTTCAAACCAGTTCATCATAAAACCGCCATAGGAAGCGCCGGCGGCTGCAATCCTATTTTTATCAATGAATTGATATGTGTTCAGTACATATTTCTGCCCCGCGACCAGGTCTTCGAAAACCTTACCGCCCCAGTCTTTGGAGATTTCATCGGTAAATTTCTGACCGTATCCGGTGCTACCGCGTGGATTGATCATGATCATAACATAACCTTGCGCTGCCCACATCTGGATATTCCAGCGGTAATGCCAGCCGTCATGCCAGGCGCCCTGAGGTCCGCCGTGAACGAAGAACACTGCCGGATAAGTTTTGTCATCGTTAAAGTACGGTGGCTTTACGATAAAACCATGTACTTTAGCGCTTTCCGCGCCCTCGAACCAAAAATCCTCAATATCGTTCATAGCAACATCAGCCAGTAAATTCTTGTTGAAATAGGTTAACTGTTGTGATTCTCCGGTTTCAGTTGAACCGATATACAACTCAAAAGGCATCGTTGTGCGTTCATGAAGATATACAAAAGAATTACCGTCGGGGCTGATGCTGATGCTTTTATTATATCCATCTCTTACCAGCGTTGTCATCTTTCCGGATTTGATATCCAGACGTTTGATCCGGTAACGTCCCTCTTCATCAATTCTTAGCAGAACTGACTTCCCGCAGGGCATCCATTGATACGAATCGATCCTGATGTCCATATCCTTTGTGAGATTCTTAAATTTCCCGCGATTTATGCTCTTAATGAACAGGTCTGGTTTATCGGCTTCAAAGCCGGCCCGTTTCATCGACAGAAAAGTTAGGTATTTGCCATCGGGCGAAAATTTTGGATCACTGTCGTTTCCCTTAAAATTACGATCTTTACACTTTGTTGTGATAAGTTCGAGATCACCACCCTCGACCGGCACACGCCAGACATCATTATTCGTACTTGCCGCAACCATCTTATCATGATTGCTGGTAAAAAGCAGGTGCCTGGAGTCCGGCGAAAAGGTAAAACCACTGGATAAGGAAATCGGGGGAGCATCGTAATCGCCGGGAGTCACATCTTTAAATTCTCCGCTTTCAACATTCAGAACAAAAATGTGAGAGCGTTTGTAATCCCACCATTCGTCCCAGTGACGGTATAATAATTCATCATAGACGCGGGCTTTGACTTTACTGCTATCCTGCGCTTCGTCTCTTTTTTTAAGACCCTCCTGATCGGGACAATCGGGATAGACCCGGCTGGCGAAGGCAATATATTTACCATCGGGCGACCAGGTAAATTCATCAACTCCCGAATGATGAGCGGTCAGTTGCTTCGGGTCGGAATCATTAATTCCCTGTATCCAAATCTGGCTGGCTGACAGGAAAGTAAGCCGACCGTCAGGAGACCATTGCGGTGATGAGCAGGAATTCTCGCTATCTGTAAATCGCCGTACTGTCTCTCCATCGGGTGAAACAATATAAATATCCGTATGACTGCTGTTCTTTGCTTCATCCATAGTTTTCACTGCAAATGCAATCCAGTTTCCATCGGGCGAAAATTGCGGATCACTTAACCGTTTGCAAGACACAAGATCATCAAATGTCAGGGCCCTTTTTTCTACAGCATTTCCCATTACGATTCCAATTATCATAATAATTACCAGCATCACCGTTTTAAATCTCATTGCAACTCTCCTTTAGTCAATCATGTTGTTTTATATTGAGCCGATTGACTCAACTCTTTATAAATTTCCGAACCATCTTTCAGGGTTCGCTTTTGCGTTTCATAGTCCACATGATACAGTCCAAATCGCTTATCAAACCCTTCCGCCCATTCGAAATTATCCATCAGCGACCAGTAAAAATAGCCTCTGACATCTACCCTGTCCAACAAGGCTTCGTGCATTGCATTGATATGTTTAAGTATAAAATCTTTACGTAATCTGCTGTCCTCTGTCGCAATTCCGTTTTCGGTGATATAGATCGGAACACCAAAAGACCTGATCATCTGCAGCGATCTGTATAACCCGGCCGGATAAACTGCCCAACCCATATCGGTTTGCGGCAATTTTGGATTCGGATATGTGCGCATATGATAATCCGATT
>Ga0265594_1001918_pt1 | contig 15553 bp, 15 predicted proteins | sample saktaG_11_FD_190147 | JGI IMG/M metagenome (GOLD analysis project Ga0265594, IMG submission 190147) | Saline water microbial communities from Sakinaw Lake, British Columbia, Canada - sak_2011_5_24_80m | ecosystem: Environmental > Aquatic > Non-marine Saline and Alkaline > Saline ... | reverse complement strand
TACTAAGAGTACGCTCATTGATTTCTCCCCACCAATCCTCTTCATCCTTGACCTCTCTCCATAAATCCCTTAATGTTAATTCGGTCAGGTCTTTGACCATGACCATGGGCGTGTCCCTCCTTTCTTTCTTTGTTTTTCATTATTGAAAGGATACGCCCATTTTCTTTCTCAGAAGAGAATTTACACAAAATATGATACAGTACCCTGCGCATCTGCATGTTTGCTTACCTTTCTACAATAAGCTATACTTTTACAGTCAATTTTCAAAGGCGTTATCTTTAGGGCAGTCACTTTTACGGTAATAGAGCAAGGTTTCTGAACATACAGAGCTTGATAAGCACTGCGTGCTCGAGAGAGGTCCCTATGAAGACGCGAATAACAGAGTTATTGGGAATCCAGCATCCCATAATTCAAGCTGGCATGACCTTCGTCTCTTATGTGCCCCTAGTAGCAGCTGTCTCCAATGCTGGCGGTTTAGGGATTCTGACCACCAGCGACAAGACCCCCTGAAGAGCTAGGCGAGAACATCAGGAGACTCAAGAAACTCACCAACAATCCCTTTGGGGTGAATTTAGTTCCTTACACCCCAGGGTACAAGGACTTTTGTCAGGTAATTTTGAAGGAGAAGGTTCCTGTATTCAGCCACGGACTTGGGGATCCTTTCAAGCTGCTAGATATAAAAAACCTGCCAACATGATCTTTATGCCTACAGTGGGCACTGTGAGGCAGGCAATAATGATGGAAAAGGAAGGAGCCGATATTGTCATAGTCCATGGTTTCGAAGGGGGAGGGCATGTCGGTCACATCGCAACCAGCGTTCTTGTTCCCGAGGTGGCTAAAAGTCTTAAGATCCCCATAGTGGCAGCCGGCGGGTTCTGTGATGGCAAAGGGTTGGCAGCTGCGCTAGCTTTAGGTGCAGACGGTATTGCCATGGGCAGTAGATTCTGCGCTACACAGGAATGCCCAGTCCATCCGGATGTCAAGAAAGCCCTCTTGAAAGCTAGAGAGGAGGATGCTGCAGTTTCTCTCCGCTACGATGGACTACGTCTCAGGAGTATCCCGGGGGAGAAAGTTAAGCATTATTTGGGATGGTGGTCTCGTCCTTGGGAAGTCGCGCCTAGTATTTTAAGCATGAAGAGGGCATTTAAAGCTTCTTTGAGGGATCTTGCACAGGGTTGCATGGAACTCAGACGATATAGGATTTCCCTGATACAGTTTGTTTGTGGGTGCGCCAAGATTAGGACGACTCTGTTAGATGGCGAAGTGGAGCATGGTGTCATACCTAGTGGTCAAGTTGCCGGCCGGCTGCATGACATACCGACTTGCCAGGAGCTAATACAAAGGATTGTTACCGAAGCCGAAGAGACTATAAAGTTGATGAGGGCAAAGCTAGAATTGTAGCATCTTGTGATAATCTACGTAATTGGTCCATCGATTCAGCCTTCAATCTTGAGCTAAAGCCCTAGCTCCTGAGCTACTATCTCACGGCTGAAGTCAGCGTCTCCAAAGATTACCTCGGCCTCTTTAGCTCGCCTGAAATAGAGAGGCATATCATGGTCTACGATAAAGCCTACTCCAGCATGAATCTGGTGCCCCAAGGTGGTGACGCGGTGGTAAGCATCGCTGACCCAGGCCTTAGCCATTGCAATCTCCTTGGTGCAAGGCAATCCCTCACTGAGCATCCAAGCCGCTTCATGTGTGATAAGCCTTGCCCCATCAACATCTGTTGCCATATTGGCACAGTGATGTTGGATAGCTTGAAAACTACCAATGGGACGTTCAAACTGAACCCGCTCTTTGGCATAATTGATAGTCATTTCAAGAACATACTCTGCGCCGCCAACCATCTCAGCACACTTGGCCACTGCTGCCTTTTGTAGCACCTTCTTCATATAATACCAGCCCTGGCCGGGACTACCCAACAGCCTTTGGGGCGGCACTACGACCTTATCTAAAATGACTTCATATTGCTTACCCCCAGCGATAGTCTGCAGAGGTGTAAAAACAATGCCCTGGCTCTTGCCATCTACCAGAAAAAGAGAGAGCCCTTGCTCTTTGTTGGAGATATCGCTGGTTCTAGCAACGCACACCATATAGTCAGCCACACGAGCGTCCGGAACGAAAAGCTTAGTGCCACTGATGACATAGCCATCTTTACAGGCAGTTGCCTTAGTGCTGATGTTATCAGGCTCATACTGGGCATCTTGCTCAGCCAAGGCTAAGGTGAGGAGCAAACCTCCATTGGCAATCTTTGGCAAAATATCTTTCTTCTGCTCATCGCTTCCAGCCTCTAGAATGGCTGAAGCTCCAAGGATCACTGTGGGGAAAAATGGTCCGGGGAAGCAAGCCCTCCCCATTTCTTCTAAGAGCACTACCAAGTCCAGAAAACTGCCTTCCTCCCCGCCATACCTTTTGGGAATTGCTAATCCCGGCCAGCCTAAATCAGCAATTTTATGCCATAACTCGAGGGGATAGCCTATCTCATCCGTTTCCATCGCTCTGACCAAGCTTTTGGGGCACTCACTAATGAGAAAATCGCGAGCCATTTTCTTTAACATTTCTTGTTGCTCGTTAAGATTAACGTCCATGTTTCTATCCTTTCTCAAATCAAGTTAAGCACTCAAATAATACTATCGCGTCGGCAAGCCAAATCCTCTCGTAGCAATAATATTTCTCATAAGCTCGCTGGACCCAGCGCCGAACGTGTGCATGAGAGTAGCCCGATAGCCAGTCTCAATCCTGCCTTTAAGAGGCACCCATTTGGAATTTTCCTGAAGAAGCCCGAAGGGCCCGAGTATTTGCATCCCTGTGTTTGTTAGGCGCTGTGCCACTTCGCCAGCGAATAGCTTCATCATAGCTGGCTCGTAGTTACCAATGACCTCTTTATCTAGCATCACCAATGCACGGTAGTGAAGAAGACGCGCTACCTCAAGTTCGATGGCCAGCTCTGCCAGCTTCTGGCGGATTATTGGGTCTTCTGCTAATATCCTCCCATCCCGTCGTGTCTCTTTGGCATATTTTACCAATTCGTCTACCATGAACTGAAGAGGGGCAGGAAGAAAGGTCATAACTCTCTCGTAATCTAAAGCTTCCACTACATAGAACCAACCCCTGTTCTCTTCACCTACCAGGTTTTCCTTAGGAACCCGCACGTTATCATAATATACTTCGTTCGTTCTCCCTCCAGCCATAGTGTATAGAGGGCGAATGGTAATGCCAGGGCTCTTCAAATCAACAATGAACATACTTATTCCCCTATGCTTGGGAACATCGAATTTGGTTCTAGCTGCCAGCCAGTGGTAGTCAGCATAATGGCAACTTGTATTGAATGTCTTCTGACCATTCAGGACATAGTCATCTCCATCCGGAACCGCGCGCATCTGAAGCGATGCCAGGTCGGAACCAGCATCAGGCTCGGTATAACCCAGAGCAAGCTCTACCTCACCTCTGCAGATCCTCGGCAGATAGTCCATCTTCTGTTCCTCGCTGCCATGGCGCAGGATGCAAGGACCTTCCATTGATACTGCATAGTGATTTGGAATAACTATCCATTGAAAGGCCACTTCCTCAACAACAATGTACTGCTCGATGATGGAGCGCTCTTGCCCCCCATATTTCTTAGGCCAATTCATCCCAAGCCAACCCTTGCTCCCCAACTTGAGGCCGAATTCACGTATGCGGGCGGTATGCGGTTTGTCATTGGCACGGATCCACGATAAACCTTCCATATCTTGTCGCAATTCCGGGGTAATCTCTTTCTTCATCCACCCCCGGACTTCTTTTCTAAACGCCTCTTCTTCTTCAGTAAAACGGAAATCCATTTCTTTGCTTCTCCTTTCAGGATGTCATCTTTGTTAGAATACGATATCTTAATGCAATCGTTCCCAAGATGATATAGAAATACTCTCCTAATCCTACTAGCTTAGCTAATCCATTAAGCTCTCATACTAATTGACAAAGAAAGAGCGTCACACCCTATTTCTTCTAATATTGAACTTGTACGATAGGTGTCTACATTATGCTCTTTTCAAAGAGTGCGAATGCTCCAGGATGATATGTCTCATACTGGCACAATTCAATCTGCACTCCGTGTGCGTCCTTCGGGTGCATTTCCACTTCTCGAAGCATAGGGAAATTCACCCTGAATACTGCTCGAACCCCCTTAGCTTCTGCTTCTGTCACAGCCTCATCAATGTTAGGGACTTTCAAGGAAATAGCTTGTACTCCTTCTCCTCTGCGTTCTATGAACTTGGCAATTTCACTGTCAGGAGAGGTAGGTTGAATTAACTCTATACCTATCGGGCCTATACTAGCAAGGCGAGATATTATCTTCATTTCTTCGGACACAAATTCCTTGCTAAACTTAATACCCAGAAGATCGCTAAAGAAACTGACAGCCTTATTCATGTCTTTTACTGCTATATGAATATGGTCTACTTGCTCAACCCTCATAGTAATGCCTCCTTACTAGATTCTTAATCCTTTGTTTTTTGCAAATACTTCCTACAACCTGGCCTCATAAATTTCTTCATTACCTCCATGCCCCACTCCATCTCTGTATCGTGCTCTTCAAATTATTACCTAGAAAAAGTTGTTGCTTATGGCATTTCTGGTGAACTGCTCAGCGTTTTTCATCCTCAATCAGTTAGAAATTCATATACTGGCTTGCTTAGCTTGGCACAATTTATTTCTAGAGCATCTCTTCCTTCTCTTATAATGCTTCACCATCCGATAGCTTTTCCTTTGACCGACCTGACTGAGCCCGAGATAGAACTCCTTTATATCTTCATTTTCCTTCAATCTCTCAGCAGTATCATCCATAACCGCCCTGCCGTTTTCCATTACGTAACCATGTGTGGCGATGGAAAGGGCAGCCATAGCATTCTGCTCTACCAGAAGGACAGACGTCTTTTGCTCTCTGTTTATCCTTCCAAGTATCTCAAATATTTCTTCTACCAGCAGGGGAGCAAGCCCCAGGGATGGCTCATCTAATAGCATCAGCTTTGGTGCTGCCATCATGGCACGACCTATCACCATCATCTGCTGCTCTTCTCCGGAGAGGTAGCCGCTGGTTTTAGAGCGAAGGTCATAGAGCTTGGGGAAATAGTGGTAGACCATCTCCAAACCACTTCTCTCCTCAGCACGCCCACCGCTTGCCTCTAACACGTTCTCCTCTACGGATAAATGCGGGAACAACCTTCTCCCTTCCAGCACCTGGACAATTCCCATCCTGGCAATATCTTCAGGATCACTATTATCTATTCGATGTCCATCGAAGCGGATATCTCCGTGGGTTACCTTGCCTAGTTCAGTTGTGAGCAATCCCGATATTGCTTTAAGGGTTGTGCTTTTACCTGCACCATTCCCCCCTAGTAGGGCGACTATATCCCCATCGCCCACCTCTAGAGACACCCCCCTTAACACCAAGATGACATTGCTATAGATAACTTCTATATTATTTACTACTAACCAGTTATACAATTGAGGATGCATGTCTTACCAGCACCATTAGGACCGATAATAGCTAAAATCTCCCCCTCTTTTACTTCAAAACTGACTCCTTCAAGCGCATTGACGCCGCCAAAAGTCAGACAAAGGTTATCCACAACAAGCTTTGACTTATTGCTCAAGCTAGTACTTTCCAGCGTTTCTCTCTCTTTCCAACCTGCTAACCCGTACTTGTGTCAGTCGTTTGGTCACTTTTTCAGGATGGTAACAGTACAGTGACCAAATGAGCCAAAAACATGCCCCAACCCTACCTTGGGATTGGCAACCTGTCTCTGGCCTGCCTCACCCCTCAATTGCATTACAATCTCGTGCACCTGACCTAAACCAGAAGCACCAACTGGCTCTCCTTTAGATATTAGACCGCCACTAGTGTTCACCGGGATCCTACCACCTATCTCAGTCGCCCCTTCATCTATAAGGCGTCCTCCTTCGCCTTCCCCACAAAAGCCTAAATATTCGTATGCCTCTATCTCTTGACAGGCCTCAGTATCCTGTACCTCAGCAACATCTATATCCGTAGGACCTATTCCAGCTGCCTCATAGGCTTGCTTACATGCAAGGGCAGTTACGTGTGGCTGCGGTACGACTAAATCCCAGTCATAACCACCGATGTTATTCCATGGGGATTTAGAAACCACATGGGCACAACTAGCTATCTCGACCGTCTTGGTGGTGAACCTCCGAGCTGCTTTCTCGCTACAGATTATCATTGCTGTTGCTCCCTCATCAGGAGCGCAAATGGCATATAGACGCAAAGGGTCAGCTACCACCGTGGAATTAAGTATTTCCTCAAGGCTCATTGCTTTCCGATAATAAGCATTAGGGTTCAATTGACCGTTCTTATGATTCTTTACTGCCACTTTGCAAATTTGTTCTATGGTAAGTCCATAGTCATGCATGCGTCGCCGTGCTAAAAGAGCCCAGACTACAGGAGATTGACTTAGCCCCATCCTCGCCTGCCATGGTTCAACAATAATCTCGGGATTCATAAATCCTCTTGGCATCTTCTCCACGCCAAGACAAAGAACAATATCATACATACCGCTAACTATAGCGTTATAACCTTGCCTCAGGCAGGCTCCTCCACCAGCACAAGCTGCCTCCACCTCAATAACGGGTATCCCTGTACGCCCCATCTCAATCAAAGCTCTAACCCCAGTGCCAGGCGGCGCAAACACTCGAGAAACAAATGCAGCTTGAATGTTCTTATACTCCATGTTAGCATCACTAAGCGCATCAATTACTGCTTCCAGAGCCATGGTGGATACGGGCTTGTCGCCAAAGCGACCGAAAGGATGTATACCTGCTCCAGCTATAACTACTTTGCTCATACTACTATCTCTCCTTTCATGCTGGCTTAAATTTATAAGCTACTACATCCCTACCTTCCTCATCCTCATACAGCTTGTCAACTACCAACTCCACCTCCATCCCAATATATACCTTTTCAACATCGCAATCAGTTAGCGCCGTTAAAATCCTTACCCCTTCAGGAAGTTCAACCCAGGCTACAGGAAAAGGAACATAAGGATCTGCAGCCTTGAATGGGTGTAGAGGGGCATAACGGGCAATACTGAAGGTGTAAACCTTTCCCTTCCGACTAAAGGTGATATCCTCCAAGTTTCTACTAGAACAGTTCTTGCAACCTATGCACTTGCCAAGCATAACTGCCCCACAGGAACGACACTTGCTCCCTGCCAAGCGAACTTCCTCTAATGGCAGAAGCGGCGTAGCGAAAATACCCTCCTTTACGGGGATTACCTTTTCCTCTCCAGTCTTTGAACTACTCATACTTCTACCTCCTTAGCATATGGATAAGCTTATTATCGACCTTTAAATTGTGGCTCATACTTACCAAGAAATGAGTTTATGCCTTCCTTGAAATCTTCTGTGGTAAAGCAGAAATTTTGCGCGTCTGACTCAAAACGCAACTGCTGCTCAAGACTACTTATCAGCCCATTGTGGATCGCATGTTTGATACGCGCCAATGCTAACGGTGCCCCTCTAGCAAGTCTTTCAGCTAAGGCATTGACTTCATCCATAAGGCTATCATTTGGAACAACCTTATTTACCAGGCCAATACGTTCTGCTTCTTTAGCATCAATAATGTCACCTGTATACATCAATTCAAATGATTTAGCTGTACCAACTAATCTTGGCATCAAAAAGGTGGCACCGCAATCAGGCACCAGGCCTCTCCTGGCGAAGACAAAACAAAATCTGGCATTCTCAGAGGCAAATCTAATGTCTGAAAGTAACGCTACTGATAAGCCAGCTCCGGCAGCTATACCGTCAACCGCAGCAATAACAGGCTTGTCTAAGTTATAGAGCGATGAGGCGAAGTCACTAAATAGAGCGAAGTCACTAACACGAGGGGTAGAAGATAGCTCCGCAACATCAGCCCCGGAGCAAAATGTCCCCCCTGCTCCCTTAATAACTAACACACGTACTTCATCATTCTCCCGGAGCTCTCTGAATACCTTCGGTAGTGATACGTTGAGCATCTGGAGAGTCAGAGAGTTCAAGCTTTTAGGGCGGTTGAAAGTTAAAACGGCAATGCCATCCCCTATTTGTAATGTGAATCCTTCGTAAGTAACCATCCTTACAATTTATCAGAAGCTTGATTGCTCTAAAAGTAGCGTGCAGGTTTTAGCTTCACTCATCCCTCCAAGCCTTCTATTGATTAAGACTACTACAGATGATTAGGCAATTCATACAAAGCGAACATACTCTAACACATAAGTGAATTTTGTGTCAATTGGTGTACTCGTTCATATGATCAGTGACATATCGCCTCTCCTCTTGTCGTTGCGAGGCCCGGAGTGCCGCGGCAATCTCGGTGGGGCTTCGGGGGGAGTGTTTCGTTTCCCCTCACCTCCCATCCACCAAGATTGCTTCGCTTCGCTCGCAAAGACAGGGGATATTTGAGATTGCTTCGTCGCTGGCGCTCCTCGCAAAGACAGAATGGGTTTTCCGGGATTGCTTTGCGGAGTTTACCCTGAGCCAGAGATTCTTCGCTACACTCAGGGCTTCGGCTTACCAGAATGACACAAGGCGAAGGGCTCGCAATGACATTCCTCGCACTACAGGCCTCTCATTTTGCTGATAGTGACACCATGTAAGCGTCACCCATCTATCTGAACGAGATCATTGTCTGGAAAAGGACATTGATGAACCCCTCAGCTTCTTTGATGCTCCTTTATCTCACAGGGTAAAGGTGAGAACAACCAATGTGATAGAGAGGTCTTTCAGAGAAGTGCGGCGCCGCGTTAGACCCATGAACTGCTTTACCAATTCCCTGAGTGTTGATCGTATTGTCTGCGGAGTTATCAGTCATCTTAATCAATCATGGAAGGATAAACCCTTAATTGAATTTACACAATAAACTTGACGCTACCTCAAAGGGCCGAATTGCCTCCCGAAATTAGCGATTAAAATGCCCCTTTAGCTATAAAAAGCTGTCTTTTTGTATTAGACTAAAGGATAAAATAAATCACCCGGTAGGTGAAAATGGCGAGAAGATACAAAGAGGGGCTTTTACCTTTCAAGATAATAGCTACCGATGAGCCTTTAATTGCTAGAAGCGGGCTGCTGCTTCCCTATGAGATGGCAAAAGCCTTAAAGTTACTTAAGGTCACAGACAAGGAATTACCCGGGCCAAGCAGTGGCCGAGGCTATAAGCCATCCCAATTTGTCTTGCCCTTAATCCTGATGCTTCATGGCGGAGGTAAGAAGCTAGAAGACTTAAGAGAGATAAAAGGTGAGACGAGCTTAAGGGAACTACTGGAAATAGAAGAATTGCCGGCTTCATGCACTATTGGCGATTGGTTAAGAAGAATGGGAGAGGACGGTGAAGGGCTTTCTGGTCTGGCCAAGACAAATCATCATTTCCTCGAATATAGTAAAATTTCATCGCTAAATTAAAGAACGGCTGACACCGATGCTTAGAGCTATATTACATCAGTAAATATAAGTTACAGAACCACCGTCTACAACAATAGTTTGCCCACTAACAAAACTTGAGGCTTCAGAAGCCAGGAATAGAGCTGCCCCTTTCATATCTTCGGGTTCAGCCAAACGCCCCAAAGCTGTATGTTCTGTTATACTTTTCCCTATTCTCGAATTCTCATCCTCCCAAACAGCTTTGATCATGCGTGTTTTTGTAGCTCCCGGTGCAAGGATATTTACCCTTATGTTATATTTACCTAATTCGAAGGCTAATACCTGAGCAAGACTATGCACGCCGGCTTTACTCACTGAGTAGACACCGACACCCCGATTCGGCTTGAAAGCGTTTGTTGAACCTACATAAATGATAGATCCATTGCCCTGCTTTATCATTATTCTAGCGACCTTTTGACTAAGCAGGAAATAACCTTTTAAATTCAGGCTCATAATAGCATCCCATGACCATTGCTCAGCATCAATTACCTCACCAAATTGGGGGTTAGTGGCAGCATTGTTGACCAAGATGTCAATTCGCCCAAACTCTGTCATTGCTTTGTTTACTAAATTATCTAAATCCTCGTTCTTAGCGGCGTGAGTGGCCACAGGTAGACAGCGTCTACCCAAGGACGAAATTTCTTTGGCTACTTCTTCGAGCTCAGGTAGCTTTCTGCTGGCAATGACTATATTAGCACCAGCTTCCGCAAAGCTGAACGCAATAGCCTTGCCAATACCCCTAGATCCTCCCGTGATTAAGGCTACTTTATTATCCAGACGGAACTTATCTAAAATCACTTTTAACCTTTTTACCTCCTTACTTCGTGCTCTCTTCTTTCGGCATATTACAATCTGGTGGTGCTAAATTCTGTTACTCTTATGTTTTTATATTATTTGCTCTATATATTTGCTATTCTATCCTAAAAGCTTTCTAACCATATCCACTGCCCTCATCCCACTTTCGGCTGCGCCTGAGGTTCCCGCAAGTCCGGCATCCTTACAGGCATCGCCTACATTTAATAGGTTTGCTATTGGTGTCTCTATGGGCATATCATATCCATTCCAGGTGCGTTCCTCTGGCCACTCGTGGTCAACATTGCGCGGATCTATTTTCAAAATCCTGCCGTGTTTTTCAAAATCGGGGAACTGCTCCTTCAGATCAAGCATACATTGTTGTATCTCGTATTCTTCATCCATGGGAAGCAGGCAAGATAGCGGCTCGGCAACCGTGTAAAGCAAATGTTGCCCTGGTGGAGCTAGCTCAGGGCAGATATTGGTAATTGGGAAAATACCCCCGAGCCGCCGTGCTCCAATTGTGATAAGGACACCCGGTTTTCCTTCAAGGCAAAGAGGCTTGTCGCTGGCAATCAGGATCAACATACAAGGGCTTGGTCTAAGCCTCATCCTCATTAGTTTTAGGTATTCATCATCAAAGTTTGCCTTTCCAGCAAGCTCCACTGTCATCTTAGGCCCAATGTTGCTAATAACCGCCTTACATTGTATCTCCTCTGTTTGGCCGTCCCTGTCTACCACCACACCGGTCGCAAGCCCTTTCTTAATCACAATTTGCTTAGCAGCGCAATTAGTCCGAATATCACCATTAGCTTGGATTACCTTTGCTATCTCCTCGACGATATTCAAATTGCCTTGAGGGCTGATAAATAAATCTCGTTGCCCTTCAGATTTTGCCATGAAGAGGAAGAATTCGGAAGCTGGTATCTCCCAAGAGTGAGCCATGATTGCGCTGGAGCACAGCTGATCAAATATCTCGTGTACCACTTCATTATCAGTATATTGGAGGAGCCAATCGCGGAATGTCAGTGATCGCTCTGTCTCCGGTCTATGAATTGATTGTCCCAAGCTGCTAAGTAACTTGCTAGAGGCTACCTCCTTGATAATACCGCCGGCAATTTTGCCCCGTTCCACCTCAGCTTTGTCAAGGAATTCAAGCAACATCCTCAATCGTCCTTTCGCCGGCATCTCATATTCTTCGCCACGAATGCGGTAGAACAGCTTGGGTACATCGCGGAATTCTGCCTTAACTCCTATATCTTTAAGGAGCTTTGGAATAAAGCCGTCCTTGTGGATAAACACAGCCCCGGTAGGTAGTTTAAACCCTTCAGAGGTTTCGGTGGAAAACCTGCCCCCGAGTCGTTCCTTGCTCTCTACGACTAGTGTCTTGTAGCCCCTTTTAGATAGCAAAGCTGCACTCGACATACCTCCTATCCCTGAGCCGATGATGACTGTATCATACTGTTCCAATTGCATTTTAGACTCCTCCTTTATGTAATTAACCATGGTGGCAAGACGCCCTCATTGCGAGGAGTACAAGGAAATACATTAGCCCCTCTGTGCGATAATTTAGGCAACACATAACATAATCCCCGCTCAGAGCAATCCCCTACTGTAGACGAGAAAAAGCTTGCTTTTTCTCGTCTACAGTCCACTACCTGCGGCATCATAGTGCGACTTCAAGCTCCGGCCAAGCACACATCAGTTCAACTACCCTGTGACTGAATAGCAACTGCCTGGCAGAGAAAGAAACTCTCTAGTGCCGGGGGAACCTAGTATTGTTCAATTATAGCATAATTATAACATATCCACCTTTACTTTACTTATATTTGGTCGACCTCAAGTCAGGAGCCTTTTGCCAATCAGTTATAGGTAGCACCTTACCATCTTTGAATTCAACCATTCTGGCCCAATTGGTCTCAGGCTTATCTGCGCTGTAATTCAATATTGATTGTCCAGGGGAGTTTGAGGTCTTTCGTTTTAACAAGTTGGCTCTTGAGTGCAGCAGCATCTAGATTCTCCCAGCCAACCTCGGCTACAACCTGCTTGATTTTGTCTTGAGTAATCAGAACTTCAGGTTGTGAATTCACTACGATGATATAACTTGAGCTTTGTCCTGTTGCCTATATTGGAGAAAAATGGCGGAAGTTATATATAATTACCCTGGGTGGGAAGTTGGGGATAGGTAGAAGATTTCTATTGAGATTTAGGAGGTGCTAGTTGGTAGAAATGAAAAAGCTTGATGACATGAGTAGGGAAGAGGTTTTGCTTTTGATACAGGATGCGTTCAGGAACATAGTTTCTCATACGGGGCTGTGGTTTCAATCTGTTAAGGAAGAGCTGGGGCTGGATGAGGCGATTCAACTGGATGAGGTAGCCTGGCAATCTATTCTCCCCACTCGGTCTAAAAGGTTTGTAAGTAGATTTGCCTTGGATGAGGAGAAAGGCATTCCGGGCCTTCTCAGCGATTGGAACAGGGAGCAGTTGATAAGCTTGCTGGAAGACCTCAGCAAGGACTGGCTAGCTAATGATGGTGTGTGGTTTCAAGCAGTGGAAGATAAGTATGGAATGACATTGGCTAAGAAATTAAATGATAAGACTTGGGGAAGTTTTACTGTTGTAGAAGCAAAGAGGATTATGAGCCGTTTGCGGATACCAGAGAATGGTGGTCTCAATGCTCTGGAGCAGGCGCTGGGCTTCAGGTTATATGCTCGTGTCAACAGGCAGGAAACACTACATGAAGGTTCTAATCGGCTTATTTTTAGAATGAATGACTGCCGTGTGCAGTCAGCAAGGAAGAGGAAAAATCTACCTGACTATCCCTGCAAAAGCGTGGGAATAATTGAGTATCCCTACTTTGCCAGAGCTATCGACCCGAGGATAGAAACTACGTGCATTGCTTGCCCTCCAGACCCGCATCCAAAAGAGTATTATTGTGCCTGGCAGTTTGAGCTAAAGTAATAATGACAGGCTTAGGGCAGCCTCAGCGGCGATTGTAGCGTATCTGTAGAGTATCAGCGTTTGACGATTAGTTTTTTGATGGCCTGTCCAAGCCCTTCGAGGGTGAGTTCAAACATGGGGAAGAGCTTGCCAATCGCCATAATAGTAGGATGGCTCCAGTAGTGTTGTGGTTCGGGGTTTAACCAGACGCAGTGAGTAAAATGTTCGGCGATTTGCTTGAGACGCGCTATCCCCGGCCTGTGATTGCGTTCATAGTAATAGACAGCACCCCATGTATCGATTAGCTCTGAGGGTGCCATGCAGGCATCGCCTACCAGCACCACTTTATAGTCAGGCTCCGTGATGCGTAGGAAATGGTCGATGCCTATTCCATCACTCCGCTCCATGTCTTTATAGATGACATCGTATACGCAGTTGTGGAAGTAGTAATACTGGAAGTCCTTGAAGTGGCTGCTGGCATGGGCAGCCGAGAAGAGCTGACTACAGGTGTAAATATAGGGGTCCATTGAGCCTCCCGCATCCATAAGGAGAAGCAGCTTTGTTGCGTTCTTTCTATCTCGCCTCCACATTAGCTCAATCTCACCAGCGTTTTTGCAGGTGACATCGATTGTCTTTTCCAAATCCAATTCGTCTTCAGGCCCAATACGATTTAGTTGTCGTAGTCCTTTCAGGGCTACTTCAATCTGGCGGATATCCAGGGTCAGGTCGTTGCGGTAGTTGCGAAATTGCCTTTGTTCGGCAATCTGTATGGCGCTTCTGCCGCCTCCACCGCCTCCAATTCTGATTCCAGATGGGTGCCTTCCCGAGTGCCCGAAGGGCGAGGTGCCACCTCTTCCAATCCAGTAGTCACCTCCATCATGTTGCTCTTTTTGTTCCTGGAGCCTTTTTTCAAGCTCCTGCAGCAGTTCATCAAGGTCCATACTATCAAGTAATGCCCTTTCCTGTTCGGTCAGGAGCATCCTGTTGATAGGGTCTTTAAGCCAGTTCAGGATTTGCTCTGTAATTTCCGCCGGGGCTTCTATACCCTTAAAATATTCCTGGAAGGCAACATCATATTGGTCGTAGTAAGCTTCGCTTTTAACCAGTATTGCTCTGGCAAGATAGTAGAAATCGTTCAAACTGGAGATGTAACCCCGGGATAGAGCTTCCATAAGGGTCATCCACTCTGTGATTGAGACGGGTACCTTTCTTTCCTTCAGCGTGTAGAAGAAGTCGGTAAACATGTGTGTCCTTTAGCTATCGATTATTAGCGTGGTGTCCCGTAGCTATCGGCCATCCCGCTGCTGGCCTGTCCCCTTTTCTTATAGGTGTTTACGAAATAGTTATAGTCTGTTTCCTTCTTCAGCATGGCGCCGACAAAGGGAATCTCCTTCGATATCTCTTCGTTTGGCGTCCCGCTGGCGATAAGAACCTGAATCCAATCTATTAACTCACTTGTTGACGGTTTTTTGCGGAACCGGTCAATCCTCCGCAGTGAGTAGAAAGTTTTGATGGCTTCATCTAGAAGCTTATTTTTGATGTCAGGGAAATGGACGTTGACTATCTCTTCCATAAGCGTTGGGTCGGGAAATTCGATGAAGTGGAATATGCAGCGCCGTAAAAAGGCATCGGGGAGCTCCTTTTCGGCATTGCTGGTAATAATTACAATAGGCCGATGGACTGCTGTAATCGTCTGCTCAGTCTCCGGAATATAAAAGCTCATCTCATCCAGCTCATTGAGCAAGTCGTTGGGAAACTCAAGGTCGGCTTTATCTACCTCGTCGATGAGGAGCGTCACCTGCTCTTTAGAAGTGAAAGCCTGCCCCAATTTACCCATCTTTATATATTGTTTAATATCTGAAACATCTTTGTCGCCGAAACGGCTATCGTTAAGCCTTTGTACCGTATCATAGACATACAGCCCTTCTTGAGCTTTGGTGGTCGATTTTATGTTCCATACAATCAGTTTCTTATTTAAGTCTTGGGCAATGCTGTGGGCAAGCAGTGTTTTTCCTGTTCCCGGCTCGCCTCTAACCAATAGAGGCCTCTTTAACGCTATGGATACATTAACAGCGTTTCTCAGGGCCTCAGAAGTAACATAATCCTGCGAGCCTTTGAATTTGCTAAAGCCATCATTACTCATTATTCGATTCGTCTCCTTAGTGTCAAGTATTCAGGGCACGGGTACACTTAACATGCTGTGGTTAATTGTATGTGATATTGAGATATAAATCAATTAAATGTACTCGTCCATATGATTAGTGACATCTCTGAAAAAGCCGACCATGTCAAGTTTCTTGAGCAGGTCATTTCCTATACATCTCTCCGTGCCGATAGGGCACAATATTACGTTCAGGCTGGGGCTGCCCAA
>Ga0265594_1001917_pt1 | contig 15558 bp, 16 predicted proteins | sample saktaG_11_FD_190147 | JGI IMG/M metagenome (GOLD analysis project Ga0265594, IMG submission 190147) | Saline water microbial communities from Sakinaw Lake, British Columbia, Canada - sak_2011_5_24_80m | ecosystem: Environmental > Aquatic > Non-marine Saline and Alkaline > Saline ... | reverse complement strand
AACGATAGGAGATGGTCTCCAATACTTCTTTTGAGTCTGTATAGTTCCCGGTACTTCGCCTTTAGTATCAGGTCCAGCAGATATTGTGTCATTTAAACCTATAACATGATCATAAAAAGTAGCATTTTGCTGTGCGTTAATGTTGAAATCAGTACAGCGAACATCAATAGTACTTCCTAGAAGAGTGGAGATATTCGCAATCCCCATATAACCTGTTTGGACATTACCCATAATAAGAGAATGAAAAGTGGTTAGTCTTTAGCCACCTGTTTTTCAACGGACTCACTGTAACGACATTTTGGGTACTGATTGCATCCAATGAATACGTTACCATCACTTTTATTCTTTCTTTCTACAAGTTCTCCCTTCCTGCCTTTCTTTTCGCATTCTGGGCAGGGGCGACCAAGCTTTTTAACCGTAGCCTTCTGTTTAATAGAGAACTTACCATCTTCGTTTTGCACAAAGATTGTTTTGCATTTTGGATAGCCGTCACATGAGAAAAACTTACCAAAACGCCCGTCTCTCTCTGAGATTTCATTTTCTTTACAAACAGGACATTTAACACCCATACTTTTCTTCTCTATTTGGGGGGCATCCTTTTGGGCATTACCAATATGGTCCATAAGAATAGCATAGAAGCCATTAATGACATCTAGATATTGTTTCTTGCCTTCTGCTACATCAAATAACTCATCTTCAATTTGGACAGTATATCCTATGTCCATGAAGAAGTCTTTGAAGCTTGGAGTAAGATAATCAATGATCTTCATACCGAGAATAGTCGCAACCAACCCTCGCCCTTTGCCCTTACCTTGTTCTTTTTCGACATACCCCTTATCTTGGATAGCTGTGATGATAGTATCTCTAGTTGATGGACGCCCTACTCCCTCTTCGTCAAGCTTCTTCGTAAGGCTACTTTCATTGAAACGAGATGGCGGTTTCGTTGAATGTTTACTTTTCTTGAGATCTTTAAGTTCAAGAGAGTCGCCCTTACAAGCTTCAGGAAGAATTTCTTCTTTTGTTTTAGAAAACGTGTAAACCTTTGACCACCCATCAAACTTAATTGTTTGGCCTCTAGCAATTAGCTTATGACCACTATTAGCTTCAATATTGTAAATAAGTTGATCTACGATCTGAGGCGTCATCTGACACGCTACAAATCGTCTACGAATTAGATCATACATCTTTTTTTCATCATTATCATCAATATCATCGCCCTTATTATTGACATCGGTTGGGCGGATACATTCATGAGCTTCTTGGGCGGCGGCTTTCGACTTCTTCTTGTATACGTTGGCTTTCTTGGGAAGATACTCAGCGGGGCAACCACTCTTGATCATACCTCTAACTTGTTCTATAGCTTCGTCAGAAATGTTAAACGAGTCAGTTCTGATATAAGTAACCAATCCCTGCTCGTAAAGCTTCTGGGCGATGGTCTTTGATTTTTTCAGGCTCCATCCGAAAGCATTAGCACTAGCAGACTGAAGAGTTGGAGTGTCAAACGGTGGGTAGGGAGAATTCGACTTTTCTTTGCGCTCTATATCGGTAATCTTGTATGAAGCTTCCTTTAGGGCTATAAGGTCTTTGTCAGCCAGCTTTTCGTCTTTATATCGGTTATCTGTATGTTTAGTTACGACCCTAGCCCAAAATTTTCCTTTGGCTGCTTTGAGATCGGCCTCTACAAACCAATAATCCTCAGGTATAAATGCATCGATCTCTTTCTGTCTGTCACAAACCAACCTAAGCGCAATAGACTGAACTCTACCAGCAGACGACCCAGAAATCTTAGCCGTATACCATAAGACGGGTGATACCTTATAACCAATGAGACGATCTAAAATCTGCCGAGCCTTCTGAGCGTTAACAAGATTCATATCAATATCTCGCTTGTTCTTTACGGCTTCCAGAACAGCCTTCTTGGTAATTTCATCAAACGCTACTCTGGTGCATTTTGCCTGATCTTTCTTGGGTAGAATGTCGTAAAGATGCCAAGATATCGCTTCGCCTTCTCGGTCAGGGTCAGTGGCAAGAAAGATTTCGTCGGCTTGAGTAGCTAATTCTTTCAGTTCCTTGACATTTTTCTTCTGTCGATCAGGAACTTCAAATGTAGGCGTGAAATCGTTTTTAATGTCAATATTTATGCCTTTTGGTGGAATCTGTCTGATATGTCCCATAGAAGAAGCTAATTTATAATCAGCACCAAGGTATTTCTTAAGTGTTTTGCACTTCTTCGGACTCTCTACAATAAATAACTTCATAATTGTTCCCCTATAATTTTGATAATATTATACAGTATAACATAAAAGGATTATAGAGAATTTTCATAGAAATAAGTAATACAGAATGGAGGTCAATATGCCAAGGACAAAGATGAAAATCAAAGTAGCACCAGATGCTAAGAAGAACATGACGCCCCATACATCTTCTGAAGTCGAAAGAGCACTAACGGAAAGCCAGAATATGTTAGAAATGGTCATCAATAATGTACCTCAACATATTTTCTGGAAGAACACTAATTCAGTTTTTATAGGATGCAATAAGAACTTTGCGAAAGCTGTAGGACTAAATAAGCCAGATGATATCAAAGGAAAAACAGATTTCGACCTATCTAATGCTGACGATGCAAAACATTTTATAGAAACAGATAAGCAAGTCATTAGCCAAAACGAGCCAATAGTCAACCTAATCGAGCGATATAATGGTAATAATGGTGAAGTATGGATCAGTATAAACAAAATACCCCTTCTTAATGAAAAAGGAGTCGTAATAGGACTATTGGGAACATTTGAAGATATCACTGAACGTAAAAAAATGGAATTGAAAATCCATAAAAGCGAGGAAAAGTATAGGAGTCTCATAGAGTTTACCAACACAGCATTTATCATTTTAGATACTAAATTACGAATAATTGAAACCAATGCAACGTTTATGAATCTTGTCGAATTACCTTCAGAAACTTTTATCTTAAACAGTAGTCTTCGTTCATGGGTTGTCGGCAAAGACATCGATAAATTTGACGAGTCTTTCAAACAAGTCTTAAATGGAAAAATTTTGGACGATATGGAAATCAATTTGATCAATGAAAATGGTCCAAATGTTTATGTTGGAATAAGCGCCAATATTATCGAAAATGGAGAAAAACGTATTTTTTGTCTTTTGAGAGATAAGTCATTTAAAAAAGAAGCTATGTCACAACAGTATATCCGAAAACAAAAAAAGAAAGATAAACTCATACAAAAACTAACAGAAATTAGGAATGAGCTTAAAAATAAATAGAGACAGGAAGGGATATTAAAATGGGATTGCCTGGCTTACAAATAAACACGCCAATTTATCAATTCGACTTAACGATAATTCTTTCCGTAATTGTCTTTTGTTTGAGCGCTATGGGGACTATCGTAAAAGTATTTAGCAAAGCTGCCAAACCAGAAGAATTGCCGGGTACAAGCCCTTATTGCCAACAACACAAAAAAGATGTCGAAAAATTACAAAAATTTACTGAAGACCAAACCGATAAGAATCAGGAGCTTAGAGGACTAGCTGCTAAACTTGAGGTTGAAGTTGCCGTATTAAAGAGAGATTGCGAAACGAAAAATAAATCATTAGAAGAAATGAAAGAAAACAATAGATCACTTGCAATAAGACTTGATGACATGATTCGCCAATTGATCGACTACGCCAATAGTTAAAGACAACATTTCTTATACTTTTTACCACTCCCACATGGACAGGGATCATTGCGTCCTACTTTATCAGACTTTCTCTCTATAGACTCATTCTTTAGATTATAATCGATAAAAAGCTTACCATTAAAATGATCTAACTCATGTTGTACCGCTATTGCTATAAGTCCATCATTCCCAGACTCATTAGGATCAGAAGAATAATAAAAACTCCATGTTTCACGCCTTAACTCATTTCCGTCTATAACGTCCGATTCTACAGTGCATTGACGATATCGTTTCGTATTATGAAATTCATTTGGAAAAGACAAACACCCTTCATTAACAAAAATAAACTCATCCTCCGCCTCTATAAGCTTCGGATTGATAAGAATGACTTCTCTACCTTGACAACGAATAACCCCTAGAAGCTTCGCTACGCCTATTTGAATGGCAGATAGACCCACACCGTTATTTGTTTCTTTTAAAGCCATCCTAAGACGTTCTATGAGCTTCTGAGCCTCTGCCGCCGAGGTAACTGGCTCTGATTTCTGCCTAAGTATCGCTAGATCTCTAATAATCTTAACCATTAAACCCACCTAAGTTCTGCAAATTGAGTATATTCTTTTGCTTTAGCCAACAATCCATTTAATTTAGCTGGACTATATGGCTTAATCAACTGACTGTTTTTATCCAACATATTAGGTGTAATACGAAATTGTTGAAGAATCCATCGCTCATCTTGTCTTATAATCCCTCCAATATTGCGAATATCTTTCTTCTTAATGTAAGGGGGATAGAGAGTAGTTCGTAGCTCATAGTCGAAATTGTCTCTAAGTCCCTTCTCTTGAGTCAGAATGGTTTTCGAACGTATCATTTCCGTCATTGGATCGAATGAACTATCTAAGTATTGTGGCGCAACCTCGTAAACTACCTTCAAATCCATAACGACAAAACTAAGATAGGGTATGAGATATTGGATTACACTGTGATTGGTTCCATTAGTAGCCATTCCAACTTTAACGCCCCAAGACCAAATTTCATCAATAAGATTCTTCAATTGAGTTAATTCCGTGCATGTCGGCTCACCCCCGCTAATCAAAACCATTTCCGAACCCAAATCCTTCACCTTATTATGTATCTCATCAATTGAAACTTTAGAAGAAGAATGAGGAAAAATAAGATCCGAATTCATACAATAAGGGCATCGTAAATTGCAACTAGACAGAAAGATAACGGGAACGAAATGATCTTCCCCCGCTTCGCTGCATTCGTTAAAACCACATAATATAGGAAGATTAGACTTCATCGGGATCAAAATCATCAGTGTTTGCAAAGAAACGGGGATCAATTGCTATATCATTCATGTTTAAAAGATCGTCTAATTCGGTATTTTCAATAGGCTGAATCAATCCATTAACATCCAATATAAATTGCTGTCCAGTCATAGCATCGACGCCTATAAAATTAACTTGAGTCATAATAGAGTCACCATCAGTAAATGTTACATCTTCTTCTGGATAAACTCTCCAATTCGTTTGAGCCGTAGTAGTTCCTGTAAATCTTTGACGTCTTGTAGGAGTTAGCCACGCCCCGAATCTGTCTCTCTCTGATTTCGACTTAAAGATTGATGCGCCACTCCTGAAAATAGATACCAAATATTCTTGTGCCTTTGGCGAATTCTTAAGCGCCTTATGAACTAATTCCCTATGGCAGTTCGACTTTCCAGAAGTGTTTTCCCAACAACAAAGAAAATAAATCTTATTGGGATTTAGATTTTGCATCCAATTTCTTATATCCTCTTTCCTCTTCTTAAGAATAGCGACATAATCCTTACAATAAGCTGTCCAATCCTTTTCAGCATGATATCTATTAAGGAGATCCCAAGTAGGGCAGAATTCATCTATGCGTCCCTTGAATGCCGCCGAAACATATGGCAGCTTCTCAAAAGGTGGGTGTTGAAGTGCGATAGAATAGACTTCAAAATTACTTGGCTTCTTCTTCTCATTCATCAAGAAGTTAATTTTGCAGTATTCGCCATTAGATAACTTAATAAAAACGAAACGCTGTTCGAGAAGTATGTTGGCGTCCCAGAAATTAGTAAGGAATACAATAGCCTTTTTAGGGCTTACGTTTTGAGGCTTCTTTGATGGCATCGATTATCTCTTTTTCGGTGTAGTTGTCGCCTTGAAAGACTTTTTGACCTATGACGAATCCCGGCAAGTCGCTAATACCATTTGTAACAGCGATACCAAGAGCAGCCTTACTAGTATAATTGAATTTAGCTATTTCGCAAGATATTTTTGAACATTTATTGATGGCTGATTCTATCATTGCAATAGCTTCATCGCAATCTTTACAGTCGGGAGCAGAAATATAGAAGATTCGAACTTGCATTAGTACCTCAAGACAATCCTCTCATCTATTTTCCCATCTATATCGGGATCAAACACCATTGAAATTGTCTTGCCCACCAACATTTCAGCGGTTTTTCTCAATGACTCTACGATTTCTTTCTCTGTCCGATCCCCATAAGAAAAACAAGACCTATTAATTTGATGACTAAGCCTACCCTCTTCGCATTCGCCTAGAATAACTATTGATTCGGCTTCCTCAACATACGTGGCATTAATGACCTTAATTCTTCGCTGGACTGGGGTTGTCATCAACTTCCTCCACAAGTTTTAAATCCTCAAATGTTGGCATCGCAATCGAGAACTTTTCTTCTATTTGTTTCTTTATCTGAATAATTAGGTCTTCTATCGATTCTCGCTTTGCCGCTAACATAAATGAAGTTAAACGCGAAAGCCAATCTTCTCCCAAAAATGTAAACAATAACCAGTCATGGAACGTTCGGTAATTCTCTTTCTGTTCTATTTGAGTATCAGAGAAATTACCAATTGTCGAATCAATATAACTTAACTCGTCATATAGAAAGTCAATAAGCTTTGATGTCAACTCGACACTATCATCAACTCGCTTTACATTTGGGCATTGTACATTAAGAGGCAATTCGTCTCTAGTCAAAAGACCCTCATAGGCCTTCTCGAATTTATCTACTCGCCCATTATATTCATCCTCGGGCCATAAACCATACATGCGACAAGAAAGAGGGCGACATTCATAATACTTGCATTCCCCATCTACGGTCAATAACATACAAGGCTTTACGAGAGTTTCCTTGCCCCACTTCTCGAATTCATTACGAAAGAAATATTCGATACTCTTACAAATAAGTTCAATCTTACCTTCCTTAGATTCATTAGACCAAACTTCTTTAAGTAGCTGAACAAATTCACAATAATTCAACTGGGGCATGGCAACCTTACAGCAGTCACAAAGCCCCTGACAAGTCGTATCTAAATTGACCTGACTGTAATATACATTATGCAAACGTTCCCTTAAAGTTATCTTTCGAACCTTAGACTTGAAAGGGATAATATTGTTCTTCTTTTGCTTTTTGCTTTTCTTCTTACTCATAATACACCTATTATACAAATTTAATCCATTTTTTGATTTGATATTATGTAATTTCCTTAACTCGACTCATCCCATTATCACCGGGAGCTTTCTCAATTAGAATGTGATGATCTAGCCTCTCATTGATTTCTGCATCATGAGATATCACCAATACCCTACTGAATTTATTCTTAAGCTTATCAAGAAGTCTGAATACAGCCTTAATCCTGTCATCATCAAGAGAACCAAAGATCTCATCCAAACATATGATTTCAGGCTTGCTCGCGCTCCTAGAGAATGACAATAACGCTAATCCAATCGCAACAGCCAATCTTGATAGCTCTTTCTCACCTCCGCTAAGCATACTGAATACTTCGCCAGAGTTACCTCGAATCTCTAAATCAACCTTAGACTTATCATTAATGAAAAGTTTGATAGCCATTTCTCCACCGCTCAATGTGTCTAAGAAGTCTTTAACAAAAACATTTAGGAGAGGTAGGTATTTCTTGACAATACGAGTCTGAATGCCCTCAAGTCCGTATACGTCATCAAGAACTAGCAATCTATTGAGAATCTTAATTTCTTCTGTCGCCTTAGACTCAAGTGATACTACTTTCTTTTGATCAGAGAGCAGATTCTCGACATCTTTTTTGAGTGAACCTATCTTTGAATTACATTCTGCTTTGCCCTTGGACACCTGCTCATTCTGATCCCTGAGTGTTTTAATTTCTGTTAGCATAGGGGACGCATCATTACTGACCTTGATGCGTTCTGCGACAATCTTGGCAACTTCCTCAGAGATCTTCTTTATCTCATCATCATATTGTTTATTGATGGAGATAATTTTCTCTTGGTATCCCTTCTGCTGCCCTTCCATATTCGCAACATCAATTCGAATCTCTTTTAGCAATGTCACCGCTTCTTCGCTCTGCTTTTTGAAATCCTCAATGCGCTTCTTTTTATTCTCAAACGCCTGAATCTCCGTATTGATAACGCCTTCTTTAATTAGCCATGCATTGATCTGATCGAGCTTGCTTGCCCCATTAGCTATCTTATCTGTTAGCTCTTTTACTAAAACTTCAACTTTCTGAACCGCAGCTATAGCTTTGACGTGATCCGCATCGAGAATCGTTAGGATTGACTCAATATGCTCTCTGGTTACTTTACTTTTACAAGTTTCACAAATAAAAGCCCCATCAACTGCTTCCTTCAATTGCGCCCTAAGAGGTTTCATCTCTTCTTCTAAGCGTTCCATGTTAGCCCGAAGCTTAGTAACTGAAATAACATTCTCTTCTCGTTCTTTCTTGATTACTTCCATACGCTCACAGAACTGGGACTTCATCGCCTTGGCTTTCTCGACCTTTGCTAAGTCTTGCTTGCGGCTGTCCATATCAAAACTATCAATGTCGTTTTTGAAGTCGATAACCGCTTGCTTAAGTTCTGCTGTCTTTGCTTCGCCCTTCTTTATCCTCTCCTGCTGACTAATGACCTTGGTCTTCATCTCGGTTTCTAATTTGCGCCATTCTGCAACTTGAGAACCCTTTTGATGCTCCTTCTGTTCGAGATCATTTTTCAGACTAACTTCCTGCTGCATAAGCTCATTAGATCGTTTAAGGATATCAGAATTCTCAAGCTCACCAATCTTCTTAGAATTCTCGTTCGATTTCTGAGTTGCAATAATTATTTGCTGCTCAAGGATTTTGATTTGACCTTCTATATCATCTTTAGACTGTCTACCTTCTAGACTCTGTTTGATAATGTCAATCTGAGCACGTATTTTGTCAACGTCTTTGCTTTTTTCATTCTTCCTATTACGGACAACTTCTAGGCATCCCGCAACTACGTTTTCTAAATGGAGCAACCTGACTATCATCTCTTTTCGGGTCTTATCAGTGCCAGTGAGGAATTGTCCAGCATCATTCTGCCCGAACATAACGCTGTTGACGAAAACCTCATAATCCATATTAATTGCTTCGAGAATAGCTTCATTTGTATTAGTAGTCCGATGGCTTGCTTCGCTTTCTTTCTCTTCGGCATTGATACATTCAAACTCAATATCGGGAGAATGATTTTTATGAGATTTATTAAATTTACGAATGCGTTTTAAACGATATATTCGCCCCTGCTCTTCAAAAATAAGTTCAACAAAACATTCAGTAATATCTTTGGGAATTACACCATTAATTCTTGTTACAACGGAAATAGATGCTGTAGATGTCTTTTCCGTGTTGACGTTCTTTCTTACGATGTGATCATAAAAGCCATAACAAATTGCTTCCATGACCGTAGATTTGCCAACACCATTAGATCTGTCAAAATTATTACCGAGAACACCTGCTATGCCTGCTAAATTGACCATACAGTTGTCTTGCTTGACATTCTCTATATGACGAACTGGATTCTTAACTACTGAATCATAAATATCATCTATGGTCGCCTCACCAGTTTCAAGTAACTTTCTGTGGGCATCAGTTAAATCAAAAACTATACTGTTGTTCTGCTCCCTGAAACGGAAGAAATTTTGCATTCTGACTGCATAAATCTGCATTACTTAGACTCCATCGTTTGTTTGTAAATTTCAACAGCTAAATCAATCGTAGCCTTTTGCTCAGCCTCATCCGAAATTCTCTCTGTTATGATTTCCTTGACGACTTCAATAACATCAGCCGCCTCTATATGTCCTTTTTCATCAATTTCTCGTTCGAGATCAGATGCCTCTTCTTCTTGTTGATTATCTTTTACTGATTGCTTGTGGAAGATGTGAATCGCATTTAATTCTTTAAGGACTTTACTTTTGAATTCATCCATCCCTGTAGAAAATGGAATTAGCTCTTCACTTGTTCCAATAAACGTTACTTTGACGATAGATCCCTGATATGCAGTTTTGTCAAGAGTTTCAAAGTCTTTCTTGATCTTTTCAAAGTTACCTCTTAATTCTAACATCGGACGACAATTAGGATACTCTATGAATTTACAACATCCCATCTTATCATCTTTCTCAACCTCATCATCGAAAACTACAAAACCTTTACGTTGTTCAATTTCAGTAAAATTATTCTTCTCAATACTACCCGTATACATACCTATACAGGTTTTAGTAGCTAGAAGATGGAAGTTATGAAAATCCCCCAAGAAAACATATTCTGCCCCCAAACGATCCAAATCATTAATAGAAACATCATCAGGATTTTTGTTAATAAAATTCTTTACACTTATTGCGGTTGTAGTCGTATTAGTTTCGTCATCGGAGAGATACTGATTCATAACATCTCCTTGAACTCCGAAATGTCCAAAGAAAAGGGTTTTGAGTCCACTACCTTCTATCTCTGCAACCTTAGTTACAAATCGATCAAACTCTTCTTTAGGCGTAACATTCTTGCGTTCGATATCTAAAGAGTAAGGGAAGAACAGAAATCTATACCCATACTTCTTCGAATCGCATAAAATTGGCTTATCAATAACACTAATACTCTTCAACCCCAATTCTTGAATATCTTTCAGTGCATGATGTCTTCTACATACATCATGATTTCCAATTAGGATATAAACTGGAATATTTTTTTCATTGAGACGCTTAAGCTGTGAACTAAAAAATCCTCGAATCTCATTGGATGGCTCGAAATGATCATAGATATCCCCATTGAAAACTATAATGTCTGGGTTAATTACATCTACGCATTGATCAACCATCCATCTTAACGACCTAACGAAATCGGCTTGCCTAAAGGGGAGATTAGTAAACTCTCGATCCATTACCCCACGATATACGCTTTTGTTTAAATGACAATCTGCTATTACTGCTATCTTCATATTATTTAGATTCCTATTTTGTCTATGCTTCCGCCGCAATTTACAATATAGCCTTGCACATCGCCTGTCGTACTCGTCTTATTTTATCGCTTTTCATTAACTATCCCAATATCTATTTTCTTCCATGTCGCTTACTTCTAAAAAATTAAGTGCATCTTGCAACATGCCTTCTCTAAATAAAATTCCCGCTACTGATCCACACAATTCTGGGCAAGATTCTTTACGATTTTCCAAAAAATCTTCAATAAATTTTAGATGCTCAGAAATATTATCGTCAACAGTTCTTTCAGCTAGGTTTCTATAAAGTTTATGCTTTGTTTCAATATAATCTAAATACTTGGCTTCTGGTTTTGGTTTTTCTTGAGCAAGATCAAATTTCATTTCTTCAACAAGTTGCTTAACAATATCCCCCAAAGTCTCTGTTCCTCTAACCGCATCATCATAATGCTCTTTGACATATAATCCGCCTGCGCCACAACCAAATCCAAACACTATTTTCTTGTCATAGTCTTCGATATTCATTTCCTATCCTTTTCCGTTTCTTCTTTCTTCCGCCTCCTTAAATATTCCCTTTCATTATACAAAAAAAGGGAGATAAGATTTACAAATCTTATCTCCCTTTTTAATTATATGATTAGATTTCGTTCGTATAGGCGTAGAACGCTATCCCAGTTCTCTCATTACCGTTAATATCCGCAACGATAAAGGTTGGCCAACAGTAAAGATCGGGACCTCTAGTTGCAGTATAACCTCTCGCAATAGCAAGAGCTTTAGCCGCTTTACCAATAGTAGAATTTCCAAAGCAACGAATCACAGCTTCTTTATTTTCTTCCAAAGAATGCGCTATAGCCCCTGCAAGTTTCTTAACGGCTATTTTTCGTTCTTCCGCAGGCAAATCCTTAGGATCAGACTTAACCATTAAAACGCTCTTGACTTCTTCTATGATTCTGTCTTCCTCCTCCTGCACAGAGGCGAACGTACAAAAACATATGCCAGTCAAATCGCTGCCACCTATTTTTGTAGTAATAAATGCAGGCGAACAAGATAGTTGTAGTTTTTGTTCTCCCTGCTGAATACCGACATAGTTTTTAGCGATAGCAAGAGCTTTAGCCGCCTTGCCTATAGAGGCGGGTCCAAAACATCTTACGTTTATTTCTCCATTAGCTCTTAAAGAATGCGCTATAGCCCCTGCAAGTTTCTTAACGTTCCTCTTTCTGTCTTCGGGACTAATGTCGGCAGCATCGGCCTTAACTTTGAGAGCCGTAACGTATTCTTCTTTTATCTCCTTCGCTTCCTCTATTATTTCAACTTTGGTTTCTTCTACCGCTTCAAGCTTAGGTTCCCCTATAACTTCTTGTACTACTGTTTCTCCTGTCATGCTTTGATTCTCCTTCGTTATTTATTATCGAGTTTATTAATCAATGACAAGTGTATTATACATAAATAGTGTTTCACGTTACTCTTTTTTTTTAAATTTTAGCACAAAAAAAGCCTCCCCGAAGGGAGGCTTCAAATGACCCTAGTCTTTAGTTTATCGCCCGATCTGTTCTATAATATAATCCTTGTTGCGACGGAACTTTCGAATAGTGCGCAGAATATCATCTGATTCTTTAGTTTTCTTCAACTCGATAACATAATGCAGGTTATTTGTATCAGACACCCTATAGCTCATTAAATCAAATGCGCCGGGGACAGAAACCTTTTCGTCAATAATCTTTGAAACGGTTTGATTGCATTTACGGTTCTTTTTTAATCGCTTAGCTTGAACTTCATTAAGTTTAATCCTGCCACATTTCGTCTTACTTTCTTTGACGACAGATGCTACTGTCTCACCATTACTTAATCGTTTCAAAACAACCTTCATATGAGGGTCGTTTTTACAGATCATTTCAATAGTTTCGTCAATACTAATTTCTTCTCTTATACTATTCTCAGTTGCAATCTCATCGGCAAGAATATCTTTCAGTGTACTTTCCTCACCATCTCCCTTATTGTAATTGTAATCAAGTGACAAAAGAAAACTAAGAGGAGATTCATTTTCCATACCCTCAGGAACTCGCTTCTTAGCTAGCTGACTACTACGTATATTCCTAACGCAATACAGAAGAGATGCAAATAAAAATGTATTAAAAGACCCTTTGCATTGCTTATATCCATACACAGCCTTTATGAAATGATAAACTAACTCTCCAAACATGTCATCAGAATCATTAATCAGATACGAATATCGTTTAGACCATATTTGCAACGTTGGGATTCGATTGTAATATAGTTTCTCTAGTAGTTCTTTCTTTTTGGTTCGTTGAAATTTTACCACGTCCTTATTCTCTTGTTTCCTATCAATATTTACAAAATTCGCAGACTGACGAAAATTCCATGATTTCTGATTACTTGCTCCAACTTTACCTTTTAGCATTTTATCTCCTTTACCAACATTTAATATTAAACTGACACTTCTTACATTCTTTTGACGTTTTTGTTTTATAAGGTCTCTCGGGCTTAACCAATTTAGACTTCATACGAAATAGATCTAGACATTTCTTTTTGATGGATTCTATAATTGGTCGGTAAGGTATTACATGAAAAATTATGTATTCTTGATTATTAAGATTCTCGTATATCAACATCCCATCCTGTATTTCTAAAAGCCATGAGTAAATCATTAATTCGATGACATCTTTTTTTCTAGCGGTATGTTTCTTAATGGTTTCATATGTCGAGGCATCTACTCCTTTAATTCCGATAACGACTAAATATTCGCCAATTTCAATAACGGCATCAGCATAACCAGATATATTATAATTGCAATCGGTAGCAATAATATGCTTTTTCGCAACCCGTATTCGTCCACATTTGTCAAAATAAGAGATCCATTTTTCTCGGACAGAAGACTGTGTACTCTGCAAAAAATATGTTTCTCCATGATGAAGTTCTGTAGACTTATAGAAAAGCCTTCGCGGACATTCTGTCAGATCAGCAGGATTAAAAGAACCATTGATATAAACTGATGAACGCTTCTCATTCTCATTGATTAACAGAGATCTTAATTGATTGGTTAACTCATCTTGCTTTACGAAGTCTAGTCCTACTGATTTATTTTCTAATGATTCCATTTTCGAATCTTTTTGCAAATACTTGAAATTTCAGACGATTTAAGTTGTCTCTCCTTAGATAAAAAATCCTGTAATCCATGTTCTCTAACATAAACATCTGGATCTGTCCCAAGGGGTAATTCAATGACCGAGATTGACTCGCAAAAGCCAAATTCTTTAAGAGCGAATATGGCTTTCTCTTGAGCTTTTTGACCTGACTGATTAACGTCAGCATCGAGACAAAGGCAGATATTATTGCAATATCTTGCGATTAATCCGATTTTTCGCGGGGAGAAGGCGGTTCCCATCAAACCAGCAACTGCTTTCAATCCCTCTTGCATTAACAGTATACCATCAAAATATCCTTCGACAAGGTATATTTTGTTTTTTTTAAAGATTTCTTGTCGGCATAAATTCAATAAAAATAAATGCGTTCCCTTGTGAAAGGGTTTTGGTAAATTCCACCATGTATTTCCGGGGTCTGATGATGGTTTACGAGTTGCGAAACCTACAGACGTTCCAAACTCAGAATACACTGGAACGACCAGACGATTTTTAATAAAGAATGCATGCCCTCGGTCATCTGACTGAAGATCATTTACATCTTTACCATAGAAAGCAATCTCAGGAGGAATAAGTTCTTTTCGTGAACAGTATCCGATTTTATGTCGTACAATACTCTCGTTTGAAACATGCCTACTGTCGAGATACTGACGAGCAGCTTCTATATCATCGTCCTTATCCTGAATAAGCCTATTATGACATTTAGCGATAAATTGATCTAAATGCGACATGCCTACTCCCGAATAGGAAAAAGGGGACTTGTTGCTTTTTTCACCGAAATAGCAACAAGTCCCTGAATATTATTCTGTTTCTTCTGGAACGTCTTCCAAAATTTCGTCTGCTAATTCCTCAGGATCAATGTCGTCTATTTTAGAAGCCTCTAGACTTACATTGCCAGTTGGTGAAACTATCTTACTATGATTTTCCTTCATCTCAAGGATAGCTCCGTCAAGCGTTCCTAGATCAGAATCCTCCTCAATAGCATTTTCCAGCTCGGTTAAGAGAGGTAGTACTAATTGATTTGCAATAAGGTAATCTGCCATTTCTACCATTGATGTTGCCCCAGTGTCAATACTGTCGGCTTCAAGAACGCCCTTGTTGATGCGAAGTATTCCCTTATAAGGACGAACCAACTTAGCATTTCTTGCTGCATTAACTAACATAACGACAGGATTAAGGGATTTCTGATCAAAGATAACCTTGAACTCTGCCTGACCAAAGGGTCTAGCAACCCTATTCTTGACGAATGTTACTGAACTCAATTGCCCAATGATAACATCATTTCCTTCTTCTTTGATCTTGATCTTGGACTTGCCAGCAACACGAATACGCATGTCGGAGTAGAACTTTAAAGCCTTTCCTCCGGGCGTTGTTTCGGGATTGCCATACACGACCCCTATCTTCATACGAACCTGATTAATAAAGACACAAGTCGTATCAGTACTACCGCAAGCTGATCTGATTTTGCGACA
>Ga0265594_1001915_pt1 | contig 15572 bp, 17 predicted proteins | sample saktaG_11_FD_190147 | JGI IMG/M metagenome (GOLD analysis project Ga0265594, IMG submission 190147) | Saline water microbial communities from Sakinaw Lake, British Columbia, Canada - sak_2011_5_24_80m | ecosystem: Environmental > Aquatic > Non-marine Saline and Alkaline > Saline ... | reverse complement strand
TGACCGGTATGCAGCGTAGCAGTGCTACCCCGGCAGGAGCGTGGTCTACTACCACTCCACTTCCCAGGCCCAAGAGAGAACGCAAGAAGGACATTATTGGTATAATGGCTGCTCACCGTATTCCTTATGTAGCAACCGCTACTATCGCATATCCGGAGGATTTTATAAAGAAGGTATTGAAAGCAAAGGAAATGAGGGGTACCAGATTCTTTGACCTGTTAGCTCCTTGCCCTACCGGATGGCGCTTTGACACTAAGTTTAGTGTCAGGCTTTCACGCATGGCAGTTCAAAGTCGGGTTTTTCCATTGCTGGAAGTAGAGGATGGGATACACTGGAAGATGCAACAACCGAAGGAGACGATACCAGTACGGGATTATATAGAGGCACAAGGGCGGTTTTCTCACCTGAAAGAGGCAGATATTGAGGCTATTGAGAAGGATGTGGATGAAAGCTGGGAACTCTTAATAGCTAAGGCTTCTGTTGTAGAGGAGATATAAAACTGTTTCGGTTGATTTAGAAAAATATCCCGGAAGTTAGGATTATTTAACCAGCACGTTCGTGGTTGGTTATCATTTACCTCTTTATCTCTACGTAGTCAAATTCTTTTCTCAGTTCAATAATACGGTCTCGCAATAGTGCCGCCTTCTCAAACTCTAGGCTTCTAGCAGCAGCCTTCATCTGCGATTCTAACTCCTTAATAAGCCGGGCTATATCCTCTTTATCTAAGGGGGTGGCAACATATGGGGTGCGGGTTTCGGCTACTGCCCGTATTCGTTCCGTAATATCTCGGATTGCCTTCCTTATTCCCTGTGGTGTAATGCCATGCTCTCTATTGTATCTTTTCTGGATTTGGCGGCGGCGTTTTGTCTCCTCTATGGCGGCTGCTATAGACTTGGTAACCGTATCAGCATACATGATAACATGCCCGTCTATGTGGCGGGCAGCACGTCCCATAGTCTGGATTAGCGCTACTTTTGACCTCAAATAGCCTTCTTTATCGGCGTCTAGGATGGCTACCAGACTTACCTCAGGCAGGTCAAGCCCCTCCCTAAGCAGGTTTATGCCCACCACCACATCGTAAACACCAAGACGGAGGTCACGTAGTATCTCTACCCTTTCCAAAGTATCAATCTCCGAATGAAGATAGTGGGTCTTTATTCCCAGCTCTATCAAATAATCCGCCAGCTCTTCGGCCATCCTCTTGGTCAAGGTAGTAACCAGGCAACGTGTCCTCTTGCTAACCCGTGTCCTAATCTGGTCAAGAAGGTCATCAATCTGACCATGGGTCGGTTTAATCTCAACTGTAGGCTCAAGAAGGCCGGTGGGTCTAACCAGCTGCTCTACTACCTGTTGGCTGTGAGTATATTCATAATCGGCGGGCGTAGCTGAGGTGTAGACCACTTGGTTGATATGCTGGCCGAACTCGGAGAAATTAAGCGGGCGGTTGTCCAGGGCTGATGGCAGGCGAAAGCCGTATTCCACCAGAGTTTCCTTGCGGGAGCGGTCGCCGTGATACATACCCCGAATCTGGGGTAAGGTCATGTGGGATTCATCAATGAAAAGCAGGTAGTCGTCGGGGAAGTAATCAAGTAGTGTCCATGGCGGGCTGTCCGGGGCGCGCCTGGATAGATGCCGAGAGTAGTTTTCTACGCCGGCGCAATAGCCGGCCTCTTGGAGCATCTCTAAATCATAGTTGGTGCGGGCTTCCAGCCTGGCTGCCTCTAGCATCTTGCCCTGCTGTTTAAGTTCACTTAGCCTCTCCTGTAGCTCTTGCTTGATGCTTTCAATGGCACGCATCAGCTTATCGTGTGAGGTAACAAAGTGCTTGGCAGGATAGATATCTATTGAGTCTAATTCGGCCAGAAGCTCGCCGGTTAGCGGCTCTATCTGGACAATGCGTTCAATTTCGTCGCCGAAGAATTCAATACGCAGGGCTAGCTCTTCGTAAGATGGCCGTATCTCCAGTGTATCGCCGCGAAGGCGGAATTTACCTCTGGTGAAGTCAATATCGTTGCGCTCATACTGCATATCTACCAGCTGGCGGAGGATTTCGTGGCGAGGGCGGTTATCACCACGCTTGAGGCTACAGACAAAGCTGCGGTATTCCTCGGGTTCTCCCAGACCGTAAATACATGATACCGAGGCGACAATTACCACGTCGCGCCGCTCAAAGAGGGCACGGGTGGCGGCATGGCGCAGCTTGTCAATCTCTTCATTTATATCGGCGTCCTTCTCAATGTAGAGGTCGGTCTGAGGGAGATATGCCTCCGGCTGGTAGTAGTCGTAGTAGCTGACGAAGTATTCTACGGCGTTATCGGGGAAGAAGTCCTTGAACTCGGAGTAGAGTTGAGCGGCAAGTGTCTTGTTGTGGCAGATGACCAGGGTAGGCCTCTGCACGCGGGCAATAACATTAGCCATGGTGAAGGTCTTACCGCTCCCCGTAACCCCCAGTAGCGTCTGGTGCTTGAAATCTTTGTTTAAGCCTTTCACCAGACCATCCACCGCCTGTGGCTGGTCACCGGTCATCTTAAAATCCGAGACTATTTCAAACTGTGGCATGGTTTTTGTGTTAGGATACCTCTGTGAACATCAACCCAGTATTTTTTGAGAGCTCAAGTACATACAAATTGCCCCGCAAGCCGCTACATTCAGCGATTCGGCCTTTTCCTGGATAGTGGGAATTCTTAACCGATAATCGGAGATGTTTAGCATCGCTTGCGAAAGGCCAGCCGCTTCATTGCCCAGTGCTAACAGGAGCTTATCCTGGCGGCAAAGAATTGACAGATTGTCCGCACCCTTAAGCTCGGTGGCAACAAGGGAGTAGCCGTCTTTTTTCAGTGCCTCGGTGAGCTTAAGATAATGGCTGGTTCTTCTGAGCCACACCGATAATATTGTACCCGCCGTTGACTGAACGCATTTCGGGGATAAGGGGTCGGCGGATTTTTCGGTTAGTATAACTCCGGAAAAATTAAAGGCGGCCGCAGTGCGGATGAGGGAACCCACGTTGCCGGGGTCCTGAATATCTTCGAGCAATAAGGTTTTGGTACCGATATTCTTCGGCAGATGCTCCGAGTACATGTCCCGAGGTAGATGGACAACAGCCATAATTCCTTGGGGTGTCCTTGTGGAGCTGATTGAGTGAAACTGCCGCTCGGTAACAAAGCGGATAGAATAGTCGTGGTAGAGAGCCGGCGGCTTTTCTATCGTTAGAATTTCAACTATTTCATCTGGATGCAGGCTTATAATCTGTCTAATGCCCCTATCGCCTTCGACAAGAAAGGCTTCGGCTTCAAGCCGACCTTTTGTGGTGGCCAGATTTTTATACCATTTGAGGGGTTTTAACGGAGTGGTTCTGCTATGCAATGGAGCCAACATCACCTCTTCACTCTTTCTATATATACAGGGATTAATCTGAAATTGGAGACTATCACAAATTATGGCATACTAATAGTATAGTTTTTATGGAGCAATTTATCTACCTCACTGTAAAGTGCCAACTGGCACTAAATATTGACAGATGGCATGGATTGTGATAACATTATATTAACTGGAGCAGAACTGCTGTGGTTGTTAACTAATCAGGGGGCTGTACAAGATGGATGAGGAAGATGATATAAAAGAACAAGTCAGAAGCGAACTGGAGGGAATACACCAGCGAACCGCTGAGCTGGAAACCCTGGTGGATAAGCGAAAGCACGCTGAAAAATGCTGGACGGAAGCGATGGCTATTCTGGTGGATAAGATGGGTGCAAGAAAAGGTGGGGAATAAAGAGGGATACCAGCCCTTCTTTATAAAAATATCTCCTTTTCCATGTATCTTTGTCTAACTTGTCGTTAGTCGTTCTGGAGGATGGTTCTCATTGTTTCTTAACAAGCAAAAGTATGTTATCGGCCTTATCATTTAAAAATATTTCCACTTCGGTAAGGCCATTCTGCTTAATGTGTTCTCTTATTTGCTTCTCAGTATGTAGATAAGTGAAGCCCATGCGGATAATTTCGCCGGCTGCCAATTTTATGCTACCTGGCTCGCACTGAATGGTAGTATCCCTGAGAATGCGTATCAGCTTTATTGTTCTAAAGATATCCTCTCCCTTGCTCCCGATATTGATAAGATTGAGCTGGAAACTACAGTTTTCCGGGTTAAGGCCGCGCTGGGTTAAAGGAGAGATATTAAATGCCACATTGGGTGGATTGTGGTATGCCCTGTCAAATGACTCTTGAGCAAGCTTCTGTTGTTCCCTATCGGTGGGAAATAAGTGGCAGTCAAACAGGAATAAATCATCGGCTTCAAGCTGGTTATAAACGCTTGACAATAATGTGTCGGGCTCATAGTTACAAAAATTATTACCTAATAAACATAAGAGAACGGGTGGCTTCCAGCATTGTCGTAGTAACGCTAGTTGTTTCAGGTTACCTACTATGCCTACTTTCTCAACATCCATATCAATTACCCTACTGAGTGCCACATCTACCAGTTCGCTACTAACGTCAACCGGATAGTATTTTGGTGATAGACCTTGTCTGATTAAGGTCTCTACTAAAATCTGCTCCTTCTGTCCACTTCCCACGCCGATGCTGACTACATCAAACTTGCTTGAAATGTGTGATGCTATAGCATCTATGCTTTGCCGGAGCAAGTCAGTTAGTGACGTAGCTACTGTGAATTCTGCGGATTCATCGAGTGCAAGCCAGTTCTTACTTCCAGTGTCGCCAAGATATAAAAATTCGTCTGGCATTTCACGTCTAATAAGGCATTCGCAGAACTGCCTTTCAAGCTCTTTCTTGGTCAGAAGTTCAATTTTCTTCAACTATACTCCTTACTCAAAAAATGTTCTAAATAGTATAGCTGCTGGGGGGTAATTTATCTACCTTACCCCCTTTATCCCCCTCTCCTTTGAAGGAGAGGGGGATAAATAAAAAAGAGAGGCGAAGCCTCTCTTTAGCTCTTCTTATCTAGACCTAAACTTCATGTATCTATTTATTAACCAACATATGTAAACGATGTGCCAAGCTTAGTGCAATATCTACATAGCGCATTGCATCTTTGTGGTCTATTTCAAATTCGAGTGAATGAGCTGCATTATTTCGCATTCGGCGAAGATTGTCGTATAATTCTATTGTTTCCTTCTGTAACTTAGCTTTTTGCTCTAAGTTGCTAATTACTTCTCTCCCTGTTCTTGCCCTTATAATTTCAATGCCTTGCGCTCTAGCAGCTTCTGTTGTAGAAGCTTCAACTATTAGCCATGCTTCAGTTACTGCTGCCCTAGGGGATATTTCGGCAACTTGAGATAATCTATCATAAGTTGAAGTCGGGGCAACTGGTTCTGGGATACTTCTTACTTCCGCTGGTGTGGGTAATTGCAATTCCTTAGCTTTAGATTCAGCATCCTTGAGGTCTTTGCTAAATATAACTTCAAATCCTCTATATTTCACCCTAGATAAAGTAAGGATTACACGTCCAAACTGTGAACGAAAAACCAGAGCAATGATAATTACGACCAGAGGCCATGCAATTATTTCTAGAATTTGGATAAGTAGATTATCAATTTCCATAACTTAGCTCAAAATTAGTACCTCCTTTTACCTCCCCCCCAAATACCCCAGTGCCAGCTTAATCTTTTCCTCAAGGCTAATATCAGGTGACGGAGAGAGGGTGGCTAAGGCCTGGGTGGCTTCGGCTACGGAGTAACCGAGGGAGGTCAGGGCAGCTAAAACATCGGTGTTTTCCTGGGCCAGCTGGGCTGTGGGGGTAGCTATTAAGCCAGCGCCTATTTTCTCTTTAAGCTCCAGGATAATACGGCTAGCCATCTTTTTGCCTACACCCGGAACTGTGGTCAGTATTTCGGTACTGCCGGTAGCAATCGCCATAACTAGCTGCTCGATCTTCAAGGTGGAAAGCATCGCCAGCGCCAGCTTGGGGCCTAACCCGGATACACTAATCAGGGTTTGAAAAAGCCCCAGCTCATCAGATGTGGCAAAACCGTAAAGGGTGGCGTTATCTTCTCTAAGGTGAAAGTGGGTGTGTAATTTGACCTCTTTCCCAACGGTGCCCAGTGTGCTCAGGGTGGAGGTGGGCATATATACCTGAAAGCCTATCCCACCGACATTAATAATTGCCCACTCACTGCCGATTGAATCTAGTTTACCATTCAGGCTGGCTATCATTGTCTCTCCTTTATTGCCTGGCCAGCAGACTATTCAGGTGCATCTCCTGTTGATGGCAGATGGCTACTGCCAGGGCATCAGCAGCATCATTGGGCTGCGGCACTTCAGTTAACTCCAACTGGAGTTTGACCATTTCCTGGATCTGCTCTTTGGAACTAGCCCCGTAATTAGCCACTCGTTGCTTTACCTGAGCGGGTGTATATTCATAGACTGGGATTTGGCAGGTGGCTGCTGCTAGAATGGCTATTGCTTGAGCCCTGCCTATCGCCATTGCTGCTTTGACATTCTGGGCAATAAATGGTTGCTCTACTGCTACGGCGTCAGGGTGGTGTTGAGCGATTATTTCTAAGATTGCCTGGTAAAAGAAACTCAAACGCTCCCCAATCGGGGAGTGGGTTTTGGCATTTAGAGCGCCATAGCTAACCGGGGTTATCCTGTCCTCATTAGCCTCTATAACCCCGTAGCCCATACTTCTTGTGCCAGGGTCAATACCTAATATTCTCATGATATTGTTAAGCGAGATGATTCAGCTAAATTATGTAGACTGGTTATATTTCTCAAAAATTTCTTCGGGAAAATCAGCGTTGCTAGTAACATTCTGCACTTCGTCTAATTCCTCTAATTTATCCAGCATTTTCAGTGTGGTCAGTGCTGCCTTTTCCTCAAGCGCAACCATAGTTTTAGATATCTTAATCATATCGGAAGAGGCTATGGGCAGTTTTTGTTCCTCTATAAATGCCCTCACTTTTTCCATATCTTCGGGCTTGGTGTAAATTTCCATGTAGTCGCCTTCTGCCTTAATATCGTCAGCGCCAGCATCTATGGCTTGCAGCTCAAATTCCTCGACATCTAAATTAGCGATGGGAATGGTAATCAGACCCTTGGATTCAAAGAGCCAGGCAACACAGCCGCTTTCTCCCAGGGAACTGCCGTGACGGGAGAATATGTTCCTGACATCCTGTAGGGTCCGGTTACGGTTATCACTTAGTGCCTGTACCAGGATAGCCGTTCCGCCAGGCCCATAGCCTTCAAGAACCATCTCTACTAGGGTGGTGCCTTCTAGCGTACCACTACCCCGTTTAATAGCCCGTTCTATGTTCTCCTGGGGCATGCTGGCATCGCGGGCTTTTTGTATTGCTAATCGTAGACGAAAGTTTGCGTCAGTGTTACTGCCGCTCTCGCGCACGGCTATGATAATCTCTCTGGTTAATTTGGTGAAGAGCTGACCTCGCCGGGCGTCGGTTATTGCCTTTTGATGTTTAATTGATGACCACTTAGAATGTCCTGACATTTACCGATTCTCCTTAGCCAGATGACTAGTTTAATTTTAACACGGGATACCATTGTGGGTAAAGATAGATACTGGTAAAGTAGTTGGTATAGGAGAACAGGTTATACGGTCTCCCCAAGAGCCGTAGCAATAGCGTATTCTCTGGAGTGGGAGAGGCTGATGGCAATTTCTTTTAGCCCGAGCTTGTCCGCTACAATTTTAGCTCTGCCATAAAGGTTAACTAAAGGTTTGCCACTGGGATAGGAGAGTGTTTCAATATCTTTCCAACTGACACCCTTAGCTCCTGTCCCCAAAAGTTTCATTACTGCTTCTTTACCGGCAAAACGGGCAGCCAGTGAGGAAGGGTTTCTGCGACATAGCTTAAGCTCGGCATCAGTATATACCCGGCTGAGGAAGCGTTCTTGCCAATTGGCTACTGCCTCTTCAATGCGGACTATCTCAATTATATCTACGCCGATATGCTGCATTTATTACTCGTGCGCTGATGGTATTTTGTTATCTTGTTGCTGGCTAATCTCTTTGAGAATAATGTTTACTATTTCCGGTACTTTATGCTGTAAATCAGTCGAAAGCTCTGTTCCCCAGCCAATCTCCTTGGGTTCGACACCGATGATGGTGGTCTCTCCCGGCTGGTTTTCCATTAACTTCATCATTTCCAGGCTTTTCTTTAGACCTAGCTCATGGGCTGAAACCATATCACTGGATTCTATATCAATACCGTGGGGGTGAAACCGGTAAACCGTCCCCGGCTTGCTCCCGGCCTTCACCGCATCAATAATAATCAATTTATTGCTATCTTTAAGGTAGTATGGTAAATCTATGGAGGTGCCCCCGTCAATTATTATGATGTCTGGCGGTATATCCCTTTGCTGTAGGGCACGGACAATATGGATGCCTATACCCTCGTCTTTGAGCAGTAGATTCCCTACCCCGACAACGGTAATCCTGGGTTTGGGCTCGTCCATATTATTTAGCATATCCTGGGCAGTAGCTCGCCAACCGGCATATCGACAATACGTGACGAACCGAGATGAGTTTTCATTACTACCCTGCCAGGATGCTCCTCTACTACTTCACCAATAATATTAGCCTCAGTCCCGTATTGGTTTTGCCTCATCTTGGTCAGGATTTTATCGGCATCAGCCGGGGCAACTATTGCCACCAGTTTACCTTCGTTAGCCATGTGCAGAGGATCAAAGCCGAGGAGTTCGCAGGCAGCTAGAACAGCTTCATTTGCTGGCAGGCTATCTTCTTCTATCTTAATGCCCACATTAGATTGCTGGGCAAACTCATTTAGTGTAGTAGCCAGCCCGCCCCGTGTTGGGTCACGCAAGCAGTGAATGTTAGTCGAGATTTCCAGCATTTCGGCTACCACTTTGTTTAGCGGTGCGCAGTCACTGCCTACGGGTACATTGAGTTCTATTCCCTCGCGCCGGCTTAGTACGGCGATACCATGCTCTCCCAGTTTACCATTGAGGATGATCTTGTCTCCCGGCTGAGCATTAGCCCCGGAGATATCTATTCCTGAAGGCACGAGGCCGATGCCGGATGTGTTGATGAATAACTTGTCAGCGCTGCCTTTATTTACTACCTTTGTGTCGCCGGTGATAATCTGTACATTAGCTTCGTTAGCTGTCTGGCAGATGGATGCTACTATCTTTTCCAGTTCTCTGGTGAGGAAACCCTCCTCAATAATAAAAGATAAGCTCAGGTATAAAGGAGTGGCACCACTCATCGCTAAATCATTTACTGTACCGCATACTGCCAGTTTACCGATATCACCGCCGGGGAAAAATATAGGGCTAACCGTGTAGCTGTCGGTGGTGAAAGCCAGCCGCCCACAAAGGTCAAATACCGCCGAATCATCCAGCTTATTCAGAATAGGATTACCCAGGGTGGAAAGTAAAGTCTTTTCTATTAAATCGTGACTCAGCTTACCGCCACTGCCGTGGGCAAGCATAATCCTATTCTCCATCATCAACTCCGTAGTGGTAGTAAGTAGCACAGCTGCCTTCAGATGATACCATGCATGGGCCAACCGGGTGCTCCGGAGTACATGCCGTACGGAAGAGCTTACACTCCGGGGGTCTGCTAACCCCCCGCAGGACATTACCACAAATACAACCCTGGGGTTCTTGGGTGGGTTCAGGATCAATAGTGAAATTACTCTCGGCATCAAACTGCTGGTATTGCTGCTTTAACCTGAGCCCGCTTGATGGTACTGAGCCGATACCACGCCAGTTAGCTGGACAAACCTCAAAAACAGTGTCCATAATCTCCAGGGCCGGCTGGTTGCCTTCCGGTTTTACTCCACGGCGATAGGCTATTTCTACCCGGGGTTGCCCGCTTTCAATCTGGTTTACCAGCATATCAACACAGAGCAGGATGTCCACTGGCTCAAAGCCGGATATTACGCTGGCAATACCATAGTTATCGGGGATGAACTGGTAGGGATAAGAGCCGATGATAGTGCTTACATGCCCGGGGCAAATAATGCCGTCAAGTTTAAGTTCACCCATGTCCAGGATTGCTTTCATTATCGGAGGGCTAAGTTTGTGAAGAGACAATACGTAGTAGTTATTTATGTTCTCTTGCTCGGCTTGCTGGATAGAGGCGGCGATAGTAGGTGCAGTAGTCTCAAAGCCGATGCCGATGAAGATGACCGATTTATCCGGGTTATCTCTGGCGATGGCGATAGCGTCCTGTGTTGAATAGACAACCCTGACATTATCGCCCTCGGCTTTTGCCAGTTGTAAAGAAGAATAACTGCCGGGCACCCTGATCATGTCGCCAAAGCTGGTGATGATAACATTGGGCAGGTGTGCCAGGGCAACAGCTTTGTCCAGGTCACTGTTGGCGGTAACACATACCGGGCAACCGGGTCCGGAGAGCATCTCTATCGTTTTGGGTAGAAGCTGGCGTATGCCATATTTAAAAATGGCGGTGGTGTGCCCTCCGCAGAACTCCATCAATTTTATTGGTTTGGTGGATTGGTGGTGAATGCGGGCGACTAATTTATTAGCTAACTCACGGTCACAGTATTCGTTAATAAATTTCACTTAGTTCCCTTAACAGCTTGAGAGTTTCTTCCGCTTCATCCTGGTCGATAATATTGATAGCGTAGCCGGTGTGTAATAAAACATAATCGCCAACCTTAGCCTCGGGAGTAAGCTGGATACTGGCCTGACGAGTAACACCGCCTATTTCGACTATCGCCTGGTGTCCATCTATTGATTTAACTTGAGCCGGAATGGCAAGACACATATTTTAGCTCCTTAGATTCTTTATTTATTGACCCTATCCCCCTTTAACCTGTCTTATCCCTAATTGGTTTCATAAACTATCTAACATCTTTATCTTTTGAATATTTACTATCCTAAGACTGCTTTCGTCATAAGCTGAATTAGAACACTCCTAAGTACATCAAATACCATGCCGCTGCCCTTTTCCTTCATGATATTTTTGGCTTTCTCCCATCTACTTTCATCCCTAGAAGCTTCAATAAATTCATGGCCTGCCCAAGTGAGACGTTTTGGTCTCCATTCCGTCCTACTTAAATTAGATAGATCATTAGCTTCGATAAGCCCTGCCTCGTTAAGTAGCATTACATGATACGAGATTTGGTCAGGGCTATAGCCTTCTAATTCCAAATCAAAACCACCCAATTCATAGGGAGTATCTTCGAGCTCAAGTAGTATTTTCCGAACAAGATCCATATCACGTTTCATAAATCCTCCACTTATAACGAAGCTGTGGCAAAATTAGCAATCACAGCTTGGCCCAAGGAAATACCACCATCGTTACATGGCACCTGCCGGTGGCTAAATACGGTAAATCCGCTATTTTCAAGCAGGCTAATAGCCTTTCTTAGTAGTAAGCGGTTCTGAAAGACCCCGCCGCTTAAGACCACCTGGGTAATGCCGGTTTTACGAGAAATAGTTTGACATAATGTTACTATCATCTGCGCTACGGTGTTATGAAACTTGGCCGCAATTGTAGCTTGGGTAATATTGTTTTGCAAGTCATGCAAAATGGCGGAGAGTAAATCTGCCAACTTTACTATGCTTACACTATCTTGTTCAATTATAGAGAAAGGGTAATAGTTAGTTTCATTCGCTTCGTCGCAGGCAAGCATCTCCAGTTCAATGGCAGCCTGGGCTTCATATTCTATCACGCCTCTAATATTTATTAGGGCCGACACCATATCAAAAAGACGCCCGCAGCTTGAGTTTAAAGGTGAGTTAAGTTTCTGTTCCAATTGTTTTCTGATGATAGCTATCTCGGCCTTGTTAACCTTTTCTAAGAAGGGCAGGTTTTGCTTTAGAGCGTCTTTACCGAGAAGTGTTAGCAGATAACTGATAGCGATACGATATGGCTTTTTTACGGCTGCTGCTCCGCCGGGTAAGGGTAGATACTCAAAATGTGCCATACGGGTGAACCTCTGGTAATCAGTTACTAAAAACTCACCACCCCAGATATTGCCGTCACTACCATAGCCGGTGCCATCAAGAGCTACTCCAATAACCGGGGTTTCCACTCCATTATCTACCATGCCGCTAACGATGTGGGCATGATGATGCTGTACCGGGACTATTCTAATGCCTTTAGATGTAGCGGCTAACTCTTTAGCGTACTTGGTTGATAGATATTCCGGGTGCAGGTCGTGGGCGACAAGATTTGGTTCGATACGAAATAAGCTTTTATAAAGGCTGATGGTGTTTTCAAAATGTTCAACGGTTTCCAGGTTTTCCATATCACCGATGTGCTGACTGGTAAAGGCGTAGCTATCTCTGGTCAGGCAAAAGGTATTCTTTTCCTCGGCGCCACAGGCAAGTATCTGCTGGCTTTTGAACGGCAGGTGGATGGGGTATGGAGCGTAACCACGGGCCCGCCGGACCAGCTGTGTAACCCCTCTTTCCACCATGGTTACACTGTCGTCATAGCTGGCATAGATGTCGCGGTTATGCAGTAAGAAATAATCCGTAATGCCGCCGAGCCTTCGTATTGCCTCGCTATTATCCTTGGCGATAGGCTCTTCGCTCAGGTTGCCGCTGGTCATTACCAGGGGCAACCCCGTTTCTCTAAGTAGAATATGATGTAGCGGGGTATAGGGTAGCATTACTCCCAGGTATTCCAGGTTGGGCGCTACGGCTGGGGAAATTGACGAATCGTCTTTCCATTTCAGAAGCACAATAGGGCTCTGCGATGAAGTGAGCAGTTTTCCCTCTTCGTCCGAGACATAACAGTGATTTTTAGCTTCTTCAATAGAGAATACCATGATAGCCAGTGGCTTGGATGGGCGAATTTTTCTTTGACGTAGAAGATTAACGGCTACCTGGTTGGTGGCGTCACAGGCCAGGAGAAAGCCTCCCAAGCCTTTAATAGCAACAATCTTGCCTTCTCTTAAAAACTTACTGGTGGTGGCGATGGCATCAGTGTTATCTACCGGGTTGCCCTGGTTATCAACCAGTTCCAGCTTGGGGCCGCATTTAGGGCAGGCATTAGGTTGGGCATGGAAGCGGCGGTTTAGTGGATTATCATATTCCGCCTGACATTCCGGACACATCTGGAAAGGGTTCATGGTTGTGCGCGGACGGTCATATGGTATGTCTTTAATGATGGTGAAGCGGGGGCCGCAATTAGTGCAATTGGTGAAAGGATAACGGTAACGACGGTCATCAGGGTTCAGAATTTCCTTCATGCAGTCCTGACAGGTAGCGATATCAGGGGAGATGAGTTGGTATTTGCCTTCTTCAGCGACGCTGTGCCGGATATCAAACGTCTTGTAGTCGACTGGTGGGCAGCGGGTGGTAGTAATATGTTCAATGCTGGCTCTGGGAGGCGTTTGTGTTTGCAGGGCTATCATGAATTGTTCGATATCTTCGGCTTGACCCTCTAACTCAATTTTGACATCCTCTGAGGTATTACATACCCAGCCTTTGAGATTATATTTAGTTGCCAGCTGGTAGACAAAGGGGCGAAACCCTACCCCTTGTACTACCCCCCGAACATTGATATGAACTGCGCTGAGAACCGATGTCTTCATCATTATTATGAGCCGTGGCGGCTTTTCGTCTCCTTAATCTGCTCCTGCAGCCAGGAGAACCAACCTTCCAGTCCTTGGCCGGTCTTAGCGGAGACCTGGAATACCTTAACTTTAGGGTTTAGCCCGCTGACTGCCTTGGTAAAGGAAGCAACGTCAAATTCTAGGAGCGGTAGTAGGTCAACCTTATTTATGAACACCACATCGGCTTCAGTAAACATTAAAGGGTATTTGTAGACCTTGTCATCACCCTCAGGTACGCTTAGCAGCATTACCCTTTTGTGTTCGCCGAGGGCAAACTCAGCCGGGCAGATAAGATTACCCACGTTCTCAATAAGTAGTAAATCAATATCTTTAAGAGGCAGGTTGTTTAGCGCCTTCTCAAGCATATTGGCATCAAGGTGACAGCCACCAGCGGTATTTATTTGAATTGCTGTCACCCCTTGCTTATTTATCTTGTCGGCATCTATGGTTGAGGCAACATCACCCTCGATAACAGCAATTCTAACTGTTTCTTTTAACCGGCTTATGGTTTGCAGGATGAGGCTGGTCTTGCCGGCTCCTGGGGATGACATCACATTTACGGCTAGAATGCCGTGCTTGTCAAGCTGGTTTTGGTTATTCCTGGCTATCTCTTCATTAGCACTCAGGATATCCTCGGAAATAGTTAGCACCTTTACTCCCATTTACTCCACCTCTATACTTTCTACATAGCATTCGCGCCCGGATGTTATTTCTACTGTTTGCGCCTGGCAGTTGGGGCAAGTCCAGTTAAGGTTATCGGGTGAGAAAACGGTGGCACAGTTGCGGCAGCGTAACCGGGTTGGGGGGTGACGAAAAGAAAGACTAGCCTGAGCCGCGATAGTATTCTTGGTAAGGAAGCTAAAGTAAAACTCCACACAGTCATCCACTATACCTGACAGCTCGCCCAAAACCAGGTTAACTTTGGCAATCTTACTGGCGTTAACTGCGTTAGCCTTTTCCAGGGCAATAGACAAAATACTTTGGGTAATACTAAACTCGTGCAACCTATTTCAACAACGCCTCACTATAGAAGGTTACTGAGCTTTCTCCCGAAGTTAAATTATAGTTTATTTAGGGGGTTGTCTTCAAGTTTTGAAGGCTTAACGCTATTAGTGATAGAATATGAGGGTGGTAAAAAGCCAGATGGGGGTAAACTATTATATAGGTACCTCAGGTTAGCACTATAGCCACTGGCAGACAAATTGAGTTTTAGGCGAGTAATCCCTTAATACTAGAAAGGCTAAGGATGACATATAAACTTTTGGTATTGGATATAGATGGTACGTTGATAGGGAAGGATGGGAACATTTCTGTCGAGGATAGTGAGGCGCTGGCTAAGGTTCGCCAGTCGGGCATTCAGATTTCTTTATCTACCGGGCGGGTGGTTCAAGCCTGCTTGAAGATTATTAAGCAACTATCCCTGGATGGCTATCATATGTTCTTTGATGGTGCCGTGGTAAGTAAGGCTAGTGATGGTAGTGAGATTTATGTTCAGCCAATTAAACAGGGGGTGGTAAAGCAGGCGGTTGAGTTTGTACACCGGTATGACATATATCTTGAGCTTTTTTCTTCCAACCATTATTTTGTTGAGCGGGAGTCGTGGGCTAGCGAAATCCGCAGCAGTTTTTTTGGCATTGAGGCGACTGTAGTGGATTTCACTGACCTGTGGAAACAGGAAAGAATTGTCAAGGCGCAGCTAATTGCCTCATCGCCTCAGGAAGCAACCAAGGCAAAGAAATTCTATACCCATTTTGATGGTAAGCTTCGCTTTTCCTGGGCAAAAACACCGGCTTACCCGGATATTGATTTTATTAACGTGATTGCTCCTGAAGTGTCAAAGGGGAAAGCGCTGGAAGCGTTAGTCTCATATCTGGGGATACCTCTGGATGAGGTTATGGCGGTGGGAGACGGTAACAATGATATCCCGTTATTAAAATCCGCTGGCCTCGCAGTAGCTATGGGCGATGCCCCCGACGAAGTTAAGGCAGTAGCCGACTATATTACCCTTGATGTTGACCATAACGGTCTAGCTGCAGCGATTAACAAGTT
>Ga0265594_1001914_pt1 | contig 15575 bp, 19 predicted proteins | sample saktaG_11_FD_190147 | JGI IMG/M metagenome (GOLD analysis project Ga0265594, IMG submission 190147) | Saline water microbial communities from Sakinaw Lake, British Columbia, Canada - sak_2011_5_24_80m | ecosystem: Environmental > Aquatic > Non-marine Saline and Alkaline > Saline ... | reverse complement strand
ACCTCCGAGGAGTCGTCGCCAGTAGGCGCGCCACCTCGCAGGAGTCCTGCCTTTGGTCTCCCGGAGTGTTTCGGTTTCTTTTCTTCTTTTGATAGATCGATAGCAGCGATTCTCTTTTTACCCACGTTCCCTCGCGGTCAAATTCAAAATTAAGAATGCAAAATGCAAAATTGCAATGCAAAATGCAAAATTTTTAATTTGTAATTTCAATTTTAAATTTGTCATTTAATTTTAATCCCCATGCTTTTAGCTGATCCCTCAATAATCTTTATTGCTTTTTCCAGATTATCTGTATTCAAATCCTGTATTTTTTCTTTAGCGATTTCTTCAACTTGGATTTTGCTTAGTGTTCCTACACTTTCTCTGCCAGCTGTTCCCGAGCCTTTTTCAAGCGAAAGCTTCTTTTTGATTATTTCCGAGATTGGCGGCAGCTTAGTAACAAAATTAAAAGTTCTGTCTTCATAGATAGTGATTATAGCAGGAATGATTTGGCCTTTTTTGTCTTTAGTTTTCTCATTGTATTTTTGACAAAAATCCATAATATTGATTCCATATTGTCCCAAAGAGGAACCAATAGGCGGCGCCGGGTTGGCCTCACCCGCTTTGATATTTAGTTTGATGATAGTCTTGACTTTTTTTGCCACGTTCCCTCGCTTTCACTCGGTCAAATGTAAAATTTAAAAAGCAAAATGTAAAATTAATTTTATAATTTGTAATTTCAATTTGTAATTTGTCATTTGTAATTTGAAATTTAAATTATATATTGCTTACTTGAAGCAAGTCTAATTCTACTGGTGTTTCTCGACCGAAAACAGAAACCAAAATTTTCACTTTACCTTTTCCTTCGTCAATAGATTCAACAGTGCCCAAAAAATCAGTAAAAGGTCCTTCGACGATCTTAACTGCTTCTCCAACGGAAAAAGTTGCTTTATATTTCGGCGCTTTCATCTTCATAAATTCCTTGACGGCCTTAACTTCTTTTTGAGGTAGGGGAATAGGTTTTTTGCCGGCACCAACAAAACCAGTAACTCCTTGAGTGGTTCTGACAACCAACCAGGAATCGTCGTCTAAAATAATTTTCACCAAAATGTAGCCTGGGAACATTCTTTCTTTGATTGTTTCTTTTTTGCCGTGGGTGATTTTGATTTTGCTTTGGGTTGGAATGAGAACCTCGAAAATTTTATTTTCCAAACCCATGGTTTCTACTCTCTGCATCAGAGTATCAGCCACTCTTTTTTCTTGGCCGGAATAAGTATGAACGACATACCACTTGCCTTTTTGGCTTGGAGAGTTGGATTTCTTCATTGGATTAATATCCCTATTATTTTAGCAAAAATATAATCTAGGCTGCCAATATAAATAGCAACTACAAAGGTAATAAATATAACAATGGTAGTAAACTTAATAGTTTCAGCTCTGGTAGGCCAGTGAACTTTTTTCAGTTCTGCCTGAACTTCTTTCAGAAATTTGACAATTTTTTTCATTCGTGTTAATTTTAACATAAATATGAAAATTCGCAAGGCAGTAATTGCTGCCGCCGGTTACGGAACCCGTTTTCTGCCTGCTACCAAGACTATTCCCAAAGAAATGCTGCCATTGATTGATAAGCCGATTATTCAGGTTTTAGTAGAAGAGTTAGTTGACTCCGGTATTTGGGACATTATTTTTGTTACCAGGGCAGGCCAGCACTCAATGGAAGATCACTTTGATTCCAATTTTGAGTTGGAATATATGCTTCAGCAAAGAGGAAGAACAAAATATCTGGAAATTAGTAAAAGGCCAACCAATTTGGCCAATTTTATTTTTATAAGGCAAAGCCGTGATCTTCCTTATGGCAACGGGACGCCTCTTTTATGTTTGAAAAATCTGATTGGCAAAAACGAACCCTTTATTTATGCTTTTGGCGATGATTTAGTTAAATCAACTGTTCCCTGCGCAAAACAGCTTCTTAATCTTTATCAAGACAATCCTGATGTCGCTGCAGTGGTAGCCTGTCAAGAGGTGGCCAAGAGCGAAGTTTCCCGCTATGGTATTGTTCAGTTGAAAAAAGGAACAGAGAATGAGATGGAAAAAATTATTGAAAAACCAAGCATTAGCGAAGCTCCTTCAAGGCTGGCCCAATTGGGCCGGTTTATTTTAGACCATCGAGTGATTGAAATTCTTCAAAGGCAGGAGTTGGGCAAAGGGGGCGAGCTCTGGCTGGCTGATGCAATCAGAGATTTGGCTAAAAATAAAAAAGTATTGGTCGCTAAAATTAAGGGCAAATGGATGACGACAGGCGATCCTCTTCGATGGATTAAAACGACGATTGAATACGCTCTTGATCGGAAAGATATCGGTCCTGATCTCCGCGACTATCTTCGCAAGCTGAAAGTTTAAAGCGGGTCTGGAGAGAATCGAACTCCCAATGGCGGTTTTGGAGACCGCTGTTATACCATTTAACTACAGACCCTCATTGCTATTATATCACTAAACTCTCTTAATTTTATTTATATTTTTGGGTTAACGAGAGGGTTATTATCTTAACCGTCTGGGGTCGCTATCTATAATTGGAGATAGTTGAGATCCTGATAAATGTTCTAATAATAGTGTTGTTGCTTCGGGGTCTAAATGAAAGTGGTATTGAGGGGCGGGAGGAGGATTATCGACTATACAAGCTTTTGACCTTCTTAATTCTTCGCATTGCTGATTTCCTTGTTGAAATAATCTCTCGCCTAATTCTAGCTGACTTTGACGAGTAGATACTCTGTTTGCTGTTGCATCGTATATTAAACGATTTGCGTTTCGTGTTATTTCGTAAGCCCGACAACCTTCGCAGCCTCGTTGGGAAGGAAACTCTTGCTCTTGTTCTACGTGAGTAAAACGAAGTGGAGTGATTTGCACTGCTTTCATTAAAACTATTTTACCACAAATGTCAAGTTATAAGATATTATAAAACTTGACTGATTTGATAAAATAGAGCAATGATATTATTAGACAGGTTGATTGCGCCGATTTACGAAAGAAAAATAAGACCAGAAAGATTAATTATGGCAAGTCAGGCAGCGAAAATTATAGGTCAAGATTTTAGGGCCGGTAGGGTTATTCTTTGTGGTTCAACTGCTATGGGAACGGATGGGTTTTCATCAGATGTCGATTTTTGTGTTGAAACCCCGAGACCGCTTTTATGGGAAGAAGAAGAAGGCTTTATGGTTTCTATGACACGGAGACTAGGAAGAGAAGGTATTTCTGTTGGCAATGGACGAGGTTGTATTCACTTTTCTGTTATTTCTAGGCGAGATTTGGAAAACCCTGAGGAATCATTTTTTATGAACTATGGACAGCATGTCAACGAACATGGAATAACTCTTTGGCCAAAGGAATAATTTTCTAGAATTGACGAGGGGGGGGAGACTGATGCACAGCCACTGTTATAAATAATCTCTTAGCAATCTACTTCGTCTGGGATGGCGGAGTCCTCGCAAGGCTTTTGCTTCAATCTGTCTGATTCTTTCTCGAGTAAGGCCGAATTTATTGCCGATTTCTTGCAGGGTATAAGAATGCCCATCTCGCAACCCAAAACGTAAACGTAAGATCCGAGCCTCTCGAGGCGGCAATGTGTCCAAGACATCTGCCAAATCTTCTCCTAAAAGGTTTTGACAAACACTTTCAGACGGAGAAGGGAATGTTTTATCTTCAATAAGAGAACCCAGCCTTCTATCTTCATTTTCGGTGACTGGTCTTTCCAGACTCAGGGGTGGTTTCGAACGGGGTCTTTGTAAATATTTAACAGTTCCAACAGCGACTGATTGTCCTCCCATCGTTCCCATGTGTTCGATAATTTCCTCCGGCGTTGGCTCACGACCCAGTTCTTCTTCTAATGCCTCAGTGACGCCAGGTAGTTTTCTTGAAGCTTCAGATACGTGAGCAGGGAATCTGATCGTTCTTGACTGGTCGGCGATGGCCCGAGTAATACCTTGTCTTATCCACCAAGTAGCGTATGTAGAAAGCCGACTACCGCGCTCGTAATCGAATTTATCGACTGCCGTCATTAAACCTAAGTTCCCTTCTTGAATAAGATCATTAATGTCAGAATATTGCCGGTATTTCTTGGCTACTGAGACGACTAGCCTCGTGCAGCTGTTGATTAAAGCCGCTCTAGCCGCTTCGGTTCTTTGTTGTAAAGAGATTGTATCGACAATATTTTCATTGAAGGCGAGATTGGGTAAGCCTTTCATAACGGCTAAAATTGTTTCTTGAGTGGCAGTAAGAAGATGAGATGTAGCTTTCAAGTCAGTTAAATATTGCTTTAAAACATCAGGTTCAGCCGCATCTAGTTGCTGCCAGTCAGCTTTGAGCTGAGTCGATCTGTTTTCACTGCTAAGACTATGGAATCCATACCTTTCCAGGTGTTGAATTAAGGCTCTTGGTCCGTTTCCTTTCATCTCTTCTAAAAAAACGGCCATCAGGTCAGGCTCTCTTGTCTTAGAAAGATTCAGGTGTGCGAGAAGATTATTAAAAGCTTCCTGAAAATCTACTACATTTACTTCTGTTCTGCCAAGAAGTGTCAGATCTGGTTTTTGAAGAGAGATTTGAGGTTGAGGTAAAAGACCTGAGGGTCCTCCGAAATTAAAGCTTCTATTAATTTCCACAGGCGCTCCTGGTGGAAATTCGATAAAACCTTCTCTGATTAGAGTTCGGTCTGAATCTAAAGAACCCGCGGTTTCTTCTTGAAGAGTGGGCCTTGCTACTTCCACTTGTACTTGTACCATAGTCTTATATTATACCAAAAACCCCAATTTCTCCACAATTTCCGGGTTGGCGAGGGTAGTCTTGACACGATTGTTAAAATATATCTTAATGAGAGCTTATTTAAATATAGAAGGTTTATTTCCATTATCCAATCTTGAAATCAGCCAAAGAATAGAACTGGCCCAACGAGCAGCAGATTTAATTGGAGAAACTTATTCTGAGCATCTTTCTCAGGTGGTGCTTTTTGGATCTCTTGCTAGAGAGAAGGGAAGAAGATTGGGAACAATTTTAGGCTTATCAGGGACAATGAAATGGTCTGGGTCTGATATTGATTTTTGTTGTGCTGTTTCACCAGATATGCCTTGTAGAGAAAGAGAAAATCTGGGAGAGTCAATTGGGCAAACTTTGGCAGAGGCCAATTTTGAGGTTGGCAATGAGGGTAGGCAAATTCATAATTTTGTTTCCTCGTCGGATTCACCCTTCTTTAATAAGCATGTTAGGCCAGGCGGAAAGGTTCTTTGGCCAAAAGGAGAAGAATGAGGGGAAAATCTAACACCTCTAAGGTGTAACGCTACCTTCCGACAAAATCATCCTTATTTTCTCCACAATTTCCGGATTGGCGAGAGTGGAAAGATCGCCGAAGTCTTCACCGGTAAATAATTTTCTTAGAATCCGGCGCATGATTTTACCGCTTCTGGTTTTTGGCAGGTCTTCGACCAAATAAATCGCTTGAGGTTTGGCAATCGGGCCGATTTCTTTCCTTAAATAACCAATTATTTCGTTTTTAAACTCTTCAGGCTCTATTTTTTTAATAGGAATAACAAAAGCGATCGGTACCTGGCCTTTTATTTCATGAGGTATGCCAATAACCGCGCATTCAGTAATATCAGGATGAAGATTAATAGCCGCTTCCATTTCGCCGGAAGTTAGCCGGTGGCCGGCTACTTTTATAACATCATCGGCCCGGCCAACAATTCTGATTAATCCATTTTTATCTTTGAAAGCTTTATCAGAGGTGAAATAGATTTTTGGTCCATATTGAGCCCAGTAAGTATCATGATATTTTTTAGGGTTTTTATAGACACCTCTGAGAAGACCGGGATTAAAAGGGGAATGGAGAACTAAATTGCCCTCTTTTTCAATTGGTAAGGATTTGCCCTCTTCGTCTAAAATATCAAAGTTTAATCCCGGAAAAGGGAGGCCGGTATAAGCTGGTTTTAAAGGACCAATACCGGGTAGGGAAGTAATAAGAATGCCGCCGGTTTCTGTTTGCCACCAGGTATCAACAATAGGGCATCTGTTTTTGCCTATTTCTTTGGCATACCATTCCCAGGCCGCCTCATCAATAGGTTCGCCAACAGAGCCTAAAAGTCTCAAATCTGCCAATTTATGTTTTCTGACCCATTCGGCTCCGTATTTTTCAAACATTCTAATGGCAGTTGGCGCCGTATAAAAAATAGTAACGTTATGTTCTTCTATTGTTTTAGCCCAGCGGTCTGGTTTGGGCCAATCAGGCGCGCCTTCAAAAAATAGAGTGGAAACACCGTTTAATAGGGGAGAGTAGACGCCGTAAGTGTGGCCGGTAACCCAGCCAATATCAGCGGTACACCAGAAAACATCATCTGGTTTAAAATCAAAAATCCATTTTCCGGTCCAAAGGGCTTGCACTGTATAGCCGCCGCAGGTATGAACACAGCCCTTGGGGATGCCGGTAGAACCGCTTGTATAAAGAATAAATAAAATATCTTCGCTATCCATAATTTCAGCAGGACAATCAGAGCTTTCGTTTTTAATAACTTCGTGGTACCAGATGTCTTTTTCTTTATTCCAAGCAATTTCATTACCTGCTCTTTTAACGACTACTACTTTTTCTACTTCTGTTTCCGTGATGCCCTCATCAGCATTATTTTTCAAGTTAATCACTTTGCCGCGGCGGTAATAACCGTCAGCAGTGATTAAAACTTTTGCTTTTGTATCCTGGAGCCTGACACGTAAAGCTTGAGGACTAAAAGCAGAGAAAACTACTATATGAATTGCGCCGATTCGGGCGCAGGCGAGCATAGCAATAACTGCTTCAGGGATCATGGGCATATAAACACCGACTCGATCGCCTTTTTTAACACCTAGTTTTTTAAGGGCGTTAGCAAAACGATTAACTTCAGAAAGAAGTTCTTTATAAGTTAAGGTTTTGGTTTTTTCATTAACAGGTTCGGGTTCCCAGATAAGAGCAATTTTGTCGGCATTATTTCTTTCGAAAATATTAGAAGTAATATTAATTTTGCCATTGACAAACCATTTGAAGTTTTCCGGTTCAAACTCGAAGGCTTTATCCCATTTTTTAAACCAGATTAATTCGTCTGCCAGTTCTTCCCAAAACTTGATCGGATCAGCATCGGCTTTTTTATAGATAGAATTGTCCTTCACGAAAGCTTTTTTCTTGAAGTCTTCAGAAGGATAATAATAGCCGTTTTTCTTAATCATTTGCTTAAAAAGCAATCTTAGCATCGGAGAGAATTAACTGTCAACACTTAATTTTAAAACCACCACTTCGCCCAGCTTAATAGGTTCTTCAAGGCCAGTGTCTAGAATGGGTTCTTTTTAAACTTTTTACTAATTATTAGTCGCTAATTTGCCAAACCTCGGCTTTTTCTTCACTATTCTCTATTCGCCATTCACTATTCGCTATACACCAATTTTTAGTGGTATAATTTTTTTGTGTCCAGGTTGAAATATTTCTTTTCTGCTGTTCTTATTTTCTGCCTACTTTATTTTTTACTTTCCAGTTATCAAGTTCAAGCAAAGTCCGTTTCTTATCCGAAAGTAATCAGCAATCTAGAGGCCAAGGGTATAGAATTCAAATCTTTTAATATTAGTGACAGAGACGTTTATTTCCATCAAAGAATGCTCGATAGCGCCATTGTCGAGGGAGACTTCATTAATTATCAATTTGATCGGCCTGCTCAGGCGGTTTTGAAAAAGAAAACTCATTGGCGGCCTGGTTTGTCTAAGCACTTACCCCCATTAGGAGCTACCAAAGAACAAGCAGAAGCCAAAGCTGAAGGAGATGTTCAATTTAGCCAGCTCTATATTATTTCTCCTGACTCTGATGTTTTCCCCCTTGAACCAATGCCGGAAAATCCCTGCTGGGTGGTGAGGAGTGAGAAAGATGGTGGGTCTTTAGTGACCATTATAGACGCGCTTACTGGCGAAAAATTAGGCTATGGCATCCCGCCGCCTTCGAGAGGCTTTTCCATGTCTGGACCAACTTCTGTTTGTGCAGGAAGCTGGCATTCCTGGTATACAAATGCCGAGGGGTGGTTTGAAGATATGGGTTATCCTACTAAGGCAATTCGATGGCCGACTGAAGGAGAGCTGGGAAATTATGTCCAAGATCCATCAACAACTCTTTTTTATGAAATCGCCCATGGCGGTAGTTATAATTTTGCTAATGCATGTAATAGTAGTGGATATTTTTATACTTATTCTTCTGACATAGAAGATTGGATGTTAGGACGGGAAAAAATGCCTTTCGCCTTTATTGCCAGTTGCGGCGGAATGTGCAGCACAGGCGACAATACTTTTTCTTATGAGTTTAGGAAGGGTTCAGACCAGGATTGCGCGACCGTCGGTTATTGCGGTATGGGAGGACCTTCTTGTGATAGCTGCTGGAGCTATTCATTGCCCTGGCAGGATACAATGTTTAATTATATTTATAATGGCGACACTGTCAAAACAGCTTTTGATAAAGCTTTAGCAGATTGGCCGACTTGCGGCGCCCCCAATAATTGTATGCGCTTTAGCGGCGATGAAAATTTTAAAATTGGAAAGATAGTTTCTGGCGATCTTAATGGCGATGGTCAAGTGAATGCGGCTGATATTAGAATTCTCTTATCAAGATATGGTATTAGCGATGACGAAGCCGATTTTAATTCTGACGGATTTGTTAATGGCCTCGATTTTGTAGTAATACTGAGATTAATAGAATAAAATTTCCAGGATTTTTAGGAAAATTGCCATTTTTTTGATAAAATACTTCATTATGGGATTAAGAGAGAGGGTTCAAAAATATACAATTCTTTCGGATTGTGATGGTGTTCATGTCCGTTCAGTTAAACCCTTTACGGAGGCTATGAATCTTGAGTTAAGAAAACTGGGTTTTATTGGAGACTATGAACCCGAAGATAATCTTTATTTTGAATGGGCTTATGATGAGGCTTTACGTGTTTCTGATAATGTGTCTACGGCTAAGAGCATTAGAGCTTTTTGGTATGATCCGGTAGTATTAGCGCTTTCTCCGGCGTTTGGTCGAGGCCCTCGATACTCGCCTGGAAATCCGCTTTCTGCCGAAATAAATAGACCCCAACCCCCAAAATTTCCCTTAGTTCAAGTCGCAACTACTATTTTTCTCTGGAGCCTAGCAGAAAGTTGTGAAACCGACCAATAGAGATAGAACCAGGAGTTTTATTAACTGAAACAGCAGGGATTAGAGGGCGTCTGGTAATTAACGCGGCTGTTAACTCTTCTTCCGTTGTTTTTCCTTCAAAATGTGTCTCTCCTGTCATAATTGTCATAAAAGTATCCAACCAGTTCACCTTCGGCGGGAATCCGAAACTTTCGATTGTTGGTTTTACCCTTGATAGATCATCTGGACTAGCTCTAAGAAAAGTATATTGTTCAGGACTGTAGATCTGAGGCTCAATTAAATTTACTATTCGACGATCAACTGGGTCAGTTGTGTATCTCAAAAGACAAACCGTTTCTTTGCTTGGAGAAATAAGAGTGGCATAAATACTATCACCAAGTAAAGACACTAAATTACCTCTTTTATCTAATTTCGAAGAGAAATGGAATAATTCAATGTCTTTTGCTAATTTCCAACCACCTGTTTTGGCGGCAATAGCTTTCTTGCCGGGCTTCGGATATACCTCTCTTACATTAATCCCGACGATGTTCAGAGAATCGAGAGAAACATCAATTTCAACTCCTGATGAGGTTCCGCCACCTTCGTATCTTACGGTGGATATCTCATAGGGCATTTCGGGGTCAGCGTGACTTATTCGTTGATCTACGCGGCGACTTATGAATTGATCTACATACCTCTTTTTAGCTCCGTGAAGCATGACTTCTTGTCGCGACATGACCCATATTATAAAAGATAGAGGAAAAAATATCAACTTTTTTAAAGGTTTTATCTTCTTTCTTTAGTTCCACTTACCAGCTCCTCACAGCTCAGTGAGAATCTAGAAACAGAAAAAATATCTTCAACCCTCAAAATTTCTTCTTGATTCTTACCGATTCTTACCGATCCGGGATCGTTAGCTACTTACGAACCGGCATATTTTTCTTTTCCCTTTTAAATTCGTCCTGGGTTTTGTGGTAGAATTAGTTTAAATGGAGAATTTTAATCAGTCGCTAGCTCAATTTCTTTTTCAGCCAGGAGTGGCTGTTCTTTTTCTTGTCTGGAGTGTTTTTTGGAAGGGGTTGGCTTTATGGAAGGCGGCCGGAAAAAGACATTTGGTTTGGTTTGTAATTTTGCTGGTGATTAATACTCTGGGATTGTTGGAGATTGTTTATATTTTCTATTTGAGTCGATGGGATATGGGGAGCGGTAAATTGTTGGCATTTTTGGAGAAAAAATTCAAGCCTCTCAAAAAGTCTTAAAATTTTAAATTTACCCTCTTCGACAGGTTTCCGCTAGTGGCAGGAAATGATAGGGAATAAATTGAACTTCGGTCTCAGTAGAATTGAATTTATATTTTTTAATATTTCCTTTTCCACTTAGGAAATAGATAAAGGCTTCTTCTGGTTGGTATTTTTTAATAAAGCTGATTAAACTTTTACCAAGGATATCCTTTGGTGTGGATTTGACCTCTATTGGAATGGGTTTTCCTGTTTCCGTGGAGGAGATAATAAAATCAACTTCTGCCCCTGATTTTGTTCGCCAAAATTGGGGTGGTTTTAAAAGATGAAGTTCTTTTAATCTTAAAAAACAGGCATTTTCAAAAACGTTTCCCCTGGTTGGTTTTTGAATCGAAGGCAATATTCCTTGAGCTAGATGAAGAAGGCCTAAGTCTGAAAAGTAAACTTTGGGTGATTTTGTGAGTTCTTTCCGCGCATTTCTAAAAAATGGCTTAACTAAATTAATAACAAATGTTTTCTCTAGAAAATAAAGATATTTTTTGACTGTTTTCTCAGTGAGGCCTAAGGTTGAAGAAAGCTCTGAGCGGTTGATTAAATTGCCAACCTGATGGCTAAGAATTTTGACTAAATTCTCAAAAGCCTGTTCTTTTTCAACTTTCAATAAAAGCCCAATATCCTTTTCCAAATAACTCAAGTAGATTTCCCGTAAGACTTCAATTTTTTCCTCTTCTGTTTCGGCTAAAACCACCCTAGGATAGCCGCCAAAATTTAAGTATTCATTTATTAATCTTTGGCGCAGGTAAGGTTGGATAACTAGGTGTTTTGTTGTTTCTGCATATAATTTATCAAAATTATCAAAATGAATTTTAAGTTTATAAACGGCAAATTCAGTAAAGGACAAAGGGAAGCAATGAAATATTTTCTTTCTGCCAGTCAGTGGTTCGATAATATTGGCTTTTAATTCAAGAGAACCAGAGCCGGAGACAATAAACTTGTGACCAGTTTTAAGATCATAAAGACCCTTTAAAAACATTCCAGCGTTTTCTAAACGCGAAATCTCATCAATAAAAACATAAACTCCTTTCTTGCCGGTCTTTTTTTTGATCAGATCAAGCAAAGTATGTTGAGTTTTAAAAAATTGTCGGTCTTCAATGACATCAAGATTTAAAAAGATAGAAGACTTATTTAAACCTTTAAGTTTTTCCTGAAGCTTTTTCATTATCGTGGTTTTACCTACCTGTCTTGGTCCAAGGATGAGAGAGATTTCTGGGCTTTTTAAGTGATTTTTAAGTTCAAGATAGACTTCTCTTTGAATAAATTCCATAGTAGGTCTATTTTAGCAGGGTTATTTTTGCTGTCAAGTGCCATTTTGGTCAAAGAGGCGAGGTAAACTTTTTTCTGTAATAGAGATTTTTAAGGCCACATAGTGGCGGCTTGTTGGTAAAGAGGAAGGAGTTTAGTGAGCAATTGGATAAGAAAATCTGCTTCTATTCTTTGAGGAAGATTGGGACCGAGAGATTGACGTTCACGGTCATAAATTCTAGGTTTTTTTCACTATTTTAATTTAGAAGTTTCTTTATGTTCTGTTCTTTTTCTACAGCCCCGGCAGTATTTTTTCAGGACTAACTTTTTAGGCGTGTTAGCGCGGCTTTTTTCAGTCGTATAATTGTGCCTTTTGCACTTTGAACAGATTAAACCAATTAATTGTCTAGGACCCTTTTTTGCCATGCTTTTTATGCTTTAAGTTTTTAAATCTATAGTAATAGCAGCGAAAATTTTCTTTGCGTTTTTTAATGCCTGAAGAGCATCTTCTTTTTGAGGCAAGCCTTCTGGCAAGCTTCCTGGAAAGGCATCGGGATAGCGAGTTGGAATATAAAACTTGTTTAAGAAACCAACTTCCTTTTTAAATTTATTAAATTTTTCTCTGTATTTAACTGCTCTATTTAAGAGAAGCAACAAGTCGTGAGTTTTAGTTACTTCTGATTCAAAATGTAAAAGGAAGGCTTTAAGTGCTTTCTCGACTGCTTGTTGACAATGAAAACAAACTGAGGAATAGATTTTGTCTTTAAGAGAAGCCTTGGCAGATTTAAGGTCGATTTTTCCCATCAAAAGCCAATCTTTAATAGAGCTTCTTTTAGGATTCATATAAGATTTTCCCCTTTTTTAGTACTTCTTTTTGAATAAAATAGTTCCAACTAGCCATTTCTTGAAATTCATCAGGCGTATAAACAAGAAAGTCAAGAGGAATATGGTGTTCAACAAGAGAAGAGACTTCTTCTATTCTGTCGTAGAATCTTTTTTTTGTTCTTTTGACGATCACTAAATCAGCGTCACTCCATTTTTTTGTTTTTCCACTGACAGCAGAGCCAAAAAGAATAATTTTTTCTGGTTTATATTTATTTTTGATTTCTTCGACTACTTTTTGGAGGTAGAAATTAAAGTCTTTTTGCATAAATCTATTTTAGCAGAAACGAGCAATTTTGCCTAGGACCTTTTTTTGCCATAACAGTGGCATTATATCATATGTTGTTATTCTAAGTCTTTAAGGTTTGCTATTTAGATTCCCCAAAACTTTATTTTGAGCATTGTGATAAAATTCAGGTCGATAGCGGGACTTTATTTCTAATTAGAGATCTTGTCTAAGAATTATATTTTAATCCTATACGGTTTGCGGATGGTGAGAATTCGGGGCTGTTTCGTATTTCTGAAATGATCTTGATTTTACCCTATAGATAATGTAAAATCTTAGAGGTGGCAGAAGTTATAAGAATAGGAATTCATAGCCCAAGGTGGTTGACAGAAGAGGGAATCGCAGAAAGTGTAGCAACGACAAGGGAATTAGTTGCCAATGCCTTAGATAACCCGGGGCAGTTCTTAGGGTTAACTAGTTACGGTCCAGGAATGAGGCGCGGGGAATCGCCGCTTGAACAGTCTACTTTGGAAGGCTTAAGAGCAGTGGGTAGAGGCGAAGAGAGTATGTGGGATACGCTTGAGGTTTGGAGATACTTAGGCCCTTATCCTCCTGAAACAGTTATTGCTGCAGCGGTATTTCAAGAAGAAAGGGTTGGGATTGCAAACTTGATTAAGCCAGCAAAGTCGTTTATAGTCGCTGGCGCAATCAATTCTGAATTAAGAAGAGCATTAACTGGGTCTAATAACCCCGGAGATGCGATCGCAGGATTGGAAGTGGGTCTTAATCGGATTCCTTCTTTTAGAGCATTTAAGACTCCTGAGGGAAGAGTGGAGCAAATTGTTGGAGTTGCAAGCCGAATTTTAGAAGATCAAGAAAAGGTTGCAATAGCCCTTCAACGAATTGAAGAAAGATTTGATAGAGAAAGAACTAGAGGTGGATTACAGGGGAGAGCTCCTTATTCAATTGCCGTTGCCGCTGGATTAAGGGGGTTGCTTAATCTTTAATTAAACCTTAATCCTATACGGTTTGCGGATGATAATGCCGGAACTTAACTTGGAGTCGATTACTAAACGGGCATTGGTGATATTTGAGTGATAGCGGCAAACACCGCCTGAGCAGGTACCAAACAAAAGCTCTCTTTGTTCTCCGGCTGTTTCAGCGGTGATATTTCCCCTTACTCCTTGAGGAATGCTGTCAGCAGTATAGGTAAGGGCATAAGTGACAGAGGTTATATTATCAAATCCGGAAAAATTAATGAGCAAACCGAGACGGTCAGGCCGAAAGCGGACTGAGGCTTTAATGCCTCGACTGCGTGAATAGGATCTCGTTGCTGTTTGTGTTTGGGCTTTTCCACCTCTTGGCGGTCGGCTTTTAGCGGCCCGAACATTGGAAGGTAAAAGGAAAAACAAACTAATGATAAGGCTAATTAAAAATATTTTCCTCATAAGAATACTTTAAGAATACTACTTGTTTTTTTATTTGTCAATATGTTATTCTAAAAAAGATGGTGGAAAAACTTTTAAAAAACAAAAAGCTTTTAATTATTCTCGCCGTTCTTTTGGTTCTATCTATAGCAGCCATAATTATTTTCAAATCTAAGCGAAAGACAAGATCAGAGACTGCTTTAGAGAGTCCAATGGGCGAGTCAAGTTCAGCAGCTAAATTAACTGTTTGGGATGACCCGGCTGGTTTTAGTTTTTCTTATCCTGAAGAAATTGAAATTGATCCTCATAGTGAAGATGAAGAAAATTATGCCCATCTTGAATTAATTTCATCTTCCGAATCAGAGGGTAAGATTATTATTTGGGTTCAAGAGACAGAGTTTACAGATATAGAAGATTGGGCAGAAGCTACTACTGGCGGTCAACTTTTTGACACTGAATTAGATACCGAGCCGGCCAAAAAAGTTGCTTATTCTGAGCCGACAAAATTAGTTACGGCCGCTATTGATGTTGATGCTTTGGTTTTAATTGAGATGATTCCTGATAAGAAAGGCTATTGGCAGAAAGTTTATGACAAAATTCTTTCCAGCTTCAAATTTATTCCTTTAGAAGGTGAAGCTTTCGAATCAGATACCGCTCCCGCTCCAGCAGAACCAGCTTCTGCTAATATTATTGAAGAAGCGGAAGAGGTGATTGAGTAGTTCGATATTGCTTCTAGGATTTAATTTTCTTGACAAGTTCTTTGTCGGTTTAAAGTTCCACGAAAAACCTTCTTCTTTAAAAAGCTGACAAAATTGACAAAAGTCTATAGATTTGATATAGTATTTTTGATCTGCCCTCACAAGAGGGCTTTTTAGTTAAAAAGAAGAATAAAGTGGTAAACGTATTAACAGAAACAAGATTACAATTTCCTCTTTTTATTGATAGTCAGAGTTCAGCTGAAGTCGATAGGGAAATGATAGAGGTTTGTAGAACTATTCACGAAGGCAGATTTTTGGACCCAGATGTTTTGGTATTAAGTGCTATGGTTGTTCGTGCAGCTGATCCTGAAGGAAGAAGAGATAGAGCTTTAGAAGTTGCCGCTCAAATTCCAAGACATATAACTACTACTACGGATGAAAGAAACCTTGAGCAAACTGGCTGGAAGCGTTTGCCTAAAAGAGCAATACCATATATTCAGGAAAAAATTTTACACGAATCAGGTAATAATGTAATTCCGAGTAGCGATAGTCCAATTCATATCCTTAAACCGATGAATTCTCTTGGTGACAAGTTATCTTTTGTTCGAGCAGACGTGGAAGTTAGATCCATAGGAATACAATTAGATCCTGTTTTACCACTTGCTAGAT
>Ga0265594_1001912_pt1 | contig 15581 bp, 19 predicted proteins | sample saktaG_11_FD_190147 | JGI IMG/M metagenome (GOLD analysis project Ga0265594, IMG submission 190147) | Saline water microbial communities from Sakinaw Lake, British Columbia, Canada - sak_2011_5_24_80m | ecosystem: Environmental > Aquatic > Non-marine Saline and Alkaline > Saline ... | reverse complement strand
TAATTTATTTTTTATTACAATAAAGTTTATAATGTGTGTTCTCTTTTATTTGATTGTCTCTTTTGAGATAAATTGAAAGGAGGTAAAATGAAAAAAAATTTAATTTTTGGAATTAGTTTAGTTTTAGTTGTTCTTATAGCTTCTGGCGTTTTTGCAGGACTTTTTGGAATTACTGGAAATGCACTTAGAACAGGGGAGAGGATTGCACAAGATTCTTCGCTAACTATTAAAGGAATAGAAGATAACAAAGTTAGTATTGGTGAGGATACTTATTCAGAAGGAGAAACTTTTTCAGATTCTGGCAAAACTTATGAAGTTAAAGCTATAGAAGAAAAAGCATGGTTTTTTGGTTCAGATAAAGTAGTAATTGAAGAGGTTGAGGAACCTGTTGAAGTATGTGCAGATAGTGATGATGGATTGAATTATTATGAGAAAGGAAAAACAGGGAAAGACGGATGGGAATCTATCGAAGATTTTTGTGTAGATAAAACTCTTTTATCTGAAGCACTTTGTAATAAGGATGGAAATCCTGCATATGCAAAATATGAATGTCCAAATGGTTGTGTAGATGGTGCTTGTTTTGGAGAAAAACCAGTTGTTGAAAGTGAAGTAATATACGAAGGTATTTTGAAGATGTTGAGTTTAGCAGAACCAACAGGAGATTATCTTATTTACAAAGGTTCTAATGTGCAGGAAGTTCGAGGAATTGATATTTGTGAACCTTCTTTTTGTTTGTTTGGAATGGCAAGTATTATTAATGGAGATACTGTAAAGAGGAATTTGATTTCTTGTGATAAATTGTATTCATATAAAAATTTAGCGAGTTCTTCAGATTGGGAAGAAGGAACAATGGCAAGTTTTGAATATATGTGTGCATCAGCACCATAACTAAAATAATTTATTTATTTATTTTCTTTTTCTTATTTTTTATTGCATCTTGGAAAGCTTGTTTTTAACAAAAATATTATAAACTTGCTTTTTTTATTTGATTTATGGAACTCAAAGAACTTAAACCAAAAATCAGAAGAATTTTGAAAAAGCATGGTATAGTAAGAGCAGGAATTTTTGGAAGTTATGCAAGGGGGGAACAAAAGAAAAATAGTGATATTGATATTTTAGTACAAACTTCAAAACCAATGGGTTTTGCATTTATGGGAATAGAATTAGAACTTGAAGATAAATTAGGAATAAAAGTAGATTTGTTTACTTATAAATCAATTCATCCTCTTTTAAAAAAATATATTTTATCTGATGAGGTAAAAATAATATGAGAAAAGAACCTTTAATTTTCCTTAACCATATTTTAGAAAGCATAAGGAATATAGAAGAATATTCTAAGGGGTTAACAAAAGAGAAATTAACGAGGAACATAAAAGTTCAGGATGCAATAATAAGAAGAATAGAAATTATTGGTGAAGCAATAAAAAGTTTGCCAACGAATTTTATTAAAAAATATTCTGAAGTGCCTTGGAAAGAAATAGCTGGGACAAGAGATAAATTAATTCATGGTTATTTTGGAGTTGATTTAGATATTGTTTGGAAAATTGTTAGAGAAGATATATCCCAGTTAAAGAAAATGGTGCAAGGTATTTTAATAAAAGAGAGCAAGTGAAATTTTATTTCATAACTAAAACTATTCACTTATTTATTTTCTTTTTCTTATTTTTTTATTTCATCTTGAAAAGCTATTTTTCTTTTTGAATACATATTCGAAACCTTTATAAAGTGTAATGAATTGGTATTCATAATTAAATAAGGAGAAAAATAAAAATGCCACAAGGAGATAGAACAGGTCCAAGAGGACAAGGCCCTAAAACAGGAAGACAGCTTGGGGATTGCGAAGATGCAAAACCAGTTGAAGGAAATTTTGGAAGAGGGTTTGGTCGAGGAATGGGAAACCGTTTTTGCCCAAGATGGGGTTTTGGTAGGTTTGGAGCTCGAAATTTTCAATCTGTTCAGTTTACTGAAACTGATACCCTAAAGGGCACAAGTGAAAAGAAAATTTTAGAACAAGAACTTAAAGAATTGGACTTGGATAAAAAAGAAATAGAGAAAAGATTAAAAGAACTAAAAGCTTAAATTGAAAATGCCAAAAGCAAATTTAAAATTTCCATAGTCTTTTTTAGGAGTAAAAATGCCTAGACCAATAAGATGTAGGCGAATTCAACATATGCCTTCTGCAACTTACTTTAAGCCGGCTGGAGTAAGAATGATAGATTTACAAGAAATTGTGCTTAATGTTGATGAATATGAAGCTGTTCGATTAGTTGATCTTGAAGAAGTTGAACAGCTTAAAGCAGCTGAAAGTATGAAAATTTCTCAGCCAACTTTTTCACGTTTATTGAAAAGTGGGAGGAAAAAAATTGCAGAAGCTTTAGTAAAAGGCAAGGCAATAAAAATACAAGGAGGTAATTTTAAAATGGTTAATTCAATGAGGAAAGGTTTAGGACGAAGATTTATTTCAGGAGGAAGAGGAAGAATGGGTGGAACAGCAGAAGGCCCTGGAGGAATTTGTAAATGCCCTAATTGTGGACATGAAGAAAAACAAATTAGAGGAGAACCTTGTGTAAATAAAAAATGTCCTAAGTGTGGTAAAAAAATGGGTAGGAATTAAAGTGAATTTTAAATTAAAAGAATCTTTTTTAAAAGCAGGAAGAGCTTTAGGAAAAGTTTTTCCTATGATTTTAGGAACTATTTTACTTGTAAGTTTGATTTCTGCATTAATTCCAGAATCTTTTTATTTATCTGTTTTTAATAAAAATATATTTTTTGATTCAATTGTTGGAAGTTTAATTGGAAGTGTTTCTGCAGGAAATCCTATAACCAGTTATATTTTTGGAGGAGAAATGTTAAATCAAGGTGTTGGTTTGATTGCTGTCACAGCATTCTTAGTTTCATGGGTAACTGTTGGTTTAATACAACTTCCAGCAGAATCTTTAATCCTTAATAAGAAATTTGCAATTATAAGAAATTTAAGTTCTTTTGTTTTTGCAATTGTTGTTGCTGTTTTAACAGTTTTAATTTTAGGAGTATTAAAATGAAACTAAGAAATAAACTAAAACAGCTTTCTGCTTCATGGTATTTTTTAGGGATAATAATTGTAATTTATTTTTTACTTTTTATTTTTAAACAAAAGATTTATTTGGATAGCTTAAGTTTTTTCAGCCAAATTATTTACAAAGTAATTCCTATTTTTATTTTAGTTTTTATTTTAATGGGTTTTGTTAATTATTTTATAACTCCAGAATTTATAATGAAACATTTAAAAGAAAGAGGTATTAAAAAATGGTTTTATGTTATTGCAGGGGGAATTTTGTCGACAGGACCAATTTATATGTGGTATCCTCTTTTATCAGATTTAAAAAATAAAGGTTTGAATTATGGGCTTATTTCTTGTTTTTTATATAATCGTGCAATTAAAATTCCTTTGTTACCTTTGGCAATTATTTATTTTAATTGGCAATATGTTTTAATTTTAACTTTTGTAATGATTTTTGTTTCTGTTATTCAAGGAATTTTAATAAATAAGTTAATGAAATAAAAAAGTTTTTAAATGATTACCTATTCATAATAAAATGAAAAGAAGTACAAGGTTAATTACAATAGTTTTTGCAATAATATTTATTTTAATTGTTTTATTTTTTGTTGGTGATATAAAAGAAAATGAAAAAATTAATGGATTATTACTTCTTTCTGAAAATACAGGGGATATTACAGGATATTATAAATGGGAATTTGAGATGGATAAAAGGAATATAACCGGAATTATAAAACCTAAAAAATCTGTTTTAGAATCGAATCAAGAATATTTTCTCGGATTATCTGAGAAAAATTATGAAATTGCTACTGGTTATGGGGATGCTTATTTTTGGAATATGTCTTATGAGGATCAGTATAATATTATGAAAGATTATTCTCAATCTGCCGAGGAAATTTTGGGAAAACCAATTAAAATTTTTACTTCTAAATATTTTGCTTATGATGAAAATACTTTAAAGGCAGCAGATGCATTAGGAATAGAGTATCTTTTAGCTAGGGGAACTGAGGGAATACGTTCAGTAATCTACAAACCAGAAGAATATAATGTTAAAATTATTTCTGTTTCGAATTTAGAATTTGGAGAAATGGGCAAAGGTTCTTTATGTGATACTAGTCTATATGCAAGAGGTTCAACTGCAGAAGAGTTCAATGAAATTCTTAAAGATAGTTTAGATAAAAGTCCAGATAGTATGATTTTAGTTTCTCATGTATATATTGGAGGAACAACTGTGGATTGGTGGAGGGCATATGAAAATGCATTAAATTCAGATAAAATAGAATGGAAGAGTTTTGAGGAATGGGTTAAAGATGTAACAATTATTGAACTTCCAATAGAGGAAATTCCAATGAATACAGAGGTAAAATATTTGACCCCTAATCCAGCAGTTCCTTTGAGTGAACTTGAACTTTTACCTGAATTAAAATATAAAAATAAAATAATTGTATTTCATAATGGGCAGGGATCAATGTGTTTAGAATTTTTAGATTTTGCAGAATCTATTGATTATGAAGTTGAAGAGCATTTTACAACTGATGATGATTTTTACCTTAAATTAAATTCCTATAAAAATGATTTTCAAAAAAGTCAAGGAGTTTCGGATAATTTTGGTTATTATCCAATTATTTTTGTTGAGAATACAACTTATTCTGGTTTTAATGAAGAAATAAAGGAGGAAATACTAAGGTTAATTTCTTAAATTAAAAAATGAAAATTGCAATTGCTTCTGATGGAAAAGAGAAAAATAGTGAGATAAGTTCTCGTGGTGCTCGAGCACCTTTTTATCTGGTTTTTGAGAAAGAGAAATTAATTGAAATTATAAAAAATCCTTTTGCTGTAGGTGGAGGAGGGGCTGGTTGGAGTGTTGTACATATGTTGGCAGATAAAAAAATTAATTTGGTTATTGCTGGGAGAGTTGGGCCTAATATGAAAGCGGCATTAAAAGAAAAAAATTGAAATTTAAAGAAGCCTCTGGAAAAGTGAAAGATTTTGTAAGGGGATAAATTTATTAATCAGTTTTTGTTTTTTATTTTATGGAAAAGAGCAGATTGATTACAGGAATTATAATGGTTTTTCTTGGATGTTTTTTAATTTTTCTTGGGACTTTTAAAAAAATTTATCCTACTTTAATTTATGGGGTTCCTATTTTTGTTATTGGTGTGATAATTTTTTTTAATTCATCTGAAGATAAAATTGAAGAAATAAAGAAAGCAAAAGGAGGTAAAAATGAAAGATAAAATTTTGGTTACAACAATAGAACAAGTTCCTGGTAAAAAAGTTGTAAAAGTTTTGGGCGTTGTTAAAGGAAGCACTGTCCGTGCAAGAAATATTGGACGAGATATTGGCGCTGGTTTTAAGAGCATGATTGGTGGTGAAATAAAAACCTATACTGAAATGGCAAATCATGCACGAGACGAAGCATATAATCGAATGGTGAATCAAGCAATTGAAATGGGTGCAAATGCAATTGTTGGAGTTCGGTTTATGACTTCAATGATAATGCAAGGTGCTTCTGAAATGCTTGCTTTTGGAACAGCTGTTGTTTTGAAGTGAAGGGGTTAAATTTGGGGGAGATTCATTAAAAGCAATAAAAATAAATAGTGTGCAAGAATAATTAGTTAATGGTATCTTTTCTTACAAAATTTAAACAAAAGATAAAATATTTTTTTAAATTAATTAAGAATACCAGAAAAGATCAAGAAATAGTTTCTAGTTCAGAAAGAGAAATTTATGAAAATCTCCAAGAAGAACATAAGAAGATTATCCAAAAAAGAGAAAAAGAAAAACCAATTAAAAAGATTAATGAAGAAAAACCACAATTTCAAAAACTTCTTGAAGATTTAGAAACAAATAGGTGGGAGATTATTAAACAAAAGGAATATGATTTTCCAAAAATTGAAAGAGGAAAGGATTGCATAAAATGCAAATTAAAAGGGATAACATTTCTTTTAGATGAAAAAGGTTATAATTTTTTTAATGAAAAGTTTATTATTTCTTCTTATGGCAAAGTTACAATTAAAGATAATTATCTTGCACTAAAACAAGACAATAGTTTTTCATATTTTCACAGGTGGTTTATGCAGGAAGAAGTAAAAGATTTTTGTGCAAAAAATGATTGTGATCCAAAAGAGGTTCATGTGCATCATATTGATTTAACAAAAACAAACAATAAGAAAGAAAATCTAAAAGTTATGTTTATAGAAGACCATAAGAAATTGCATCATAGGGAAAGGTTTAATGGATCTGATGAGAAATTTGAAGAGTGGTATGAAGATAATATTTTTTAAGGTTAAATCAAAAGCCTTTAGATAGTTACTTTTGAGTAAAAAGCCTCAAGAGAGATTTGAACTCCCGACCTACTGATTGCTTTGTGAAATCACGAAGCATTGAAATCTTGATTTCAACGTACAAGTCAGCCGCTCTACCACTGAGCTATTGAGGCATTAATTATCAAATTAAAATTCACTTTTAAATTTTCCTATAATTTCATTTTTCTTGAATTTATTTGTAATAAAATTTATAAACGAGTGCATTCTTTAATATTTATGAATTGGGATTATTTGGCGGATTTTTGGATGGAAAAGGTTCAATAATAATCAAACCACCAAGACTAAGATTATATATTTCTAATACAAACAAAGAGATATTAGATGAAATAAAAGAATTTGTGGGCTGTGGGAAGGTCTATGAGGTTAATATGAAAAATAAAAAGAAGAACTGGAAAAAACAATATGGGTGGGCTATTTGCTCCCACACGGATGTGTTAATAATCTTAAAAAATTTGAAGAATAAATTAATTATAAAAAAAGAACTTTGTGAAAAAGCTATTAATTATATTGAAAATAAAAGATGGCAAAAATTTTACCTCTCAAGAGAAGAACTTATAAAATATAAAAAACTAAAGTCCAGTAGGAAAATAGCAAAAGAATTGGGGGTAAGTCAGTTTTCTGTATTAAAATACTTAAAGAAATATAACTTGTTTGATAATTAGTAAACTATTCAATTGTCATTTTTTTCAACTTTTAAAATTCTTATGTCACAGAATGAAAGAGGGTATATTTTTTTTAATTTTAAGCTCAAGGGTTTTTGGATGGAATTTTTTAAAAGGTCTTCAAATATTGTTTCTATTTTTTTGTCTTTCGCATAGTTTATTAATTCTTCATGAGCTTTTTCTCTAAGTGCTTTACGAACAGCACGCGAAACTTTTCTTCTTGTAACTAAAAAAGGTTTTATTCTAATTTGTCCATCTTTGCATTTTGTAGAAAAAGAATCTTCCACATAATTTGTTCCTTTTCTTACCATTCTTTTCAAAAAGTAAGGCATGATTTGAACTTTTATTGGAATTGTTTTTATTTCTTCTGCTTCAACTTTTGTTTTTAATTGGATGATAGTCCCTTTTCCTTTAAGAATTCTTGTTAAATCATAGTTTATTATTCTTCCATCAAGTTCCTTAAGTGCATAAGCTTGTAGTTGTGTTGTTTTATTTATTAAAGGAATTTCAACATCAAAGAACTTTTTTTTACCTTTTGCTTTAGCCATTGAAAACAACCTTGCGGTTTTTTTCGATTTTCCCTCTAAGTGCGGATAATACCCTGAAGGGCATTAAGCAATTTTTTAAATTGCCTCCGACGAAAATCGCACATTTATTTATTTGAGTTTTCATTTTATTCTTGTAAGACCTTTCCTGCTCTTTGGCCTTTTTTTTGATATTTAGACTTTCCACATTCTTTGCAAGTATACATTAGGTTGGTTTTTTTAGTTGTTTTTGATTTTCTTTTGAATTTAGTTACAGCTGGTTTTGAACCCCACTTTCCCTTGTTTCCAATTCCAACACCTAATCCACGAAGTTTTGCTCTTGCAATACCACCCCGTTTTAAGGTTCCTCTTTTTCCACCTGTTCCAACTACTTTAATTTTTTGCTCTGTTTTTTTATTACAATAAGGGCAAAATCTATTTGTAACTTTGGGTATCTTCATATTGAGAAAAGAGAATTTGGGTTTTTAAAGATTTGGTGTTTGGGGACTTCAAAATAAAGCAAATCTTTAAATATAATCCTTGCTTTTTTAAAAAATGAAAAAGAGAATGAGGGAAGTTTTGGTTTTTATTTTGTATTTAATTTTTGCAACATATTTTGTAAATTATCCTCTTCATTTTTTGAATATTCCTGAGTTTTTTTTAAGGTTTGAACCTTGGATAATTTTTATTGGTGGGATTTTGATTTTGCTGGGCGGAATTGAATATCTTAGAGCAAGAAAAAAGAAAAAAGAATTACTTCTTTCTAAGTAATAGAATAAACAAATATTTATATATTTAATTTTGCTGTTTTATTTATGAAATTTAAAAGAGGACAAGTGACTATTTTTATCATAGTTGCGATTGTAATTGTTGCTGCTGTTGCAGTTTATTTTTTAGTTGGTTCTTCTCTTAAAATTTCTAAACTTTCGCCAACTTTTGAACCAATTTATAATAATTTTTTAAATTGTATTGAAGAAGACACCTTGGTTGGAATTGATATTATCGAAAGTCAAGCAGGTTATATTTATTTACCTGAATTTGAGTCAGGTTCAAGTTACATGCCTTTTGGTTCGCAGTTGAACTTTTTAGGAAATCCTATTCCTTACTGGTATTATGTTTCTGGGAATAATATTCAAAAAGAGCAAATTCCTTCCAAATCTCAAATAGAAGAACAAATTGAAAAGTTCCTTGAGAGTAAAGCAGATACTTGTTTGTATGATGCATATTATTTGCAAGGTTTTGAAATAAAATTAGGAGAACCTACTTTTGATATTAAAGTTGAAGAAACAAATGTTAAAATTAAATTAGATAGGGATTTATCTATTTCTTTTGGAGAAGAAACTGCTTTAATTAAAAACCATGAACTTACAGTTAATTCTAATTTAGGAAAATTATACGAGTCTGCAAAAAAAGTTTATGATTTTGAACAAGAAGAATTATTTTTAGAAAAATATGGAATTGATAATTTGCGACTTTATGCACCTGTTGATGGTGTTGAGATTTCTTGTTCACCTAAAACATGGATTGCAGATGAAATTTTCAATGAGCTTCAAGAAGCAATTGAAACAAATACTTTGGCTTTGAAATCCAGTGGAAGAATAGATGATTATTTTGTTGTTGAATTGCCTACTGATTCTGAAGTTCGCTTTATTAATTCAAGAAACTGGGCAAATGCTTTTGAAGTTACACCAACAAAAGAAAATGTTTTAATTGCAGAACCTGTTGGAAACCAACCAGGATTAAATGTTTTAGGTTTTTGTTATGTTCCTTATCATTTTGTTTATGATGTTTCATACCCTGTTTTAGTTCAAGTTATTGAAGATGAAGAAGTTTTTCAATTTCCTATGGCAATAGTTATTCAAGCAAATAACCCAAGAAAATCTTTAGATGCAAAAGCAGGAATTGTAAACTCCCCTGAATTATGCAAATATCAAAACACATTTGTAAAAGTAAGCACTTATGATACTTCTTTAAATCCTATTGAATCTGAAATTTCATATGAATGTTTGTCAGAAAGTTGCAAGATTGGATTTACAGAATCTGGAATTCTTGAAAAAGAATTTCCTCAATGTGTAAATGGGTATGTTGTTGTTGAAGCTAATGGTTATGAAAAAACAAGGTATTTATATTCTACAACTGAATCAGGAAGTGTAAATATTATTTTGGATAAGTTGTACAATTTAAATGTTGAATTAGATTTGGATAATCTTTTGTTCAATGGTAAGGCAATAATTAATTTTGTCGGGGAATCTGATTCTAAAACAATTATTTATCCTGAACAAAAATTAGTAGAATTAAGTGAAGAGGAATATGAAATTCAAGTTTATATTTATCAAGATTCTTCTTTGAAATTAGAAGCTACAACAAAAGAGCAATGTGTTGAAATTCCTTCTACTGGTTTTGGGGGGTTGATTGGCTTTACAAAAGAAAAATGTTTTAATGTTGAATTTCCAGCACAAATTATTTCACAAGCTTTATCTGGAGGGGGGAAAACAAATTATTACATTTTAGAATCTGAATTAAAAAATATGAACACTATTCAAATAAATGCAGAAAGTTTGCCAAGTCCAAATTCCCTTGAGCAACTTCAAGATAATTACTTTTTATTTGAAGATAAAACTTTGGGACTTGAATTTAAATGATAAATAAAAAAGGAGGCAAAAGCATATGAAGAAAAAAACAAAGAAAAAGCTTGATTTAATCTTATGGGTATTAGGGTTAATTGCTATGGCTTTGTTAGTTTGGGGGATTGTAGATATTTTAATTTAATATGGAAGGAGATTTGATAACTTGGTATGGAAATGTCTTAAATTTTGTAATTTTAATTTATTTAGTTTTAAATACATTAAACACAACTTGCTTTAGTGCATCACAATCTTTAATTGCTGCATTTGGATTAATGGTTTCAATTTTAATCCATTTTAGAAATTTAATCAAAGATTAAAATGAAAAAAATAAATAAAAAATTAAAATTTGCATTGGTTTTCTTAATTGGAATTTTGTTTGCTTTTAATTTTGTGTCTGCATTAGATTCTTACGCTCGTTCAAATCCTCAATATACTTCTTTTGATTATACTGGTTCTGGAGATTTTGAAAATTTTAATTCTGAAATGTGTAAAGAAGGTCAAGATTTTATTATCCAAGTTTCTCCTTTTGGTTGCACACCAGCAGTGGTTCGAAGTGATTTGCTTGAAGAACAAAATGTTCCTGTTTTTTGCCAATTATCTGCAACACAAATAAATCCTCTGATTAAGGTTGAAGCAATTGAAAGTATTTCTTTTACAAATAAAGAGATTTCCCAAGGAGTTTCAGGAGTAAGCTTCCATCCTTCTCGGGCAGCATTAAGTGTTAATCAAAATATTAATTTCCAACCTATTTTAGATAATATTGGATATGTGGTTATAAATTTAAAGCAAAATAAAAATGAATCTTCAATGCCTGATTTTGTTGAAGGAAACCTAACAGCAAGAATAAGTTATGATATTATCAATGCATATGGAATTGGAGAAGCAAGTTTTTATCTTCCTGAAATGGAAGATTCTGATTGGGCAAGCAAATTTGTTCAATATGGTTTTTGGGATGGTCGAGGATATTTAAGGGCAGAATCTGTTGGAAGTGATCAAGCAACAATTTCTATTTATTCTGATAGAACAACTTCTTCTGGATTAAACTCGGGAAATGAAAAGCAAAAAGTTTCAACAGTAACTTTGAGAAAAGGCGAAACTTCTCCAAGAGTTTATCTTCCTAATTTTGATTATTGTTTAGGAAATTTTAATTTAAGATTAAACTATTTAGAAGCTCCAAATACAAGAGCAAGATTAAATATAAACGGGCAGATTGTCGAAGTTGTCGAAGATGAAAAATTTTTAGAAAATCATTGTTGGGCAACAAATATAGAAAAGCAAGGTCTTGTTCAAAAAGCAGATATTCATTGTAATGAAGATGAAGGAAAGAAAATTTTTAATTTTGTTATTAGTCCAAAAATAAACTTAAGTATAAATGGAACAATTAAAGAAGTAAATGTTGGAGATTATTTATTTCCTTATGGGGATGAGAAATATGTTTATCTTGCATATGCTGGAACCCTTAATGATTCAACGCGTCTTGAAGATTTAGAATTATATTTTGCTGCTATTCCTGAAAATAAAAAAAGTTTAACAGGAGATGAAATAAAAGATGCTTCAAAATTAGTTAATGCATATCATTTTAATGGAAAGGAAAAAGAGTCTATTCTGGGTTTTATTGGGGGTGTTGGGAAATCACTTATTGGTTCAGCAACTAATTTTTATAAGTTTTTGGTTAAAGGAGATTCTTTTGATGGGTTTTCATATAAAGAAGGGCAAAAAAAAGTATTTGGAGAAGAAATTAAAATAATTGGTTTTGCAGGACCTAAAGATGCTGTGCTTTCTGAAAAAGCAAAAGAGTATTATCAGAATGCTTTAGAAGATTATGATTCTCTTGAAAAAGGTTTTGCAGGTGAAGATTTTGATGAATCTGGTTTAGAAATATATGGTGAAAATGCACTTTACGAAAAAATAAATCTTGCAGAATCACTTGGTCAGAAAAAAACAATGGTTGAATTTTGTAAGGAGTTTGAAGAAAATTATCCTAATTCTAAAAAACCAGTTTCAGTTAAATGTAATAATGCTTATCGACTTTCAAGTTCAACTTCTCAAGAAATGAGTGTTTTGATTAATAATCGAGTAAAAACAATTTCTTTAGAAAATATTTATGAACCAAGTAAAAAAGAATTTAGTGCAGAAATTTTAATTAGAAAATCAGACGGGACTTCTGAAACAATTACCCTCGGGAAAAATCAAATTGTCTATTTAAATCAAACTTCAAATGATTTTATTCAATTGGTTTCTCTTGAACAAGATTCTGCAACTTTGAAAGTTTCAATTAAAAAAGAAAATATGCAAGGAGCTATCGATAAGATTTCAGGAGATGAACGAACTTTGAAAAAAGATATCCCAAATAGTTTTTCAAGTTCATATAATTTTGTTTTAAAAGAAGTTAATTTTAAACAATCTGCAAAAGTTTCTGTTATCTCTAATATTAATAATGCTTGGACAGAATCTGATTTTAGTTTTAAAGTTGGAATTGAAAAGCGAAGTGATTTGTTTAAACTTTCTCCTGAAAAGACAAAAGATGTTATAAAATCTTTAGATAAAAATATTAAGCAATGGGAAGAAATTTCTAATAATTTAAATATTGTTGTTGAAAGAATGAAAACTGCTTGTTTAGGAACAGGAATAGCACTTAATATAAAAAATCTTTGGAATAATAGAAAAGGACTTGGAATTGCAAGATACAATGTTATGAGAAATTCTGGAGGATGGTATGAAAAATGCACAGATATTGTAAATGATAAATCAAATAAGATTACAAGTATTGAACAATGTTTTTTAGATAATGTAAAAGAGATTGAAAAAGATGTTGATAAAATGTATGAAGTTTTAAACACTCAAAATGATAATATAAAAAATATTCAAGCAGAATATACAACTAAAAAACTTTTTTCTGAAAATGTTGTAAATACAACTGCTTTTGTTGAAAAGTATTCTAAACAAGTTATTGAAGGGTTAACAAAGTCAAATACGCTGTTGGTTTTAAATCCAAGAAATTCAGAAGAGAAAATCACAATAGATGAAATGTTGAATTCTTTATCTTCAGATGCTTGGGAAAAAAATGTTTATACAATTGAACAATTGCGAGATATTGAACTTTATACAAATATTTTGAATAGTGATTCAAGTGCTGAACTTAAGAAAATGGCTAATGAAAATTTGTATTATATTTTTAGGGATATTAAGGAGAATTCAGAAGATTTTGAAGAATCGCAAAAAGCTAAACAAGAATCAGAAAAAAATGGAATCAATACAAATTTTTCACCATATACTTCTAAAAATAAAAAATCTGAAATTTATGAGGGTGCTATAGCACCAGATGATAAAGGAATAATTAAGAAAGGGGATGAAATTCAAGGAATTAGTTTCGAGCATGTTCAATATTATGTTATTTTAAAAGATGCTGGTGATAACAAATATACAATTAAGAATGTTACACTTCTTGATGGGACTTTAACAGATTTGGATAATAAGATTAAAAATTCATATTCTTATTTTGAAAAATTCAATGAACTCACATATAAAAATGAAATTAAAAATCCAGAAGTAGAATATTATGAAACAGAACCTTATGCAGGTCTTCCTGCGATTGTGCCATTTGATTTAAAAGAAGGTTGGTATGCTGCAACAACTGCAACACTTCCTGTATTTGGAGGAATTAAAGCATATGATGATTCTGGAAGAGTTTCAAGTTTTTGGTTATGCAATGTTGGTGAAAATGGAATTATTGAATTTAATTCTGGAACTGAACCAGATGACCGTCAAATGATTAATTTAGGAACAGGTCAAACATATAATCAGTTTGCAGGATTAAGTTCTTCTAAAACAACTAAATTAGTTAATGAAGCTGTCCAAGCTATTTATGATGCTTCAAATCAACATAAATCAGGAATTTCTAAAGCAAGAATTAATGGGCAAAATATTCCTGTTGGAAGTCCTGCTGTAAGTATTCCAGATATTCAATGCCAAGATTTTATGTCTGTAAGAGATTGTCAGATTTTGTTTAATGTTTGTGACCCTGTGATTTGTCCTTCAAGCAGGTGTGATTTTGGAGGATCTTATCCTGTAAAAGATGTTGTTCAATCTGGAATTATTGGAAGTATTGCATTATGTTTGCCAAATGCTAAAGAAGGAATTTATATTCCAATTTGTTTGACTGGTGTTAAAGCAGGTTTAGATAGTTTATTATCTGTTGAAACATCTTATAGAGATTGTTTACAAAAAAGTTTGGAAACAGGAGAGATGATTGGAATTTGTGATGAAATACATAGTATTTATTTATGTGAATTTTTATGGAAACAAACACTTCCTTTAGCAAAATTAGCAATCCCAAAATTAATGGGGTTGGTAATGGGGCAAAGTAGTTCTCATGGGGGAGGAGAATATTTAGGTGTTGCAGATGCTTGGAGTAATTCTGAAAAAGCAATAAATTATTTTACACAATATTATGCTGAAAATAGTTTTAAGGCATTTCAATTAAGGTCCACAGAACAAGTAGGGACAGAAGTTTGTAAAGTTGCGATTTCAGCAAGTTATCCTGGGGGGGGCAATTTTTTTAATTCACTTATTAAAGCAGATTCTCCTTTTCAATTTAATGGGAATTTTGAAGAAATATCTTTTACAACAGCAACAAATCCGCCTATTTCACAATATAAAGTTTATTATCATATTTATGCTGGTCAAGATTCTGGTGCTTATTATCAAGTTTATTTAAAGAGTGGTTCTGAAAGTTCATATTATCAAGACACTGCTGTAAGAAGACCTGTTGCTTCAGGTTATATTGCAAGAGGAGATTATGCTTCTCAAACAGAAGATTTCACAGCACCGTCTGGTTATAAGCAAATGTGTATTGTTGTGAATGGGCAAGAAGAATGCGGGTTCCAGCAAGTTTCAACTTCTTTTGCTGTTGATTATATGAAAGACCAATATATAAAAGAGCAAGCAACTCAAAAAGATATTAAAACAGTTAAAGAATGTGTTTCAGGAACAGCAAGTGTTTATAGTGCATTGAACATGAATATTCAAAGTGGAATTGAAGAAGCAATTAATCCTGCATTATATAACTCAGGTGTAATAAGAATATGTGCAACAGATGCTCCTGATGCCGGAACAGACCCTTCTTCTGGAACAAAGAGTGCAAGATGGATTTTAGTTGGTTCTTGTGGGGATTCAAATGTTGGTTGTTGGTTGGATACTAAAAGTATTGAGAACGCTGTTGAAGTTGGGTGGGAAACTTCAGATAAAATTTTAGAAGAAGTTTCAAAAACATATGCAGATGTTTTAAGAAGCGAAGGAGATTATTTAACAGATGATGAATTTGTAGAAAAAGTAAAAGAGATTGAAGATGAGGGGACTTCTTTATTAGACAAAGTTAAATTGTCAACAGAAATAATTAATAA
>Ga0265594_1001911_pt1 | contig 15582 bp, 11 predicted proteins | sample saktaG_11_FD_190147 | JGI IMG/M metagenome (GOLD analysis project Ga0265594, IMG submission 190147) | Saline water microbial communities from Sakinaw Lake, British Columbia, Canada - sak_2011_5_24_80m | ecosystem: Environmental > Aquatic > Non-marine Saline and Alkaline > Saline ... | reverse complement strand
CTGCGAAAGCCAGAGCACGTGGTTACCGAACAACGAGGAATATAATTACCATGATTTATCTCATTGGCGGAAAATTTAATTATGGCTTACCCACCTGAAATAGCGAGGAACCAATTTTATCATATTTAATTTTTTCAATTGTATTGTGAAAATTAACATTATAAATCGGTAATTCTTTTAAATACGTAGGCTTAATGTTGTAATCAATAAAAGTATTAGCATAATAAAAGTTCATTAATGTTGAATTCAAAATCCCCTGAACATATTTTAAATCAAATTTATCTGAATATTGTATATATGAATAATTATTGAGAGGATAATAAACACCTTCCTGATCAATGCATGAGATAATTCTTCTCTTCAAACTCAATTTACGTATGTATTGAATAACAATTTTTGGTACCTCAAGACTTTGTTTTCGCCAACCTGCAAGGAGTTCGTTCCACCATAAATAATAACCTTTCCAAGTCATTGAATAACGTGAAAGTTCCCCTGTTTTTAAAGCTTTGACAGTATGTTTATCTGTCTTCGTTTTTGATAAGAATTTATTATTATCTCCAGTTTTTATCCCATAAAATACTTTTGATATTTCACCTAAGCGTTCCGATTTTCTTTTACATTTATCAAGTAACTTCTTTGTGTTTTTAGTCAAACTTAAATTGAATGAAGAGCCAAATGTGTTATTCCAAACATTTGGGTTTAGAAAATACTTCTCAAAAGATTCAACATCATTAAAATTTTCGTCTGTTATTTTGACAACTCTACTTCTCCAGATTTCACATTTATTCAAATTTGCATCTTTTTTCCTAAAGAAGGCTAAAATTGGAACTATATCTGGGGCATCTCTGAAAATATATTTTGACAATTCACAGATATGAGTAAAACTTACATTATCCAATAGATGAATTCGTATTTCTTTTGAATTTAAAACCGAAAGCCAAGTATTTGGTGTTACAAAACCAAAAAAACCAGTATTATTTAATATCAAAACAGCCTTCTCAATAAAGTATAAATGAGATTCAAGTTCACCTCGTTTATTAACATAACAATTACTTAAGTATCCTTTTTCATTCTCTGAAAAATCTGCGCCCCATGGCGGATTCCCGATCACCGCATCAAAACCGCCATTGGCGAAGATGTCTTTAAATTCCGCCTCCCAGTCGAAGACATTGACCCGCAGGGCTTCCTCTTCGTCAAAGAGAACGCCTTGCTGATTGTCGTAGAAATCCGGACCGATCAGGGAGTTGCCGCATTTGATGTTGTCGGATAGATTCGGCAATGCGCGTTCATGCCAGATGCCCATCTGCCGGGTCAGGGTTTCGCTGTTTTCATTTTCCAGCACTTTCAGCAGCAGGCTCAGTTTGGTGACTTCCACGGCGTTGGCGTCAATATCGACACCGTAGAGGTTGTTCAGCAGGATGCGCTTCTTCTCCGTCGTGGAGAGATACCATTCGCCGCCTTTGCCCTGGAAAATCGCCTGGGGATCGGATTTGCGGGTGCGTTTGCCTCCGGCATGCGGGCTGCCGGGAATCTTGCCGGTTTTTTCATAATCCTTTTGATAATAGTCAAGATGCCAGTCCATCAGGTAGCGGTAAGCGCCGAGTAGGAATGAGCCGGAACCGCAGGCGGGATCGAGAAAGCGCAGCTCGCCGACTTCGCGGGGCGTTTTGTCTTCCAGCAATTTCCCGACAGTGTTTTTAACAATGTAATCAACAATATATTGCGGAGTGTAATAGACGCCGCCGGCTTTGCGTACTTCGGGCTTTTCCTCAATCCGGGCGTGATGACCGGCGGTAAGAGAGATGCGCTTGCCGAGGAATTGCTCGTAGGCATTGCCCAATACTTCTACCGGGAGGACGCTGAACTCGTAAGGGCAGTCCGGGTAATAGAGTTTTTTGATAATGTCTTTAAGCAGTTTGTCATCAATCGAAAGGGAAGGCGTGATGATATCGGGGTTGTCGCCGTCTTTCTCGCTGAAATGGAATAAGCCCGAATTATAGCGTTCATCGGCGCGGTAGTAGACTTCAACCAGCCGGGAATAGACCCGTTCGCCGTTAAGCAGGGATTGCAGAGTATGTTGAATTTCAATGCCGCGGTCCTCACACATGCGCAGGAAAATAAGGCGGTCGATAGTGAGCTGTACGGCGTAATTGAGTTCGCGCCCGGAGAGATCGGGATTTCGAATGGCGATATTCCGCGCCAGCAGAATCCGCAGACTGTCGAGATCGTTCAGGAAGTCGCGGTCAATCTCAGCGCGTGGTTTCTTGCCCCGTTTATCCTGGATATAGCGGTCGAAATCCCCGCGCATCACGGCTTCTTTAGAAAAAATTGATTGGATGAATTCCCACTGTTCGATGTAGTCCTCAAAGGTAAAATAAAGCATCCGTCCGACGTGCGGCTTATCGGAAATAGACGGTTTGAGACGTGTGTCATAGACGATGAACTCTTCAAAGTCGGTCAGCAAAGATACCGGCAATCTGGCGCTGTAGGCATAGCGGCGCAGCTGGAATGCCGGAGCGGGATCGTGCTTGAGATCGACGGACGGTTTCTTGGTTTCCAGGAAGAAAATACGTTTGCCGCCGATGCGGAAGGAATAATCCGGCGCTTTGGTCGTATGCCCGACCCGGACTTCATCTTCGTGAATGATATCCCGGAAAGCCAGGGCATAACCGGATTTGTTATGCACATCCCAGCCGAGCGCTTCCCAGAACGGATTGACGAATTCTATCCGAACAGAGGTTTCGTTGTACTTCGGGTTTTTGTACTCGTCGATATTCCGTGAGAATTTTTCGACGAGTTCGGTGATATTTTTTATCATGGTTTTGTCCGGTTTTATTTTGCGAAAATGTAAATCTTTACGAAAGTTTTGAACTTTCGCAAAGTTTCTTTAGTAAAGTTTGTCATACTTGACCTGTTCCGTTTTTTATACTGCTTTGATATTATGATATTTAAGGTAATGATGCAACAGGAAATGACTTTATTGTAATCCGGTTCTGACTTTACGTAAATCGATTGTTTCCTAGATAATTTCAGGAATATTTTTCAAATTAAGAATTAGTTATTGATAGATATTTGTGAAGTTGCCGAACCTTTAAAAATGTAGAACGGAAACCGGAGAACGGAATCCGGAGAATGGAAATTGGAGTAACGGAGAACCGGAGTGATGTAATTTGCGCCAAAGTCGTCCCTCTGGTTAAATTTGATATTTGAAATCATAAATCTCCAATCTGAAATCTCCAATCAGAAACTTATGCCAGTTCCGCCGCCAGTTTGCTGTAAACCTGCTCCAGAAGCGACTCATAATCATGGCCTTCGGGATAAACCGGTTTATGGAATTTAACGTTGATCTTTTTCCACGGTTTAGGGAAACGGCTGCCTCTCGGCAGCGCTTCGAAGGCGCCTTTGATGGAAACCGGCACGATCGGGACATTCAGTTCTGTTGCCAGGATTGTAAAGGCTTTTTTAAATTCACCCAGCTGTCCGGTGCGGGTTCGGGTGCCTTCCGGGAAAATGACGATATTTTTACCATTTTTAAGAACTTCAGCCAGTTTTTGCAGGGACAGTTTCAGGTCATGGTTTATGTCGGTAATTATGATATTGTGGCGGTTTGCCAGGGCTTTTACCCAACGTTTACTGACATGTTTTTCCTTGGCATAAAAATAGGTGTTTCTGTTTATCTTATTTTTCAGAAAAATCGAAACAAACAGACCATCAAAGAAACTCTGATGATTGGGCGCAATAATGCAGGGACCTTCGGGAATATTTTCCATACCTTCGCCTTTCAGTCGGAAGTAGAGCCGGAAAATACCTTTTGAAATATGCTTAAAGATATTCCATGTAAACCAGCTTTTAGGCAGGTTTAGTTTGACTCTTTCTTTAAAGATATCAGCCCATTTGACTACTTCGACGGTCAGTTTCTTCTTCTTCTCTTTCATGAAATTAGACAATTTCTCAACGGTGGGATGATTAATCAGCACATCTTCCGGAATTTTAATCCCGAATGTCGATTGCAGGAAAGTCTGCAGGCTGATTTTGTCCAGTGAATCGAGTCCGAGGTCAATTTCGATGTGATCGTCCGGAAATATATCGGACTTTGTCTGTTTCATGAGGAAATCACGAATCACCCGGTACTCCTCATGATCCGGTTCCTTCTTCTTAAGTTTTTTTAATCCCAGGGAATTGGCCAGTTCCGCCAGTTTAAACCGCTGGAGTTTTCCGAGACGGGTCTTGGGAAGTTCTTCTTTCAGGATAATAAATTTGGAAATTTTCTTATAATAGGAAACCATGTGATTGTATTTTTCGACGATTTCCAGGCGAAACATTTCGTCAATATTGAGAATTTCACGTTCCCTTAATACTTTGAAGTCGGGATAAAACGCGGCCTGAACCTGATCATTGTTCATGAAGACGCCGACATCGGCAATGCAGTCGGAGATTGATTTTAACTTTTTCTCGACTTCTTCAGGATTGATATTTTTACCGCTTGACAGGACAATGATTTCCTTTTTACGGCCGGTAATTCGCAGATAGCCGTTTTTATCGAGATTACCGAGGTCGCCGGTATAGAGCCAGCCATCCTTCAGAACATCTGCCGTTTCTTCGGGTCGGTTATAATAACCCTGCATGATGTTTCTGCCGCGGGCAATTATTTCACCGTCTTTAATTTCAACGTCGAGACCGGGCAGAGGTTGACCGGCGGAACCGATTTTCCATTTACCGGGACGGGTGAAGGTGATCATCGGCGCGGCTTCGGTCATCCCAAAACCTTCCAGCATTTCAACTCCCAGGGCTTTGAAATCGCGGGCGACATCCTCATCCAGTTTCGCGCCGCCGCTGACCATGTAATCGATGTGTCCGCCGAATTTTTGATGGACGGTCTTGAAAAGAGTGCGGGAGAATGCACGGGAATTTATGAATTTTGCTGTTTTAAACAGGGCGCGGGTGATGAAATGAGCATTGATCTTGTCCATGATGCCTTTATGAAAAGCGGCGTAAAGGCGCGGAACACCGATGATGATATTGACGGCGTTATTTTGAAGCGTTGCGATGATATCTTCCGAATTAATGGAAGGTGAAAAGGCAATCTTTCCGCCCACTTTTAGCGGTGCAATCATGGAACCCATCAATGGAAAAACGTGATGAAAGGGAAGAAGCGCCAATACTGTCCGAAAATCGGTATAGATCGGAATTTCTTCGGATACGGCCTCAACGTTTGCCAGAATATTATCAAAGGATAACATCACGCCTTTGGGACTGCCGGTTGTTCCGGATGTATAGATAATCGCGGCGGTTTTCATGACATCATTCGTATCGATTTCATCGGGACTGAAATCGCCGCTCTCGTATTGTTGATTTTCAAAGCGGTGAACGGCAGGCTTGTATTTAACCGATTTGAGCGCCTCGTCCAATACGGATTTGGATTTCTGTGAACAAAATATCTGCTCCGGCCGGCAATCATTTAATATGAATGCTACTTCGTCGGGTTTTGCCATGAAATCGATGGGAACGGCGATTGAATTGTTTTTCCAGGCGGCATAAAAGGCAAAAACCCATTCCGGACGGTTTTCAGAAAAGATAGCGACTTTGCCGTTTTTACGGGCATTGAATAAGGTAGAATAAAAACTAATATGACGCAGTACATCGTTATAACTGATGTTACTGTCGCCCCAGACGAGAGCGGTTTTTTCACTTGATTTTATGTACAAAATTGTATCTCCTTTTAAATAGCATGATCTTAATTATACAAATATCCGATCAATTTGCAAAGGGGAAGAATACAGGACTTTTGTAAAACTTCTGTAAAAAAACGTTCCAGGTGAGGAACCTTCCGAAGGTCTCCGACCTTAGGAAGGTTATAAAACTATATTCGTCCGTTATTGACCAGCTGCACAAAACGCGCAAATGAACGATCGTAGGTTCTTTCAACATCAACAGGAAAGCAGCAGGCGGGCAGCTCACGGATTCTGAGATGATATTGGATACATTCACAACAAATTCCCTTTCGGGAACAAGGTTCATAAGTGCAGTTGCAGATGCTTCGGTTTTTTTGCTGATTGCATTCCATGCTAACTCCCTAATAAGATTTTTTATCGTTCATACTTGCGAATAAGATAATCGAAATCTATCTGCACATCAAAGATTATTTTTAACGAGAACCAGATAATCCCAGGCATCCAATTTAAACGATTCATTCTGAGTAAATGAATACTCTTTATTTGTTAGAGGATTGAAATAGTCTCCTGTGAGCAGAACATTTTTGATCGTAAAAGACCGGGATTTAGCAGAAAAATTGAAAATGGCAACTATCTTATCTTCGGCTTTTTGACGGGAAAAAGCAAAAATATAGCGATCTTTAGAGGTTTTAAGCCGGATAACTTCTCCGCCCGCAGCTCCGTTCCACAACGCCTTGTTATTCTGTTTTAAATTCAACAGAGTGGTATAGATTTCCCGGTTGCGATGATCGGTCCAGGGAATAGTGTCTTTTTCAAAAAATGACAGAGCCTTGTTCAGGCCGGCTTCCTGACCGTTATAAATCAGGGGCATTCCTCTATGAAGGCATGTAAACACGATAAATGTTTCCGTGCCGTCGCCAAGCCGTTCATAGGCGGTTCCGTTCCATGAATTTTCATCGTGGTTGGTGACAAACAGCATCCGGTAATCGTCGGGGTCGTAAATGTTTGTTTCTCTACATATATATCGATCGAGATGCCGAACGTCTTTTTCCCCGGCTGCAATTGCATTCATGATATATTTATACTGCCAGGCGTAGGTCATGTCGAAGGCTTTGGCGTGAAGTTCCGGTTCATGGGCTTCCGCCAGCATAAATACCGGTTTGATCTTATTGAGTGTGTCCCGCGCAGTTTCCCAGAAATCCGTCGGGACCATTGCCGCCACGTCACAACGATAGCCGTCGATATCGAATTCTTTTACCCAGTACACAAGAGCATCGATCATTGCTTTCCGCAGTTCGGGATTATCATAATTCAGGTCAATGACGTCAGTCCAGTTCGCCACAGGAATAATATAATTTCCATCTGAATCCGTATTATAAAAATCGGGATTGGTCCTGGTCCAGACATTATCCCAGGCAGAGTGATTCGCGACCCAGTCGATGATGATATACATGCCCAGTTCATGGGTACGCCTGACTAATCGGTGAAAATCTTCTTTTGAGCCAAACTCGGGATTGACTTCTTTATAATCTTTTACCGAATAATAACTACCCAGTGTGCCTTTGCGGTTCAACTCACCGATAGGGTGGATCGGCATCAGCCAGATGATTTTGACGCCCAGCCTTTGGAGTTCAGGCAGATATTTTTCAAATTCGGCGAAAGTACCTTCCGGTGAAAACTGCCGGATATTTACCTCGTATATGGAAGCATTCCTGCTCCATTCCGGGTGTTTAATATTGTGTTTTTGAGCAATTGACGGGTTAAATACAAATGACATAATAAAAAGTGAAATAAAAAAGCGTTTCATTGAAATTCCTTAATCTATTCACGACACATATTGGCGGCTTTTTCACGGATCGCCGGAATGGCTTCTTCCATAATATCTTTAACATCACAATACCGGAATGTTCGCTCTTCGAAACTTCTTTTTTCCAGAGCTATGAGAAACCGCTCATTGAATTCATTAAAATAGGAGCCGTAGATATGATAGCTGTCGGCCTGATGAACATATCGCCCAGGTTTAATTGTCTTGCCGGATAACCCGGAAATACGATCAGCGATTTTAACCTGTAGCTGGATCAATGCAAACATGTTCATAAATGCGGCTTTGTAGGCGTCATTGGAACGGAAGCGGACATTCGTGTTCAGAAACCATACATCATCATCACCCTTTAACAAGCGGCACCAGATGCTTTGCAAGCACGCCGGATCATAGCAGCTGTTGTCTTCCCATACTTTCCAGGTAATTGCCTGCGCTCGTCGTGTATAGGGGACTTTTGCTAATTTTAAAGCTATGATCTCAATCTGGTCATAAATTGTTTTCTGACCGGGAATATTATAGTTAAAGAGACGTTGATGATAGGTGTATTCCCAGCGCTTATCGTCGGGATTATCGGCTGAACGAATACAGTGGTCTTTGATTCCTTCCAATACTTCTAATACATATTCCTGCAGATCTTCGAGACCGCCGGGAAAATCGCGATGGATCATTGGCTCAGAGAGCGGCTCATGCACTACAATGGTCATCGAAGAATCTTTGCTGGGCGGATCTTCCGCTTTATCGTATTCTGTCTTAATATCGCAGCCTTTCCGGTAAAGCTCATGCACGGATTTCTCCCATGCTTCGGCAAGCGAGTTTCCTTCGACGAATAAAACAGGAATATGTCCGTTCATTGCTGCTCCTTTGCTATATTTAAAAATCTGCTTGATTGTTTATAAAAAACCGGAGTAAATATACGGGAATTATATTGAAAATGGAACGACTGGTGAGGATCGAGTCAACCTTCTGAAGGTTTGAATAACATCACTCCACTCCGAAAACACCTTGCCAAATTCCCGCTATTGTGTTAAACTTTTCCGACTGAATTATGAAAGACAAACAGACTTTATATTTAATCGACGGATCAGCAATTGCATATCGTTCTTATTTCGGAATGATCCGCAACCGTTTGACAAATTCCGCCGGTCAGCCGACGGGAGCAATCTTTGCGTTCGTCAATGCGTTGATGAAAATCATTAACGACGAAAAACCGGATTATATCGGGATGGTATTTGATGCACCGGAGAAAACGTTTCGGCATAAGATTTACGAAGAATATAAAGCCACCCGTGAAGCGATGCCCGACGAGTTGGTGTCGCAATTGCCATTCATATTCAAGGTTACCGAGGCGATGAACATCCCGGTGATCATTTATCCCGGGTTTGAAGCTGACGACATTATCGGTACACTGGCAAAAGACGGAAAGAAAAAAGGACTATCAGTATTTATGGTTACCGGTGATAAGGACTTCATGCAGCTTCTTGAAGATGATATCCTGGTCTATAAACCGGCAAGCGGACAAAAACCCGTTGAGATCATTAATGTCGATGGGGTCAAGGAAAAATGGGGAGTGAAACCCGAACAGATAGCGGATTATTTAGGGTTAATCGGAGACACATCGGATAATATTCCGGGCATTAAAGGCATTGGTCCGGCGAAAGCCAAACCGCTTTTAGGTGAATTCAATTCTATCGAAGGAATTTTAGAGAATCTTGATAAGCTTGACAATAAGCGCATTGCCGGGATGATTGCGGAGGGCTCAAAAAGCGCCATACTTTCCAAAATGCTGGCGACCATTAAGACGGACGTGCCTCTTGAAATAGAAATTGAAAACCTGAAAACCAAATCGGTGAATCAACCGGCTCTTATTGAACTGTTCAAGGAACTTGAATTTTACAGTTTGATCAAATCGCTCGGCGTTGAAAAAAAATCGGTAAAAGTTGAAAAAGAGTACAAAACAATTCAGAAACGAGACGACCTTGTGAAATTAGTTAAAACATTGAAAAAGGTTACACTGTTGTCCGTTGATCTGGAAACCACCTCCACAAACCCGATGGAGGCGGAAATCGTCGGTATTTCATTCAGTTGGGAAGCAAATAAGGGCGTCTATATTCCTATCCAATATCCTTCGATGCAGAAATCTCTGTTTGGTGATGATGACAAGTTAGAGTATTTACATATTCTGAAAACGGTTTTAGAAGACGGGCGCATTCCAAAGTGTGGTCAGAATATAAAGTACGATATGCTGATTCTAAGACGCTATGGGATCGAACTGAAGAATGTCGTATTTGATACCATGGTGGCGGCGTTTTTAATTCAGCCTGATTCACGCTCCTATAAACTGGATAAACTCAGTCAGCAATATCTCAATTATAGGATGCAGCCTATCGAGGACTTGATCGGCAAGGGTAAAAATCAGATCGGAATGGATGAAGTACCTATCGATAAAGTGACATTTTATGCCGCTGAAGACGCCGATGTCGCTCTGCAACTGGTTCCGGTATTCCGGGAAAAACTGAAGGAAGATAAGACCGAAGATGTTTTTAATAATATTGAAATACCCCTGATTTCTGTTTTGATGCAAATGGAACAAAACGGCGTATATATCGATATCGAATTTCTGAAAAATATGTCCCGGGAATTAAGCAAACAGATTGAAGCGCTAACCGATCAAATATATTTCGAAGCCGATGTGAAATTTAACATCAATTCGCCTAAACAACTTGGCGAAGTGCTGTTTGATAAATTGGAACTTAGTTCCGGGCGAAAACGCTCCACAGCAGTAAATGTCCTAGAAAAATTACGGGATGAACATCCGTTACCCGGACTAATTCTGGATTACCGGACACTCACAAAACTCCAGAATACCTATGTTGATGCGCTGCCAAATTTAGTCAACAAGCAAACAGGGCGCGTTCACGGTTCATTTAACCAGACTGTTGCATCTACCGGCAGGCTGAGCAGCAGCGACCCGAATTTCCAAAATATTCCTATTCGCACCGATATCGGGAGGGAGATACGCAAGTCATTTGTTCCGCAACGAACGGGCTGGAAACTTCTGTCGGCTGATTATTCCCAGATCGAGTTACGGGTAATGGCGCATTTATCAAAAGATCCCGAACTGAACAAGGCATTTAGAGAAGGAGTTGATGTTCACACGCGAACAGCGGCTCTGGTCTATGGCGTCGATGAAAAAGATGTGCTGCCTGAAATGCGCCGGGTCGCAAAAGTGGTAAATTTCGGCATAATGTATGGCGCCGGTCCGTTCAGGATGTCTGAAGAACTGAAAATCCCGTTAAGTGAAGCCCGGAAGATCATTGATAATTATTTTGAGACCTATCCCGGAATCAACAATTATATCATCAATACGCTGTCCGACGCCAGGGAAACCGAGTTTGTAAAAACCTTAGCCGGCAGGCTAAGGTATGTTTATGACATCAACAGCAGCAACCGGAATATTCGCGAAGCGACCGAGCGGGCGGCGATCAATATGCCTATCCAGGGTACTGCCGCCGATATGATAAAAATTGCAATGATTCGTATTCATCATAAATTGATTCAAGAGCAATTGCGGTCAATGATGATATTACAGATACACGATGAATTACTTTTTGAGGTACCGGAAGAAGAGCTGGAAACGCTAAAATCCATTGTCATTACAGAGATGGAGAATGCGCTGCCACTCGATGTACCTTTGAAAGTAGATGTAGGTATTGGAAATTCATGGTATGAGGCTCATTAGTGGAAGCATCAATTACATTAAAAAATGTCAGTAAACATTTCAATAAACGATACGTATTGAGTAATCTCAGTATCGGTATTGAAAAAGGATCGACTTTTGCGATTATCGGTCGGAGTGGAGCCGGTAAATCGACTCTGTTGAGGATTCTGTCAACGATCTTAAAACCCGATCGCGGAGCGGTTTATATTGACGGTAAAGATATTAAGCAGAATATCGCTGTTGTGAAAAAAATCGTTGCATATTTACCGGACCATGATATTCACGATCCATGGCTGACAGGCAGGGAAAACCTGGAAAAACGGGCTCGCTATCTTGGGATAGAGGATCCAGAATTTGAGAGTCAGGTTACTCCGTTTGTGAAAATGTTTGAAATTGAAGATGAACTGGATAACTATCCCGTAACCTATTCCCGCGGTATCAAAAGACGGCTGGACATTATTCAGGTGTTGATGGGAAATCCCGAGGTGATCATTCTGGATGAGCCGACAATGGGTTTGGATTACCATGCTCGCGCGATTTTATTCCGCTATATTCTTGATCAAAAGGGGAAAAAGACAGTCGTACTGTCTTCGAATGAATTTACCGAAATTCAAACCACTGCAGATCGCTGGATCGTTCTCGAACACGGGCAAGTCCGTTTTGATGGAACATTGGAAAATATGGTAGCGCAGATTGAGTTGCCATTTTACGGCAATATTGAATTCCGGTTTGGCGGATATCACTTAATCAAGTCCCTTCAGCATATCAAAGAGATCAAGGAAATTCGCGATCTCGGGAAGACCGTCCAGATAGTAACGGAAAATGTCAGAGATTTTACTACAGTATTAAAAAAGATCAACCTCGATGATATAATTTCTATTTCCGGAAGTTCGATCCATATCGAGGAATTTTTAAATAAATTAAATTCGGATGAAGGTTTCTAATTATGAATATAATACTGCCGATATTAATAACGGAATTAAAACCCGGCAAACGCACCGGCATCGCTGTGGTTATAAATATTCTGGCAACTCTATTGTTATATCTTGTGTTTGTGGCAGGAGCAAGAGAGTTAATTCCCAGAATTCAATTGACAGATGTTGATATTTGGATGTTTCCGGGAATAATCGGACTATTTGCAACATTTATGGCATTTAATCTGGCTCTGCAGGATACCTATAGAATGGTTTGTGAAACCGGTCTGATAGACCAAATCAATTCATCAAGATTATTGACCTATCAGGTTTATTTTATCAAATCGGTAATATTTTTAGTTAATAGTTTTGGACATATGATTCTTTCCAGCGTTATGCTTTGGATTGTCGCCGGAATTCGTTTAAATGTCGGGTACCTAATACTGTTCTGGTTCTATTATATTTTAGGACTTATTCTTATTAGCCAAGTTGGGATGCTTACGGGAATTTTATCCGCCAATATACGATTGCAGCGAGGGTTGCTGAATTCTCTTGTAATTGCTGTGCTTTTTTGCAGCGGAGTAATTGTTCCATCTTTACGCTATCCCGGTATATGGAGCCAGATCATTCAGTATTTTCCTACAAACGTCATCATTGAAGGCGGTCGGGAATTATTAATATTCCATAGCCTGAATAAGATTTATTTACTCTATCTGATTTTTATTGATATGATAATTGTCGGAATCGGATATATTGTTTTCAGGAGAAGACTATCCAGATGAAAGCCTATTTAGCCGGCGCTATTGAACATGCGCCCGATCACGGTAATGCCTGGCGGGAGAAGATGACAGTGTTTTTGAAGAATGAGTTTGGTCATCATTCGTATAATCCTTTGATAGAAGAGCCTAAAATACTAACACCAGAAGAAAGCGCCCAATTCCGTGCATTAAAAACTCAAAATTTACCGGAATTCCGGAAAATTGTCCGCAAACTGATCCGGAATGATATCAAGTCAATTCTGACGGAGATCGATTATATTATCTGCCTGTGGGATGAGTATGCCGAAAAAGGGGGCGGAACATACGGAGAGTTGACATTTGCATTTTACCATGGAATTCCGGTTTATATGGTTACTCCGCTGGAACTTGCGAATATCAGTGGCTGGATACTGGGCTGTGCCACGGAGTATTTTGAGAGTTTCGGGGAGTTGAAGGAGTTTCTACGGGAGAAGTTCAGGACATCCCCCTCAGTCCCCCTTCAAAGGGGGATTTTAGGGGGATGCTCTTAATTAATGTTGACGAATGCGTAATAAGATAATTCCATACAACCCTAAATTAAAAAATTATGCTCGTGCGCTTCGAAAGAGAGGAACACTCGCCGAAGTTATTCTATGGCAATATATAAAACAAAAAGCAATTTATGGATATGAATTTCACAGACAAGTACCAATTGATAATTTTATCGTTGACTTTTATTGTCACGAATTACAATTGGCGATTGAGATTGATGGCATCAGTCATGATGACAAATTTGAGTATGACCAAATGCGTGAACATAAGTTGAAAAGTTTAGGCGTAAATCTGATTCGTTTTGATGATGAAGATGTAAAGACTGAAACGGAAGCTGTTTTACAAGCCTTGAAGAAAAGAATAAAACAGATTGAAAAAGAGTAGGTAACATCCCCCTTAAATTCCCCTTCAAAGGGGGGACATTTAGGAACCATTTATGAGTAAACCAGCATCCAGCATCCAGCATCCAGCATCAGACAAGCCCTACACAATCGCTGAAATCCACCTGGATCATTTAATCCATAACCTGACGCAAATCCGCAAAAAGGTTGCTCCCGCAGAAGTCATGGCTGTCGTCAAAGCCGACGCCTATGGGCATGGTGCTGTGCCAATATCGAAACGATTAGTCAAAGAAGGGGTTACTCACCTTGCGGTTGCCCGGATTGCCGAAGCGCTTGAACTCCGGAATGCCGGAATAGAAGAGAACATTTTGATATTCGGAAGCCTGTTCCCGGATGAAATTGAAGCAGCTATACTGAATGACATTCAGGTCACTGTAATTGATCCGAAGGATATTGATATCATCAGTGAAATCGCGATTCGGAATTCTATTTTTGTAAAGGTACATCTGAATATTGACACAGGTATGGGGCGGGTCGGTATTCCGTTTGACGAAGCCCGAAGTGCGATTATTAAAATTGTAAATATTGATCAAATCAAACTCGCGGGAATCTATACCCATTTTGCGACATCCGACGAACGAAATAAAGAATATGCAGAATTACAGCTGCGCCGGTTTAATGATGTCGTCGGGGAGATAATCGAACATTTACCTTACCGACCAATGCTGCACGCAGCCAATAGCGGAGCGATTCTGGATTTACCAAAGGCAAAATTCGATATAGTGCGCGCCGGCATATCACTCTATGGTCATTATCCTTCAACGGATACTTCGGAATCAATTCCGTTGAAACAGGTCATGACATTAAAAACAAAAGTCAGCTCAACTCGCCGTCTGCCAAAAGGGAGTTCGATCAGTTATGGTAGGAAATATATTACGCCCAAGGAAACTTCTATTGCTGTATTGCCGATCGGGTATGCCGACGGGATTCACCGGGCATTTACCAATCTGGGTGAAGTTTTGATTAACGGAAAATTGTACCCCATGGTTGGAACCGTTACTATGGACCAAATTATGGTGGATCTTGGCGATGATCCCGTTAAAGTCGGCGATGAGGTTATTTTCTGGGGAGACACGCCGCAGGGCAGTCTGCAAGCGACCAAAGTCGCTGACAAGATTGGTACGATTTCCTACGAACTGTGCTGCGCGATAACGAAGCGTGTGCCGAGAGTTTATGTAAAATAATTTCATTTATTATAAAAGGAGCGGTATTGAAGTGATACTGGAATCACAAGAAAGGCTAAGACAGCCGGATTTCCGCCGATTTCGACAGAATGCATAACAGCAACTTTAGATAGCACAACATTTGTAATTTGCGATCCCGGATATTTCCCAATCTACCCCTTGATAGCGTTTATCAAATAGAAGAATGGGTGGGCTTCTTATTTCTCAATTTCATTAGAATTGCTGCAACAATCAAAGCTAATCCCAGGAAACTCACGATAGAAGGTCCGCTTGAAAAATCGAAAAAATAGGAGAAAGCCAAACCCAGAATAGATGACACTATCCCGATTCCCCAGGCAATGATTAACCTTTTACGCCAGCTTTCAGTAAACAAAGCTGAGAAAGTCGCCGGAATAATAAGGAAAGAAAATACAACAAGTACACCAGCAATTCTGATTGAATAAGTTATTACTATTCCCAGTGAAACATAGAAAAGGAAATCCCACAACGCAGCTTTGACGCCTTCATCTATAGCGCCCCGGTAGCTTTGTGATATTTTCTTAAATTTTTTCCTAAAAGCAATATGGAATAATCCAACAATGC
>Ga0265594_1001910_pt1 | contig 15584 bp, 18 predicted proteins | sample saktaG_11_FD_190147 | JGI IMG/M metagenome (GOLD analysis project Ga0265594, IMG submission 190147) | Saline water microbial communities from Sakinaw Lake, British Columbia, Canada - sak_2011_5_24_80m | ecosystem: Environmental > Aquatic > Non-marine Saline and Alkaline > Saline ... | reverse complement strand
TGTGCTAAAGGAGCCTAACCTGGTGCGGCTGGCGTTGCTGTAGCCGGCGATGTGGATAGCACCGCCGGTCAAAAGCGGTCAGAGGTGTTTACTTAGCCAGGTTTCCATATCTTCAAACACCTGCTCGCGCCCTGGCTCATTCATAATCTCGTGGTAGAAACCTTCATATAGCTTCAGTGTCTTATCCGCCGAGCTTACCCGTTCATATAGCAACCGGCTGCCTTCCGGGTCGGACAACCGGTCAGCGGTCCCGTGCATAATCAGGATGGGCAGCTTGATGTCTGGCATCAGAGAGGGTAGTTTCTTCCATGTCTTAATTAGTTCGGCGCCCAGGCGAGCGCGAATCTTGCCTCGGTACACAAGCGGGTCATTTACATAGGCGTCTACGACAGCCTTATCCTGGCTGATTGTGGAAGCGTCAAGGACTGTGGTACCCATTTTTGGCGATAGTACCGAGAATATCCCGGCTGCTGCTATGAGTACTGGCGATACGCTGGTGCTCGCCGTCAGACTGGCTCCGGAAACCATGAGCCCGGCCAGCTCATCCTGATGCTGGGCAGCATAGACAACGTCAATCGTTCCTCCCAAACTGTGGCCGACGAGGAAAATCCTGGTATCTCCATGCTCGGCATGCACCATATCGAAAAAGGTCTTGCGGTCGATGAGGTAGTCTGAGAACCGGTCAACATAGCATCGCAAGCCCTCCGACTTGCCATGCCCTTGATAGTCGTGGCTGTAGATAGCATAACCTTTGGGTGCAAAGTGGTTGACCAGGTTCATATAGCGTCCGCTGTGTTCGGCCAGGCCGTGGGCGACTAACAGTATCGCCTCGGGTCTTTTGCCCGGTAACCAGCACTGGTAATAGAGGTTAAGGTCTTTGACTCCTTTGAACCAACCTTCCTTATGTTTCATTCTTAGCCCTCCTTATTTTGGAATAGACTTAGATGAATGCCACCTGGTACAAAAGGTTCAATCCTGCAGGCAATCTCTTGACAGATTCTAACAACTTATACCCTGGCTATCAAGCTCACCGTCACGTTCTTGGCATTTCCTCTGGCCGGTTTGGACTATTTGGGCTGAACAAACTTCCTTTCCATAGTGGCAGCTATATTGTGTAAGGACAAGGGTGACTCTACTGGCCCCGGATACATGACTTCGCTGCGGTTATACTTTCAGATGAACTGTTTAGCGAATCATAGCTTCGGCATCTGGACTGGTTTGGAGGAGTGGGCATATAATAATTGATTAGAATTGTCTCTTTGACGGTATGAAAGTAGTATAATGCTATTATACACTACGTTGTAGACATAGTCTTTCAAAGGAAAGCATATGGAAAACCACCAGGAAGCTTATTTCAGTATAGATTCAAGACTCCTGTTCCAACTCGGCGAGAAACTTGTCGCGGATAGAGCAGTTGCATTAGCCGAATTAGTAAAGAATTCATATGACGCTGATGCCACACACGTTATAGTCAGAATGCAACAAGTTAAGGCACGAGGGGGGATGATCGTAGTTGAAGATAACGGCATAGGCATAACGCCAGCAATGTTTGATCAAACCTGGATGAGGATAGCAACGATTGACAAAGAACTGAATCCTATCTCCTCGGAGTACAGCAGGCAAAAGGCTGGTGAGAAAGGCATTGGTCGTTTTGCTTGTAGACGTTTATCCGAGATTCTTGAGCTGGAATCAGTAACGGAAGATGAAGATGGTGAAAAACATAGACTGAGTGCAACGTTTAGATGGGTAGATTTTACTCCAGGTTCAGATGTTAATAAGACACCAATATTTTTCTCTACTGCCTTAGTCCAACCAGACACTTCAACGGGAACAATGCTGAAATTGAAACAGACAACTGAACCATGGAACGCCCAGGACATACGGCGACTTAAACAAGAGCTTATAGATCTAATCTCACCCATAACATTCAGAGCAGAACTAGATACAAAGCCAGAAACCTATGATCCTGGTTTTAAGATAGACTTTGAATGTGACGAATTCCCGCTGGAAGTGGAACCACTAGATAAGACTTTCTTTAAGAATGCCTGGACTAAGCTGTCAGCATCTGTGAATAGTGACGGGTTTGCATCATACCATCTTCAGACAACTGAGGGTATCAAATACCAGATTGATAGAAAGTTTACGAAAGAAGAAGCATTCAAATATCTACGGGATGTACAGATGGAAGCCCATATCTTCAGCTATCGTTCGGATTTCTTCAGGCATTCTGACTGGAGAATGGGCCAAACTAGTAAAGTTGGGGACGAGCGCGGCGGAGTAAAATTATATGCTGATAACTTCAGAGTGTTCGGATATGGTGCCAAAGGAGATGATTGGCTCAGAACAAACTATGATCGTGGTAGATCGTTGATAAGGCTGGGTCCGGAGATTGACCCATACGCTGAGGAAGGGGTACGCCCAGGGCTATCGCTGTTCCGTAACAATAATCTATTCGGACATGTCGTTTTCTCCCGTGCTGCCAATAGGATGCTTGAAATAACCGTAAATCGAGACAGAATAACAAGTGGCGAAGCCTTTGAGGAATTGAGAAAGTTCGCGAGACTTGGTATTGATTTTGCAACCGTCTTATATGCAAACCAAGTAGAGAGAGAGCAAAGGGAAGAGAGAGAAAGAAAAAGGGCGCGCGAAGAGGCACGTCAAAAAGCCTTAGAGGAAGCTAAGCGGAGAGTGGAGGAGGCGATAAAGAAGGCTAAAGATGAAATTAAGAAAGTAGAGGAAGAAGAAAGACGAGCTGAAGAAGAGATCCGCAATGTCGAACTCGAAGCAAAGATAGCAACTGATAATAGAAGAGCAGCGGAACAGGCGAGAAGGGAAGCGGAAGAGCAAAGACGTAACATTGAAGAAAAGGCTCTCCGAGTTCCGGATTCTATCGATTTAAGGAACTCCCTAGAGTCAGCACTAGCGAACGAAAAGGTCCTGCTCGAAGCTGAGAAAGAAGCGATCGAAACAGAGCATGTAGCTCTCGACCATGCTGAGTCAGTAAGAGTAGGGGCCAAAGAAAAACTAACAGTTTCTATTGATGAGGCGAAAAAAGCTGAAGAAGAAACAAGGAAAGCAGAAGAAGCTCGAAAAAAAGCTGACGAGGAAGAGTTAAAACTAAAACAGGAAAAGCTGCAAAGGGAATTTATTTTATTAAGGGTACTTGCCTCTACTGGTACGCTAGTCCTTATTTTCGAACATGAACTGCAAGCCCTCATAGACGATATGGAAGAAATGCTGACCAGCGCTTCGGCAGTACGCGCACAGATGGCTGCTTCGGAGCAAGACGCTTTCCAAATTGTGTTGGACTCCTTCGGAAATCGTACAGAGCTGGTTAAAGAATTGGGCGAGTTCCTTGGACTGACGATGGGTGCTGAGAGCCGAAGCGAGAAAAGGGACTGGGTTGTATTCCCTATAGTTGAAAAGGTGTTTAGCCCGTTCAGGTGGTATCTGGAAGAATATGGCATAAGCTATACCAATATCGTTCCTAATGATCTACGAACTCCGCGAATGTATCGATCAGAGTTAGTTTCGATATTACTCAATCTAATGACAAATGCGGTTAAGGCTGTCAGAGGAGAACTTTCAAGACATATTGAAGTTAAGGGATGGAACGAGAATGGAACTGTGCATATCCAGTTCCTCGATACAGGTAAAGGGCTTGATAGAAGCAGGTGGGAGGTAGTTTTTGAGCCTTTCGAAAGTGACAGCGAGCCGGATATTAAGTTTGGCGTTGGAACAGGGCTTGGATTAAAAATAGTCAGAGATATTGTTCGTTCCTATGGCGGAGAGGCACAATTCTGCGAACCGCCGGATGATTGGGCAACTTGTGTTGAAATAACTCTTCCAGCGGAGGAATAACATGCCAATTAAGGTAGTATATATTGATGATGTCGTCCAGGACTTACTAAAATACAAAGCGAAGTTTGCTATCGACTCAAGAGCAAGAGAGAAGTTTGCAATCGAGCCTATTAATACCCCGAAATCACCGGGAGATTATGACCGCATAAGCAAAGCAAACCCCGAACTCCTATTGATTGATTATAACCTCGATATTCCTGACGAAAATAATGAAGTAATCGGCATTTCTGGTGTAACCTTGAGTACGGAACTAAGGAAGAGGTTCTCTGAGGTTCCTATTGTCCTATTTACTAGAAAAAGTGTATTCAGAATTCAAGACTACACCAAAATTAAAGAAACATTATGTAGTATCGACGAAATTGTATACAAGCAGGATATATTTAAAGCAGATTCATCGATTCTTGAGGAACTGTATAAATTATCGGCTGGATATAAGACTCTCAGAAACCAGAGCAGCAGATCTTGGGACGCTTTAATGAAATTGTTAGGAGCTTCGCAAAGTGATATGGAGCTACTAGAACAGGCCGAATCACCGGTTAGCTACGGAAAAGGATGGGCGGCGGCATCCGTGGCAGCGTGGATTAGAAATATCGTATTAGAGTTTCCGGGAATATTATATGATCAAGTCTATGCATCAATGTTGCTAGGCATTTCCAAAGGCGCTTTCCAATCTGAGAACGTTCAAGAGACTTTTGCACCGGCAAAATATAAAGGCATCTTCGAGCCACCCGATGGACGTTGGTGGAAATCCAAACTCCTAAACGTTGCATACTCAATGATGAATAAGAAAGAAAGGGAGTTACCGCTAAGAGACGGCTTTCCCGCAGCATTGGAGAGAAGGAAGGAAACGGCAATTGAGAGAGCAAAGTGCGTATTCAGTGGTGAGTCTCCTGCTGACTGGGTGTGTCATGTTCTAAAAAAACCGGTTATGATTAAATACTCTCTATCCTATAAAGCTGATAACAGGCCTACAGTCATGGACGAAGCAAGAGTGTCATTCGAAGCAATCAGGACATCGAACGATTTTGATGAGAGGCATGTTGATCCTCTTGGACGGGAATTGATCCCAGATATCCGAAAAATGCCAAAGCCTGCGGAGTCAGTCAGTGTTGATTGATGAATACGCGACAAATTTAACATTTCTAGCCGACCAAAGATACATAGGAAGGTTTCTTGCTGCAGGAAGCAAGCAGGTGCTACAGGACGCTGTCGGTATGCTTCGATCCCAGCGTAGGGCAACCATATGGAAGTTTTCTATTCTGAGAGAAAGGCCGCTGGCTTTCAGAGAAAACAATCAGAGATTGCAGGTGGATGTTACCGCAATAATCGATGGAAGAGGAGACCAAGTTATAGACGTAAGAACTCTACTTCGGGTGTGGTGCCTTGATAAAAGTCTTTGCTATAGAGAAGGCATCGACGCAGATCTAGTTAGAACCAGATTTGCCGAGGCTGGACGCCGAGTACTAGCGCGGTTTCATTTTGAGCGGAGGGTAGCAGGGACCGTGAGGCCGGAGCCAGTCTATCATCTACAGGTAGGCGGCGTCCCTCTTGATGATGAAAACTGCTGGTTTCCTAAGCAGCTGGAAGTTCCCAGATTCTATTTCCCTCCCATGGATGTTATTCTACTGTGTGAGCTGATCTTGGTTAATTTCTTCCACGAAGATTCAAGAGATTTAAGAGAAAAACCCGAGTGGAAGAGATTGGTGATGAAGAGCCAACAGACTTTTCAGGGAGCCTACTTCAACGACTTTTATTCCCACGTCAATAGCGAAGCAAATACCATTTTAGGCAACTTAATATTATGATATCCAGAAAGCCATGATAGTGATTTGCGAAAAGGTTGAAGAATTACCTACAAGAAGCGAGAACCAGACTCTCACTGATTATGCGGAAACTTTGTCCGATTTGTATATTCAAAAGCAGTCTCTGACTCATCGGAAAAAGCGAGGGCAGTACTTCACTCCGAAGAGAGTAAGCGAGTTCATGGTGCAGCTGTTTGACGGGATTCATGGTTATGAGAAGATAAGAATTCTAGATCCAGGTGCAGGCGTTGGAAATTTCGAGAGTGCTATATGTGATTATATAGCATCACAAAATAAAGAGGTAAATACTACGAAGGTTCACGTATCATTTGACTTGTATGAGAACTGCGAAGATATCATACCCTTTCTCGAGTTGAATATGCGGGCTTGTAAAGAATTCATGGCTCAAAAGGGGCTTGACATCTCCTTTAGGATATTCAAGGAAAATTTCATCTTAGCGCACACCGTGGATTTTCAAGAAGAGTTGGTTAATCAAATACCATCCGCTGAGTTTAAATATGACCTAGTGATTTGTAATCCACCATATTACAAATTGAAGAAGAATTCTCCTGAAGCTTTAGCTATGAAGAAAATAGTCAAAGGCCAGCCAAACATATACGTGCTATTTATGGCTATGGCAGCAAAACTGATCAAAGGCGGCGGCCAGCTTGTCTTTCTTACACCAAGGAGTTATTGTACTGGAAATTATTTTAGTGAGTTTAGGAAATGGTTCCTTGACCATATTACGCTGATTAGACTACATGTCTTTGAATCGAGGAGGTTGCTTGAGAAGGAGGCTGTTCTTCAAGAGATGCTAATTCTGAAGGGGGAAAGGGGTCGAGAACAACCAGATAATATCACAGTAAGTGGCAGCTATAAAGAACCTAATCAAACTACGCAGCTAACTATGAGAGAAGTGCCTTTCGATATGGTAGTTATATCAAGAGATGATGATATCCAAATACGAATCCCGACAACTGAGATAGAAGAGCTAATAGCTAAGGAAATTGATAAACTTAAATTTACGCTTATGGCCTTAGGATTCAAAGCTTCGACTGGCCCTGTAGTGCCATTTAGAATAACGGATTATCTATTGAGCAAAATGGATGGCGAAGGTAAGTCTGCGCCGTTGATCTGGATGGAGAATATAAGATACGGCAAAGTAGTTTGGCCTCTACCTACAAATAAGAAGCCGGTTGCATTACTTGTTGGCGAGAAAACAAATCGATTATTTATTCCAAATAGTAACTATGTATTGATCAAACGCTTTAGTACCAGGGAAGGCAAGAGGCGAATAAATGCGGGCGTGTTAATACAAAGATGGCTCCCCATACAGATTGTTGCAATCGAGAATCATGTCAACTACGTATATAAGGTCGGTGCTAAGTTGACAAAGGATGAGGCATACGGTCTGACTGAGGTATTTAATTCTAAGCTATACAATCTGTACTTCCGCATGTCAAATGGTAGTACCCAGGTAAACGCCTCAGAATTGAATAAAATACCTCTCCCATCACTAGATATAATTGCTCGAATAGGACAACATGTTAGAGAGAAGGAGATGGTAGAGGGCATGGCCAAACAACGTTTCATCATGACGACATTGGGAATTGTCCCAGCAGTTATTAATCAACTCCTTATTGATTGAATAGAAAAAACATAAGCCTGTCGGATAAGAGCCACGCGCTCAGTTGGCTATTAACTGGCCTCAGTAGCTGAGTTGAGTTTTGAGACGCTCATATATCCCCTTGTCATAGTTCCGCATCAACTCCCTCTGGAAGTGTTGAATGAAACCTAAGTTCATAAGTTCCACTTCAAAGCCTAAACTAGGCTTTCAAACTTCTTCTAAGATCCACCCCCGCAATGTCAAAATCACAACATCTGTAGCGTCAAGTGCTAAACTCCAGCCGTACGAAAAGGCGGGGCCCCACCATGAATAGAGGCATTGAAGTCAAGATTTCCTGTAGATTATGGCAATGGCTTGACTATTGCAGTTTTTAGTGGATTGTCGCCTGTCGGTGAATCGTCTCAGATAGAATTGCCATCTGAATGAGTAACTGTTGTGCTTCAAGGGAAGTTGGACAGCTAGCGTCGGCAAGTTCCTTCGGTTGAGCAGGGAGGTGTCTCGCAGCGTTCTGTCCTGCCGCAGCATGTAGTGCCTGGTGCTGAAGTATCCATTTTCATCATATAGGATGCCGAGATAAGCTTTTCCATATTGTCGCTGCCGCAGTCAGGGCAATGAACCACCTGGCTCTTGGCACCGCAAAGAAATATCTCTGACACCTTGTCGCACTCCAGGCATTTGTAATCATAAATTGGCATTGCTCTCAACTCTGTTGAATTTATTCTCCGTAATCTCTTTCTCCAAATATCTTAGTTCCTATTCTTACCATGTTTGCCCCTTCCTCCAGGGCGATTTTATAGGAATTTGTCATCCCCATGGAAAGATATCTCATTTCTACGTTGGGTAAATCAAGTTTTTTGATGTTTTCAAATAGCCTCTTTGTTTCTACAAAATAAGGTCTCGAATCCTCAGGGTTTCCAAAACGCGGCCCCATAGTCATGAGCCCCATTACCTTTATGTGTTGAAGATTTGAAATCTCCTTTACCAATTGTTCAGCATTCTCTGGCAATACGCCGGATTTTCGTTCCTCCCGGCCACTATTTATTTCTACTAATACTGGCATTACTTTGCCAATCTGAGTGCATCTTTTGTCTATTTCCTTGGCCAGTTCCACGGAATCAACGGTTTCTATCATGTCGAATATGCCCACGGCCCTTTTTACTTTATTTTTTTGAAGGCGTCCTATAAAATGCCATTTCGCTTTTTTGTCTATCTCTTTATATAAAAATTCGCCTTCCTGGACATAGTTTTCGCCGATGATTTTTACCCCTGATTGAATTGCCTCAAGCACTTCCTCAGGTGTTCTTGCCTTGGCTGCAACTACCAGTTCAACTCCGTCCGGTAGTTCAGTCAATATGTCTCGGACATTTTCCTTAATCGTCATAACAGTCCACTTTTCGTGTTATGCGTTGAGTGCTTTAACCACTGCCTGCCATAGTGTCTCTATCTCCTGGGTAATCTTACCTTGAGAATATTCTATTATAGGTAGTCCTTGTATCAACGCCTCAATCACTATATTATCAAAGGGAATCTTGGAAGCTACCCCTATTCCCTGGCTAAGGCAATAGCTCTCAATCTGTCGAGCATTGTCTTCATTAATGTCATACTTGTTTATGCATACCAGGGCGGGGATACCGAAGTGGTGGCAAACACCAAGGACTCGCTCCAGGTCGTGTATTCCCGATAGCGTAGGTTCAGTGACCAGTAGAGCCAGGTTGGCTCCAGATAGGGAAGAGATAACAGGACAGCCAATGCCAGGTGGGCCGTCAGTGATAATGTAATCGAGCCCTTGCTGTTGAGCGATTGCTTTAGCTTGTTGCCTGACCATCGCTACCAGTTTACCTGAGTTCTCCTGGGCGATCCCCAGTTTGGCGTGAACTAGAGATCCATATCTAGTATCGGAGATAAACCAGTGTCCCGCGAGCTGTTCCTTCATAGTAATAGCCTTAGCAGGGCACACATGGTAGCAAAAGCTGCAGCCTTCACAGGAAACAGGGTCGACCTTAAACTCCTCTATTGCATCGAAGTGGCATACCTCCTGACATAGCCCGCACTCAGTGCAGCTCTCTTCATCAATAAAGGCAACCTGCCCACTCCAAAACTCGTTCTCCTCTTTAGTTTCAGGGCTAAGGAGCAGATGAAGGTCAGCAGCGTCTACATCGCAATCAGCCAGGACTTTACTTTGAGCAATAGCGGCGAAGGCACCTACTATGCTGGTCTTTCCAGTTCCCCCCTTACCGCTCAGCACCACTACTTCTTTCATTAACTATCTCCTTAATCTTGTCGAATAGCTTCAGGAAGTCTTCTTTTCGTTCGGGAATACCCTCGACTAAACTTACCCCCTTGGAATATAGCACAGCAATCTTGGTATCCAGAGGAATGACACTCAAGATCGGTATGTTTTCTTTGAGGCAGTATTCTGCTACCTGTCCATCTCCTACCCCGGCACGGTTGAGTACTACACCACAGGGTATGTTGAGCTCTCTGGTTACCCCCACTGCCAGAACAAGGTCATTAAGCCCGAATGGAGTCGGCTCGGTGACCAGGAGGCAGAAATCACTGTCTTTAATCGCTTCTACCACCGGGCATGATGTCCCCGGCGAGACGTCAACTATAACTGTTGCTTCAGGCTTGACGTATTCTTTAACTTTCCGAATTACCGGTGGTGCCATGACTTCTCCGACATTGAGTTTACCATGAACAAAATCTATACCATCCGAGTCTCCCATCTCTACAACTCCGACCTCTTTATTTTCCTCCGAGATGGCGCCTTCAGGACAAAGGTAACTGCAAGCGCCGCACCCGTGACAAAGCTCGGGGAAAACCAGTACGTTCTCCTTAATTACAGCGATAGCATTGTAAGCGCAGACCTCTGCGCATTTGCCACAGTAGGTACATTTACTCTTATCTACTTTCGGAATCGGAATAAATACTGATTCACTGTGAGTAAGAGATGGCTTCAAGAAGATATGGTCATTGGGCTCTTCCACGTCGCAATCGAGAAGCTGCACGTTGGTCTTATCTCTCAAAGAAAGAGCCAGACTGGTAGCTACGAGAGTCTTACCTGTTCCCCCTTTGCCGCTGGCAATGGATACTATCATTCTAAGCTCTAACCATTTTTGCCCCGCACTTAGGGCAGTTCAAATTGTAGCAGGGTGTTCCTGCTTGGTGAGGCATTCTGCCCCCGCAACTAGGGCAAACACATTCCCCGCTGGGTCCTGCTCCAGGGCGATTGCCGCCCATTCTGCCTCCGCCGCCGCCACTCCTGCCGATGCCCCTGCCTGTTCCTGGCCCACTGCCTCCCGGGGGCCCGGTTCCGTCTCCTCTCGGCATAATTGCAACCTCCTTTCTTATCGAATGCTTTCTTTGTGTATTGCTATTGCGCTGCTATTTAGGCTAGGACGCCAGACTGGCGCCGATTTTTCAGACTGCTCAGGTAGAGCCGACGCAGCTTGAGCCTGATATCTGGCCACTTCCCGAGCCGCCACCAAAGAAGCTGGAGATAAGCCTTTTCGGGCTCTCCGCTTGGCACTTGGGGCAATTCAGCTTGGAGCCATCTTGTCCCATAGATTGCCGAACCGAGAATCTCTCGCCGCATTTGGCGCACTGATACTCATAGATTGGCATAGCTTGTCTCCTTATTTATTTTTCTTCTCTAGCTCTTGAATGCGCCGCTGGATGTCAGTCAATTGCTGAGCAAGTGTCTGTGATTGTGCTTTAAGTGCCTCAACTTCCTGCTCTGGGGTCATCGGCTGAGGTGCTGGGCTAACCGGGGGCATCGTGCCACCTCCCATACCCCCTCCCATACCTCTACCCATACCCATGCCGCGCCCCATACCTCCACCCATGCCCATACCGCCACCCATTGCCCCACTAATTCCTGTAGCTGTTCCTCCCATGCCAAAGTGAGCAGCTACATTAGGTTGGGAAATTGCTTGAAACCTTCCACCTTTGTAATCTTCGATGGCACCTCGCACCGTTCCTGAGACTCCGGTGATTATCTGGATGCCTGCTGCTGACAGTGTTTGATAAGCATTGGGACCACAATTGCCGGTGAGCACTACCTGTGCTCCTTTGCCGGAAATCATCTGGCCAGTGGAAATTCCAGCTCCACCTGAAGCCATAGCGCTTGAGTTTTCTACAGCTTCAAACTCCATTGTCTCTGGGTCAGCGATAATGAAGTATTGGCATCTTCCGAAGCGCGGGTCTACTTCAGCATCGAGGCCTGGGCCTGTAGCCGATATCGCGATTTTCATAATTTACTCCTTTAGATGTTAATTACCTGACTAGCGGTTAAGCCTCACTTCCGAGCTGCTGAATCCTGGCTTCTATTTGCTCCAGTTGCTGTCTCATAGCCTGAGCCTGGGTCTTGAGAAAATCAAGCTCCTGTTCACGGGTCATCTGCGGGGCAAATGGCATTGCCCCCGGAGCAGGTGGCGTAGCTCCGTAGTAAGGCATACCCCAGGGTGTGCCATATCCGGGGATAGCGCAGAAGCCTCTGCCGCCACCGGTCATTGGGCCCATTCCACGTGGGCCAGTACCATCAAATCCTGGCATAATTCACCTCCTTTTATTTTTTGAAAAAGAATGCCCACAAAATCCAAGCGTATAACACAACTGCTATCACAACCCACCACCAAATACTAACATCAGCAACACATGGAATCTTTGCTAACATTAGACCGATAGCTATCCCACACCAAGCTACTGCCTTAGAGTTCCAGTATGATAACTTATTAGTCCTTTCGTCGAGCCATTTGAATAATCTCAGAATTCACCCCCTTTATTTATTTTGCTAATGATAGGCGCTGGTTGTTCATCAGCGCTATTATATAATTGTCTCTTACTCTTCACTCTCAAGTTCGTGCATCCTGGTCTCAATTTGCTCAAGCTGACTTTTTATCGCTTCAGCCTGACTTGCCAGAAAGTCGAGCTCTTGTTCTGGAGTCATCTGTGGAGCGAAGGGTACATCTCCGTAAGCAGGTGGTGTTCCTGCATAGAATGGATATGCACCCTGCCTAGTGCTGAATTCCGGGCTGGTAGGATAGGGAGTCTGTGGATATGGCCATCCTACAGGTGACCACGCGGCTCCGCTGAGGAAGTAGCTGCACCTTGGCAGTCCCCCTCTACCTCGTCCTACATAAGGCCAGGGTGGGGAGCTGCCGCGAAATCCAAACCCCATTCCTCCTCGGAAACCAAATCCCATTCCTCTTCCGTATGGCATTTTTCACCTCCTATTTTTTGAGTTCTTCCAATCTTTCCTTAATATTATCCGACTCTGCTTCTAGCATACTTGCTTGCTGTTCCAGTATACTAATCTCTTGTTCTTCAGGCATGGGGGTCCATGGCCAGGTATAGGGGGTCACTCCCCAATACCCAGGCATCCATCTCCAAGGATGCCAATATCCATACCAAAGGCCGTAGCGGGTATGGAAGACGAGCATAAGGATAGGCATAGAATGAGATATAGGCCCAACTAGCAGCCCCCATTCCAAATGGCATCCTGCTCCCCTCCTTTCAAACTGGTATTTCCTGTTGGTTGTTTTTCTCTGCGCCCTCGCAGCTAAGGGCTTACGGATACCTGTATGGATATCCATAGGACGGTACGTAGCCTGGAGCGTAATATGGATATCCAAAGCCCGTGTAAGGGATAGCGGGGCCGTAGCTGCCGGCGAAGGGGTAGGCATATGGACCTCTCCAACCTATGCCTTGCCCTCTGCCCATCCCCGGTCTCATGCGCATACCCATGCCGCGCCACATGCCTCCTCTCAGCACAGGGTTAGCGAATCCCGGAGTGCCGAAACCAGCGCAAAAACCGGCTCCTCTTCCTGTCATCGGTCCCATTCCTCTGGGTCCAGTTCCATCTCCAAATGGCATCTCACTTACCCCCTTTCGGTTGTTTTTGTGTTATTTCGATCCGCTTTTATCATCGCCTTGCACCAACTATGTTGCCATGGTGTTTAACGGGATAGTGCCCTTTTCTCTCATCATAATCAAGAGCTTAATTCCCTTAAGCTGGCGGAAGGTTGCTCCTTGACTTACACATTTAAGAACCATATTGGCGTCAGTCACTTTAGTACCTGAGATAGCATCTACGCCGTAGTCGAACAGAACAGGCGAAAGTGGTGTGGTACCCCCCAGAACCAGGATGTATGCCTTTGGGCTGCATAGAGCTAGCAGATGCTCGATTGTATGGTTGATGAAGGCACTGCCTGTGATACCCACAACCTCAGCTTGCGGAATAAGGCTTTCTGCCTCACTTTCAGCAATATCTCCCTCTTGTGGATGCTTCTCGATAACCCAGAGACACTTTGCCGCCTCGCTAAGTTTTTTTACAAAGGGGAAATGCCCAACCAGGGCTACTTTCTTGTCTTTTCCTCTCTTAACTAGAAGGTCAGCGGCGTTCATCTCAACACACTGCCTTTCCTCAACATCAATAAGCGAGTTAATAGTTGCCATGCCGATAGCCGCTTCAAAAGGATTAGGCGACAATGCCATATTTGCAAGCTCTGGAGCTGTCTTGTTTGTCAGCTCCCCAGCCTCCTTGACTGCTATATCCCCTTGAGGATGATTATTCCAGTGAGGCGTTGAAGCTAGTCCACAGTTCTTTGTCAGCACTGCTGTTTGAAACGGACCTTGACTTATATCTTTCACCTTAGTATCCAGGCTCAATCCTGTAAGTAAGTCATGAATAATTCTCATTTGTTTAGTCCGAACAATATTACCAGCCACCTCTGCCTCCCCGGTGCCTGCCTCGGCCTCTCTTACCAAACCACCCTGGTTGTAAGGGTAGAATGTATGACGTTTGGCACGTGGGGCAAGCAGCAGGTGGATTCGCTATCAAGGTCTCAAACGGGACATCCCATTCGTGCCCATCCTGGCATCTGAAGCGGCGCGTGGCCATCTCAAAATTGCCTCCTTCAATCCTTATTGCCTTCCCATTAACTAAAGCATCGGCCACTTTTTGCCTGCCTGAATACAATAAGCGCTGGAATGTAGGGCGGGAAATGTTCATTTCTTGGGCACATACCTCCTGCTCTAATCCCTCCAGTTCCTTAAGCCGTATTGCTTCTGTCTCTTCTACGGAGAGACAGACCTCCTCTAGCATCCGTAGGGGTAATGATGCTGGTTTGAAGTAGGTTACCTGCGGTAGAGAAGCCACGCGGCGCCACTTAGTCGGCCTACCGACAGGATTTTTATCTTCGCTCTGTATATTTATTGTCATATGCTCATAATTATTATAACGCATAAGAGATAATAATGTCAAGGATTCAAGACTTGCAAAATCAGCAGTGTATTTGTGAATTTAGCAAAAGTTAGGTGCTATCTGCTTGGTTAGCGTTGATACCGAGGTGAGGATATTTTTCAGCTATGCTGCCAGCCCTATGGAATCAAATCGTCTAGCGCGAGTGATTGTACTGGAGGAGGCCTACTCAGCCTCTTCTAATCTTAAGCTGTTAGCTTCCAGTATGTTATTTATTTCTTGTGCTAATTCTGGGCAATAGTTGGTTGTTTTTGGCAGCTCTAAGCTTACCATCTGTTCGGGAGTGAGTATGACTAGTTGGACGATGTCTTGCCCTGGGTAGCGGCTGAGGACATCTGTGACCTGATGGAGCCGTTTTTCATCTTCTTCGGCTTTATCGCTTTGGTTGATGTTGATTATTAGTTTGCGTTGTAAAGGAGGCTGGGTCACTGGTTGAGTTTCTTGGTTTTCTTCATCAGTGGGCGGGTATTGACGTGCTCGGTAGCAATTAATGTTTACTTGTTCGTCTCTTAACTTTACTGTGCCTTCTACTAGAAGGATTTTGCCTTCTTGCCACAGCTCTTTAGTGTGGCTGTACACTTCAGGCCAGGCGGTAACCTCGATGCTGCCATCGAGGTCTTCCAGAGTTGCAATAATGAAGGGGCGGCTATCTCGGGTATGAAGTTGGCGCGTCGTGGTTACCATTCCGGCGACTATCACTGTTTCTCCGACCATTTCAGTATTGATTTCACCACAGAGGGTAGTGGTAGCGTTAACTAATTTGGGGGCTACTGAAGCAAAAGGATGTTCGGAGAAGTAGACGCCTAATAGTTCTCTTTCCCAATCTAGCTTCTCTTTGAGAGATGCGTCGGTGCTTTCCAAATTCAAGTTGGGGAGTGGCAGGGGCACAGTGTCGCCCCAGAGGTCGAACATGCTGGCCTGGCCTGATTCTCTCAGCCGTTGCTCTCGCTGAGCCAGGGATATGATTTGGTCGATAGCCGGGAGAAGTGCTCCGCGGGGGGCTAGACAGTCGAAGGCTCCAGCTTTAATTAAG
>Ga0265594_1001909_pt1 | contig 15584 bp, 14 predicted proteins | sample saktaG_11_FD_190147 | JGI IMG/M metagenome (GOLD analysis project Ga0265594, IMG submission 190147) | Saline water microbial communities from Sakinaw Lake, British Columbia, Canada - sak_2011_5_24_80m | ecosystem: Environmental > Aquatic > Non-marine Saline and Alkaline > Saline ... | reverse complement strand
CTGCCAGAGCACAGAGCAGGCTGGTGAGAGCAGATTCATAGCCACTCTGGGAATCTAGCACCTTGGAGTCGGTCATGCCGCCAGTGGCGTAGAAGGGGAGCTTGTAGAACTGAGCCATCTGGGCGCCAGCCGCATTAAGGAGTCCCATCTCCACAGAGCCAGCAAGGTACTTGAGGCTGCTGAGGTCGGTGTTGGTGGCGACGGAACCAAAGATGACCGGCGTCCCTGGATTGACAATCTGGGTAAGTATTACGCCTATCAGGGAATCCACAGTTTGAATCACCAGATTCCCGGCTAGCGTTACCGGTGCGGTAGCTCCGCATAGTGGCTCGGCAGGGCATGCCACGGGTATGCCGCTTTTAGCAATGCTCACCAGTACATCACCATATTGACTGTCTATCTTCAGGGGGCTTATGGTGCAGGCTATTATGGAGATGATGGGGCGCTGGCGGAGTCTTTCAGCAGAACCTGCGATAATTTCTGCCATCCGTATCACCTGCTTCACTCCGTCGGGGGTATAAACACCTCCCATGATGTGCTTGGTTGTATTATCTAGCCCGGCAAAAAAGCGATTTACATCTATCTGCTCGAAGGGCAGGTCGTTGGGATAGATGGGCAGCAGGAAGAGGTGGATGTTATCCAGCCCGTCAACCAGTTTGGCAATGCGTTTCAAGTCATCTAAGGTGGCTAGTTGCTTTTGTCCAGTATCCGGGTGGTAGATGTAGAGGGCTGTTCCTCCGGTTCCTGTGTAAACCCGGCTGCCACCCAGGATGATGTCGTTTTTCTCATCTTGGCCGCAGAGCCTGACCTCGGACGGTGCCATCTCGATGAGCTCCAGAGCCCTTTTCTGAGACAGGCACACCCGACGCTGTTCCCTGTCTACTCTGGCTCCAGCTCCCTTGAAGAGTTCCAGCGCCGTCCCCGAATTCACTTCAAAACCCACCTCCTCGATTACCTGCATGGCAGTCTGGTGCACCATGCGTATAGACTCTTCGGAGAGGGGCTTGAAGCTACCTCCAGGCAATCCTTTTCGAATCATAAGCTGAAATTCTACCTCCTGCCCGGGCAATTGCGTTTGCCGCAGGTTTCGCATGGGTTGTAATTCTCCACGTCGTAGGGGCCAATACCGATAATGCCCGATATCGACTTGCGGGGGAGCATCAGGCACTCTTTGGTTAAGCGAACTCCCAGAGAATTGCTGTTTAAGGCACGGAAGACCATTTTCTGCTGCCTTAAAGCCCAGTCGCAGTAGCCGGGACTGAAGCGCCGGCTCGTGCCAAGTCCCTGTTCGTGGGCTATTTCTTCTATCCTGTTTTGCACAAACTCAGCCACCTTCTCAACAGCGCTTGAGCCTACTGCATCCAATGCAGCTGATTGAAGCACAAGCCCATCTTCAGCCAGTCGGAGGGCTGTTTCCTCTAAGTGACTGCCTATTGTTACCACAAACACTGTAATCCTTTCACATTGCTCCAGCAGCCGGGCGATAGCCTCACTTCTAAATACGATTGAGCCCTCAATAAAAACGCTGGAGTGCCGAACCCCTTCGACATTCCTGATGGTGTATGAATACGATGGCTCAATAAGCTGGTGAATATTTTCTACATACTCATTGATTAAAGATGCAATACGAGCCGGCGGCTTGCGATGGGTAGCATATCCGATACTTTGCAATACCTGCTGACTATCAACTTCGATATCGGCTCGATTGTGTGTAGTTACCATACTTCTTTTATCTACTTTACCTGAAACACGAACAGCGCTGGAGGTTCTTGCTACCCGCAGTGTCAAAATCCGAGGCTGGATTGTCAGTATATGGGGGAGGAGCTTGGGAAGAGGTTGTTAGTGGAATTCGAGAGGAGTTTGAAAGGGGGGACTAGTGAATCAAATTACTACTTTACTGCGGGTGATATGGCTGAACTGCTGTCCATCTGTAGAGGAAATGACAGGCGGACAATCCCTATTTTAGGTGGTGTCCTTTCGGCTTCAGACCACTTTCTGTCCCCCTTCCGAAATCATCTCGCTCCTTTCTTGGCCTGACTTAGCGGTCTCATTCTAGCATATCATCTGCTCGCTGTCCAGCGCCTGTACTCGTCCATAAGATTGGTGACATCCCATCTACCCTCTTTTCTCACCCTTACAGTTGAACAAGAAAGCTGTGGTGGGGAAAAAGTAGTGTGACCTTTTTTAAGGTTGCCTTCTAACCAACCACATGTAGCGCGACCTTTTAAGGCTGCCCGGGGGTGAGTGCGGGCGGGGCTGGGTTGCTTCGCTGACTGCTTCGTCGCTTTGCTCCTCGCAGCTTCGGCTCGCAATGACATTTCTCGCACTACATGTTTATTTCTCTAAATCCAAATCACCAAAAAACCTTTCGACTCTTGACTCTCGACTATCGACTATTTACGCATGTAGTGCAGTCTTTTAAGGCTGCCCGGGGTGGTAACGAGCATGGGGCAGGGCTAAAGCCCTGCGCTACATGTTTATTATTTTGCTGATAGTGACACCATGTAAGCGTCACCTATCTATCTGAACCAGATTAACACTAGCTCAGAGGAGCTTCATGAAAGAGACACCGTCTCGACCTGAGAGCCTTATCGAATACGCAGGATACGGGATATACGTTGGCAGGTAATGACAGAGGTATTTTCGAACAGTGAGAGGCCAGGCAGAGGCAAAAGACGGGATAATGCGAGTAAAAGATAACTCAGGTTGGCCCCCAAAATCTTAGTGGGGCTGAAAGCGCCGTCTGGCAGCTACCACGAGAAGGCCGAGTAGCATTACAAACACAAGGGTGGCAACTGCTACTACCGGGCCATTGCCCATGGCTATGCCCCACCCATTGCTAGCGGCAATTACGGTGAATTGTCCCCTGTCACCGCCAACGGCCACGGTGTAGGTTCCCGGCCGGGTCTTAGACACGGTGAACCTGACCGGCTGGGCAACCCCGGGGCTAACCGTAACCGTCCTGGTCTGCTCCACCTGCCCATTTATCTTTAAGGCAACGGTGTAGCTGCCAGCCTCGCCACCGTGGTTGACCACGTTGGTCGAAATGGTCACCGTCTGGCCGGCATATACCTGCTGCGGATTGACGTTCAGATACTTTGTTTTCAAGTATGAAGGTGTCTTGTAAGCCCCGTGCGATGCCCTTGGTGCTGCTGGTGCTGCTGCTGCCTGGGTTTGTTGGATTCCAGTGCCGCTCAAAGCCACATTGACGGTGGCGTTGTCCTGGTCGTTGGATGGTATGGACAGGGCAGCCGTCTTGGTTCCCACTGAAGTCGGGTTGAAGACCACCTCCAGGGTGGCTGAGCCGCCTGGAGATATGGTCTGCCCTGAGACGTTATCGTTCTGCTTCGAAAACTGGCTGGCATCGGCGCCGATTATGTCTATAGTGCCGATGGTAAGGTTATCTGTGCCGATGTTGCTGACTGTTACCGTCTGCGGGGCGCTCGATGAGGTAACCACAACCGGGCCGAAGTCCATAGAGGCCGGCGTAGCGGTGATGTCCGGGCCGCCAAGCTTGGTAACAAAGGCATCCGTTCCGCTGTCACATGTTCCATCGATGGCATTCTTGAGGGGGAAGTTGGTGGAATCCGTATGTCCGGTGATGTAGGCGCGGCCCTGGCCGTCAACGGTGATGCCATGCCCCATATCCTTGCTACTGCCGCCCAGGTAGGTGGAGTACATGAGCTCACTTCCATCAGCGGTAAAGCTGGTAACGAAGGCATCCCTTAGGCCGCCCCCATAGGTGTCCTGAGAAGCATTCTTGAGGGGGAAGTTGAGGTCAGAACCCGTCTCTCCGGTAACATAGGCGCAGCCCTGGCCGTCAACGGCGATGCCATGCCCCGAATCAGAGCCCTTGCCGCCCAGGTAGGTGGAGTAAACTAAGTCGTCACCCTGAGCATTTATCTTGGTAACAAAGGCATCCGTTCCGCCGCCCCCGTGGGTGTCCTGATACGCATTCTTGAGGGGGAAGTTGTCAGACCATGTGTATCCGGTGATGTAGGCGCAGCCCGATGCGTCGACGGCGATGCCATACCCCTCATCCCAGCCAGTGCCGCCCAGGTAGGTGGAGTACACGAGGTCACTTCCATCAGCGGTAAAGCTGGTAACGAAGGCATCCTTTCCGCCCTGGTGGGGGCCCTGATAAGCATCCTTGAGGGGGAAGTCGGTGGCAGAATTCGTCTCTCCGGTAACATAGGCGTAGTCCTGGCCGTCGACGGCGATGCCATACCCCCTATCCCAGCCATTGCCGCCCAGGTAGGTGGAGTAGACCCAGGCGGTACCCCCCTTATTTATCTTGGTAACGAAGGCATCCGGTGAGCCCCCGTGGGTGTCCTGATACGCATTCTTGAGGGGGAAGTTGTCAGACAATGTGTATCCGGTGATGTAGGCGCAGCCCGATGCGTCGACGGCGATGCCATACCCCCTATCCCAGTCATTGCCGCCCAGGTAGGTGGAGTAAACTAAGTCGTCACCCAGAGCATTTATCTTGGTAACAAAGGCATCATAGTTGCCGCCATATGTTCCATCGATGGCATCCTTGAGGGGGAAGGTGGTGTTATCGGAACCCGTATATCCGGTAACATAGGCGCAGCCCGATGCGTCGACGGCGATGCCATACCCCGAATCAGAGCCAGTGCCGCCCAGGTAGGTGGAGTAAACTAAGTCGTCACCCTGAGCATTTATCTTGGTAACAAAGGCATCCGTTCCGCTGTCACATGTTCCATCGATGGCATCCTTGAGGGGGAAGGTGGTGTTATCGGAACCCGTATATCCGGTGATGTAGGCGCAGCCCTGGCCGTCGACGGCGATGCCAGACCCCTCATCCCAGCCATTGCCGCCCAGGTAGGTGGAGTAGACAAGACTCGGGTCTATGATTAGGGGGTAGCCGGCATCGTAGGCAGCGGCCTCGAAGCCATAGGTGCTGCCGCCAACCAGCCTGAAACCGCCGTCAACCGCCACTTCGTCATCGCCTATCCGCTGGTAGATATAAGGCGCGGTCTGCCTCATATCCCCGAAGGCGGTGCCGACGACAAGCTCTCCACCTGCAATGGCCAAGCCCTCTACACCGGTGCAGGCGAGGGCTATGTCGGCCACACGTGCCCCCGGCCTGACCACAAACTCATACTCAAGCACGCCTCCCTTGCCGTAAAGCCTGAGGTCTATTCCGGGGTAAATCTCTCCGTATACCAGTTGTTTATAGGTCGGGATATCGGTGTGCCACTTCTCGGGGTCATTGCCGATGAAGTAATTGACGGTGGCCTTATCTTTGTCCCCGGCCTCGATAAGTGGCCTTTCACGGGCACCGAGGAAATCGATGCTGAAGACCAGCCTCTCGGCTTTCCTGTCGGTTAAGTCGGTCTCCTCTGTCCCTTGGTAGCGAATGAGGTCAAAGACGATGCTGTCGCCGGTAAAGTACAGCGTTTGCCGTGATGCCTTAACGTAGTATTCGACCGTGCTATCCAGCTGCCCGTCGTTCTGGATGAATAATACAGGCAGGTTTCCGTAGGCCTCCAGGACCTCCGCCTTGACGGCCTCGTCCATGCTGTCTGCGGAGGGCTCCTGCTGCATGGTGTCGGCTAAAGGCGGCATGCCCGGAGTGAAAATCATGAAGAGGAGTATCAACCCAAGCAGGATGTGTATCATGTCAACTATCCAACCTCCCTTGTGAACCACCAATATCTCTGCTTTCCCACATACGATACCCATCCCCTAATTTTAACTATACACCTGACCGATGCGAAATGCAATACCCTGTACCCTTAGTATCTGATTACATATATATAATAAGGGAAGTCTAAGAGGGGCAGGGACTTTCTTAAAGGATAGTGTTTCTTGGGAGGTAGATGTTCAAGAAAAAGCTAGCCAGATAAGCAAGTCCTTTCCCCAGAATAACGTTGCCATGGCGGCTAAACACAGGAAAGGGCCGAAGGGGATGGCATCTTTCCGACTTTTTAGTTTAAACAATAGCAAAACTGCGGCTACCAAACCACCGCTAACTATGGCTAAAAACATGGCTATAAAAGCCAGTGGGTAACCAGTGACCAGACCTACCAGCCCTGCTAGTTTAACATCTCCCCAGCCCATGCCACCTCGGGAAATTAGCGCCACGATAAGCAGAAACCCGAAACTGATACCCCCACCGATAGAGGCATCAACAATCCATAGCTCAAAGCCTGAATCGGTGACAACACCTGGCTCAAAACCGAATATAGAGCCCAGAGTAGCTGCAATCAAGGCGACGCCTATTCCCGGGTAAACTATCTTGTTGGGCAGAACAGTATGTTCCAGGTCAGTAATTAGAAGGGCAACAAATAAGCAGCAATAAAAAACAGTTATGGCCAGTTCCCAGCCAGGCCCGTAATGCCAGTATAAGAAGGTAAACAAAATTCCCGTGCTCAGTTCCACTATCAGCGAACGCATAGGAATGGTCGCACCACAGTAACGGCAGTGCCCTTTCAGCCAGAGATAGCTGAATATCGGCACCAGGTCTTTAGTTGAAAGCCTGTGCTGGCATGCCGGGCAATGAGATGGTGGTGATATAATCGATTTGCCTGCGGGCAGCCGGTCGGCGACCACATTGAGGAAGCTGCCTGCGGCGATGCCGAGCAAGAAAGATAAGGCTAACCAAAAACCGCTCATTGTCGTCTATTATAAGGTATCGTTAAGCTGACTTCTAGCCCTTCAGCACCTTTGAGCGTGTGGGCTGGCATTTATTGTCTGCCCTCTTATTGTAGAAGTAACCCAAGTCTTACCAAGTTGACAAAGGAAAGCAGTCCAGCATATTATGATATCGTAGTGCAATATCGGAATACGTTATCATGATTGATAGAGAGTTCTTTTTGGGGTTCATCAAGATTCACATTCTGTACCATGCTTCCATAGCTCCAATCTTTGGTGTTGAGATAGCCGAGGAACTGGCCAGGCATGGGTATGACATCAGTCCGGGCACTCTTTATCCTGCTCTACATCGTCTGGAAAAAGAAGGCTATCTGGAAAGCAGCTCAAATGTAGTTGGTGGGAAGGTAAGGAAATACTATCGGGTTACTGCAAAAGGGAAACGTGTGCTGGAGGATTCCAGGAAGAAAATTAGGGAACTTGTCGATGAGGTGCTGGAGGAGACATAAATGACAGAACCATGGCAGGTTGATATGCACCGTAAGACCATCTTTGGACTGCACCCTAATATATTTTTCTTAGGGTTGGTGAGCTTTCTCACCGATGTCAGCAGCGAGATGATTTTTACCCTCCTTCCTCTATTTCTAGCCAATATCTTGGGAGCGGCTCCCATTATCATCGGTTTTGTTGAGGGAGTGGCTGAGAGTACAGCCTCCCTGCTTAAGATTTTCAGCGGCTGGCTCAGCGATAAGCTGGGTAAACGTAAGGCCTTAGCCATTATCGGCTATGGATTGTCCACTCTGGCTAAACCTTTTATGTATATAGCTACGACCTGGGGACTGGTGCTTGGGGTGAGGTTCACGGATAGATTGGGCAAGGGTGTTCGTACTGCACCGCGAGACGCGCTGGTAGCTGATTCTGTATCCGCTGAAGAACGGGGAAAGGGCTTCGGAGTTCATCGAGCTATGGATACTTCCGGCGCTGCCCTTGGGCTTGTCGTAGCAGCAGCCATCGTCTTTTTATTGCAAAGGGGTACTTTGGAGCTGGCTCGTGACACTTATCAGTGGCTGGTATTGATTGGGATTATCCCAGCGGTGCTGGCGTTATTTGTGTTTTTCTTTGTCCGCGAGACCAAAAAGGATTCAAACATACAGAGTCACTCTAGCTCAAAGATAGGGCCGTTATACTTGGATGGAAGCTCCCACGGTACCAAAAGTGGCTTTGATACCCGCTTCAAGCTTTTTCTTGGCATTATGTTTTTGTTTACTCTGGGCAACTCCAGCGACGCCTTTCTTATTTTGCGAGCGCAAAACCTGGGTAATTCTGTGCTCTATATACTTTTAATGCTTATTTTGTTTAACATCGTTTATGCAGCTGTGTCAACGCCCGCCGGTGCGGTGTCAGATAGACTGGGGAGAAGGCGGGTCATAGTTTTGGGATGGTTAATCTATGCTCTTACTTATCTCGGTTTCGCCATGGCATCAGCTTCATGGCAGGTATGGCTACTTTTTGCATTTTACGGGGTTTACTATGGGCTAGCCGAAGGGGTATCCAGAGCTTTTGTCGCTGATTTAGTTCCGGTGGAGAAGCGAGGCACAGCCTACGGCCTTTTTCATGGCATAGTCGGTATTACTCTTTTGCCAGCCAGTATAATCGCCGGCTGGCTATGGCAAGCTATTAGTCCGGCAGCCCCCTTTTATTTTGGAGCTGGCTTGGCATCCCTGGCAATGCTTGGACTGTTGGCTCTGGTTCGAGAGTGATTTTACGCCGGATTTCCCGTATCGAACTGCGCTCTAGTTCAGATAGATAGGTGACATTCATACGGTATCACTATTAGCAAAATAATAAACATGTAGCGCAGGGCTTCAGCCCTGTCCCACACCCGCCCCCCCCCGGGTACATTGGAGCATCCGCTCCAATGACGCCTGGAGCAGATGCTCCAGGCTACCCTCTTTATTAAATAAGAGTTACACATCTCCCAGTTTGAACAGGGAGCCCATTCTGTCTTTGCGAGCGAGGTGAAACAGTCTCGGTATAGCACCTACTGTCTTTGCGAGGAGCCTTGGCGACGAAGCAATCTCGGTGGATGGGAGGTGAAGGGGAACACAGACACCAATGCCCTCCGCCACAGCCCCACCGAGATTGCCACGGCACTTTGTGCCTCGCAATGACATTGGTTGGTGGCCCACCGAGATTGCCACGGCACTCCCGTGCCTCGCAACGACAGGTGGGGGTCCCCCGGGAGAATCCATGGATTATGGATTCTCCCGGCGATATTTAATTTGAGGGTCTCTGTCTTTGCTACAGAACGATATTGTCTATAAGTCTTGTCTTGCCGAACCTGACTGCCAAAGATGCCAGTGCTGGCCTATTGATTTTTGACAATTCTTCCAGGGTCTGAGCATCGGCAATGCTGACATAGTCAATTTTGGCTAATGGCTCGTTGCTGATCTGCTCACTTCAGGTGTGGCATGATGAATTGATAGGCTTCATGTGCCTTGTCAGCGCCGCGAAACTCGAATTCGTAGTAGGCATTGCCGGTGGTATGGATACCTATATTGCTGCTGGAAAAGAAGCCGCGCCCGGTGAGTAAATTGCTCTTGTCCTCACTGCTGATGGCAGCGATTTGACTGTGGGGCACGGTGACCATCGCTTTCTTCTTGCCCAGGAATCGCTTGTCGTAGAATATGAGCCGGCGGTCAGTAATCCCAACGAAGCCTGTGCCAGCCCCTTTGCAGTCGTAGATTGCGTAGAGGGTCTCTCCTGGTACAACCCAGTCCCATATCTTGTCCAATTGGTCCTGCTTATCAAATATCACTTCTTGAGTCGACATGTTAGTCCTCCTTGGCGCACTTTTCCATGGCGATGTGCTTCTTCCGCGTCGCTTCTGCTATCGCCCGCTACTCCGGGTCACCTAATTGTATCACGACCCTGTTTCTACCTCCAGCACACCGCTAGTTGCAGGCACGAGAGGGGGAGTATATAATGAGCATCGTGCAATTCTTCTTGTGAGGTGTGATATGGACTGTGCTTATCATTCAGGGAAAGAAGCCGCTGCGGCGTGCGTCAATTGTGGGAAACTGATTTGTATTGAGTGTAAGACAGAGCTGGCCGGGAAGAACTATTGCCCCCCCTGCGCCAACGAGATTTTCGTGGCCAGAAAGCCAGTAGAGGCGGTGGAAACGCCAGCGGTTGCGGCTACGAAGCCAGCAGAGGCAGTGGAAACACCAGTCAGGGCAGTGAAGGCGCCCCCCGGTGTAAGAAAGATCCCAACCGGGGCCACAAAAGGCGCCACAGAGGCGGTCGCCGCGCCAGCGCGGGTAACCAAAGGAGCCACCACTGCGGATGAGAGAATCAGCGGTGCCTGGTGGTTGATGCCTGTATTCCTGACCTGGGTAGGTGGCCTCGTCGCTTGGCTGGTCAACAAAGACAAGGCCCCGAAGCGCTCCAGGTCCATGCTGATCTGGGGGATTGTCCTGACTTTTGTCTACCCCATCATCGGGACTATGGCAGTCTGGGTCGTGGCTTTGGCTATCGGCGGGACCATTCAGTTTACAGGTCCGCAGATGCCACCACTAGGGCAGGTAGCCGTCATAGCTGTAGTCGCTATCGTGATAGTTGTGGCGATTACGCTCTCGTTGCGCAAGAAGGGGACGAAGAGGAAGGACGCGGGTGACGACTGGGACAATGATGGGGGCGATGATGGAGGCGATGATGGAGACGACTAGTCATGGACAAGACGTCCATAGATGGTGGCCCATTGCCCCGAGATAACCCAGGGTTCATAACAGCAGCGGCTGAATTGAGATACTCGGCTGTGAGGCAGAATGCGTTTATCACCCGGGGGGAGAAGTCATTGTGGCTTGGGTTAGCTGCGGCAAATTTATATGCGCGGAGTGCAGCACCGAGCTGGGTGGAAGGGTCTACCGTGCTGTCTGCGCCAATGAGATTTTCATCGCTGGAAGACCAGCCGAGGCAGTGCAATGCCCAGCTACAGCGATGAAAACCCAACGAGTAAGGAAGACCGCCGCAGGAAAAGCAAAGGCAGAAGAAGTAACTACCGAGGAGAAGGTTAGCGGTGCCTGGTGGTTGATGTCTGTATTTCCCACCTGCGTAGGCGGAGTCGTCGTCTAGCTGGTCAGCAAGGACAATCGCCCCGAGACGGGCTAAATTCACGCTGGTCTGGGGGATTATCCGGACTTTCGTCTACCCCGTCATCTGGTGGCTCGGGTTTTGAATTCTTGCCCTGGCTGTCGGCCGAACCTTCCAGTTTGGGTTACCCTGAGCGACTGCAGACGAGAGGGCGATAGACGAGCCTGAGCAGGCCCCTGTCTGATTTGACCAAATCTGGGCCAGTCAGTCCTGCCACAGGTTACCGCTGGCATCGATGACTGCTACCACAGGGGCGATAACCACCTCTCTTGCCAGCGTTCTCCAGATTTCGTGTCTGGAGATGAAACCTGCCACCGGCGGGCTCACGTCGTAATACATCTCCACCAGTTCCCTACCCGCCGTGGTCTGCGCCAGAACATCGTCCCGGAAGTCCCGGAGCACATCGAGCTCCTCAGCCGTTTGGCTTCCATAGGCTGCCTCGGCGATACAGCACTGCGGGCGCGCTATCTCGATCTGGGTTTCGCCGTCCTCGTCCCCCTCGATAGTTATCGTGATCTTGTCCTCCCCGATGTCTATGTCCACCCCAGGAAGCTCGAAGTCTATTTCTACGTCAGGCAGAGAGAACTGATCTTGGTCCGCATCTTCGGGCTCCCCACCTTCAACGGCATGCAGGTATGAGGAATAAACGCCCAGGAGCCTGGGCTCTCGTTTTCCCGGCTTCACATCGGCGCCGGGTGTGTAGATCATCTTGATGAAGAACTCCGGGGTGGTGTTAAGCGCGAACTGCCCTGAAAGAACGGCGACATGCCATCCCTCGTAATCCACGTCCATGCAGTCACCGGCTTCTCCAGCCATCCCGTTCGCATCATCGCTGATACGGATTTCCAGTGTGGCACCCTCCGCCAATCTGTCTAAACTGGCCGCGAAGATGTAGTAAGGTTGCTTCCCCGAGGGTACTGTGGCCTGCTCGCCGGCCGAGAGTGCATTCACAACGACCCACGGAAGAAGTTCAGCGTGCGTAGGGTACGTTTGCAGCAGGTCGTTGGGCACCCTATCCGCCGGGACAATGCTGAGCACGGTTTGGGGTCTATCCGGCACGATTGGGCTCAGGCGCGCGCTCTGCACCACGATTTGCGTTTCTCCAAGAGCATACGTGAACTCACCGTACACAGCGGAGCGGCGCAACCCTGCGTCAACAAAGAACATCGCCACGCCAAGGTCGTAAACGTTCTCCTGTCCGTCACTGCGGACAAAGCGCAGTAGCGAGTAAAGCGGCCGCCCGAACCCGCGATAGATATAGCTCTCCTCACGCAGCGCCTGCTGTGCCGCCGCCGAAAATGAGACCGGGCTGGTGTCCACCGACGAACCACGCATTTGCAGAGCGGCAGCATAGACCACCGCAGCGATGTCCGGGCGCTTGCTTTCAACTTCCTCGCTCGCAACGGGCGGTTCGGGCGTTTCCTGCGCTGGATCGTCGGCCCATGCAACACTCGGCGAGCCACAAACGCATAGCACCAACACCAGCAGCAACAATCCCGTGTAGAAGCCTCCCCGTATCACGCACCAGCGTTGCTGGTGAAAGGAATTATATCCTGAAACGCGTCCAATCAGCTTCCCAAGCTTATTATTTATCCTCATGCTGCTCCTCTTCTGTCACGCTAAACTCGAACTTTCCCACCAAAGGCTCCCGGTCTATCCTCATTCGCCAGGCTCAACAGGGTAAACCATGCCACTATAGCCGGACGGCGGTACCCACACGGCCGGGCGGTCATCAGTAGTATGCACAGGCTGCTCGCTCGCTATCGAAGATAACGCGGTGTCGACAGTCGTGTAGTAGTCCGTCGTCAGGCTGAGACCTGTCCCCACGTTATACCACGGAATCGCCCCCGCAAGGGTCATCGCCGCATCCCCGTATTTCCCCATTGCGATTTGCATGCCGGCTTTCACGACCGAATACCCACCCCCTATAACCGGATGGTAGCTAATGGCCTTATCGGCAAAGGCAAATGCCGTATCCTGCCACGCACTCGTGTACAGGTCATGTGATTGTACATTCGCCTTTGCCTGCAGAAGGTTGTGGTAGTGCTGAGCAAGCTCGTTTCGTTTCTGCTGCGGGAGATTCGGGTTGTCCAGTTGAAACTTTACGTCGCTCAGTATCAGGTCGATCTTTTCCAAGTCATCCGGCTCAAAATCGCCAGGCGCCCAAACCTCGGTCTCTTGTCCGGTGAGAGGCTGTTCCCCGAAGCTGCCCCCTTCCGCCTCACCTATGACACCCATAATCGTGCCCTTCGGTCCGTTGAGATCCCAGGACGGCTCCTGTTCTGGCTCCTGTTTTGGCTGCTGCGGCTTCCCCGTCTTTGTCTGGACGCCGGCGCCAATTTTGGCCGAAATCGCCGAGACGAACTCGTCATGCTTGCTCTTGCACTCCTGAAAGTGCCCTTCAGCCCCATAGCTAAGCTTGCTCGTCTGGATTGTCACCCGTACGCCGCCTTGGGCAAACACCGTTTCGCCGCCAATATCCACCGCATTGCGGTCTAGCACATCGACTCCGAAATTCGTGTATCCCTTTGCATCCACATAGGTGTATTCAATCGCTGGCTGGCTGTAGCACGGGCGGTGATACGTCGTTTCGGTGTACTCCCGACAGGCGGGATAGCGACACTTCTCGCACCCGGAAACCTTGCCTTCCAGACTAATATCCTCCGCCAGCGTGTGGAGGCCTAGCGCTACGCTCAAATCCATACGGAAATCGCCACCCCCAAAACCCTCGCTAGGCTTGGCATAATAATATGTTGCACTAACCCCGTTCTCCCTCTCCTGCACATCCAGCAACTCCAACCCGAGTGCATCGGCCTCCTGTTCGTTCAGCACCATCGACACGTAAGGATTGTCGCCTTCGGCAGCAGCCGCCCCAAGCGGCGTGGCCACAGGAAGTAAGGCAAGAATAAGCGCCACCACAATTGTCAGTCCCGTAGCATTTTTTTTCATTTCTCTCACCCCGCCTTGATTACTATGATAACTTGATTTTCGGTTATGTCCCAATTCTCCTGTAAAAACTCGCATCTCGGATACCTCCGATGCTAAGCATTCTACGCCGTCACCAGCTTTTTTTCAATCCTCCCTACTTCCTGGCTTTTTCTAACGGGAATCGAAATTCTGGCGGGAACAAAAACGAGCCGCTTACTGGTTAGGACAAGTCTGCTCCCGTGGGCAATGTTGAAGCATTCTCGTCACCTCCTGTTGTCTGGAATCATTTTACGACTACCCCCGTGGTTGTGCATTCTTACTCGGTCGTCGTTTGTTCTTTCTTGCCTGTGCATCGGCGCTAGCATTATCCTGTCGGTGAGAGGCGTGAGTCTAAGGGTCAACAAATGGCTTTCACACTATGGCAAGGCTTCAATCCATCCTCTTTATGAAGCCTTTTTGTCTACAAGAAATCTAGACAGGTATATTAACTTGGAGATATTTAATCTGAGGTTTTCTGTCTCTGCTACAGAACGATATTGTCTATAAGTCTTGTCTTACCGAACCTGACTGCCAAAGATGCCAGTGCTGGCCTATCGATTTCCGACAATTCTTCCAGAGTCTGAGCATCGGCAATGCTGACATAGTCAATTTTGGCTAATGGCTCGTTGCTGATGAGAGAAATCATCTCCTGGCGTAAGCGTTCAGCGTCCTTTTCACCGCTTGCCCACAGGTGTTGGGCTGAGGTAAGAGCCTTAAACAAGACAGGAGCCGCTTGACGCTCTTGAGGATTAAGGTAAACATTGCGGCTGCTCATTGCCAGGCCATCGCTTTCCCGAACAGTAGGCACAACAATGATTTCCAAATTCATATCGAGGTCAGTAACCATTTTTTTAATAACTGTCGCCTGTTGAGCATCTTTTTGACCGAAATAAGCCCGGTCGGGCTCAACAATGTTGAATAATTTGGCAACTACGGTGGTTACCCCCTTGAAGTGCCCCGGGCGACAACTTCCTTCAAGTTGCTCAGTAACCCTTTCCACTTCAACCCAGCTACTAAACCCCGCAGGATATATTTCTTCATTTGATGGCATGAAGACGATGTCAGTATTTTCCTTCTCTAGTAAAGCCAGGTCACACTCTGTATCACGGGGATAGGTGTCAAGGTCTTCAGTGGGACCGAATTGGGTAGGATTTACGAAAATGCTGACTACCACAGTGGAATTCTCAGCCCGAGCTTGCTTAACCAGGGCTAGATGTCCTTGATGAAGGTAGCCCATAGTGGGGACAAAGCCTACTGAGCCGAGGCTTTGTCTCTTTAAGGCTTTCATCTCGGCAATGGTTCTAGCTATTTCCATGACTATTCAGGAGCGAGCTAAATCTTCAAGCAAGCTCTCATCCATGGTAGAGCCATGCTCTGCAGTGGGGAAACTGCCAGACTTGACTTCAGATAAATAGTCAGCGATGCCAGTCCTCATTGCATCAGCCAGCTTGGCGTACTGCTTGGCATGCCTGGGAACGAAATCAGTGAACAGCCCCAGGAGGTCACTGATTACTTGTACCTGACCATCACAGTCAGGGCCAGCACCGATGCCAATGGTGGGGATGCTCACCTTCTGGGTAATTAGCTTGGAAAGCGGGGCTGGCATTGTTTCAAGAACAATGGCAAAGGCGCCAGCTTGCTCCAGGGCAATAGCATCTTTAAGCTGCCGCTCAGCAGCCTCAGGGGTTTTCCCCTGTACCCTGTGTCCTCCCAGCTGGTGGACAGATTGTGGAGTTAGCCCGATGTGACCCATGACGGGGATTCCACAGTCGACAATTCGCTTTACTGTTTCGGCAGAAACTACACCTCCCTCCAGCTTGACTGCTTGAGTTCCCGCCTCTTGCATAAAA
>Ga0265594_1001908_pt1 | contig 15591 bp, 19 predicted proteins | sample saktaG_11_FD_190147 | JGI IMG/M metagenome (GOLD analysis project Ga0265594, IMG submission 190147) | Saline water microbial communities from Sakinaw Lake, British Columbia, Canada - sak_2011_5_24_80m | ecosystem: Environmental > Aquatic > Non-marine Saline and Alkaline > Saline ... | reverse complement strand
CTGTGGATTAGATGGTAAAACTCCTCTTGAATTTCTTTCTGAATATAAACTAATCAAGGCAATGAATTACCAATTAATTAAACCAACTAAACCGACAAAAGTCCTTGCCTAAAACATAGAAGCAAAAAGAGGGCTATTAACCCTCTAAAGTGAGCTCCGGGGGCGGGAGTCGAACCTCTCTCGGTCGCCCTAGAGGGATAAGCGTCTCGGTCTCATTATTTTATTGCTAATTTAAATAAAAAAGCCTCGATCAATTATGCATGATCGAGGCAATATTTCTCTTTTAGTTTTCCTTATTACATAAACTTATTTCTTAACACCTCATCAGAATGAGGGCTTAATAACCCTAATGGAAAATCCAATAAGGTGAAGGAGCCTTTATGTCCTTTTTCCTTTAGCCGAAAAGCTGCTCTAGCGCAAGCAACGAGAACGCTGGCCGTGAACTCTGGATTGTTTTCCAACTGGCACCAGTATTCAAGAATCTGATTATATGGTTTTTTTGACGCCACGACCCAAATTGCCGTATTCAACAATACTAATCTTTATCATTTAAACACATCCTTTTATTTTTTATATAGTTTCTCTTTCTCTGATTAATTGTAGAATACCGCCCGGTTTAAATAAAACTTCGGGTGGTTTTGGTCTCAAGTTGTAGTTAGAAGACATAGAATAGCCATAAGCACCGGCAACTCCTATCACAATAAGATCGCCATCTCTTGCCTGTCGGATATTTCGACCTTCAGCAAACTTATCTCCACTTTCGCAAAGATTACCAACTACATCAACTTTCTCTTCTTCGCCGTTAAGATTGGAAATATTGGTAATCGGATGAAAAGAGCCATACATTGCCGGCCTTATTAAGTGATTAAAACCGCTATCAACGCCCACAAAAACTCTACCATCGGGATTCTTCTTCACTGTATTAACCCTAGTTAGTAAAAATCCTGCTTCTGCTATTAAATAACGGCCAGGCTCTATAACCAATTTCAATGCTTTACCATATTTTTTGCAAAAACTCCCAAAATAATCAGACATTCTATGACCAAGTTCTTCTATCATTAATTCTTTTTCCTCAGGTCCGTAAGGAACACCCAGACCTCCTCCAAAATCAACAAACTGCAGATTGGAAAAATCTGGTGCTACTTTTGAAAGAACCTCCATAGCGGCTAGAAACTTATTAACCTCTAATATTTGAGAACCGATGTGTTGGTGAATGCCGATAATTTTCAGTTTGTAGTTTTGGGCTATTCTCTTTGCCTTCTCCGCTTCAGAATACCAAATACCAAACTTTGACTTCGGCCCACCTGTAATACAGTGGTCGTGATGACCAGCTCCAATATTGGGATTTATCCTAACACTTATATTGCTATTAGGATATTTTTTGCCAAATTTCTCTAAACGAGGAATAGAATCAATATTAACCAAAATACCCTTCTCTACAGCAAAATCCGCTTCATCATCAGTAATATTGTTGCCAGTAAACAGAATGTCCTTTGACAAAAACCCTATCTTCAAAGCCAGGGCTATTTCTCCGGGCGAAACCGCATCAATCCCAATCTTTTCCTTCTTAAAGATGTCGAGGATGTAAGGGTTAGAATTCGCCTTCATGGCATAAAATATCTTTATTGGTTTATGCGTTATGCTCAGCCTTAAGGAATACAACTGACTCCGTATTTTTTCTTCCTCATAAACGTAAACCGGTGTCCCAAATTTTCTTGCTATCTTTTTAAAAACTTCAGAATCTATCATTTTAGGTACCTCCTTTTTCTTAAAAAATTTTTAAGGTGCAATCTTTCAATATCTCTATATTATGCATAAAAATAAAAAAGTCAAGATGGAAAAATAAAAATCGCTTTTCCGGCGATCTTCTGTATTTGTAGTTCGATATCCTAGTGAAGTATGGCGATTTTTTCTCGAACCTTTCAAAAATATGATACGTTTCGGTCGCTCAAACCGAGCACTAGCCGGCTCCGAGGAACGAACGACGTTAGAACCTGTTTGTTCTCAATTTAAACTTGATAATAAGGTTTCTACTTCTTTCAAAAATTCTAAATCCCGTATAACAATAAACTTCCCCTTATAATTTATCGGTTTAGAGTTCTTAACTAAACTTATGGCATCATCTAACTTAACCCACTCAAGACAAAATTCTTGATCTTTTTCTTTTTTTGTAAATTTAACATCCCCTTTTCTACCAGACACATTAGATATCCAACAATAAGACTTTTGATGTATATTTATGCTATCCTTATATTCCTCTATCATTCCAACGTCTTTACCAATCTTAATATCACAACCAGTTTCTTCTCTACATTCCCTTCGTAAAGCCATCTCTTTATTTTCATCATCTTCAATACCACCTCCGGGTAATTTATGATAATTCATTTTAGAAACTTTTAACAGGGCAATTTTGTTATTGCTATCAAAGAGAACAGCTCTAACTGCTTGTCTTAATTTATAAGATATGTCTTTCTTTTCTGAATAATCGGTGATAACATCTTTTTCTTTAATTGTTTTTAATAATTTCATATTACTTTATACTACCAAAAAACCGCCTTCTTGGCGATAAAGTAAAATAGTAAAATAAAATAGTAAAATAGAGCTGACCCCTATTTTTGCTATTTTTGTTAGTCTATTTTTTGATAAGCCCCTCGGTCTCCCGAACGCTCTCACTAGCCTGCTGGAGTCGTGGACGACATTAGAACATAGTTTCATTCAGTAATTGTTTAGAAACTTACCCAAAGCAACCAAGCGCCCAATAAGAGTAAAAAGATAGTGCTAAGAATCTGCTTCTTTTTGAACCTTTGAGCTTGTTTGTGGATATATTCTGGAAATCCGATTTTCATAATTCCTTTGATTAAAGTAGACCAGCCCAAAATAGTGATAGCGACTCTCCAGTCAGCAACCCAAATATTGTGTAAAATTACGGTAACTAATCCCATAAGTAAGGTTATATAACCCGTAGAGATAACGAAGGCTTTATTTTCAGTCATCTCTATAGTTTTACCCAATTGTCTTGTTATAATAAATAACAACCCGAAAATTACGAAAAAACTGCCCCAAAATCTTGCAAAAAAAATTGAAATTTCCATAGTTTATTTTTGAATTAGATTATTAACACTTAGTCTTCTTCTATTCTACCAAAAAACCGCCTAATGGAGAAATGGAACAAAGAAATGTGGTCAGCTCTATTTTTTCTTAGGTCTTCCCCTTCTCATTAATGAACTCTTATATCTTCCCTGCCAAACATGACCTACTCCTCTATATTTTTTATTAAAATACAGAGAATAAGAAAAAGTTAATCTCATCATAATTTTTGAAATACTATTCTCAACGGTTGGCTCTATCATAAAATGAGTATGGTTTGGCATCAAACAGAAATGATAAAGATTAAATAGTAGTTCTTTTTTGTATTTTTTTAATAAATTAATAAAATAAATATAATCTTCTTCGTCTTTAAACACTAATTGACGATTATTTCCTCTATTAAGAATATGGAAGGGTATATTGGGGGTAGTAATTCTTAATGGCCTTGGCATTATTTTTATTATATCATAAAAATAAAATAGAGCTGACCCCTATTTTTGTTTGCAACTTTCTGATATTGACTTGGGTTTTAGAAATTGCTAAAATAAAATAAGGTTGTCCTTTAACAAGTAAAAATGTCTATATAAGAAAGGAGGTGATGCCCAAAGTAATGAAAAACTAATAAATATTTATTACTAATTTTTATTTGTTGTAAGGACTAGAGTGTTATTAAAATTGGTTCGTGAACATCCAAAGAAAACGAGGATAAAATCATGAAAATTCTGGCAATGTCATCAAAAAAGAAGAAAATCGACGCAGAAAACAGTATGCAAGGTAGCCGTTCGAAGAATCGTCAAGAAGGCCCTTATGGGCATGGCCGTAATGCTTCTCATCGTCTAATGCGAGAAAATTCGGTTTTAATTTGGAACAAAATGTTCCAAAGGACGATACAAGCAAAAGCCGAGATATCTATAAGACATCTCGGCTTTATTATTTTTGAGCTATAAACGAAAAACAAAAAATAATCAATGTTTACATTGATTATCATATTTGTTAACTAAAAAATAGAGCTGACCCCTATTTCTTAAACTGCGCTGACTGGTGCTGCCGGGCTAGAAAAAGATGATAAATAAAATTAAAGAAAAATTAGTATATTTAAAATCTGTTTTGTGTAAACAATGTTAAACCTATTCAGTAGAATTTTCTTAATTTTTTCTTATCTTTCACTTTTTCTTTGATTGTTTCCTTTTTATTCCTCTTTTTTTTAACTTTTTATTAAGCCTTTTTCTGTTATGCCATCCTATGCCCATTTTTTTATCTTTTATTTTTTATTACGGTTGTGACCTTTTTAATTTAATTTGCTGACGCGTGTCACGGAAAAAGGTGTCAGGAATCTTTTATCACCTTCATTTCTTTATTATTTTTATTGCTTTTCCTTTAATCAAAGCTTCTGTTACTTTTTTACGGGCTGAAGTTAAAATTCGCTGAAGAGTGCTTTGAGAAATCTTCATCTTTTTTGCAGCTTCATTTTGTTCTAAGTTTTTATGATCGCAAAGACGTAAAGCCTCTAACTCGTCTATCCCTATTTCTACTTCATCTATTAAAGATAAAGGCATTGCTCTTGGCTTGAAATAGACCACATCTGGGTCAAATAATACTCTTCTTGGTTTTAATGGTCTTGCCATATTATTTTCTAACTAAGTTAACTTTACAATCTGGACACTCAAGTGTTGAGCAAGGAACGCCACTTTTGTGAAGAATTTTATAACCGCATTTCGGGCAGGCGCAATAACCACCCGGGCCTCCTCCTTTTGCTTCTTCAACTTTTCCTCTAAACCTGCCTTTTCTCTGCCACCCGAAACTTCTACCAAATTCGGGCTTATAAAATCCTGTTTCCATTTCATGACTTGTAATTTGAATAACGACATACTGAAGGCCTTCTATCTCTTTTATAAGTTTTTCTCTCAAGCTGTTGGAAATTTTAGTTGCCTCTTCCACCCTTAAATTGCTCGGCAGTTTTATTTCCAAATCAGCGGTAATAGCCAAACCCTTTTTCTGGGTCTTTAAAGATGAAATTTCAATATTCTGCGCTTTAGCGATTGTTTTTATCTTTTCCTCAATTTCTTCACCGGCTGAAACATCAAGCAAAGAATCAATTGCTTCTTTGCCCAAAGAAAAAGATTTTTTAATGATGTAAGCGCCAATCAAAAAAGCTAACAAGGAATCAGCATAAATCCAGTATTTTGTCAGAAATAAACCAGCAAGAACAACAAGCGAAGCATAAACATCAACCCTTGAATGAAATCCGTCTGAAAGTAAACTGATGGAGTTCTCTTTTTTACCATAATGAATTTTTAATCTGGCCATTATTTCATTGACAACTGCTGAAAAAAGCATTATCCCGAAAACTAAATAGCTAATCTTAATTTTTTCAGGGTCAAGAAAACTTTGATAGGCCTCGTAAATAATTCCCGCACCCGTCGCTAAAAGGATTATAGTAATAATCGTGCCGCCTAAAACCTCAAATTTATAATGACCGTAGGGATGTTTTTGGTCTTCTGGTTTTGCAGATATTTTGATTCCAATATAGCTAACGGCCGAAGAAAAAACATCCATAAAAGAATGAACCCCTTCTGCTAAAACAGCAGCCGAACCCGAAAATACACCGACAGCTATTTTGCCTCCCGCTAAAATTACATTCGCCAGCATTGAGATAATAGCAACTTTTTCCTTCATTTTAATTTTATGTTTATTTCGTTGATAATTTCTTTGAATAATTTTTTATATTTTTGATTTATCTCGACAACGGGTTTCATATTAATCGTTGATTTGACAAAATCTTTTCTATAAGGAATTCTGCCAAGAATTGGGATTTTATTTATTTTAGCAAATTTTTCTATTTCTTTATAAAAACTTTTTGCGAGATCGGATTTATTTATAATAATCCCGTGTTTAATTCCAAAATGCTCGGCGAGATATAAAACCCTTTTTAAATCAAATAATGCAGAAGGCGTCGGCTCGGTTACAGCAACTATATAGTCAGTGCCAACTAACGAAGCAATTACCGGACATCCGATTCCTGGCGAAGAATCTATAATCATTATATCAGCTTTTATCTTTTCGTTAATTTTATCGGAATATTTCCTCACTTCAGCTACCACTTCACCGGAAGCAAGTTCCCCTAATTTCAGTTCACTTGAAACTAAATTGACATTATAATTCTTTCCAGTGTAAATTGTACCAATTTCTTTTTTGGTTTCTGTTATCGCGCCATAAGGACAGGCAGAAAGACAAGCCATACAGCCGATACAAGCATCTTTAACAAAGGCAGGATATTTTTCTTTAATCCAAACGATAGCGCCCCGCTTACAGGACAAGGCACATTTCCCACACTTCGTACATTTACTGTAGTCAAATTTTGGTATAGATTGATAAACGGTAGCGTACTTCTTTCTTTTTACGGAAAGTAAAAGGTGGTCATTAGGACATTCAGCGTCTGCGTCCACCAGCATAGTTTTACTATTTCGAGCAAATTCAACTGCTAGAGAAGTCGCCATCATTGACTTACCGACCCCACCTTTTCCCCCAGTAATTGCGATTTTCATAATTTATGTTGTTCGCAGACATCTTCTGTGCCTGCTTTTTTAAGTCTATTGTTTTTCCACATTTCAAAAATTTCTTTTACCGTTTCTGCTTGGCAAACGTATACTTCTATGCCTAATTCTTTGCATAGATTTAAAGCTCTTGGCCCAAGTTCTCTGCAAATCAAAACATTTGTTCCGTGGTCTTTCATTAATTCGGGAGGCAGTCCTTGCCCGCCGCCATGTTCGCTAACGTTATCTATAATTTCCACGATTTCGCCTTTTTCGTTAAGAAAAGTATATGTTAAACAACGACCAAAATGTTCGGCTACTCTATCTTCTAGCCCTTTTTTGTTATCTGTCGGAACCACTATTTTCATGTCAATTCATTTTTTTAAGCTTCCCGTCTATAAATTCTCGCAAAACATCTTTTATCGCGCCGCCACCGTAATAAATTACTATATTAAATTGATTTAATACATCAAGGGCTCTCGGCCCTACATTCTTTGTAATCACGGCATTAATGTTTTTTTCTGCCATCAGTTGAGCGGCTGAAATACCCGCTCCGCCCATCTGTTTTTCGCTTTCATTTTTTATCGCTTCAAATTTTTTTATCTCCTGATTTTCAATTTCAGCAATGACAAAATAAGGGCATCTGGCAAATACTTCGCTAACATTGTCCGCAAGATTTTCTCCCATTGAACTTACTGCTATTTTCATAATATTATTTCCTTTTATTTTTTAACTTATAATTTTAAACTAAACCGCCCCATACTAATTATTAATTATGGGGCAATGTTTAGCTATTTTCGTCCTTTGAGTTCGGCTAAGCGGGCTTTAATAGCTTTAAGTTCTTCCTCTAAATCTTTCGCATCTTCGGAAAGTATTTCTGTTTCTTCCTTTTTAGAAGGAGCATAAGCAGGATTGTATGGATTATAACCTCCAAATCTTCCCTGACCAAATCCTCTTCCATATCCACGACCTAAACCACGGCCACCACCGCCTCTGTGCCAGCCTATTCCGCCACCGCAAGGGCCTAATCCCCAGCCAGTGCCGGCACCCGAACCTCCAGGACCTGTTCCATCAAATCTTGGCATAGTTTTTTTATTATAATTAATTTTATTAATAAGGGAAACGACTTTTTATTATTAACCCTCTATTATGAATATACACCCGTAACCATACCCTTGTCAATACCCAATCATATAAAAACAAAAAAGCACCGTTTCGGCCGACTAATTTGATTGGTGAAAAATTGGTGGTTTGAGTACTGGATATGATAGCTTCCTGGTCGAAAAAGATTGCATTTAATCAACTGACAGCCAGCGCAGAAAAAGGTGTCAAGAACCTTTTTCCGGTTACCTTAGCATCAATAAGAGGTTCTTGGCACCTTTTATCCTTCATAATTTCCATCTGTTTAAACTATAGGATAAACCTCTATGATTTTATATAAATCAAGTAAAACAATCGGTAAAAGTTAAATTAACTTGATATATTCCATCTCTCGCTTTATAAGTTCAATTTCTTCTGGACTAGAAATAACACCCTCTAAAATAAAGGGGACGGAAACATTTTTTAAATATTGGATCAATTTACGTATTTCCTCATTATCATATTTATATAGAAAATCGTGCTTTCCTATCTCTTTATTCACCATAGAAAAATGGACTTCAATCAGTTTATCTTTAAAAGCGTTAATATAAATAGGCACATCTAAAGGAGAAACTGTTATTGCGTGGGCGAAATCAAAAGTAAATTTGAATTTTGGATTTTGGCTAAGAATGTTTTTTATATCTTCTACACTGTGTTTCGGTTTTCTCCAATCATCATTCTCTATAGCTGGTAAAAAGTCGCTGTTTATTATCGGCGTATAATCTTCTATTTGTTCTTCGTGAAAAACAACGCATCTAGCTTTTATTTGTTTACATACTTTTGATATCACGTCTAAAGCTTTTTTTGGTCTTTTCGTTATCTCCGTAAACTATATCTATCCACGGAGCATGGATAGAATTAAACTTCAAACCTTTCAAATATTCTAAATTATCCTTATTTATATCAAAATTAAATAAGTAATCTGGATGAGCAAAAGAAATTTCAATTCCCTGCGGAGAAAATCTTTGCAATTCTTCGATTAGTTTATTTCTGTCGTCTGATAATTTATATACGCACCCCGTTGAAATAGAAATAGGGTTATTCATTACTACATTCTACCAAAAAAGCGCCGCTTTGGCGATTAATTAGTAAAGACTTCTCCCGAACAAAGTTCGGTGTCTTAGACGGGTACGGCTCTCGGGCGTCTGAGACCCATCGTGAAATTAGCTTCAAAATGACCTGTCTCGGTTGGCCACGATACTGCGTTGACTGATGCTGGCATCCTCGGTCTTGAACCGAGATTTTAAGGAAAATTTAGAGGGTTTGAGGTGTGTTCCACTGACGCGTCTCGGTCGGAGTTATAATTATATATTAAATTTCTCCTTTGCTTTTTAAATATTTCTTAACCCTATTTAGCCCTTCTTCTATTCTATTAATATCTAAAGCATATGAGAATCTAACCCTGTCATTTGCCCCGAACCATTCTCCAAGATAAGTAATTACTTTGTATTTTTTAAACATGTCCCAGACAAAATTTCTAGGATTTTTAATTCTAGGTAAAACGTAGAAAGCGCCTTCTGGTTTCCATAAATCTAGGCCCATGTCTGACAAACCATTATAAATAAAGTTTCTCCTTTCTCTCCATATCTTTACTTGCTTATCAACGAAGCTCTTTGGTGTTTTTGTGGCTTCATAAGCTATTTCTTGCCCTAATATATTGGTATTCATTGATGTGTGTGTTTTCATCTCAATGACCCTATCAACCAACTCTTTATCCAAAGACCACAAATAACCTATTCTCAAACCGCACATATTATACGTTTTTGAAAACGAATTGATTGTTATCACGTGAGGTCCCTTTATCAAATAATTTTCTCTGACATAAATTAAATCTTTATAAACTTCATCCGATAAAACATAGACGCCCAAATTATTTGTCAATTTTTCTATCTTTTTTAAGGTTTCTATTGATTCAACCCTTCCCGTAGGATTTGAGGGTGAGTTAATTATTACTGCCTTACAACCTTTTATTTTCTTTTTAAAATCGTTGAAATCAATCCGGCCATTAATCAAATCAGTGTAAACTGGCTCCATGCCCGCAAACTTTATAAGAGGAAGATAAGAATAGTAATAAGGCCGGGGTAATAAAACTTTATTACTTTTTCCTCCTATTTTTGAGATTACTCTTAATGTTAAATCTATGGCTTCTGATGCTCCGTTGGTAATGACAAAATTATTTGCCGTTGATCTAGGATATCGCTTGATTAGTGCCTCTCTTAAATTAAGATTGCCCTGTATTAAACCATATCTAAAATCTCTAAAACGAGATATTGTTTTAAATACTCTTTTTGGTGGGGGCAGGTCCGGCTGACCAGAACCAAATGAAATTATATCTTTCCCAGACACGCCGATAAATATAGAAGGTGATAATTTTGGAATTACCATATTCTTTATTCTACCAAAAAACCGTCTAAAAGGCGACTCTTTTTATGCTGGCAACCTCGGTTTAGAACCCACATTTTAAGGGGAACCTAGGAACTTTTGGGCGTGTCTCTCACCGGACCTCGTCTCGGTCGGCGGGAAAAAGGTGTCAGGAACCTTTTTCCGGTTACCTTAGCATCAATAAAAGGTTCCTAACACCTTTTATCCTTCTAATTTAGCTCTTAAAGGATTTCTTTCTATATATTTAATGCTCATCTTCTTGAAGGTCAGAAAACGCTCCTGACCCCATTATTCTTTTAAGCTTTATTTAAAATTTGTCAGGAATGAATGTTGTTAAAATGAAATCAGTTTATTCCCCGAACAACTCTTTATATTTTTCCCAAAATCCTTCTATCTTCTTTTCTGTTCCTTCATCCCAATCTTCACCATCGCAAGCAGAGACAAAAGCAATTTCTTCTCTTGTCCAAGCATCTTTAATAAATCTCTCCCAACAATCTGTCCCACTAATGTATCCTCCGCCACCGTAGAATCCTAAATTTTTTATCTTGCTATAAGTATATTTTATTACGAAGGGAGACCTTCCACTTTCTTCATATCTCTCAACATCTTCCTTGTAAAAAAGTTCAGCCCTTTCTCTGTTTTCTTTTGCGTCATTTATAAAGATAGCCGATGCTAAAACCAACCAAACAACAAACCAAACAATAATTAAACCTCCCGATATTGCGCCTAATAATATAAAGATGTTCTTTACGGAAATGCTCGTTTTCATATTTTCATTCTACCAAAAAACCGCCGTCTCGGCGACTTTTGATGCTCCTTGTGGAATACTGAAACTGAAAAAAAAGGGGGGGACGCTCCACTTTTCTACCCCTTTTCTATTTTCTAATTAAAAAAGACCCAATTTATGTCGGGTCTTTAAGATTTTTAGAAACACTGTCAAGGATTTCTTTATGGATCATAGAGATCTTTAGGAGGTTTGCAACAAGACGGAACAAAAGTAAGTGTTTTTTCGGCACTTTGAATTAAAATTTAGATTCTGATAAAAGGAAAGTTTTTTTTCTTTTTTCGTTTTAATAAAGCAGAAAATGAGAGATGGCCGCAAGAATGACTATAACCCTCAACCTCCCATCATTCTTTTACTTTATTATTTAGCCTCTCGGTAAACTTTTCCAAATCCTTGCCGGAAGCACAATACTCAAAAATAACCATATATTCGTACATTCTAATTTCCTTTCTCAAATTATTAATGAACTTTAAACAAAAAGGCCTCTTTGGAAAAGAGGCCAGTTTTAAACGTTTATTTTTTAAATTTTTCTTTATCTATTATAAACCAAACCAACCTCTTTTCTAAAAAGACCAAAAAAAGAAATAAAAGGTTTCAGTAATTAATAAAAAATTAGTTTGTTTCCGCATACTCTCTATTTTATATTTTATGACGAAAAAATGCTTATCTTGTTACATCTTTTAAGTAGAAAGAATGGAAAGGAAAGGTAAAAAGTGGAGCGTCCCCTTTTTCCTTAATTAAATAGATTACGTTCGTAAAATTGGCAAAAAACTATCGTCCAAAAAAGATTTTTTATATTGTTCCTTACCTGATGGTGTTAATTCGGAATTCAAGCAATCAAGATAAAAACGCATACCCTCCATAATGGAACAAAACTTTATAATTTGTTCGTTTAAGAATTTAGGATTAAGCATTTTCTTAACTTCTGAGTGTCTTTTTTGACTACCTTCAGAAATTGTGCTTATTGAATGGCCGTGAAGCAACTTATTCCGTGCTTCTGAAAAACTACGCATCTTACCAATAATACTATGAAATTTATTTGCCTTTTCTAAATCACTACCAAAATTAAATTTAGAGTTGTATATAAACATTACTGTTTTATCAATAAAATTTATTTTGTCTATATTTTTGATAATCTCAAATTTGTCTATCTGTTTTTTTATAGCAGAAGCAATTAAATGACGATACAATGTATTAAGGCTTACTTCTAAAACTATATGCAGACTTATTAGAATATCAACTATGTTGTTATCATTAAGTTCTGGGCTATTTATCAACTCGCTACATTTTTTCTTATTAGAAACAATTAAATATCCCGATTCTAATCTTGTTGAAATATCACCAGTTTTCACTGCAAATTGACCAGTTTCAACTTTCATTTTGTATTTTTTGGACATATTTTATATATTTTATTTTTTAGGAAAATGATGTCAGGTCTGAATTTTTTTAGGTCTTCCCTTTTTCTTTAAAGATTCTGCCTTAAACCTATTCTTCATCTCTTTAGTAATAAAATTCAGACCTGACATCATTTTCCTCAGAGGTTCTCTATGATAATTTTACTGGGGAATAATATCCTGCCCCAAAATGTTGCAAAGTATCCGCCTTCACAACTTGCAATATATCTACCGAACGGAAACCAGTTCACGTTGTAATCGCAAATCAAATTGCCGTCTTTATCAATTGTGTCATCAACTCCAGATCTTTCTTCAAATACTTTATCGTGAAGACTTTGATTGTTTAGCCAAGGCGCCCACGCCAGCATAACGACAATAACAGAAAATATTGCGATTATGATTTTTTTATTTCTGGTCATATTTTTCCGTTTCCTTGGAAAACTTTATACTCTCCGCTGAAGCACATCTTTTTTGCTTATGTTTTTTGAAAATTTACTCAGTAGCAATTTCGATTTCACCGCATTTTTCTTCGGCGGCTCGTGCGATATTGATTATATCGTCAAGATTGGGCTCGGTAGTTTTCAACCGATCACCGTTTTTTAGGGTGATCGTCACCGCTCGCGCGTGCGTCTGCCAGACACTTGCTACTTGACAACCGACCACCAACTGTTCCGCTTCCAACCAGCTTATCTCTTTCTGGTCATATCTTTTCATATATTCTTTTTCGTATTTTTCAATTTCTTTTTCATAGTTATCTAAAGTTGTCAAAGCTTTGTTTTTCGATAAATTAAATGATTGCCATTTTTGAGATTTTTTAATTTTTTCTAATTGTTCTTGGAGAGGAATCCGTTTGCATTGATTAATACCAACCCAATTGCAGGGAATATTATAGGGAGGATTGTATCGATTGCTTAACTCAAAAGACATCTTTGCTTTTATTTCTTCATCTAAATTTGTATTAAATATCTTTACAATCTCAGGAACAGCATCATCAGACAATCTGACCAGATAACGGACATCCAATCCCTCCCATTGTTGGTTTTTCTGGATATATCTTTTAATATTTTCCTTGGCAATAAAAGCGTCCGGATTTAAAATATTTATTCCAACAAAAAACAATATGATTAGCCAAAATACAGAATATAAAAATAAACCCTCTTTCTTTTCTAAAATAATTTTATATAGAAAAATTAAAAAGATAAAACTAAACCCAATTAGAAAAACAAAAGCCAACAGTCGAGAAAAAGTATAACCATAGCCATCAACATAAAGAGAAAGCCGAGAAAAAGCCGAAGCCATTATCACAAAAATTTCAAAAACAAGAATGCCACTTAAAATCTTAAAAAGGTTTTTCTGACCCAAATTTTCTCTTTTACCAAATTTATCAATAGCATAAATTAAGAGAAAAGAAATTATAGAAACTGCGATAAGCTCTCCGAATCCCTTTTTGGCATAATCAGAATAGGTAATGTATTGTTCAATCCCCCAAACATATTCCTTTGATCCAAACAGATAAAAAAATTGAATAATAATAAAAACTAAAAATAATAATCCCACTGAACCTAAAACTATAGAGGATTCAATTGAACCCAAAAATTTACTTTGATTATTTTTGGCTAAAGAACTTTCAGATTTATTATTGGCAAAGGCCTTAGCAAAAACGCCAATAAAAAAACAAGAGGCTACCGAAACAATCAATATCCTTAAAACTATTTCTAGGTCAATATTGATTTCTAATAATCTATCTAAATATTTTTGAAAAACAATATCCGCCGAAGATAAAAGCCAAATAAAAACAGCCAGAATTGGAATAGAAATAATTATTCCCCTAATTGCACTTTTAAATCTTGGGGAACCAAATCCTCTTCCGATCTGATTTTGATTGATGATTTTGTCAATAAATCTGGCTGATTTTTTAAAGGAGTTTAAAATAAAAGAAAGAGGAAAAATGAAATATTTTGAAAGGTTAAAATCTAAAAGATTTTTTTCTGAAAATAAAGTGAAAAAGAGGAAAATTAAAAACAAAGAAAAAAGAATATTGAAAAAAGTCAAAAATGAACTAGAACGACAAAAAATCATTACTGAAAACAATACGATTGGAATTAAAAAAAAATACTGAGTTTTAAATAATTTCTGTTGAAACTTTTTGGTTAAAATTAAAGAGAAAATAATTAGAATTAAAATAAAAACAAAAAAAGAAACGCCCATCGGTTTTCCATAAAATAAATAGTCAACAAGCATCCCCAAAATCGCTGCGAAAGAAATTAAATAATATTTTATATTCTCTTTTTTCATTTTTTTTTAGAACAGATTATTTTATTTTTTCTTTCATATACTTTATTCTACCAAAAAACCAGTATGCTAGAAAGAGAGCATACTGGTTTTTTAATGTTATAGTGAAGGTAGAAGGCAAGAATTGCTGCAAAAAACCTGCTCTTTCAGAGCTTACGGCGAATTGCAACTTGCCTTTTACCTTTACCAGCATGAACAAATAGATTATTGCCACCCTGCGGGACATGGCCAGAGAAAGAAATAGGGGTCAGCTCTATTTTCTGTTATTTTATTATATCATAAAAACAAAAAAATAGAGCTGACCCCTATTTTTCTGGACGGGTATGGGTTTAGGACGTCCTGGACCCGTCAAAAATTAGCTTCAAAATAGGCTCTTCGGTCGGCCTCGATACTGCGCTGACTGGTGCTGCCGGGCTAGGATTCGAACCTAGAATATTCTCCTCCAAGGGGAGACGTCCTACCGTTAGACGACCCGGCAATGTTTATTTAAAATCCTTTTAAATTCGTTACCTCCCTTTAAAGATTTTAAATATATCTCACGATTAATTGCTTCTTTCCTACTTATAAATTCTTCTTGAAAAACTGAAATAAAAGGTTTTCTATTTTTAGTTGATTTAACCAATCCCTTATTATGTTTAACTAATCTATTTTCAATATTATTTGTCTGTCCTATATAAAACTTGTTGTCTTTCAAACTTTTGATAATATAAACATAATACATGACATCGTTAGACGACTCCCGCCATAGCGGGATCCCGCTATGGCGGGACAGGCAATGTTTATTTAATAATGAATACTTTTTACCTTTCTTGGTGGATTATGTCAACTGTTGCTAATTCCAATGGAAGTTGGGGAATTGAGGAATATTTCATTTTGTTTTCTGCGTCCAAAAAAAGGTTTAAAATACGCTGAAGTTCCTGGGAGTTGAACTTCTCTGCCTGAATTTGAATTTTTTCTTGTTCTTTTTTGGTTAAACCAA
>Ga0265594_1001906_pt1 | contig 15605 bp, 16 predicted proteins | sample saktaG_11_FD_190147 | JGI IMG/M metagenome (GOLD analysis project Ga0265594, IMG submission 190147) | Saline water microbial communities from Sakinaw Lake, British Columbia, Canada - sak_2011_5_24_80m | ecosystem: Environmental > Aquatic > Non-marine Saline and Alkaline > Saline ... | reverse complement strand
AAAGTTGCTAAAGCAATCCATAGTTTTAATCCGTTGGCTATGATTCTGATCTCAGGTCAAGAGTTAGAGAAGATGCCTGGCATTGTTGATGCCGTGGTGGCTCCTCTATCAAAACATGGCATAAACCTCTACGGTGTAATGACCATCAGCTCCTCAATTAGAGTATTTATACCTTGGAAAGATAGGAATAAGGCACTAAGCCTCATAGAGAAGGGTTTGAACCGCATAAAAAAGGAAGGAGGGGATCTGAACTGGTGAAAAAGAAAGCTGCAGTTTTAGGCGCAACAGGAATGGTTGGACAGCGATTCATTAAGCTTCTGGAGGAGCATCCTTGGTTTGAATTGACGGCTCTAGCGGCGTCTGAAAGATCTGCAGGAAAAAAATACTCAAAAGTGGCTAAATGGGTTTTAGATCAAGAGATGTCTCCAGAAGTTGGAGATATGGCTGTCTTATCAATGGATCCAAAGGCAGTAGGTGATATTGAGCTTGCTTTCTCTGCCTTACCTTCAGATATAGCTAAGGGCGTTGAAGAATCCTTCGCCAGAGCAGGCATTACTGTCCTAAGCAACGCTAGAGCTCACCGGATGGAACTGGATGTACCACTCCTAAACCCCGAGGCCAATGCAGATCATATATCGCTTATTGAAGAACAGCGAAGGAACCGCGGCTGGGATGGTGTAATAGTCACTAACCCCAACTGCACAGTTGCAGTGTTAAGCCTTTCTCTTAAACCGATATACAGTAGCTTCGGCCTGAAGAGAGTTCTTGTCTCCACGATGCAGGCCCTATCTGGAGCGGGATACCCCGGAGTTGCAGCAATAGAAATACTCGACAATGTGATACCGTACATTGAATCTGAAGAAGAGAAAGTTCAAGACGAAGCGCAGAAAATATTAGGCCAACCGATGAAACCTGCAACGTTTAAGATCTCTGCCAGTTGTCATCGAGTTCAAGTCATAGATGGACATACCGAGGCTGTTTTCGTTGAAACCGAGCAGAAGGCAGAACCGGAAGAAGTCATAGATGTAATGGAAAAGTTCAGGGCTGAACCTCAGAAACTAAAACTACCCTCCGCTCCTGAGGCTCCAATAGTAGTGAAGCGTAATGACTACCGACCGCAACCTAGGCTGGATCGAATGGAGGGCAGAGGAATGGCAGTAGTTGTAGGCCGTGTCAGGCGAGACCTAGCCTTGGATGGAATCAAGTATGTAGTCCTTGGACATAATACTCTTCGTGGGGCTGCAGGATGCTCAATCCTTAATGCAGAACTCCTCACAGCTAAAGGCTACCTGTAGAAAGGTGAAGCTAAACCATGATAGGGAAAAAAAGAAGACTTCGCAGAATCTTTAGGGACGACGGTAAATCAGTGATGGTTCCTATGGATCATGGGTTCACTCAAGGTCCTATAACAGGCATTGTTGATATGCAGACGATTGTAGATAAGCTTCGAAAAGGTCGCGCTGATGCTATAGTTATTCATAAGGGTATAGCCCGGTGTGTTGACACAGGCAGATTGGGTCTTATAGTTCATTTGGTGGGAAGCACAGATATTAGCCTCAATCCTAATAGGAAGGTCGAAGTCTGTAGCATTGAAGAAGCTTTGAGGCTAGGTGCTGATGCAGTCTCTGTACATGTAAACGTTGGATCTGAACAGGAACATGAAATGTTGCAAACGGTAGGCAAAATCTCGGACGAATGTGACAGGCTTGGAATGCCACTTCTCGCTATGATGTACCCACGTGGACCTAAGGTCACCAGTGAACACAATCTTGACCTAGTAAAACATGCTGCAAGAGTTGCAGCGGAGATAGGCGCAGACATCGTTAAGACTGTGTACACAGGGTCAGTGGAAAGTTTCAGAGATGTTATTAAAGGCTGCCCTATCCCGGTAGTCATAGCGGGTGGACCGAAAGTTGAAACGGAAAGAGAGTTTTTGGAGATGGTTCACGGTGCTATGCAGGCGGGAAGTGTGGGTATCTCGATAGGGCGAAATATCTTCCAACATCCGAACCCTACGGGAATGGTTAAAGCATTAAACGCCATTGTTCACCGGAAGACCGATGTGAGCGAGGCCATGAAATTCCTTGGTGAGAACTAATGAAAGAACTCTGGATAGAGGTAACTGATTCTCTTCCTAAGAGAACTGCTGCCATTCTAAGCAGATTCAAAGATTTGCACCCAACCATCGTAACAAAAAAAGCCAACATCAAAGTAGCAAAAACCTTAGGTCTACGAACTGCATCAAAAGAAAACTCGGATATACTTGTACTTAATGCGTCTACTGCAAGCGAGATTAAAAGAAGTAAAGCTCTAGGGAAGAAGAGTTGCATAAGGCTGACCGTTAAAAATAGAGCTGATGAAAATGAGGTCTACAAAGCAGCCTCTCGAGGTGTAGATTATATTATAGTCAGTTGTCCTAATTGGAAGGTTATTCCTCTTGAGAACCTAATTGCAAAGCTACAGGGTAAAAGCAAACTTCTGGCAGAGGTCTCAGATCTCAAGGCTGCGAAGCTTGCTTTGGGCTCTCTTGAGCTCGGTGTTGACGGCGTTGTCTTAAAGACGAGTAAAGTAGAAGATGTGACAAAAGTTGCTTCAATGATGACAAAACTTGGAACTCGGGGAGAAAAGCGAGTTAAAGTCAACAAAATAACTCTCACACCCGCTAAGATTCTATCTTACAAGGAACTCGGGTTAGGAGCACGAGTTTGCGTAGACACCTGCGACCTCATGATCGCAGGCGAAGGAATTTTAGTAGGATGCCAGTCTTCTGGTCTCTTTCTAGTTCAGGCTGAGGTTGAACTTAATCCACATGTTGAACCAAGGCCCTTTCGGGTCAACGCTGGGCCGGTCTCACTTTACATCCTCTCTGCAGATGGCAAAACCAAATACCTTTCAGAGCTGAAAGCTGGCGCGGAGGTCTCTGTTCTAGATAGAGCAAGCAACATGCGGACAGCGATAATTGGGAGGATAAAGATAGAAAGGCGTCCTTTGATCCTTGTAGAAGCCAAAGTGAGAGGCCATAAGGTTAAAACCATATTGCAGAATGCAGAGACCATACACTTAGTGACCCCTACAGGCTCAAAGTCGGTGCGCGAACTCAAGGCAGGGGACGAAGTTCTTGTTTACCAGCAACTTGGCGGCAGACACTTCGGTGAACTTGTTAAGGAGGAGACCGTGGTCGAACGGTGAATTCCAAAGTTTGTGGTGTCATCACCGGTAGAGACTTGACCACAGTTAAGGTGATGATTGGGAAAGCTGAGAAAGCGGACGCTGATTTAATCGAGGTAAGGTTTGATTACGCTCAAAAGCCATATTCACCATTTAAAGTTAGAGATACCACGTCACTTCCTCTCATCGGCACAAACAGGCGGTTACTAAAGGACGGTTATCAACGTTCTAAAGAGCGGTTGCAATCACTTCTCTCTGCAGCGGAGGCTGGCTTCGAATACATCGACATAGAACTTCATACACAGGATTTGAAGAAAATAGTTGAAGCCTTGAAAGAAAAAGGCACTAAACCGATAATTTCTCACCACAATTATAAGTCTATGCCTTCTCTCCTTTCACTATCAAAGGTTTTAGAAGAGGAGAGAACAGCAGGTGCAGAAATCTGTAAACTTGTAGGAACTGCACGCAATTTTAAAGATAACTTAACTCCTTTAAGCTTCCTTTCCGAAGCATCTAAAAAAGTTAACATAATTTCATTCTGCATGGGAAAATACGGTATCCCCTCCCGATTATTAGCCCCCTTATTCGGGTCGAGCTTCACTTACGCCTCGGTAAGCCGAGGCAAAGAGTCAGCTCTAGGACAACTGACTGTTAGAGAAATGAAAAAAATCTATAAGACACTACGGTGACAAATTGCACGTAAATGGAGAAACAAAGATCTATGCAATAATCGGCGATCCTGTAGAGCATACCATAAGTCCCTTCCTTCACAACTCTGCCTTCAAAGCAACAGAGCTAAACAGCATCTATGTAGCTTTCAGGGTTATTCCCGAGAGATTGGCCCAAGCCGTTGATGGGTTAAGAAGCCTCAGTGTTAAAGGATTTAATGTTACCATACCCCACAAAGTGACAGTTTCGCCGTTACTCGATGAGATTGATCCTTCTGCACGTAAAATAGGTGCTGTAAACACTGTAAAGAATACGAACGGAAGATTAATGGGATACAACACTGATGGTGAAGGGGCCTTGATGGCTCTTGAAGAAGCAAATATAAATTTGAAGGGAAAAACAATAATCTTAGGAGCGGGAGGAGCAGCTAGGGCAATAGCATTTACACTGGTCAAACATGTTAACGAGATAGTTATCTGTAACCGTACCGAGGCAAAAGCCTTAGAACTCGCATCAGAACTCCGTAAGCATACAGACATTCCTGTAACGGGGAAGAAGTTGGATTTTCAGCTATCATCTGAAGAACTGGACGATGGTGATCTCATCATCAACACAACATCGGTAGGAATGCACCCGGATATAGACAACTCACCGATAAATACAGACGTTATAAGCCGCAACATAACGGTCTTTGACATCGTATATACTCCCTTTAAGACAAAGCTTCTAAAAGAAGCTGAAGCAAGAGGAGCTAAGACTGTGCCGGGCATCAACATGCTTGTATATCAAGCTATGAAATCATTTGAGATTTGGACGAAAAAAACCGTAAACGTTGAAGTGTTTTTCAAAGCTGCCACAAATGCGTTGGAGAGACAGTGAAGTGGCAGGATTTGGTGAGGCACTAGCTCATGGCGCCGCAACTATCGTAAACGCCATAACCATAGGTAAAGGTGCAGCCCTTGGAATTAAACTGTGGACAAGAGCCCAAGTTCAGTTAACTGACGATGCAATGGTAATCCGAGGAACTATCATCTCTGATCCAAGAGAAGATACAACACTTATAGAGAAGGCTGTGAGGCTTGTCTTTGAACATTACAACATTAAAAAGTACGGTGCAACTGTTGAAACACAATCTAATATCCCAATAGCTCGTGGCCTTAAAAGTAGTAGTGTAGCAGCTAATGCCTTGGTTCTTGCAACTTCGGCCGCCTTAGGTCAGAAGCTTGACGACATGGCCGCTCTAAAATTAAGTGTTGACTCAGCTTCGGAGGCTGGAATAACTATAACGGGGGCATTTGACGATGCTTGTGCTTCATATTTTGGCAATATAGTCTTAACCGATAATGTAAATCGAAAAATATTGAAAAGAGATCAATTAAAAGAAGATTATCAAGTGTTCATTCACATTCCTTCACAGAAGTCATATACTGCAGACTTGGACATCCAAAAGGTAAAACAAATAGCCCCGGAAGTTGAAAATGCCTTTCAAGAAGCTATGCATGGTAACTATTGGAAAGCTCTTACCCTTAACGGTAGGTTATATTCCAAGGCTCTCGGGTATGACCAGACGCTAGTGAGAGAAGCTCTTGATTCTGGTGCACTAGCCGCTGGTTTAAGTGGTAAGGGACCAGCCACTGTTGCGATTGCAGTTGAAGATAAAGCTGAAAAGATTGAAGAAGCCATGCGTGCTTATCCGGGAACTGTCATAAAGTCGAAACCTAACAAGGAACCAGCATACATAGTTAGGAGAGAGTGAATATTGCAGGCTATGATACACAAAACTGAAGACCTTTCAGGCGCCGTGATAGCTCCCCCTTCCAAGAGTCACACTCACCGAGCTGTTATAGCCGCCTCATTGAGTGAAGGCCAATCTGAAATACGTAACCCTTCAAACTCTACAGATGCAATGGCTACAATTGATGCTTGCAAGACTTTCGTTTCTTCCATAAAACAGAGCAATAACAAACTGGTTGTTAAAAGAGGTTTATCACTAAGGGCGCCCCCAAAAACTATTAATTGTGTAGAATCTGCAGCAACCATCCGGTTCATGACCCCTATTGCAGCACTTGCTAAGGGTGACACAACCCTAACTGGCGAAACCCGATTATTAAAGCGGCCCATTCAACCGTTAGTTGATGCCCTCAAACAACTTGGCGTACAATGTAGTTCGACACGAGGCTACCCTCCAGTTAAGGTTCATGGAGGAGAAATTCAAGGAGGAAATGTTTCAATGGTGGGTGATGTAAGTTCCCAGTTTATCACCGGCCTTCTTCTAGCCTGCCCCCTAGCGCAGAAAAACACCCAGATAGATTTAACCTGCGAGCCAGAGTCTTTACCTTACATTCAATTAACGCTATACCTTCTTAAGAAGTATGGAATAAAAATCACGGTCTCTGACGATTACAGACATTATCAAATTGCAGGATGCCAAAGATATAGAGCTGTTAACGAAACTGTAATAGGTGATTTCTCATCCGCATCCTTTCTGTTGGCTGCTGGCGCTGTAACGGGATCTAAAGTTAAGTTAAAAGGTTTGAATACAACCTTACCCTTCCAACCGGACATAATGATTCTTAATATCTTGGAGAGAATGGGAGTTAAGTTGAAGTTTGATGCGATGTCTGTTGAAGTGTTAGCAGGCACATTGAATGGGATAAAGATAGATGTGAGAAATATCCCTGACCTCGTTCCCATATGTGCTGTTCTAGGTTGTTATGCTGAGGGTGAAACAGTTATCTACAACGCAGGAAGGCTTAGGCTCAAAGAGTCTGACCGTCTTTCCTCAATGGCCACCGAGCTAAGTAAAATGGGAGCAGAGATCTCGGAAACCAAGGAAGAGTTAAGAATAAATGGGCCATGCCATCTCCAAGGATGTGATACAGACTCACATTTCGACCATCGGATTGCTATGGCATGCTCGATTGCTGCTCTAGGAGCTAAAGGTGAAACACAAATACACAACGCAGAATGTATTAACAAGTCCTACCCAAACTTCTTCATAGACTTAGCTGAGTTAGGAGGCGAGATTAAGCTTGGGCAGTAATACAATAGGGAAATGCTTCACAGTCACATACTACGGAGAAAGCCACGGTCGATGCATAGGGGTTGTGATAGATGGTTGTCCTCCGGGCATACCTGTATCTGAGAGCGATGTGCAAAAAGAGCTAGATAAAAGGAAGCCAACCCAAGATGATGTCTCTACGCCTAGACGTGAATATGATAAGGTTGAGATCCTTTCAGGAATATTCAGGAATTATACTACCGGAGCACCTATATCTATGCTTGTCTGGAACAAAGAGTTCCAATCGGATGTGTACAAGGAATTCAAATGGAAACCCCGACCAAGTCATGCAGACTATCCATCGGCAATAAGGTATGGAGGTTACGCAGACTATCGCGGAGGCGGCATTTTTTCTGGTAGGATTACCATCGCGTTTGTAGCCGCGGGGGCAGTAGCCAAGATAATTCTCCGTAGAAGCGGCATAGAGGTCTTAACCCATGCGGTAGAAGTAGGTGGTATAGAAGCCAAAAAGTCTCAGAGCATCAAAATGATAAAGAAGAATGTATATGCTAATCCAATGCGATGTGCGGACCTTAAAGCTGCAAGTGAGATGGAAAAGACTGTACGGAGAGCTAAAGATGAGAAGGACAGCCTCGGCGGCATTGTAGAATGTATTGTTACAGGTGTTCCAGTCGGCTTGGGAGATCCTATATTTCATTCACTTGACTCAGACCTAGCTCATTTTCTCTTCTCTATACCTGCTGTTAAAGGAATAGAATTTGGAGTCGGCTTCAAGGCAGCTAGGTTAAAGGGTTCAGAGAATAATGACCAATATGAAATAAAGAACGGCAAGATTGTCACAAAGACAAACAATGCGGGAGGTGTTTTGGGCGGTCTATCTAACGGTATGCCAATCGTTATGCGAGTTGCCTTTAAACCTCCATCATCTATCCTACAAAAGCAGAAGACAGTCGACCTTAGAACCATGACTGAAACAGAACTGGAGATAAAGGGGCGTTACGATGTTTGTGTGGTCCCAAGGGCTGTACCAGCCGTTGAAGCTGTTGTTGCAAATATCATGGCAGATCATCTGCTGATCTTTGAGGGAAGGGCAGAGAAAAGGGGTTAAGGCATCCTATAAATTGGAGAGTTTGAGGCCTCCTAATCCTGCTTAAGCGGATTTCCTAAACAGTAAACCTTGCCTCGCACCCGCCTCATAAAATTCTCACAATTATAGCACTCTAAAAAGGGGACGTTCTCCTCCTTTACAGGGCAGCTGACAGCCTCTTTTTTCATCTGTGCTAACTTACGTCCTGATATTACTCCTTTATACCCACTTAGCTTATCTTTAGGTATTCTGAAAGGCTTTTGATTAACTACAATATCAAGTTCATACTTGACTTCACTCACATTGACCAACTCCAGCACATTTGGTTTTACTTCTCATATCACAAATAACTTTAACTAATCTGCAGCTGCAGGTAACAAGAAGGATCTACTGGACTTCTATGTTTTCTTCGGAAAATCCAAGTTCAACTAGTTTATGGCCAATCTTGTCTCTATGATCCCCTTGAAGGATGATCTGATTATTCTTAGCGGTTCCTCCACAAGCACAGAATGTTTTAAGTTCCGACGCAAGCTTGTCGAATTCTACACTTTTGCTGTCAATACCTTCTATAACGGTTGAAGGCTTATTCCACTTCCTTTTTTCCATGCGTACACGAATTCGCTGTTGGTCTTTGCTTATTTCACCGCAGATGCAGAGATCTTTAGGTAGCCCGCATATCTCACAAATTTCCGGCATTATTTAGCCTCTATGTATTACCAGGATTTCTAATGAAATAGAAACATCAACTTATATTTATTTTTACCGCCTGTTAATCTTAAGACATATTAATCTAGATTAAGTGATGGTCTTGTGGGTGTTAAGTAGCTATCGAAGCTTTGCCGAAGAGATCTCTGCAGCTGCTCAATTAGCAATGGTTCTTGAGGTGTCTGGGTATCCGAAACCGGGGAACGTCCACCGGCTCCAGAACTTTGAGGATGTAAGATTCGAGCACTTCCTTGCTAGTGCAATAGCTATGGGAGCCACATTGAAAGAGGCTGCAGCGAGAGGCATCATGGCGGGTAGAGATAAGATGCCTATACGTGAAGTGGGTGTCGGCAGATATATCGATAGGTGCATACGAGATAGTAATGAATGGCACCATGGCGGAAACACTTGGCTGGGCACTGTCATGTTACTAGTTCCACTGGCAGTTGGAGCTGGATTATCGGGCGTTAAGCAAGGCGCTATAAAGTTAAAACCTCTTCAGCTGGCAGTTCGGAGAATTATCAAAGCTACAACCATGAAGGATACAGTGCAGCTTTATAGGGCGATAAGGAGAGCGGAAGCGGGGGGCTTGGTTAATAAAGTAGAAGACAGCCCAGCGCCAGATATCAATAGTCCTAATTATGTCGTTGAGATAAAGGCTGGAAAATTAAGCCCCTACGATGTGATGAAAATATGCTCAAGATGGGATACTATCTGTCGGGAGTGGGCAACAGGGTTTAAGATAACATTTGAGATTGGTTATCCTGCTTTGATGAGATTTTACAACAAAACCCATGATATAAATGTTGCAACTGTTCATACCTTTCTCACAATCCTTGCCGCTACTCCTGATACATTAGTAGCTCGAAAACAAGGAATGAAAAAGGCTAGAAGAATCTCAGCTAATGCTAAAGATGTGCTAGCAAAAGGTGGCCTATTAACTGAGGAAGGAAAGTGCGCTGTAGGAGAGATGGATCTAAACTTGAAGACCCATAAAAACAGACTTAACCCCGGTACAACTGCCGATTTGACTGCTAGTTCCCTTATGGTTGCAGTGTTGTGTGGTTTGAGGCCCTAACCATGCTGGCAGACAACTTAATTACCACACTTAATCATAGTAATTATTGTTGTTAGCCCGGTAGTGTAGCGGTCAAAGATTTAATCGCTCGGCCAGTCATGGCAGGCCCTGGATCCCGTAGGGGAGAAGAAACCTGCTGACAGGAGTTCGAAAGGCTAGTGCCCGAATATCTCCTCCGGGCTACCAAAGTTAGATGTTCTATTTTTTGGACGCCATGTAAACCGTCCAAAAAAGTGTAGTCTTCTAACTGAACACATAAAAACTCATAAATATTGTATGTGTGAACTCCTCAAGGCAATATGTTCCATCTCAGAAGCCTGAAGGCCAAAGTATCTAACGGGTGATAGAAATGTCCAAGTTCCCCATTCCGTATCGCGAGAGGCAGGACTTTGCTGAAAAATACAGTGAGACCCTCCTAGCCCTTCTTCAAAAGTATTTACAACGTCGTCTACCTCCCGAATGGAGTTACGAGATAAAACGTGACTTAGAACACGGTAATGGTGACATGGAGTCTTTAACTTTGAGAGTTTCCACGAAAAACCAAGAAGAGTATTCAAACAGGATAAAAATACCCTTTTTGATATATGAACACAATAAAATATATGTAGACATTCCAAGTTTTTCAGAAATTGAACGTGAAATTCTAGATTTTATTAAGAAGACAAGTTATGACCTCGTAAGACTCTCTTCTATTGAGAGTTCAGAGTTAAAACAAATGCAAACGAAAACCAAGCTTCAGAAACTTAAGATGTTGACATTGAAAGCTAAAACTTTGAAACCTGTTAAGAATGGTAAAAAATCTGAATGAAAATTTTGTATGTACATTACTGTATAAAATACTTAGCTAAACAAAACGTTTTTTACAATGTAAAAATAGTAGTAAAGGTGATATAAATGAGAGATGCTTTAGTGAAACTTGTTTTATCAAAAAGGCTCGTGAAAGGTGGGAAATATTATTCATCTCCAAGGATATATTTGCCCACTAAGCTGACGCAGGACTCGAATTTTCCATTTAAGGGAGACAATATCTCCCTTTATGTTAAGATTAAAGGGAGGAAACTAATAATTCAGAGGGCTAGTCGGCAAACATTGCTAAGATACGGGAAACTGGAAGAAGAAGCTCTAAAACAACAGGAAAAAACAAAATAAACTCTCCAAACACACCATTTAGGTGATTTTCAACTATACGTTAAGTATAGCCAAGTATTTCTCTACATTCTTGACCTTCCACTCACGCCTTATGGAGTCAGGATACCACCTGCTATAAGCACCTTCGTATGGAAGTCTATGCCCGAGCATGAAATTTCTAAGATCCTCACTCAACCCTGCCTCCTGCAGTCTCATATTCCAGTAGCGACGGAAGATATGAGGATGAATCTCGTAACGCTTCTCAGAAGCCTTACGCTGAAGCCCGGCTCTCTCTGCCACTTTATGAACGATGTCTCTTATAGAGACAGAAGTTAATGCTCTGCCACGGGTACTTCTGGAAACCCTGACCGGTATCTTCTTCCCACCTTTAGATATACTCTTAGAATAGCTTCGGAAGAGCCAACTCTCATCATCTAGGGATTCGCCGTGCTTTCGCCTCTCCTCGATCATAATGTTCAAATAACGGATGGTATAATCTCCAACCGCGAACTGATATGATTCTCCGAGCTTATTGACGTTCACCCCTCGCTCATCCCTAAGAATAGCACGGGCCTCTATGATCAACGGATGCTCATCTTTCTCTAGACATAACCTCACATGGCTATATCTAAGTGCAGTCAGCACACCGACGCGCTGGCCAGACTGTGCAAGAAAAGCAATCAAGGCCTTATCCCTGATGGATGTTACGCAATTAACCATATTTGCAATCTCACTCGGGGTTAAGACGCGATAAGGCTCAAACTCAACTCTACCTCTAAAACCTCGGGGGGTTCTTCCCAATATAATGTTATTCCACCGGTAGAAAGACCTTAGACACTGATACGTAAGAACAGCCGTCTTTGAACTGTTTCCCTTCTCAATCAAAGAATTATAAAAAGATTTCATCTGATCGTGAATGGAGACAGGATTGACCTTAGCTTCCTCAATTAATGCGTCAGGGTCTTTCCCAGACCACTCAACAAACAGCCCCAACCGGTAGAGGTAGTTTCTTCTGGTATTAGGTCTATCTGGAAAGTTGCTTACCCACCGATTTACAGACTCGCACCTCACAAGGTCTTCCATAATTATGGAGAAATCATCAAGTTATATAAGAGTTATATAAGGATTTATCCATGTATAACTAGCATTATCAACGGATTTCTCAAGCTCCCAGCATAACGTCAAAAACAGTGTTCGAAAGGGGTATTACCAAATTGAGTGTACTAAGGATCCCGCTTTTTAGGTTCTTTATAGATTTCATTGGTGGGATATCTTCCAGTTCTCAGGTTCAGCTGTTATAAATTTTGTTTTTTAAGCTCTTTGGTGGTACTGGTTACATGCGGAAGAGATTTACTTATAATTCAACGGATACAACCGGCAGCCTAATTAGAACCTTATTGTGTAACACATTTTCAGCATCTGAACCCTCCCCATTGCAAGAAGATGTGTTTTAGACGTATTGTAAATATGTCTAGTTGCGGTGAACTTCCGTATTTCTAAAAATTGGAGGGTAAAGGATCTGTCCAAATTTTCGAACACCCTAAACAGGGGATTCTGTTGCGTTGACGGGTGTTCATTATGGTTGTTGCAGACTCGTGGGGATTCTGTGCAGTTTAGGGGGTGTTGAATTTCGGTGTTCAAAACATGATTTAGTGATATTGCTTATTTTGATGATGCTTATGTTGAGTAGCTAATCTAGTTGGCTACCAAGGTAGATGTGTAATTATATACCAAGCCAACCATGCTAAAATCATTAATATGACTACGGTGACTCCAGCCTTGACTACAGCCGTCAATGTTCTCACCTAGCTTTAAGTTCAACCTAATAAAATAATGGTTCTTCCCTTACAACTTTATAACTACTGCCTCTCTTCCTAGTTTTCTTTTGTAATTTGGATAATGGTGCTGTTCTTGAACTTTTCACCTCAACTTTTCTTGAGCTTACCACTCTGCCTGTGAGCAAATCTCTTTTCCGTTCTATATAATCAGAGCCTTTCCCTGTTCTTTCAACTTCCATGCCGCGCATCATAGCATTCAATTTATATTGCTCTTCGGCAGCCCTTCCTTTCCGTATATTTTCTTCAAGAACTTCTCGTTTTCTCTGTTTCTTAGGTTTCTTGAAGCCAAAATCAAAAAAGGACATGAATTTCGCCTGTATTTTATATATTTTCAGACAGCTATAAGGTTTCCTGATTAGCTAATTTAGCTAAGTCTAACCATTTGTTTCCGTTAAGGTTCAACTCTATACCTGCCTTCTCTGCGGGTGTTTTTCCCCCCAAACTCTGATGTGTTCTTATGTAGTTGTAGTAGATGTTAAATCCCTGATTAAATGAATTTTTGAATATATTGTTGTTTTCATAACTATATGGGGCGACTTGTTCATAGGCAGACGTTTGGTTTAATAAATAGGTAAATTGGCTTCATTGTTTTCGATCTAACTCATTAGGATATGTGAAACCGTTATTCAGATGTAAAGTTATGGATGTTTTACAACGTAAATTATTTATTATTTCCATAATTATTTTAGTTAGTAATATGTGCATCAAAAATCTGGAAATCTCTAACGCAAGAGTTCTGCAACTGTACCTTCTAGACTTGACATTGCCTCCTTGACCTTTCCTATTCTCAGCTTGAGGGCTTTTTCCTTCTGTCTGATCTCACTCCTATGTCCTTTTATGATGTAGGAGACTTGTGTTTTGTTTGGGCTTCCTATAGATCTCTTGTTCTGAACACTTTTGATGGGGTCAAGTGCCCGTTTTAATGAAGCTTCAGAGATTGTGACCCTTCGGTTAATGGTCTTCATAGCCACGCGGTTTAGATCTTTCAAGGTTATTTGTGAAGGCTGTTTCTTGGCTTCATATGCACCTTTTACTAGTGAACCTGTTATCTGGTGGGCCATTCTGAAGGGGATCTTTGCTTCTTTCACTAAGAGGTCCGCTATATCTGTGGCTGTGGAGAACTCTGCGCTTGCTAGCTCCAGCATACGTTTCTTGTTTACTTTCATAGTTGTCAGGACTCCTAGGAGAACATGTAGCACTTCGTTTACTGTGGTTGGACCTTTAATGGCGGCGTATTTGGTTTGTTGGAGGTCTTTAAAATAGCCAGAGGGCAGCCCTTTCATCAAGGTTAAGGTGAGGAAGAGTTGAGAGATGATGGTGGCGGTTTTTCCTCTTATTAATTCTGCTACGTCAGGATTTTTCTTCTGGGGCATGATGCTGCTTCCCATGGTATATGCGTCGTCTAGTTCTATCATGTTAAATTCGTGGGTGCTCCAGATGATTAGGTCTTCAGCCATGCGGCTTAGATGAATCATCAGAACAGAAAGTGCTGCTAGCACCTCGGCAACATCCTCGCCTCTCGACGTTATAACATCCAGAGAGTTCATTTGCACCCCATCGAAACCGAGCAGTTTAGCCGTTTCCTCTCGGTCTATGGGCCAGCTTGTACCCACAGATGCGGCGGCTCCCAGAGGGTTGAGGTTCACCAGCTTATACGCCTCCTCTAATCGAGTTAGATCCCTTAGAAGCATAGCGGAGTATGCGGTTAGCCAGTGGGCAAGGGTGGTGGGTTGAGCGTGCTGAAGATGGGTGTAGCCGGGCATTATTGTTGTAAGATATTTTTCCGAGAGTTTTAGGATGCTTTTGATGAGTTTTATGAGTTCGATGGTGGTTTTGTTCAGCTTGTCACGTAGGTGGAGTCTGATGTCGAGTATCACTTGGTCATTTCTACTTCTACCTATGTGAAGCATACCGCCTGCAGTCATTCCCGCCTCAGCTATGACGAAGCTTTCGATGTTCATGTGAACGTCTTCGAGTTCAGGGTCTAGTTTGAAGTTGCCTTTCAGGTATAACTCTTGAGCTTTCTTGAGGGCGTTTAAGATGCTGTGGGCTGTTTTTTTGTCTATTATTTTCTTTCTCCATAGCATCAATACGTGAGTTTCGCTTCCAGTGATATCTTCGTTGACTAGGAGGTTATCCCATTCCAGATCCTCTGATACGAGGAACTGTAATGCATCAGCTGCCATGTCTTTTTTAAGTCGGCCCTTCAGAAGTCTTCTGCTCATTTGTATATCCCTTATGGAGATAGCTATCAAATTGGTAATAACGCTTACTAGTCTGCCGGCTGCAAGACTATTTTTGGGTATTTGAGGGGAAAAGTTGTGGTATGTTGGCAGCTTCGATTTTTTGGATGGATTGGGTTATGTCCAAAAATTTGGATCCTTGTTTTAGCGTTGGAGGGAGAGATGGGTTCTCGTTAGCACTTCTTTAAGTTCTTCGTTATAATGGCGTGAGCGGCTTTGGTGGGCAGTCCCCAGAGTTCTATGAATCCTTTGGCGGAGGTCTGGTCAAAGGTTGTGTCTATGTTGTAGGTTGCAAGTTCTCTGTCGTAGAGTGAGTACGGTGAGCTTCTTCCCACAACTGTTACTGTTCCCTTGAAGAGTTTAAGCCTGACCTCTCCGGTTACTCGCTTCTGGGTTTGTTGGATGAAGGCATCTAAGTCTTTGCGGATGGGGTCGAACCATAGGCCGCTGTAGACTAGCCAGCTCCAATGCTGGTCCACCCCTGCCTTGAACGTCAATTCATGTCTTGTAAGAATCAGCTTCTCTAGGTCTCTATGTGCTTCCAGTAGACATACGGCGGCTGGGGCTTCATATATCTCTCGGCTTTTGATCCCTATGACGCGATCTTCTATGTGGTCAACTCGACCTATGCCATGTTTTCCGCCGATACTGTTCAGCTTCTCGATCA
>Ga0265594_1001905_pt1 | contig 15611 bp, 23 predicted proteins | sample saktaG_11_FD_190147 | JGI IMG/M metagenome (GOLD analysis project Ga0265594, IMG submission 190147) | Saline water microbial communities from Sakinaw Lake, British Columbia, Canada - sak_2011_5_24_80m | ecosystem: Environmental > Aquatic > Non-marine Saline and Alkaline > Saline ... | reverse complement strand
CGGAATACCTTATCCGCATCGATATCCCCGGATACAAAGTCATTCGGCAATAGCGGTTCCTGTACCCCGTCATAGATCGGGACCAGTTTATAATAATAGGTATCCGCGCCCAGGCCCGCCACCGCTTCCGTCAGCAGCGTATCAGTGGCCAGGATATCATAGCCGTCATGCGCCGGCATGGTGTTATAATTCGTGAAAGCAGCGATCGTCACCACCGTATTCCAGAACAGATCCCGGTCGATATACCCGTACCAGATCCCCTTTGCCGTATGCGTTCCGTCCGGCTTGCCCGTATTCCCCGGCAGGAACCGGATCGCGTCCGGTGTCTGGATCACCGGGTTCCAGGCTTTTTTATGATAGTATGGTTCGCTCAGACTCAGTTCGTCCCATATATCATTATCATCATCATAATGATAGATCTTCACCACATATGTGGAGTTATGCACCGCGATGATATAATACCGGTATCCTGTCGGTTTCGTAAGGTTTGGATGCGTCTGCACCGCCATTTGGTAGATCGTATAGTTCGCGGCCAGGCTCAGCGCCTTATTGTTGCATTTGATCCCGAATCCATAATCCTTCACCAATTTACCAGGCCGGATCTTAGCGTTCTTTTGCGTATAGAAAAAATCAGGCGTCAGATCATCCGGATCCGCCGATCGGTAAACGCCTTTGAACTCTTTTATCTCGATATCCATTATTCCCCTAAGACGATATGATCACAGTCCCGTTTTTCATCTGGTCCAGGTGGTTTCCGTCGCCATATCCCGGCCACTTACTCAGATTGTCGCCGGAAGTCTGCAATTTGATATTGCCCTTACTCTCCCGGACAGTATCCTCCCACTTCATATTGAAACGGTCAGCAAGATTCGGTTTAGACGTATCGTAATGCTCTTTTAGCACGTAATCGGCCAGTTTCTTATGATACTTTGCCGGTATATCTTCGATCGATAATGTTGTCAGGGCAGAAGCGTCCTGGTAGGGTATATAGGTCACTTTAAAAAGCAACGTCGTACCCGACTCCACAGCCCGGCCAAACAGTACCGTATTATTTTTAACAGTATAGACATAGTTCAGCGATGCTTGCAATTCATCCGCGTATTGAAATTCAAAACGGTCCCGTGGCTGATAACTATACGCACCGTTATCCGGTTGAATATTATAGATATTGATGATCCGACCACCAGCCGCTGCATCCGCCATAATATCCGTAAATGCCAGGCTCTCGGTATCGGCGCTCAGTGTTTTCGAAACCAGCGTCCCGTAAAATTCTGTCCTCTCCAGCCATTCCTCCCTGGCATCATAAATCATCCGCCTGATTTCCGTATCTACCAGGTTTTTCTCTTTATTATGGATATAATCAACCAGTTTATCTAATTCCATGATTCCCTCTAAGAAATGGTCCCGCCCGTAAGCGGGACCATTAGACTGATTTCATTTGACAATTAACGTTCCATTTCCACGCGGATATAGTCAACATCCCATGTCCGGACATTGGCGTCACCATTCAGAAATGCAATGGTAGGCGTAAGTTCTTCATCCAGCGGGATATTATCCTGGTCAGTCAGGGACGCAACCATTTTCCCGTCAACATAGTAATTCAGTTTCACGCCGTCCCAATAGGTACCGAGACGTACAAGAGTATCATCAGCAATGTCCTCACCGGAATCATCATCATCGGTACTGCTCGTATTTTTCACAGTGACGCAATCAATATTCGCATCGCCGTCATCTTTCATGAAAAACACGCCATCGGACACTCCGGCAATTGCCGTAGTATCCCGGATACACAACCCGACCAGTAGATCAGATTGGGTTTTTTCGCTAATTTTCAACTTGGCTTCAAAAAACATCCGTTTATGGGCCTGCAAAAGCACAAATTCCGATACCCACTGGATTTGTGCGCCATCATTTTCATTAGCGGCGGAAACACCGTGCAAAATACCGCCGTGACCGTCCGCTTTCGCAAAAGCCGAAGTACCGGTTCCAACGGATACGGCCGTTTCAATCCAGCCCTTTTCATCGCTGCTGTTCTTACGGAATTCCAAAAAATCATCCTCAAAAAACACCCAATCATTGATCTTTTTCGGATAGAGTCCGTAGCGGGTTACTTTGTGGGCTGCTCGTCTTGCTGCTTGATTCATCATAATAGATCACTCCTCAAAGGTTATGGCGGGAGTCAGACACTCCCGCCCGTTGATAATTCAATTAAGTCTGTCCGCCCACTAATTCCCAGGCCGTACTGGCGTCCGTATTCTGGTACAGGTCAGGCCCGCTCAATTCAATGCACAGACTTCCCTTCGGAGCAGTTATGACGGTGTTCGGTGATCCGGTTCCTTTGTAAATACGGATAGATCCCCATTCCTGGTAGACATAACCGCCGGTATCTTCCGCAGAAGACAGGGAAATACTCTTTTTGTCATTGGTTGTTTGTGTAAAAGCCACATTTACCTCACTTTTTTAATGGTTATACATTCATTTTTCAATATTCACACTACGCGCTATAACTCTGAGGTGAATAGATACCGGTCAGAACACACTGGGAGGCCCGGTTGGAAATACACAGGTTTCCATAAACCCAGCATTTAGCGGCTCTTGCGCTATTGTTAAATGCCGGTACAAACTCACTCATTTCAAACTTGGCATCTTCATTGAAGAACATCCACAGATGCTCCAGGTTCAGCCAGTAGATTCGGCCGTCCGTATCAGTCGTCTGTGCGTCTGTGGCATCATCATCCGGTACAATATCAGAACCGCGATAGGAAATGGCCTCAAAACCGAGATCAGCCGCCTTTTCACTCATTTTCAGGCGTTTGGCTGCATTGAGTTCCATTTCTATCAGGTCATAGATATATTGCGGTACCGGGATCATATCAGGCTTAGCGCCGTTAAGGTACTTCGCCTTGGCAATACCTCTCTGGATGATCCGCAGGATATAGGAATCTTTGCTGGGATCAAGCAGATCGGATTCGGAAGTGATATTTCCGGTAAAGGAATCACCATCCAGTACTTTGGATCTCCACCAGGTCGGCACAGTCCCGCTGGCCGGTATTCCACCGACAGCGACAGAAGTACTGGCGTTGATCAGGTCGCCCAGTGAATTCCACTGTTTTGTATCGCTGGACAATAGTGTTCGGCTCCACTGGCGTTGAGCAAAGAATTTCTCCATGGCCTTCTGCAAACTTCTCATCTTGGTGTCAAGATAATTTTTAATGGCCCGTTCGCTCTTGGCTTCCAGTTCATCCTCTTTTGGTATTACCAGCGTACCGGTGATCATCTTCGGTGAGTACTCCGCTGCCGTGTACTCATTGGAAGGTTGGATGATCAGGGTGTCCATTCTGGAGGTAGCCTGGACGTTCGTATTCTCTGCATACTCAAGCGGTACAACGATCTTTCGCTCGTTGTATGTTTTCGCTTTCTTTTTCAGCGCAGCGGCGATGTAATGGCTCTTTTTGAAAATGTTATCATAAAGAACCTTCAGGTACATCTCCTGGATTAATGCTTCTAAAGCGGTATAGTTTAGTGACATCGTTATTTACTCCATCATCTTTTGTTTAAAACGTTTTTAAAATGATCGACACTGATGTTCTCAAAACTATTTTCCTGGTTCTCAATTTTCCTCGGACCTTGAGTTTTAGTTGACAGGGTTGGTACCGGCGGTTTCTTTTTGTTATTCTTCTCCGCCGCATCCTTGGCCTTTTGTTCCGCATCTTTCACCGATTTCTGAACATTGTCATAGTCCATCAGTTTAAACGCGTCTGCCAGGGATAGGGCGATACCGTTTTCCTCGAACTTTTTGATTGCGAAATTGATCACTTCGGAGGTCTGCTCGTCGGTCAGTTTATTGACCTTCTGCAAATCTTTGGCCTCTTTATCCAGTTGTTTTTCGCCCTCAAGTTCGTCGATTCTTGCCCGTGCCGTATTCAGATCGGATTCATAAGGATTATCCCATAATTCCCGGTTGACTATTTTTTCAAATGCCTTGGCCGCGTCTTTACCGAGTTCGTCTTCAACGGTCTCCTGCAATGTCGATATGACATCCTTATTGTCCTTCAGAACATTCAGGAAATCAACGATATTCTGGACCGCTTTACGCTCATCTGCCAGATCCATTGTCTTCTTGGTATAGTCCTGCATACGCAGGTTACCTTTGACGGCCTCGACCAGATCATTGTAGCCATAGGATTTCCCATCGACTTCAATTTTAACATCCTCCGGTTTCAGTGTCACCGGTTTAGGTTTACCGTCGGGGTTATCTTCTGGTTTGATATCTTCTGGTTTTTTCTCGTCAGGATTTTCGGGATCTGTTACTACTTCGGCTGGCTTTTCATCCGGGTTGGGGTTCTTCTCATCCGGTTTTTTCACGTCCGTTTCCGTTTTTGGTTTACTGCCGATGATCTCACTCAGTTTCGATTCTTCGACAACCACCTCTTGAAAATCACTAGGAACGTCGTTAATATCAATGTCTTGTCCCATTACTTAACTCCTCTCAGGTGACCTTTCGGTTCTGATTGTTTAGGGTTAATATTTCATCAAAAATAGCGGACTGCTTCTCAGCCTGGGAAATCTGGAAATCAATAATACCGTTCAGGTAATTGATATGAACATTCGAATAGTCAGCAATTGGCTTCTGAATGTTCTCAGCCAGTTGTCTCAACATGTCGAACAGATCTTTCGATACTTCGTATTTCTCGCCTGAACTCATACGTTCCCTAGATCTCTGACGACTGCTTTCCGCAGTTTATCGCTCTTTATAAATCCGCGCCAAAATCGCCTACGCTGTTCCCTGTTATAATTCAGGTCCTTCATGGTTACCTCAATATTATCCAGGCACTTGGCAGCAATTCCGGATAGCAGTTTTATTGAAAATACTCTTATAATATATTTAATTCTGTGCATTATTACCCTCAGCCGCTTGCAATGCAACCTTCCTCAAGGCATCCAGTATCCGGTTCTTATTTTCATCCGGGATGAACATGATAAAGTCAGCGGTTTCGATCAGTGTCGGGTACTCCTGCAGCATCCCGAAAAGTTCATTCTCAGCGTCGGTATAGTCATTCCCCGATTGGACCAGTATTGTATATTCCATTGCCATCTGCCGGAACTGCTCACGGACTTCATCCGGGATCATCTGCTTGTCACCGCCGTGGTTAGCATACCACTCTTCGATCAGTTCCTTCTTATTCGGCTCATTCAGGTTCATCACTAGCCGTTCAATGCCGTACACTTCCGCTTCATAGAGTTTCAATGCCCGTTCTTCGGTATATGCCCTGCCGGCTGGCGGTCGGAATCCGGCCACCACCTCAATCTCAAGGTTACTGTCAGATAATACCTTACCCTCAGCGGAAACATTACCGTCCTTATCAAAGCGGCTGATAGGGTCCCAATTCTCAAATATATGCTTCCCGGTCTTCATGTCTTTGATCCGGAATGTTCGCACCTCATCATCATATGTTTTCAGACACCAGACTATGAATTCACCGATATCCTCCATGAATGTGGATATTTCAGTCGATATTTTGAACCGTACCCTGGACTGTGCCGCTTCCTGCAATGCCTGTATCGCCGATGCTGCCGTGATACCAGTCGGTTTCTTACCCTGTGTGACGTCCTGCATGCCATTGATTACATCATTGAACTGCATTAGCAACTTGATAAATTCGAAAGCATATGCTGGCATGGCTGGCGGATTCAGATAGGCAATATCATCCTGTTCGTTGACAACAACTTCATCCGAATTCTTGTTAGGAAATATCACGCCCTTGACTTCCTGCCAGAATGTCTTCCGTACCTTCAGTTTAGCATTACCAATCTTTTCAATATTGGAGCCGATCCTGGACATATTCTCATTCACGGCCTGGATGATCGACGCTATCAGTTCCGGTTCACCTATTCCAATAGCCGTATTCGGGTCCCGGTAATTGGCAATATCGAAATAACAGATTCGTGATAGTTCGTATTTATCGTCGTACAATATTATATTTTCATTCACCCAGGAAAGCAGCCATTCCTGGCCATTCTCATCAATGAAAAAACACTCCTTGACCAATGCCATTTCAGACAGGTCATTGACAGCATCTTTTTCCTTATTTTTGATCACGAAAGCCCGGTACTCATTCAGGTTGCCTTCCGATTGAACGTTTTCCACACTCCACTTGCGTTCAATCTCTTTAATTCTCATCGGTGTGGCAAATATCTGGTAAGGATTGATCTCCATAGATTTAGAATCCGTCGGTGGCAGCCAGGTAAATGGGTCCACAATAGAACTTTCAAAACCTTCGAATTTCCCGTCCTCACTGATTATTGGCAGTATTCCCAGGATACCGTTTCCGTAAATGAGTGAATTCTTTTCAGTGAGAATACTTTTTGTCCGGAGTTTGATCTTCTCCTCAATGTTCCGCTTCCGGTTCTGTACCATATCGGCGAATACAACATCATTCTCCTCTTCCGGGACAACATCGAATGTCGGCATAAAGTCCGCTATGATCGGCAATTGAGTTTCAATGTCAGATAACGCAAGATTCACCTTGACACTGGTATTATATCCGGATACTTCAACACGGTTATAGTACAGGTCCTCATTCTTCCGCATCCGTTCAAAGCGTTTCTTATTGTTCTTCTTCGCCTCTTCCAGATACTTCTTGCACAGTACCAGGCGTTCACTAACGCCCCCTTTATCACTGTCATTCACCAGGTTATCAACCTGTTTTTCTTCTTCACCCATTAGTATTCGTTCCCGCGTAATTTCTTTTGTTCTATATGCTCCAGGAATTCGTCCATTTCAGTCTTCTGACGCTGCGGTTTAGTGCCGGCGTAGATGTGCATTCCGCCGTACCGTACCGCGTCGCCCGTATCGTCGCCGTCCATCTTTTTCACATCCTCGGTATTGACCTCGTCGTATACCAGTTTCCCCAGGTCTGTAAATACCTCCTCACAACTCCGCATTATTCTCAGTTTCGGTACGCTATCCGGATTGCTCTCATCATATTCCAGCAGTTCACGTAGATAGTTCCACCCATTTACACGGTTGATATTGGCTTTTCTCAGGGACAGGCCATTTTCAGCCATGACATCAGCCATAGTTCTCACGGTTGGTAATTCGTCATGCTTAATGGTCGCCCAGGTATCATGCCCGGCAACGGTAATGGCGATATTCTCTTTTTTTGCATCAGTCATCTCAACGATACGCCTTGCCGTCTCGCTGGCGACAATATGGTTCTTCTTGTAATATCGGTAAATATAGACGTTACCGTTGAAATCAACCGCCCACCAGATACACACGGTCGGATGATCATATCCCCAGTCCATACTGCGAAAGTGCATCCAGTCGTCCGGTATGGCAAAGTCCTTGATAAGATGTTTTTGTCTTCGCAGTTTCTTGAAATACTGTCCGGCAAATATCTCCCAGTCACCATCCAGGTAGGCTTTTCTCAGATCTACCGGATGATCTAAAAGGTTCTGTATATATTCAGGATTAGACAGGATGAATAATGGATTGTCCCATATTTTAGCCTGGATAAATCCGTACTGTTTAGGTTTCTCCTCCGGGTTAAAGTCACGTTTAATAAATATCCGTTTGACCCATCCGTGCCCGATCCCGCCGGGATTACCAGTCATAAGAAAAGAAGGATAATAATCAGGATGCCGCTCTTTAATTTTAGGCGACATTCGTAATGATCCTTTTAGTATTTTGAATACAATTTCAGGATGTTCTGTCGCTTCATCGATTGTGATATCATCATACTCTATTCCACGATAATTATAGACATCTAGATGAGATTTCAGATACCCAAACTCAGTAATACTGCCGTTCGGGTATAGAATGGCTTTTTCACTTGCTCTGTACCAATCAAATGTCTCCGGGTATTCAAACCAAAACTTCCGGATATGGTTTCGGTAGAGTTCCTTGTATGTTTTGCGGATGATCAGGCCGGATGTACCGGCATATTTCATTCTCCGGGCATACTCTTTCCCACGTATCAAATGCGATTTACCGCCACCCTTGGCCCCGCCGTAAAACAAATACGGAGATACCCCCTGGGTAACATAGCGATATGCTTCCATCTGTTTAGGCTGAAAACTAATCGTCCTTTGCTGCATTATCCCCGATATAATCAGCAGGATTGATAGTAATATTTGATACATCCAACTCCTCAATAATAACTTTATATCCATTACCATCAGGCTCTATCGTGGTCTTAGTCCCGCCTTCCGGTAATCGTTTATTCAGTTTCAGTGCCGTTTCGAGATATTTATGTCGGACATTATGGTCCGGCATCTGGGTGAGTTCCTGGATCACTTCCCGGATCTTTTCAACCGTCTGGTCCTTGCCGACTGCGCTCTTGATCGCAATAATCAGGTCCGGAGTAACCGACCCAATGGGACGTGTTGCCTCAAGACCCTCACCGATCTTGATCGCCAGGTTGATATCGTCAACACCGACAATTCTCAGTATCTCACTGAAATGACCGGACTTCTCTATATCCCGTTTATATTTGCTGGCCATTTTCCGCGCCGAATCCCGGTTCTTGACATTGAATGCAGATACATAAGCATCCGTCTCACTGCCACCTTCCCGCATAATCTTGGCATATTCCCTCAGCCAGACCCGGTGGCGCTCAGTGATTTTTATCTCTGTATTAGCAATGTTCATAATGTCTATTAATGTCCAGTGAAATCCATATTTAGCCCGTTCAGTAAGGATAGTTGCTCAATGTTCAGCAGTATATCAGTAGCGATTTTCCGCCCCAGGTATATGTCGTTGATAATGTCCAGTTCACTCTTACGGAGTCTGTCCTTGATATTATCCGGGACCAGTTCCCCGCTTAGCGCCACATCCAGGACAAAATCATCGTCAGTCAGCGCTCCGGGTACATGGACCCTGTCACGGATTTTATGGACCCTGTGGCGCTTCAAACAACTCCATCGAATCAACGAATTAGGACCATTCTCATTCCTCCCGTTTTGCTCTCTTTTACTGCTTGCATTCATGTGTTATTAATTTGAATTACACAAACGAATACTGTCAAGTATTTTAGTACACGTAGTATATTTTCTGCTGTTTTACTGCCTTATCCGCACCGCTGTTTGTATCGGGGCAGGGTGCTGAATAATTCTGAAATATTTATGTCGGGTTTTGCCCGTTTTCGGTATTTTTATGTAAAAAACGCCCCCGGTTTTTGGCCGGAGGCGTTTCATGTAGATGTGTACCAAAGTGTTTACTTTAGTCCCGTTCAGGCGGTCCGCGTGGCGATTGTAAGTAGTGTGTGCCTATCTGCATAATCTCATTTCGTTGGAGTCAATGACCTCGTTCAGGACAGCCACTCTCAGACCATATACCTTGTACGGATCGAGTGACACACTCTTTTCGTCCTGGCTCCGGTTAATCCTGTTTTGGAAATTGACCGCTTCGTTCAGCATATCGTTGATGTCGTTCCCGATGATCAGGTACTTCGGTTTCAGCCCGAAATGCAGCCACCGGTACTTAGCGATCATTCTCCGGAGAATGAACATTACAGTCCATCTGGATCGGCGATACATGACATCGTAGATAGAAATACTATCTGGCATTTTTACCATTTTTCTTCACAGTATTTCGTTTGGCGACAGCCATCACCAGGTCACCAAATTTCATCACAGTGTCCGGGCCGCTGTTCTTTGCATAATACATCTTTTCAATGCTCAGGATCGTCTCTCTCAGGGTGCAATCGTAATAATTTGCCTCCAGTACATGCTGTAACCGCCTGCCCATTTCATAGTCTTCGAGTACAGTCTTGATCTTGATATCTGGTACGGCACAAATATCGATTTGATTCTTGATGTCATCAAACAATCTTCTCTTTACCGCATCAGATTTCCGGGCAAACAAAGCGATTTCTCCGTCCCTGTTTTTGTGGATAGAATAGATCCTGGAATCATATCGTGCCTGGCGCTCAGCCTCTTTTTTGAGCCACTCTTCATACCGTATTCTTCCGTACTGGGAATTGAATTTTTGAGCAGGACGATGAAATTCAGTCAGTTGTATAGATTTTTGCATCCCTTGCATGTTTCCTCTCCTTCAGTTTTTTAATAATATTTTGATGTTTTTCTATGATTAAATTATCCAATTCATCCTCTCTTGCCGGAGCAGTTTTTTGGCAAATATCACAGTACCATTGAGCAATGTACCCAATGTGATAATCTTCCAATCTTCCCACTGCTTCCGGTTTAATATCCCGTGTATACAGGGTCAAAAGATGACCTTGACTGTCTTTGATATTTTTCACATTCTCAGTTATTTCCCAGCCAAAGGAATCTTTAGGCGGTCTGATATCTTCTCCGATACTTTGATTTACGCGCTCTCTTAGATATTGGCGGTAGCCGACATTCTCTCTTTTTTTATTATTATTATAATTCTTGTCTATAATAATGAGGGGCGTTTCCACCGGCGTTTCCACCGCGTTTCCACCGGCGTTTCCACCGGGATTAAATATATAGTTACTTGGGGTCTGGTAGTAGTTGTAATTACATATAGTTACGAGGAATGCACGACCACCATATTCCGTTTCCACCGGCGTTTCCACCGCGTTTCCACCGGCGTTTCCACCGGAAATCGGTTCAACAATAATCATTTTCTCGTCCTGAAACCACTTAAAGACCTTGGAAATCTGCGGCTTGGAAAACATATCTTTCCTGTTTCCGGATTTCCAATGTGTCTCTTCCTGGATCTCACCGTACGTCAACAGCAGTTGTCCCCTGGCTAATTCTATCCCGTATTTCCTGTATTTCTGGTGCGCCGCATGTCCCTGCAGCCAGTCCCACAATACCCGAAATATCGGCGGTTTATGTGCAATGGCCGAATTATCGAACATCCGTGCTTTCAGATAATAACCACCCGCAATTAATGCCATATACTACCCACAGATCCACCCTAATGTTAGAATACACACAGTGATTAATAAAAGTCCTGTGAATAGCAATGATGTTTTTGTTTTATGTTTATATCGAAACATGATCTGATTTTGCATCTGACACTCAGAGCTGTGTTTTTTTACAACGCTTAATAGTCTTTCTGCCATTCTGTTTGATTGTTGGTTCATTTCTTCTATGATTTTAATTGCTGTTTCTTCGGGGATAGATTTTAGATACTCAACAAATTCTTTTTCATTCATAACATTTCCTTTCTTTTATCGTGCAGATGATGCGCCATCGTTAGGCATCTTTAGTTATTTTTATTGCGGTCTTTTTTGAAAGACCCTCTTTCATCAAAACCCTTACCCATTCTTTCTGAAGCAAATCAATCATTCTACAAAATCCATATTTCCCCCCAGCCTCTAATACCGCCGACTCTGCCAGCGTTTCTTGAATTGATTCAGCGAACTTTTTCCGCTCTCTAAGCCTTTTTTTATCAAATTCAGTTCTATTCATTTTTAATCCTCTCAAAATGCCTAACCCAAGCATGGAATCGACGCTTAGAGCTGTTCTCCTTGGGTTAGATTTGTTATTTTTCATCGCGCGTCTCATGCTCCATCGTTCGGACTCAGACTCGCTTGTTCCATACATCAATTGTAGTTTTTTTATTATCATAGTATGGTGTTTTTGGTTTGATAATACATTTATTGCTATCACAAAATATTTGATTTACAGCCTCACCGAAAAAATATTCTGGTATTTCACCACAAAACGGACACGGTTTTAACTCGCCCGAGGCCACGCCGGAAGCGTTCCGAACCCTGCGCTGCATCTGACGCTTAGAGCTGTTCGATTTAGGCTTAAAACATAGCTCACCTATATAGCTGCACGGCTTGTCTGTTTCGTAATAGTGTTCACATTCTGTTTCTTTACAATTTTTCATTGTTTCCTTTCTCGCGCAGATGAGCGCTATTCGTTATGCGTTTAGAATCTAATTTCATATGGGAATTTTTGCATCAACTTCTCTATTTCTTTTTGCCATAGTTCAGTTCCACTATAGGAATCCGGGAAATCACCATGATACAGTTTCAGACAATTATATATAAGCAGCATGTCAAGTTTTTTCAAACCAGTTAATGCATAACCAGAGTTTGGAGACGACGCCTTGAGATGTTCGCTCAACTCGTCTTTTTGAATTTTCGTAAGTTTTTCTGACATTTTATAGTTCTTTCTTTGTTATTTGTCGCGTCTCATACTCGACGTTATGATACCCTTTTAAGTCTATTGAGATTTGATTTTTTCCTAATTTCTGTAAACTCTTTAAGTGCATTAATTAGATCAAACACCTTAGAATATTCCGGCTCCGGCAATCCGTGATTCTTAGAATCCGCACCAATGTTTACCCAGGTTGGTTTTACTTTTTTAATTATTTCAATCATTTCCAGTAAATCAAAATCAAGAATTGGCTCAATGGTTATTGATATGTCATCATATCCAAGAGCATAAAGCATCAACATAGCATCAATCCGTTTTGATATTTTGGGCGCATTGCTAATTTTGGGGTAATCTCTGTTACTTTCGATTGTTGTGCAAAAAACAGTGTTTTCAGGTATGTTTGAAAAAGCACAAAATCTATCTGGATTTTTCGATTGGAAAAGATAACGATTATCATGTTTTTCACAATGTGATAAAACAGATGAAATCCAAGTATCGGGAACATCTTTGGCCCACATATCAGTAGACGAACCGACGAAAATAAAATTGCCGTTTCCGAGATCACGATTCATTTCTTTTCCATCAAATCGGAGCGGTTTCAATTCACCCCACATTTTCATATAGCAATATGAGCAATCGTGAGAGCATTTACCTTTTATGGCATTCCAGGTATGCGTTACCCAATCATACATATTTCCCTTTTGTTGTCTAAAACTCATGGTTTTCTCCTATCGGTATCATAACCAAAGTTTGGAGCCAACAAGGTGAGCTGTTGACTTTCTTCAGTTTTGCGACTTTTTGTTAGTTTGTTGTTCATTTACCTTGTGCCTCATACTCGGTCGTTAGCAATCATCTTTAAGAAATGATCGTTGATAACCAACTGCCAACTGGTAAGCATTTACAATATTATTCATGGCTTGTTTTATAATTTCACACAAATTTTCATGTTTTTCAGTTACGGGATGTTCAATAAGTTGAGCATATATTATATTGTTTATGCAGTAACATCTATCAATATACTCATGGTAGTGAAATTCATCTATTTTTATATTTGGGTCTCCGGGATGATTGCTAACCATTGGCTGCACCGAACAGCCAGAGCTGTTCGATTCCAATAGGTGTTCGGCAATTTCGTTTATTATATCCCAATCGTCCGGCAGATATGCTTCGGCTTTATCGAGCCACTTTAACCATTTGTCGTTTCTGTTTCCCATCATTCTTCCTTTCTGCTGTCGGTGAGCCTGGTCGTTATCTGGTCAATGTATCTATTCTATACATTTTAACTTCTTCTTTTGCAACTTCTTCCGGGCTCCTTTTAGAAAGGTGTTTATTACCCCCTAAAACGCCATAAAAAACCAGTGTCGGTATTCCGTATATCCTCATTATTTCCGGGTCACATCCAAGATGTATCATAGACGCAACAACCTTACCCGCAAATTTTTTCGAAAATATCATATTAAGATACATAGCGTGTATCATTTTCAAGGTTTTCTCCTTAGAATTGCCAGATAACCACTGCGTCCACCTAACAAGGTGAGCTGTTGCACAGGTCAGCGTTTGTTGATTTTTATTGTCATATTCTGTCATTTCCCTTGTAGGTGACACTGGTCGTTCTATTCATCAGCCCGCCAGAGATCCTTGATTCCCTGCATTATCGGGAAAACGACCTGCGGAACTATTGCATTTCCTAAACATTTAAGTCTGTTTACTCGATTTGAAACACCCGTTATTACTCTTGGGACTCCTTCTGGTTCTCTGTCCCAATATCCGTCCAATTCTGAGGGTATCCCATTAGCCAACAAACCCAATTCGGGTTCAACTGTCCACCAATCTCTGCCATTATTGTTAAATCCCTTTGGTTCTGACTCGGCATATATTTTCCTACCGTCTGCTCGTTGTCGTGTGGTCTCGGGTTTGTCGGCGTCGGCCAAAAGTCTTGATTTATCGGCTGCACATGATCCCGCAGTTTGTAGTGTCCAATTTTGTCCTTGTGCATTTTCATTATTCCGCCCTCGCCGTCCGATGCGTTTGGAGTTCGCCACAATCCAGATTCTATCCCGGCGATGTCTGGCACCAACACCCGCAGCCGGTATAATAAATGGCTGGCAGGAGTAGCCGAGGTTGTCCAGGTCAGCAAGCACGTCGTCGAGTGCCAGTTTGACGATTCCAGTAACATTTTCGCCAATAACCCAAGCGGGCCGGGCTTCCGATATAACTCTACACATCTCCGGCCAGAGATAGCGGTTGTCTTCTTTGCTTTTTTGCTTCCCGGCAACGCTAAAAGGCTGGCAAGGGAATCCCCCTGTAATAAGGTCAACTGTTCCGCAGGTCTTTCCGTCATAGGTTGTGATGTCGTCATGTATCGGCACTCCTTTGAAGTTTTTGTTTAGCACTTTCTGGCAGTACGGGTCTTTTTCTACGAATGATACTATTTCCAGATCAGCACCCCAGCACCACGTAGCGGCCAAAGAAAAGCCCCCTATTCCAGAGAATAAATCTAAAAGTCTAAAAGGGCGGGCCGAAATAGAACCCATGCGTTGAGCCGATGCTGTGAGCTGTTCGATTTGGTCAGGTTTTTGTACTTTGTCAGTCATTGGTTTTTCTTTCAGCGCGGTTCACGCTCCCCGTTAGATTTTTTCAAAATAGAATTTTCCGTCGAATGGTTTGTCTGGTGTTATTCCAAAATATCCAGCAATTTTCAACATATATTCTTTTCGCTTTTTACCTTTTTCAGTTCTTGGATTTTTAGGGAGTTTTCTTAGACGCACGTGCAGTCCACCTAAATACCATGTTCTAAATTCTTCCAAATTCAACGAATGCTTATAGTGGTTTATAATTTTTTGAACCGGAATCATATTCTCAATATTATCATTTTCCGGGAATATTGGTTTTCCTCCATTGTACCAACTTCTACGGAGTGGATCAATATGCTCAACCCACCAATCAGGTTCAAGAGGAGTTCCTGAATATGCACACTTTCCATTATATTTATTATATATTTTATCTCTTAATTCTTTATTCATAGTATTCTCAAATGAAAATTATAACCATCGCCTGCACCGAACGTCTTGCGCCGTTCGATGATTTTGGTTCTTGGTAGTTTATCTTCATATTCATTTTAGTTTAGCCGTCGGTGATCCTTGACGTTATGGCTCAGACCGGCTTAAAGTTTTCTCTAAAATACTCTTTTGCAACAAGCCATTGATCGTATGGATTTTTAGGATTTCTTGCGATCATATCTCCAATTTTAGGTGATCCGGCTTTCCTGTCAGCATCAGATATTGATACAGAAAATTGAAATGATGTGACGGGAATAGTATTACCCGCATTATAACATTTAATGTCGCTTTTCGTTACGGGTCTCATTTCTGTAATTTGTCGTGTCATCACCACTCCCTACTTGCGAAAAAACACGGGAATTCCATCCCGCTTTCAATCCGGCTATCCAATACCTCCCGGAAAGTACCCAGGACAGTTCGATGATCATCATCAAACATTTCCAGGGT
>Ga0265594_1001904_pt1 | contig 15614 bp, 15 predicted proteins | sample saktaG_11_FD_190147 | JGI IMG/M metagenome (GOLD analysis project Ga0265594, IMG submission 190147) | Saline water microbial communities from Sakinaw Lake, British Columbia, Canada - sak_2011_5_24_80m | ecosystem: Environmental > Aquatic > Non-marine Saline and Alkaline > Saline ... | reverse complement strand
CACTTTAATTTTTCAATTAGCTGTGCTCTTGATGTCAGTAGTCATTCATGAATTTGCTCATGGTTGGATGGCATTTCGATTAGGTGATTCAACAGCTAAGTATCATGGACGATTAACATTAAACCCGATTAAGCATTTAGATATTTGGGGTTCTTTTTTTGTGCCTCTAATGCTATTTGTTTTTTCTAGTGGACAAATGGTTTTTGGTTGGGCTAAGCCAGTTCCATATAATCCATATAATCTTAGAGATCAGAAATATGGATCAGCAAAGGTGGCATTTGCTGGTCCAGCTGCTAATTTGTTAGTTGCTGTAATATTTGGTTTATGTTTACGTTTTGTACCTGCTTCAATATTAGCCACTACTGGCTTGGGACAGATCTTTGGTTTAATTGTTTTCTTAAATATACTTTTAGCTATTTTTAATTTAGTCCCCATACCACCATTAGATGGTTCAAAAATTTTATTTACATTTTTACCTCCATCTTTAGATAATCTAAAAGTATTCTTAGAACGATATGGAATGTTTGTTTTATTATTCTTTATCTTTTTTGCTTTTGAATGGATTTTGCCTGTGGTTTTGTTAATATTTCAATTAATTGTTGGTGGAGCTTAGCAAAACCCCTTATTATATAATAAGGGGTTTCTGCTCTCAGGCATGGATTATGCCTTATCAAATTTAAATTGGAAGTTTACTTTCTTTCTTCAAGTTTGATTTGAGTAGTGCCGATTTTATCATTTCGTAGAATTTTCATATCTACAATGTCGCCAGGCTTATGTTTGTGTATTAATTCTTGTAAAGGATGTTTTACGTCTATTTTTATTTTATTAAACTCTAAGATAATGTCATGTTCCATTAATCCAGCATTAGCAGCAGGGCTATTGGGAACTATTGCTGAATCGCCAGCTCCAGGTTCGCGAATAACTAAAGCACCATAATCAACGGGTAAACGAAGATTAAGTCTGTTAGCAAATTCTTGTTGAATGGCTTTATTTATTAAGATATAACGAACGCCTAAAAATGGTTGTATAATTCTTCCATGCTTTTTAAGATCTTCTAAATCTTTTTTAGCATTGTTTATGGGAATAGCAAAACCAATATTTTGAGCACCCATAACAATAGCCACATTAATAGCTATTACTTTTCCATCGATAGTAAAAAGTGGACCACCTGAATTACCTGGATTAATAGCAGCGTCTGTTTGAATTAATCCTCTTAGTTCAGAAGTTCTTCCAGATACGCCATCATGAGCGGATATGAGGCGACTTAATCCAGATACAACACCCCTAGAAACGGTATTTGGAAAAGTACCAAGTGGGTTACCAATAGCAATAACATCTTCACCTAAGTCAACTTTTCCAGAATCGCCTAATTCTAATGCAGTAAATTTTTTATTTTTAGTATTTTTAATTTTAAGGATAGCTACATCTTGAACTGGATCACGTGCTAATATTTCTGTTTGATATTCTTTTTCATCATTTGTAATTATTGTGTAATCAACATCAGGAGATATAACAACATGACGATTAGTAAGAATAATTCCTTCTGAAGAAACAAAAAAACCACTTCCACCGCCAATTTTAACTTTTTCTTTTCCTTCTTGGCGATATTGAGTGATTGGTGGTCCATAAGGACCAAGTAACTCATCAAAAGGTTGGTAAATGTACTTCTTTATTTTAGGCAGATCTTTACTAATAACTATACTTACTACAGCAGGACTAACTTTTTTAACAATATTTACAATAGGTGATTTAATCATGTTTTTATTTTCTTATATAGAGTATATTCCATTGACTAAGAATAGTCAATAAGATACTATATATATAGTAAATTGCCCTCGTAGTTCAACGGATAGAACAGAGGCATCCTAAGCCTTTGATGTGGGTTCGATTCCTGCCGAGGGTACGGCAAGAAGGAAGGGCCCATAGCGCAGTTGGTTAGCGCGTCTGCGTGGCACGCAGAAGGTCGAGAGTTCGAATCTCTCTGGGTCCACAAAATTAAATATGCCGAAGTAGCTCATCGGTAGAGCGTTCGCCTGAAAAGCGATGCGTAGTGAGTTCGACTCTCACCTTCGGCACCATGCGGGTATCGTATAGTGGTTATTACATCTGGTTGCCAATCAGATAACGAGGGTTCGACTCCCTCTACCCGCTCCAAAACTATTGACAAATTAAACATAATATGATAGTATATAAGAAATCCCTAGACAGGGGTTTTTAATTTGACAAAAAAATATGTATATACTTAATTCTAGTATTCCAGTAACTTTAGCTTTTGTTAGTTTAATCTCTAATTTGTTTATAGCTCAACCACAGATTGATTTAATTGATTCAAATGTTCAATTAGAGCCATTTGAACAACTTATTACCATTCATGGACAGGCATTAGTTCAAACAACTGATCCTTACATTCCGGTAGTAGCAGATAATCGTTTGGTAGTAGTTACAGCTTATTCAAGCACACATGACCAAACAGACTCTACGCCATTCGTCACTGCATCAGGAACCTATGTTTCGGATGGAATAGTGGCTTGTAACTTTTTGAGATTTGGTGATAGAGTTAGATTCCCTGAACTTTATGGAGATAAAATCTTTATAGTTGAGGATAGAATGGCTCTTAAAAATAGTCATAAGATAGATATCTGGTTTGATACTCGTGAAGATGCTAAACAATTTGGAGTTAAAGTACTTAAAGTAGAAGTGCTGGAAGCATAAAAAAAGGCCCAATACATTGGGTCTTTTTTTATGTTGTGCTCGAGGCGGGACTCGAACCCGCATGGACAAAGTCCACAGCATTTTAAGTGCTGCGTGTATACCAATTCCACCACTCGAGCATAAATTTTTGTCAAATTTGAGGCCTGGAGGGGAATTGCACCCCTGTACACGGTTTTGCAGACCGTTTCCTAAGCTACTCGGACACCAGGCCGTTAAATCTAAGCTAGGTTTGATATTATTTTATTAATTTTAACGTCTATTTTGCAAGGACGTTTTTTGAAATAATCAATAAATACTTTGAACTTTCTATCCATATATACTCTATTCGTTAATTGACCGTATAGATATTTAAAAAGCATTATAGTCTCTTGTGTAGAATACTGTAGGTTATATGCAGTGATATTATTGTAAATTTTTTTGTTGTTTAATTTTAAATCTTGATTGATATACTTATTTAATCCTTGTAAAAACGCAATACTACCACTTGTGAAATAAATTCGTAAATGGTTTACTGTTATTTGATTTTGAGAGTTCTTAGTTGTATTGAATCTTACGCATCCATCGCCATCAAAATATCCGCGAACGAAATGACTTAAATGTTTTTTTGGAACCTTAGGGAAATCTATTGTATTGGACTTTCTTGGTGTGAGACCTAAATACACTAGATCGTCATACATAGCCCTGCTGCCTATTCTAAGAATGTATAATCTTTTACATAGATATCTACCATTTCGAAATGTTGTCATTCTTGGTGGTCGTTCAGAAATAGTATGTTTTGATTCCAATAGTTTCTTTATTAATGCGATTTGTGCTTTATCTATACTTGAAAACTTAATATATTGAGTTCTAGATGACTTAGCATCGACGATATCGCCATCTGCATATAGAAACCCCAACACGTAGGCCATTTCATTTGACCATTTTTTAAAGAAGCTATAATTACAAATATATCTATTTGAGCCGCCCCTAGGGTCAATATGTGGCATAATGGAGTAAGATTTAATATGATTACTTTTATATATTATCACAATCTTTATTAAAATCAACCTTTAGATTTACTTAATAATTCTTCAATTCTTTGTGCTTTGGTTTCAATTTCGTCAATTTTAAAAGAGAGTTTAGGGGAGTATTTTAAATGTAATTTTTTATTAAACTCTTGTTGAATATGATAAATCTTTTTTTGAATAACTTCCAAAGCAAAATCACTTTTATCTGTTGGAATGATACTGACTTTAATTTTACAATTTTTTAAATCAGGTGAAGTATCAGCACTATTAACAGTGACTAATGTGTCAGTAAAATCAATTTCTTTTAAAAGTATTTTACTAATCTCTTGCTTAATGAGTTCATTGATTCTTTGAATTCTTTGTGACATTATTCTATTTCTCTTTTCTTTCTTTCTTCTTCATATATTTCTAAAGTATCTCCTTTTTCAACTGTTGTATTGCCTTTGAATTGCATGCCACATTCTTGCCCTTTATTAACTTCGTCAGCTTCTTTTTTGTCTCGTTGTAGCTGAGTGACTCTACCTTGTCCTATCCTTTTGCTCTCTCTAACCACGTCGATCAAAGATCCTTGTTTAATTTTTCCATCAATCATTTTGCCACCAATAATCTGCCTGTCTTTTTCTGTACGAAAAATAGCTAATACCTTTAATCGTCCTAAAATGTTTTTAACTATCTCTGGTTCAAGTAGCTTAGAAAGCAATTCTCTAACACCTTGAATGAGTTCGTATATAACACTAAAAATAAAAATTTTTACTTTTTTTTGTTGAGCTAATCGTTCAATGGCAGAATTTGTTTTTATTCGAAATACAAATATTTTTGCTTTAGCTGATTCAGCTAATTTAATATCTGATTCGGTAACTTCTCCTGCTTCTGCTTTTAGAATTCTTAAAACAACTTCATCAGACGGAATGCTTTTGAGTGACTCTCTAATGGCTTCTAAGGAACCATGAACATCACACTTAAGAATAATATTAAGAATCTTCTTGTCTTCGTTAAAGACCTGCACTTCGGTATTGTCTTCTGGTTGTCTTTTTATTGTTTTCTTATCAACTCTATTTTTAGCATCTTCTATATCATTGAATATATAAAGTTTTTCTCCAACTTGAGGAACTTGATCAAATCCAGTAATTATTACAGGAGTAGAAGCACTTGCTTCTTGAATAGAATTTCCTTGAAAATCTTCCATTATTTTAATCTTGCCAAAAGCCGAATCTGTTCCAACAATGTCTTTATTTGTTAATCTTCCTTCTTTTACTATAATAGTTGCCGTATTGCCTCGTTGGCTATTTAAATTAGATTCAACTATTATTCCAAAAGTAGGTTGATTAGGATCACTTTTTAATTCTTCCATTTCAGCGACTAACAAGATCATTTCTAAAAGATCTTCAATTCCTTGACCAGTTTTAGCTGAAACATTAATTGAAGGAACAGAACCATTTAAAGATTCAACCGTAATGTCATATTTAGTTAATTCACCTTTAACTTTTTCTGGATTAGCTGCTTGTTTATCAATCTTGTTAATTACTACAATTACTGGAATCCCTGTTTTTTTAATATGTTGAATTGCTTCTTTCGTTTGTGGTTTGATGCTTTCTTCAGCAGCAATTACTAAAATTGCGATATCAGCTACTTTTGCGCCTCTAGAACGCATAGCAGAGAATGCTTCGTGTCCTGGAGTGTCAATAAAAGTAATTAATTTATTATTATGTTCAACTTGATACGCTCCTGTATGCTGAGTGATTCCACCTGATTCTTTTTCGGCTACTTTACTTTTCCGAATATAGTCAAGAATACTTGTTTTTCCATGATCGACATGACCCAAAATAACGACCACGGGTGGCCTAATTTGAGATTTATTCTTTTGTTCTTTCTTTTTAATCATTATACCGCTTAAAATAGCATTTTTAAGCACTTTGGTCAAACGAAATTTAGTTATTTATATGATACTTATTGAATTATTTCGTTGATTTGCGTATGGTATAATAATAAGGTATTTAGTATAATTACATTATAAAGAAAAAGGTTATTATTGGAATCATAGTCTTATTTCTATTAATTATAATTTTATTATTTTCATTTCCTAAGATAAAAGAATTAAACATTAAATCAGAAATAGAAAAAGCGAACTATTGTAATATTGATTCTGATTGTGTTGATGTAGGCGGGGAATGTCCATTTGGTTGTTGGGTTTATGTTAATAAAAATGAAGTTAATAGAATTTCTGAGTTAATTAGTTCTTTTGATTCAAAATGTGTTTATGGTTGTTTATTTTGTCCAATATCAATTTGTGAAAATAGTAAATGCAAGGCAGTTTGTGAATAAATAGAAAAAAATTCACAAAAAATCTAAATATAGTAAGACAAAAAAATAGAGTATTTTTTAGAAAATAGTTTAATAATAAATTTATTTAAAGGTCGATTTTTAAAATTTATTTAAAGGATTAAAAAATATGAATAAGCTAAATACTATTGATTGGGTTGCTTTGGTCTTGCTTGTTGTTGGAGGTTTAAATTGGGCGTTGGTTGGTTTGTTTGGTTTTGATTTAGTAGCGGCTATCTTTGGTGACGCATCAATTCTTTCAAGAATAATTTATACATTAGTCGGGTTATCTGCTATTTACGTTTTGGTTATTATTGGAAGCTTGGCCAAAAAATAGAAAGCGGGAGAAATTATAAATTCAGCCTATGAATTTGGGTTATTTATTGTATCTTGAAAAACATAACCATTAAGGTAAAAAAAATTAATTAAGCCACTTTTTTATTTTTTAGATTAAAATACTATATTTTATATATTTTGGTCAAATGAAATGATGTTAGATAAAAAGAAAAAACCCAAGAGGGTCTATTTTTATTTTTTTTATTTAATTATTATTTAATCTTAGCGCCTGCTTGTTTTAATGCTTCTAATTCTTCTTTGGATAAAGGATATTTTGATTTTCCATTTTTAATTGGTTTGCTATAAACTCTAGTCCCTTGTCTTGTAAATAAACTAGAAATAATCATTCCATTGTCATTCGAATCTAATAGGGCGATAGCAAAACTTTGATCACCACCAGTATCTTTAAAAGGATTAAACCGAACAATACTCGTTTTTTGAATAGTATGATTAGTTATTTTTTTTAAAATATCAGTAGATTTAAAAAGTTCATCAACATTATTTTCAGCTTTTTTTAATCTTTTTATTTCCTCAAATAAAACGCCTTCTAAGTCTATAGCTTTTTTCCCATTAAAAAATGCTTTTAATCTTTTTTTAATTTGTAGAATTCTAAAATTAAGTAAAAGATTCCATATGGTTAATACTGCTAATCCTGCCATAAGGAGAATAAGAATTAAATTGTCATTAAAAAAAATATACATATTTTAATTTGGCGGAGAGGGTGGGATTCGAACCCACGTGTCCTTAAAAGAACAAATCGCTTTCGAGACGATCCCGTTATGACCACTTCGGTACCTCTCCTGTATATATATTGAAAATACCATATATGGTTTTTTTGAGCAAATTACTATTGTTATTTAATTATATCTTATATATTATATATATAACAATCAATTAAAAACTATGAAAAATATTTTAATCATATTAGGAATTATATTTGTTTTAACAATAGTTGTCTTTTTATATAAACAGCAATTATTTATAGAAAATTTTATTTTTTCTGATAAATCGAATGAAGAACAAGAGGTTAATAACGATGATCAGATTAAGGAGACAGAAGACGAAATAGACTCTTGGCAATTATATATTAACGATGAAGCTGGTTTCTCTATTAAATATCCGCAAAATGCAGTTTTCCAAGGAAAACTTGAAGATGATCTTTCTTTTAATGTTTTAGTAACTAATATTGATAATCTTGGATATCCTGGTTTTGGGGAAGAAGAAGCCTTAAAGAATATGGAATTCTTAAATAATGGAGAATATGGAGATGAATTTGATTGGCCCTTAGAATCGTCTAAAAAAGTAACGAAAGTTGAAAACAAAAATATGCAGGAATTTATGGTATTGGGTAGATTTGAAATATGTGATGTCGTTTTTGAAAGAAAGTTGATATTGTATAACAATGATTATCAGATTGAAATTACATTAAGAGGTGACAGAGATAAGATTGTTGAATCAATGCCTCAGTATTTTAAAACCGATAGTGCAAATTGTGAAGATGATAAAATATGGGATTTTGATAAACAAAATGAATTCTATCAAGAGCTATTTCAAGGGAAAGGTTCAGTTGTGGCTCAAGAATGGTTTGACTTTTTTGATGAAATGGTTAAAACAATTGAATTCATTAGCTCTTCTATAAATGTTGATTTAATACAGGGAAGATGGACATCACTTGATGATGAGAATTCTGTTATTGAATTTAATGAGAATGTAAAGATAGATTTTTATTCAGGAGAAGAAATATCAAGAGATCCTTTTGAATTTAAAGAGAATAATCAGTACCTAAAAGTAGTTAGTGATGATGATGTTTTTGAATATAAGATTGATGAATTATCAGAAAATAGTTTAATTTTAATGTTTTTGCCTAGGGGCAATATATTAAGATATACGAAATAGTAATTAGTAAAATAGAAAATCCCCAGTTAAGGAGGATTTTTTAATAGTGGGCGGTGAGGGATTTATATTTATTTTATTCCTAATTCAAATATTTTTTCAGTCCAACCTTTTATTTTTAGAAATAAATTAGTATTGCCAATATATATTTCGAATGTTCCTAATGGAATTGTATGTCTTTTATTTTTACTTGCTATACTTCTTTTAACATGTGTTTTATGAAATTGGCTAAGTGGTATTTTTGTTAAATCAGACCAAAATTTTTCAGCTTTTTTTGTTTTAAAATGTGAATGAATATATAAACGTCCTCTAAATTTATCTTCGGGAACTTCACATATTTTTCTAAAGAAAATCATAGACAAGGTAATTATTTTAGGATCGCTATTAGAAATTCTAACCATACCTCTTTGTGTCTTTGATCCTTCACCCCAATATAGAGAAATCCCTATAATTTTAAGATCCTTTTTTGACAGTGTTTGTATGTCAGATTTTGCTTTATTAATAACTATTTGTCTTTTAGCTTCCTCATTTTTCAATCTTGTTTCTCGTCTTTTTTCGATAGCTTCTTTGCTAAACCCTTTTTGAGTTAATTCTTTCCTTTGTTGTTTTGATAGGCGTATATTTCTAACCCATCGACTTACGCTACTCTTAGAAACATTTAGTTCTTTCTGAATATCATTCATTGACCATCCTTGTTCTCGTAATTTTTTTGCTAATTGTATCTCTTTTATTTTCATAATCGAACCTTGTTAACTATTGGTATATATATTATATAATAGACGTTCGATTATTACAACAGTGGGCAAGACAGGATTCGAACCTGTGACTCCTGCGATGTAAGCGCAGTACTCTGGCCGCTGAGTTACTTGCCCGTAACTATTTATTATACTAACATAATCTTTTTAAAAAATCCAGATTTGTGATATGATATTAATACATATGATTGATTATTTTAATTATTTCAAAGATAAAAAAATTATGATTATGGGTTTGGGTTTATTAGGACGAGGTATTAATATAGCTCGTTTTTTAGCTGAGATTGGATCTCAATTAACCATAACTGACTTAAAAACCGAAAAAGAATTAAAATCGTCTTTGAATAAATTAAAAAAGTTTAAAAATATTAAATATGTATTAGGGAGGCATAGATTAGTTGATTTTAGAAATAAGGATATGATAATTAAAGCGGCTGGCGTTCCTATAGATTCTATATATATCAAAGAAGCACGTAAACATAAGATTCCAATAGAAATGGATGCTTCTCTTTTTGTTAAATTAGCAGGTATTAAAACTATTGGCATTACTGGCACTCGAGGCAAATCAACAGTAACTGATATTATTTATCAAATTCTTAAAAAAAGTTATTCTTCAGGCAATGTTTTTTTAGGTGGAAATGTTAAGGGATTAGCAACACTACCTCTTTTAAAAAAAGCAAAAAAAAATGATGTTATTGTTTTAGAACTTGATTCTTGGCAATTACAGGGTTTTAATGATTCAAAAATTAGTCCTGAAATATCTATTTTTACAAATTTTTTACCTGATCATATGAATTATTATAAGAATAGAATGGATAGATATTTTAAAGATAAATCTAGCATTTTTAAATTTCAAAATAAAAACGATTATTTGATTGTAAGTCAACAGGCAAAACAAGAAATTTCTAAAAGATTTAATGGTGTGATAAAAAGTAAAATGATTATATCTGGAAATAAAAAATGGCAAGCGAAATTAACGGGTAAACATAATCAAGAAAATTTTAATCTAGCTGCACAAGTATTAGAAATTTTAGGAATTAAAAAAGAAATTATTAAAAAAGAATTTAAAAAATACTTAGGATTATCTGGTAGGATGGAATTTGTTAGAAATTTTAAAGGAGTTGATTATTATAATGATACTAACGCAACTAGTCCCGAGGCGGTTATTGCAGCACTTAGTACAATTAATAAGGATATTATTTTGATTGCAGGAGGGAATGACAAGAGATTAGATTATAAAAAAATGGTTGAAATAATAGAGAAACGAGTAAAAACGCTTGTTCTAATTAGGGGAACCGCCACTGATAAGATTATTGATTTAATGGGCTATTCAATTGAAACCGTTGATAATATGAAAGATGCAATCAAAAAAGCTAATAAATTTGCTAAAAGAGGAGATGTGATTTTACTCTCTCCAGGTGCAGCTAGTTTTGGAATTTTTAAAAATGAATATGATAGAGGGGATCAATTCAAAAAATATGTTCAAAAATATTAAAAAAGTCCATTTTATTGGTATTGGAGGAATCGGAGTTTCTGCTTTGGCTAAAATGATGATTTTATTAAATAAAAAAATAACTGGTTCTGATATTGCAGAGAATATTGTCAATAAAAGAATAAAAAAAATGGGTGGTAGGGTTTTTATCGGTCACAAAAAAACAAATCTTTCCAAGGATGTTGATATGGTTATTTATTCTCCTGCAATCAAGAAAGATAATCCTGAATTAATGTATGCTAAAAAATTGAAGATTCCTATTTATTCTTATCCCCAGGCATTAGGTCTAATTTCCAAAAATAATTATACCATTGCGATATCTGGTACGCATGGTAAAACAAGCACAACTGCCATGTTGGCTGAAGCAATGATATCAGCAAAAAAAGATCCAACTATAATTATTGGTGGTTTTTTAAGAAAACAGAAAGATAATTTTATTCAAGGCAAAAAAGATATTTTTTTAGTTGAGGCCTGTGAATATAAAAAATCTTTTCTTAATTTGTTTCCTGATATTTTAGTAATCACCAATATTGATAATGATCATCTTGATTATTATAAAAATATTAAAAATATTCAGAAATCTTTTGCTGAATTAATAAGTAGAGTTCCTCAAGATGGTTTTATTGTTTGTAATAAAAAAGAAAAAAATACACAACAAGCGTTAAAATTAGCTAATATAAAAGGAAAGGTAATTGATTATTCTAGAATTAAGAATATTAAATTAAAGGTATTGGGCAAGCATAATATTGAAAATGCAAAAGCTGCTTTGTCTGTTCTTCAATTGATTGATGTAAAAGAAGAGCAAGGGAGAAAGTTTCTTGGAAAATATGCTGGTACTTGGCGTAGATTCGAATATAAAGGAAAAACAAAAAAAAGCGCTTTGATTTATGATGATTATGCTCATCATCCTTCTGAAATAAAAGCAACTCTTCAAGCGGCTCGAGAGAAATTTAAGAAAAATAAAATTATTGTTATTTTTCAACCACATTTATATTCTCGTACAAAGTTTTTATTAAATTATTTTTCAAAAAGTTTTAATCAAGCAGATCAAGTGATTGTAACTGATATTTATGCAGCTAGAGAAAAAGATAGAGGTCTTATTCACGCGACTGATTTAGTTAAAGAAATCAAAAAATATAATCCATTTACAGATTATATTTCAGATTTTGAGGATATTATTAAATACTTAAAAGAAAATATAAAAAGAGATGACGTGATTATAACAATCGGTGCAGGAGATATATATATAATTGGAGATAAATTGATCACTAATTAAAAAGGCATCCATTTGGATACCTTTTTATAATAGCGGTAGATAAGGATAGAGCAGTAATCGCATACCTCCTTATCTTTACACTCCCTGAACATAGAGAGTGTCTCTTGTTGGAGTATCTCCGATCAAAAAAATCTTGACCACACCACCACTCTCTCCAAATTTAATATCCTAGAAGATGCTCCTTCTATATGATATTAATGGTGTTTCAGAATTTACACTTTTTTAGAGTGCCGCTATTATTTGTGCCCAGAGCGGGACTCGAACCCGCATGCTCGAAGAGCACGGCCCCTCAAGCCGCCGTGTATACCAATTCCACCATCTGGGCCTACTTCTTTTTTTCTAATTCTTTTTCTATTGGTTCCTCAATTTTTTTAGTTTCAGTTTTTTGAGGTTTTTTAATTTCTTTAAGACGAGAGCCTTTAGCAGATTTATGTCTGATATAATAGAGTTTTGCTCGACGAACTTTCCCTTTTTTAACTACTTCAATTTTTTCAATAAAAGGTGCGTGAATAGGAAAGATTCTTTCTACTCCTACGCCCGAAGTGACTTTGCGTACTGTAATAGTAGCATTAATCCCTTTACCATGTTTTCTAGCAATAACTAAACCTTCGAATACTTGTATTCTTTGTTTTTCTCCTTCTTTAATCGTTTGATGAACCTTAATCGTGTATCCAGGTTTAATTTCAGGTAAATCTTCTTTTAATTGTTTTTTATTAAATGTATCTAATTTTTTACTCATTGTTATAAGTCCATTAGAATTTTTTCTAATTCTTCTGGAAGTTCTGATTTAAGCTCCATCATCTTATCATCAACTGATTTAAATTTCAAGTAAATTGCGTGTAAAAATTGACGAGATAGATTTTTTGGAATAACTTGTCTTTTAAATTTATATTGTTGATCTCCTACAACTGGGTAGCCAATTGAATGTAAATGAATTCTAATTTGATGAGTTCTTCCAGTTTTTAGAGAAACTTCTAATAGGGTATAGTTATTAAATCTTTTTATAACCTTATACTCGGTCCATGCTGATTTTGATTTGTCATCTAATAAGGCACTTCTTTTTTTATGATCTTTTTTAGAAAAACTAATTGATTTAGTAATAGTTCCTTTATTATCTTTTACTGTTCCATGAACTAAAGCTAAATATTTTTTAATAACTTTTCTTTCTTGAAATTGTTTTTTTAAATGATCAAAAGAATTATTATTTTTAGCAACAATCATTAAGCCAGAAGTATCTTTGTCTAATCTATGTACGATACCTGGTCTTAAAGAATCATCGCCTACGTCTTTTATGTCTGGACAATAGATGAGTATTTCATCAACTAAAGTATTTTTTTGTAATTTATTTATTGGATGAACAGTTATTCCAGCTGGCTTGTTAATAATAATTATATTATTATCTTCATAAATAATTTTCATGTGGACCGTGTCGGAGTCGAACCGACGACCTTCGCATTGCAAATGCGGTGCTCTACCAGCTGAGCTAACGGCCCATGATATTTTAAATAAAAAAATGTGGGCTCAGCAGGGATCGAACCTGCGACCTTTCGCACGTCAAGCGAACGCTCTACCACTGAGCCATGAGCCCATATTGGTGGGCACGGAGGGGATCGAACCCCCGACCATTCGGATATAAGCCGAAAGCTCTACCACTGAGCTACGTGCCCATGTATAAATATTATACCCTATATTTTCTTTTTCATCAAGAGCTTAAATTCTTTTCGTTCAATGGTTTCTTTTTTAATTAGAACATCAGCAATTTGATCTAATTTTTTTCTTTCTTTGATAAGAATTTTTTTAGCAGTTTGAAAAGCATTGTTAATAAATTTAGATACTTCTTTATCAATTTTAGCAGCTGTCTCTTCAGAGTAGTCTTTTGATGTAGTCATTTCTTTACCAAGAAAAATCATTTCTTCTCTTCCACCAAAAGTACGTGGTCCAAGCTTGTCGCTCATTCCATATTTAGTAACTAATTTGTGAGATAATTCAGTTGCTTTTTGTAAATCGTTAGAAGCACCTGTGGTTAATTCATTAAAAACATTTTTTTCTGCAACATATCCTCCTAATAATACAGCTAATTCATCAACAAACTCAGAACGACTATGAATATGCTTATCTTCAATTGGAAGTTTTAATGTGTATCCAGCGGCTTGTCCCCGTGAGATGATTGAAATTTTTTGAATAGGGTCAGTATTAGGAAGCGAAACAGCGATTAAAGCATGACCTGCTTCATGGTATGCGGTAATTTCTTTCTCTTTTTTAGAGAGGATATGACTTTTCCTTTCTGGGCCTAAAAGAACTTTTTCAATACATTCTCTTAATTCGTCTTGACCAATTTCTTTTTTGCTTGTTCTAGCAGTAAGAATAGCTGCTTCATTAACTATATTAGCTAAATCAGCTCCAGAAAAACCAGGTGTTCTTTCAGCAATTTCTTTAAGATTAACGTTTTTTTCTAATGGTTTATTTCTTGAATGTATTTTAAGAATAGCTTCACGATCCTTAATATCAGGTAAATCAAAAACAATTCTTCTATCAAAACGACCTGGTCTTAAAAGTGCTGGATCAAGAACATCTGGGCGATTAGTTGCTGCTAAAAGAATAACTCCAGAATTAGGATCAAACCCATCCATTTCTACTAAAATTTGATTAAGGGTCTGTTCTCTTTCATCGTGTCCTCCGCCCATACCAGCTCCACGTTGGCGTCCGATAGCGTCTAATTCATCAATAAAGATTAAAGCTGGTGCATTCTTTTTTGCAGTTTGGAAAAGGTCTCTTGTACGTGCAGAACCAACACCAACAAACATTTCAACAAATTCTGAACCAGAAACGCTGAAAAAGGGTACATTCGCTTCTGTTGCAATGGCTCTAGCAATTAATGTTTTTCCTGTGCCTGGTTGGCCAATAAGAAGAACTCCTTTTGGAATTTTAGCTCCTAAATTAATAAATTTTTTAGGACTTTTAAGAAAATCAACTATTTCATAAAGTTCTTCCTTGGCTTCTTTAAGTCCAGCTATGTCTTTGAAGGTTGTTCTATTTTTTTTATCTTTAGGATCAATTAAGCGAGCCTTAGAACGACCAAAGGTAAATGCTTGCATTTGTCCTTGTTTGGCGCCACGAAACATAAACCAGAAGAAGAAACCAATGATAAGAATAGGAAACAGAAAAGGGAGAATGGCAGTAAGCCAAAAAGCTAGTCCGCTTTCTCCTTTTATTTCTAGATTAATTAATTTAAGTTTTTCTGAATCAACGTTATAGTTTTTTAAAGATTCAGTTAATGATGTTTCTTTTTCTTTTGTTGCTTTTTCTATTTCTCCATTCTTCAATCCAATATCTAATATCTCTCCTCTAATAATGATTTCCGATATTTGTTCTTGATTAATTTGATCAACTAGTTGATTGAGTGAAATTTCTTTTGGTTTTTGACCTGTTTCACTAGTTAAAGCAAAAAGTCCGGCAATAGTTAAAAAAGCCAGAAAGGCAATCAAAATATTTTTTAAGAGATAATTCATTTTATTAAAGACAATGACATCTTGTGCATTTGAGGATTAATAGAAAGAATTTCAAAGTTATATGATTCTTCTAATTTTAATTCATTCTCTATCCGTTGTTCTTGTTTAATAAATTCAGCAGCATGAATTAATCCATGAATTCCATTTTTTATTTGAATAAAAGCACCAGATGGAGTAAATTTAATAACTTTACCACTAACTATCTGTCCACTTTGATATTCTTTTTCAATCTTTTCCCAAGGATCTTTTTTAAGAGCTTTGATCGAAAGAGATACTTGCCCGTTTTGAATATCAATAATTTGAGCTTTTACTTTT